>Ga0172369_10000029_pt1 | contig 186711 bp, 143 predicted proteins | sample LakKiv25m_FD_114539 | JGI IMG/M metagenome (GOLD analysis project Ga0172369, IMG submission 114539) | Freshwater microbial communities from Kabuno Bay, South-Kivu, Congo - kab_022012_11.25m | ecosystem: Environmental > Aquatic > Freshwater > Lake | place: Democratic Republic of the Congo... | reverse complement strand
TACAAGCAGTTCATCGACATCGCGCACAAGCTCGAGCAGCATTACAAAGACATGCAGGACATCGAGTTCACCATCGAAAAAGGCACGCTCTACATCCTGCAGTGCCGCTCCGGCAAACGCACCGGCGTCGCCGCGGTGAAGATCGCCGTCGACCAGGTCGCCGAAGGCCTCATTACCAAAGAGCAGGCCGTCAGCCGCGTGCCGGCGGAAGCCCTCGAGCAGTTGCTGAACCCGCGCCTGATCAACCCGGAAAAGGTCTCCCCCGTCGCCAAAGGCATGAGTGCCGGACCCGGCGGTGCGGTCGGACACATCGCGCTCGACTCCGAGACCGCCATTAAGATGGCGGCCGCGGGCAAAGCGGTGATCCTTGTCCGCAAGCTGACCAATCCCGATGACCTGGGCGGAATGCTCGCGTCCAAAGGCGTGCTGACGAAAGAAGGCGGGAAAACCTCGCACGCGGCGCTCGTCGCCCGCCAGTACGGCATTCCGACCATCTGCGGCTGCGGCGCCGTGCAGATCGACGACCAGGCGCGCACCGTCAGCATGAACGGCACGACCTTCGCCGAGGGCGATATCATCTCCATCGACGGCACGCTGGGTGAAGTCTACGACCGCGCGCTGTCCACCGAGCCCGCCCGCGTGACCGGCGACTTCGGCACCTTCATGGAATATGTCGATATGTTCCGCAAGCTGGGCGTACGCGCCAACGCGGACACCCCGGAGCAGGCGGCGCAGTCCGTCGAGTTCGGCGCGGAGGGCATCGGCCTCTGCCGCACCGAGCACATGTTCATGGGCGACCGCGTGCCGGCCGTGCAGGACATGATCCTGGCGGAGAACGAAGAGCTGCGTGAGGCGGCGCTGGCGAAACTGCTGCCGCTGCAGCGCGGCGACTTCGTCGGCATCTTCAAGGCGATGGTGAAGGACGGCAAGGGCCTGCCGGTGACCATCCGCCTGATCGACCCGCCGCTGCACGAGTTCCTGCCCAGCCTGGAAGAGCTGCTGGTGGAGACCACCGAGTTGCGCTGCAAGGGCGACACCGGCGCCGAATATCAGGAGAAGATGCGCATGCTCGGCAAGGTGCGCGAGCTGCACGAATACAACCCGATGCTCGGTCTGCGCGGCGTGCGCCTGTCCATTTACTTCCCCGGCATCGTGAAGATGCAGACCGCGGCCATCATCGGCGCGGCGTGCGAAGTGAAGAAGGCGGGCATCGACGTGCATCCGGAGATCATGATCCCGCTTATCGGCCTTGTGACCGAGCTGACCGAAGTCAAGGGCCAGCTCGAGCAGGTGGCGAAGGACACCATGGCGCAGGAAGGCGTGGAAGTCGACTACAAGTTCGGCACCATGATCGAGATCCCGCGCGCAGCCCTCACCGCCGGCGAGATCGCCAAGGAAGCCGAGTTCTTCAGCTTCGGCACCAACGACCTGACACAGATGACCTTCGGCCTCTCCCGCGACGACGCAGTCAAATTCCTGCCCGTCTACCTGGAGAAGAAGATCATCAAGGTCGACCCGACCGAGAGCATCGACCAGGTCGGCGTCGGCCGCCTGATGGAGATCTGCGTGAAGGACGCCAAAGCCGTCAATCCGAAGATCAAGCTCGGTATCTGCGGCGAACACGGCGGCGATCCCGACTCGGTGAAATTCTGCCACCAAATCGGCCTCACCTACGTGAGCTGCTCGCCCAAGCGCCTCCCGGTGGCCCGCCTCGCGGCGGCCCAGGCGGCGATCGAAGGCGGCGCGGCGCAGGATAAGTAAGTCGTGATTGGTGAGTAGTGAGTAGTTGGGTGCGTGCCCCGGAGGAGACTCCGGGGCACGCTTTTTCTGTCGGAGCGCGTCCCGATCAGATCGGGACGCGCGTAAGAGTTTCTCACGCACTCAACTCACGCGGATTGGCAATCTGTGCTCCGACACTCCGGGGCTGAAGAAGGCGGCGTAAATGACGGCTCAACGGTGGAAAGTCGATTCTCAGTCTGGAAGGAGGCGAGAGCCCCGCCCGAATATAGGTGAGCTAACCTATCATCGGCGGGGCTCTCGCCTCCTTCCAGGCTGTGAATCGACCTTCCACCGCTGATTTCGATGTGAGCAGAGGAGCGGTGAGACGGGATTCGTGCTATGATACGGTAGCTTTTTCCGGAGGCACACTATGCACGCACCCGCCCCCTTTGGCCCGGTTCCCTCGGCGCGACAATTGCGCTGGCACGCGATGGAGTTTTACGGCTTCCTGCACTTCACGGTGAACACCTTCACCGACAAGGAGTGGGGATACGGCGACGAGAGCCCGGCGGTGTTCAACCCGTCGGCGCTCGACGCGCGGCAGTGGGCGCGGACGGCCAGGGAAGCCGGCATGTCCGGGCTCATCCTCACCGCCAAGCACCACGATGGGTTCTGCCTGTGGCCCAGCCAATTCACCGAGCATTCGGTAAAGCATTCCCCGTGGAAGGGCGGCAAGGGCGACGTGGTGCGCGAGCTGCGCGAGGCGTGCGATGAGTATGGGCTGAAGATGGGGCTGTACCTGTCGCCGTGGGACCGGAATCACGCCGGCTACGGCACGCCGGACTACGTGACCTATTATCGCCACCAGCTCGACGAGCTGCTGACGCAATATGGCGAGCTGTTCGAGATCTGGTTCGACGGCGCGAACGGCGGCGACGGCTTTTACGGCGGAGCGCGGGAGACGCGGCGGATCGACCGGCGGACGTATTACGACTTCCCCGTCCTCTGGGACATGGTGCGCGAGCGGCAACCCAATGCCATGATGTTCAGCGACGCCGGGCCGGACATCCGCTGGGTGGGCAACGAGTCGGGGCTGGCCGGCTTCACCTGCTGGTCGAAGCTCGATCCGGAAGGCATCTTCGTCGGCGAGGTGGACGATCTGTCGCGGCTGGGGCGCGGCGACGCGGACGGCTCCGTCTGGCGGCCGGCCGAGGTGGACGTCTCCATCCGGCCGGGGTGGTTTCACCATCCGCACGAAGCGCCGAGATCGCTGGACGAGCTGCTCACCATCTACTTCGCCAGCGTGGGATACGGCACGTGCCTGCTCTTCAACCTGCCACCCGACCGCCGCGGGCTGATCCCTGATGATGATGCGGCGCGGCTGCGCGAGTTTCGCGCGGCGCTGGACGCCATCTTCCGGCTGGACATTGCCGCCGGGAAGACCGCCACGGCGTCGAATACCCGCGGACCGGAATTTGCCGCAAATTGTGTGACCGACGACGACCCAAACACCTACTGGGCGGCGGAGGACGACGTATGCGAGGCGTCGGTGACCGTGGACCTGGGGGAGACCGCCCGCATCCACGCCGTGCGCATGGAGGAGTTCATCCCGCTCGGCCAACGCGTCGAATCCTTCGCTCTCGACGTGCAGCGCTGTGGTCAGTGGCTGGAGCTGGCGGTGGGCACCACCATCGGCGCGCACCGCATCCTGCGCTTCCCCGCCATCGACTGCCAGCAGGTCCGCCTGCGCATATTAAAGGCGCAGGCTTGCCCGACGCTGTCGCGGTTTTCGGTCTACTCGTCTTAATCCTGTGATCCCAGGGGGAGCGTTCCATGCCGAAACACGACAGCTTGCTCGATACGCTCGCGCGCTTGCATGCGCTGGAGAACGCGTCGTTGACCGACGCGGCGCGGGAGGAATTGCTGCGGGCGCTGGGGCATCAGAACAACGTGATCATCGCACGGGCGGCGGATATCATGGGCGGGTCCGGGAAGACGGAGTTTATCCAGCCGCTGCTGGAGCGCGGCGAGCGGCTGTTCAAGGGCGGGACGGACGCCGACAAGCAGTGCCGCGGCAAAGAGGCGATCGTCCGGGCGCTGGACGCGCTGGGCAATACCTGGGAAGCGATCTACCTGCGCGGCATTCGCTGGGTGCAGATGGAGCCGGTGTGGGGCGGGCGGGCGGACACCGCGGCCAATCTCCGCGGGCTCTGCGCGCAGGCGCTGGCGCGCATGGATCACCCGGATGCGCATTTTGAGATCATGAACCTGCTGGTGGACAAAGAAATGCCGGCGCGCATCGCGGCGGTGAATGCGCTGGCGTATCTGGGTGACGAGAAGAGCGAGCTGCTGCTGCGGTTGAAAACACTGACCGGCGACGAGATGCCGGCAGTACTCGGCGCGTGTTTCGCCGGCCTGCTGACCATCACGCCGGAGCGCTCCGTGCCCTTCGTCGCCGGGTTTGTCTCCTCCGGGGATGCCGAGTTGGCGGAACGCGCCGCGCTGGCGCTGGGAGAATCCCGCCGGCCGGAGGCCTTCGCCGCGTTGCGCCGATGCTGGGACGACCTCGTGGATTTCACCTTCCGCAAAACGCTGCTGCTGGCCATCGGCCTGATTCGCAGTGAAGAGTCCTTCAATTTCCTCCTCACCGTGGTGCGTGACGAAGGCCGCAGCGCCGCCCTTCGCGCGCTGGAAGCGCTGGCGATCTACGCCGCGGAAGAACGGCGACGCGAGCAGATCCGGGAGGCCGTGGAAGCCTCCGGCGACGAGAAGGTGCGGGAAGCATTCAGCGCAATGCTTTAACATTATTTTGAAACCGCAGATTACGCAGATTACGCTGATTATTTGCTTCGCAGGAAGCCCACGTAAAAGAAAGACTACCTAAACGTAGGAAATGACCCTCTGCCAGGTGGCTAATTGGTCACGGTTGGAGATTCGAGATCAGTTCACGGACTCTCTGCGAAGCAATTAATCGGTGAAATCTGCGTAATCTGCGGTTTCAAAATGACTTAAATACCCCGGTAGCTCCACGACCAGCGCAACCGGCTGACTACGCTGGCGGCGAGGATGACTACGATCACCAGGGTATACAGGTCGACTGCCATCAGCAGAAGGTGCACGGCCGGTGCGGCGCCGGTGATGACGCGGCCCAGCGACCAGCGCGACACCCCCTGCAGCCCCTGCATGACCAGGAGAATGCGCAGGCCGAGACCACCGGCGACAACGGCTATCCCGGAGATAACCTCCATCGCGGCGCCGCTATTTCCGCGGGTGACCTTCAGGATGGTGGTCCCCACGAACCGTCCGCAGAGCATCGCCAGCCAGAACCCGAAGAAGCCGATCCGCCCCAGCACCAATCCGCCCAGCGCGCCCGCGGCCAGCGCGATGAGGCCGGCAATGACCGTCTGCGGCACTGACGGCGCGTACAGCGTGACCCGCTTGCTCAATCCGCATTCCCGGCATTTGAAGCCGACCGGCGACAGCACGGCGCATTGATCGCAAATGGGCGTGTCGCAGGCGGCGCAGCGAAGGTAGGTCACCTCTCTTGGGTGCCTGGCGCAGGTGGGTTCGTTATGCACGATTCGCAGTTGACTTTCCAATAGACAATCTCCGCAGGCGTATTAGATGAGAACAATTGTTTTTATTATACATGCGTGCAGCATGTTCTGGGAACAGTATCTGCAGTATTCTTCAGTGTTTACAATATAATGATATGGTTATATAATAAGTATTAAGCGATGCCGTCATTGCGGAGGGAGAGAGCATGCCACTATACGAGTTCGAATGCCGGAGCTGTCATAAAGTCTTCGAGGAGCTGGTGCGCAGCGGGAATAACGGGGAAGGCGTGAGCTGCCCGTCCTGCGGCGGGCAGGAAGTGGGCAAAAAGATGTCCACCTTTGCCGGGCGCATGGGCCAGGGCAAGGCGCCGGAGCATGCCGGCGGGTGCGCCGACGGGTCCTGCCCGATGCGCGGGCAATGCGGATTGAATTAGGGGAACGATCATGGCCATCACCATATTTATAGAGCATTGCCCGCAAAATCATCCGTGCCCCGCCGTGCGCGCGTGCCCACTGGAGGCGCTGACGCAAAAAGCCGGCGCCGCCCCGGAGGTGGACCCGGAGAAGTGCACCGAGTGCGGGTTGTGCATTAAGCACTGCCTGACCGGTGCGCTGCAGATGATGGATTAACACTGGCCAGTTCAGCACAAAGGCACGAAGACACAAAGGCACAAAGACTGATTCTATCTCTTTGTGCCTTTGTGCCTTTGTGCCTTTGTGTCTTCGCCTTCGTGGGATATTGCCACCTGGATTGATGAACAGTACAATGCAGGTATGTTTGACCAATCACTCGATCTTTCCGACGTGCTGGCTCGATTGAAGCGGGCGGATGAGTCGCTGGGTGAGTTCATTGCGCCGCTGTGGCCGGGGGTGTCGCTGGCGGCAGCGTGGATCGAGGGGAAGCCGCGGCTGTTTCACCTTGAAGGCGTGCCCGCGCAGGAAGACTATTACCTGCTAAAGATCGAGGAAGGATCAGCGGCAGTCACTCGCCTGGCAGAGGTGGAGGAAGTCCGCAAGTACCTGAACTACCTCACCAAAGCCAGTGTCGTCCTCCTTGACGAGGGCATGGCGTACCCGGCCGGAACCATCGAGCGCCTGCAGGGCATCACCGGCCCGCACCCGATCCACTTCGCGCAGGGCGAGCCGCTGATGCAGGTGCAGGCGCGCTTCGACGGCGTGAACGTGCTGTTCGACAGTGCCATGGCGGAGAGGGGACACAGCGATAATCCGCTCGAGGAGCTGTTCGCGGGCGGCGCATCGCTCTCATTCGGCAGCGATCTGCTCGATATCCCCGCGGAGGAGGAAGCGGGCGAAGATGCCTCGCCGGTGCTGGAGCGGTTGCGGAAAAATCCCGACCTGTATACCGAATACCGCCTGAAATCGGTGCTGGAAGCCGGCGGGGCCGTGCTGGAGAACTGGTCGCGTGAAGAGGACGGCCTGCACGTGCGCTGGCGGCTGGAAGATGACGTGCACACCGTCACCCTCGTCTCCGACAACGCGCCGATCACCAGCGGCATCAGCTTGGCCGGGACGCGCGGGTTTGACCCCGCCCAGCTTATCCGCCTGCTGCACGAGCATCTCCTCGACGCGTGGAAGTAAGCCGTATCATGCCAATGGGCTTGCCTATGCGCACCCTTTACGGGTGCGCATAAGCAAGCCCATATGCATACTCCGAGAGTAAAGCCGGTCACTTCCACTGTAGTAATCTTCCCTCAGCCTCAATTGTTCGTTGCGCCAACAACCAATCGTCTTGCGCCGGGTACGTTATGATAGGACATCATACGGACCGGGAGAGGAGGGCGCGATGACCGACGAAACACGGGGCAGGCGCATTTCGAATTGGACGGAGTTTCTCGAACGCTCGATCGAGCTGGGGCTCGGGGCGGCGATGCTGACGGCGGAAGGCGCGCAGCGGCTGGTGAACGATATGGTCAACCGCGGCGAGGTGGCGCGCGAGGAGAGCACGAGCCTGGTGGACCGGCTGGTCGTCCTCGGGCGCGAGCAGCAGGAGATGCTGCGCCAGACCATCGAGAAGACCACCGAGCGCATGATGGAGCGCATGAACGTGGCGAAGAAGGACGAGGTGGCGGCCTTGCGGCAGCGCGTCGACGACCTGGAGCGCATCGTGATGGGCCACGCCGCGCCTGTCAACACCGCCGTCCCGCCGACCACGGCCGGCAGCACCGAACCGCCGTTGTCGGCGCCGCCGGAAGGCGAAGATTACCTGATCGACCAGGAGTAATGGCGGAAGGGTGGAAGATTGGAAGGTTGGAAGAATGGTGAGTAGTGAGTAGTAAGTAGTGAGTAGTAATAAGTGATAAGTGCCCGGTTGTGCGGCGGATTACCGCCGCAGAGGTGGTCGAGTAGGCAGGAGAGCCTTTTCGCCTCTTTCCATAGCTCCCGCGCCGTATCGAGACCACCGCTTTGACAGGTGAACCTTTCGAGAACGGGCGCTATAAATGAGGTGGTTTCGATACGGCGAGGTAGCTGTGGAAAGGTGCGTAATACTTACCTGCCTACTCAACCACCTCTGCGGCGGTAATCCGCCGCACAACCGGGCACTATTCACTACTTACTACTGACTACTGACTTCCAACCTTCCAGTCTTCCATCCTTCCAACGATCACTATGCCTTCTCTCTTCATCACAAAACGGGAGTTGAAGCGCGCCTGGCAGATCATCCGGGTCAGCGGGCGGTTCGGGCTGGTGCCGCTGATTCAGGCCGCCGGCATCAACCGGTGGTTCGGGTTCCGGCTGTGGTGGCGGCACATGGAGCGGCGGTTCCAGAATATTCCGCCGCCGGTGCGGCTGCGGCTGGCGCTGGTCGAGCTGGGCACCACCTTCATCAAGCTCGGACAGGTGTTGAGCGCGCGCTCGGACCTGTTGCCTCCCGATTATCTGAACGAGTTGGCCAAGCTGCAGGATGAGGTGCCGGCGCTGCCGTTCGACGAGATGCGCCCGGTCTTCATCGCCTCCTTCGGCCTGCCGCCGGAAGCCGCCTTCGCCGAATTCGATCCGGTACCCGTCGCCTCCGCCTCCATCGGCCAGGTGTATGCGGCGAAGCTGCGCGACGGCACCGACGTGATGGTCAAGCTGCAGCGGCCGGGGGTCGATGAGCAGGTGCGGACCGACCTGGCGCTGATGTATCGCGTGGCCGACCTGGCCAACCGCAACCCCTTCCTGGCCCGTTATGACCTGCTGTCGCTGGTACGGGAATTTGCCAATATCCTTCAGGACGAGCTGATTTATACCCTGGAGGCGCACAACGCCGAGACGCTGGCGAAGGAGATGGCGACGCATGTGAACATCATCTTCCCGCAGGTGTGCTGGGATTATACTTCGCGCAACGTGCTGACCACCGTCCGCATTTACGGGGTGAAGACCACGGAAATGGTGCAGGGGGCGCTGCCGCACGTTGATCGCCAGGAGATCGCGGAGAGCCTCGCCAACAGCCTGCTGGAGCAGATCCTGCTGCACGGCATGTTCCACGGCGACCCGCACCCGGGCAATTTGCTGGTAACCGCGGACGGCATGCTGGCCTACCTGGACACCGGTATGGTGGGCCGCATGGACCGCAAAACGCGCGAGCTGCTGATCGAGCTGTCGATCTCCATCTTCGAGCAGGACATCGACTCCATCCTCGACACGCTGCAGCAGCTCGGGGTGGTGATGGAAGGCGCCGACCTGTCCGGCCTGCGGCAGGACCTGTCACGGTTGATTACCAAGTACTACTTCCTGCCGCGGCGGGAATTTAAGCTCGGTATGCTGCTGCAGCGTGTGAATTACCTGCTGTTCGAGCACCGGGTGCGCATGGCCTACGAATTCGGACTGATGGCAAAGGCGCTGTTCCAGGCGGAAGGGGTAGCGCAGGCACTGTATCCGGATTTCGATTACAACCGCGCCGCCCGCCCGGTGATCGACGAAGTGCGGCGGCGGTACTATTCTTTCAACACCTTCATCGAGGACACCGCGCGCGAATTGCATGGCATGCGGCGGCAGATTGTGGACCTGCCCCGGCGGTTGAGCACGGTGCTCAGCCATTTCGAACAGGGCACCCTGCGCATCCATACGGCGGATGAATTTATCGAATTGAAGCATATGACCATGCATGCCATTGCCAATCGCCTTGCGCTGGCCCTGCTCATGCTGGTGTTGATCATCTCCGGCTCGATCCTGCTGGCCGGCCAGGCCACCGGCTGGGTCATGATCCTGGGCATCTCCATGCTCGGTCTGGGCGGCGTGCTGCTGCTGGTGCTGCTGGCGGCGATCATGCGGGTGTAGGGGAGTGGCTAGTGGCTAGTGGTTAGTGGCTAGTGACTGATCTATGCCTAGCTTTCAGATAACAGTGAAGCCTTTCGGATTCACGGACACTAGCCACTAGTCATTAGCCACTAGTCACTAGCCACTTTCCCTTATGTCATGGCTCTGCTCATTCGCAGACCGACTGGTTTTTTGTTACAATACAATTATGACCGCACAATTGCGCCGGGCGCGGGTGACGGATGTGGTGGGCATGCAGCGCCTGATCAACCGATTCGCCGAGCGGGACGAGATGCTTCCGCGCGCGCTCCATGAGTTGTATGAAACGATTCGCGATTTCTTCGTCCTCGAAGAAGAGGGCGAGATCGTCGGCACCGCCGCGCTGCACGTGAACTGGGCGAACCTGGCCGAGGTGAAGAGCGTCTCGGTGGCCGAGCATTGCCGCCGCCGCGGCTACGGGCAGCGGCTGGTGGGGGCATGCATCGAGGACGCGCGCGAGCTGGGCGTGGCGGCGCTGTTCTGTCTTACCTATCAACCGGAGTTCTTCCGCTCGCTGGGCTTCGGGGAGATCGACCGCGCCATGCTGCCGCGCAAGGTCTGGAGCGAGTGCATCCGCTGTCCGAAGTTCAACAACTGCACGGAAATCGCCATGTCGCTGCAGGTGCTGGAGCAGCCGGCGCCGGCGCCGGAGGACCCGCTGGCCTCGCTGGCCGCCGTGCCCGCCCGCCATGGCACGTAACCGTCCGACCATCTTCGGTCCGGCGTATCTCGATGTCGTGCTCACCCTCGACCGTCCCCTGCTCGCCGGCGGGCCGGTGCTCGACCAGAGCCTGCCCGCCGCGCGCCTGACTCCCCGCGACGACGGCGTGCTGGAAGTGGTAGGGCCAACAGGCGACCGGCTGGTCTGCCTGCTGCCCCCGGATCAAGCTGAATTCGCGGCCTCCTGCGAGTTGTGCGAGCCGGTGCTGGCGCGCACGCAGCCCGGCCGGATCGTAACCGGTGAATACCCGGTGGCCAGCGCGGTGCGGCAGCTTGGCGGCATGGGCGCGGGCTACGCGAAGGCGCTGGACGGATTGCTGCGTATGCCGATCGGGGATGATGCTGTCGGGCGCGAAGTGCTGCAGTTGCTCGCCGCACACGAAATCGATGCCGTTCCCGCGCTGCTGCCGGACTGCCCGAGCGACACCAGTCTGCTGCTGCAATCCCCGCAGGGCGATAAGCTGGCCATCGGCGTCCGCCAGGCGATGGTGCGCTGGCAGGTGACCTCAGAGGATCATGCCCTGGCCGCGGAAGCATCTGCCCTGGTCTTCTGCGGCGCCCCCAACGCGCTGATGGCCACCGTGTTGGAAGGGGCGCCGGATATTCCCGTCATGTGCGCTCCCGCGCTGCGTAACGTCTGCGATCGCTCTGTCCCGCTGGCACGTCTCGCCGCAAAGATCGGCTACCTGACGCTGAACGCGCTAGAATGGTCGCAAATGGACGGCGCCGAGGAGATGCGCCGGCAGGTGCCGGTGATTACGGTCACCGAGGGAGCGCAGGGCAGCCGAATCCTGCTGGGCGAACGGGAGATACGCATTCCGGCGACACCGTTTGAAGGGCCGGCGGATACGAACCGAGCGGGCGAGACTTATGCGGCGACCTTCTTTCGCGCGTTGCTTGCCGCTTGCCCGGAATTCCCGCGTGGAGTCACAATAGAGGCGGCGGAGCACTCAGGTCGATTGGCCGCAGTGCAGGCGGCAAAACAGTTGGCGATGCGGGAGTTTGGGTTTCCGAACGAAGAAGACACGCGCGGACTCTGAGGTCCGCGCTCCCAATTATGGACCAATACCCCACCACTGAATCAGGCCGCCGGGAGAAGGCGCGGGCAAACCGGGCGATGTTTGACGGCATCGCGCGGCGGTATGACTTGCTGAACCGGGTGATGAGCCTGGGGCTGGACGCGCACTGGCGGAAGAAGCAGGTGGCGCTGTGTGCCGTCGGGCCGGGGTCGCGCTGCCTGGACGTCTGCTGCGGCACCGGCGACGTGGCGCAGGCGCTGGCGCGGCGTGGGGCGGCGGTGGTCGGGTTGGATGCCAGCGCGGGCATGCTGGCGGTGGCGCGGGAGCGGGTGGGGGAGGAGATCGCGCTGGTGCGCGGCGACGCGCTGCGCATGCCCTTCCCGGATGACACCTTCGATGCCATCACTATCGCCTTCGGCAACCGCAATGTCGCCAGCCTGTCCGGGCTCTACACCGAGATGCGCCGGGTGGCGAAGCCGGGAGGCCGCATCGTCTCGCTGGAGATCAACCGGCCGGCCGCGACGTGGCTGCAGTGGGCTTTCCTGCTCTATTTCTCCCGCCTGCCCGCCCTCTTCGCCCGCCTGTTGGGCTCCGACCCGTCGGCGTATGAGTATTTGCCGGAATCCGTGAAGTGCTACCCGGACCCCACCACCGTGGCGGAGATCATGCGGGAGGCCGGGCTGCATGACGTGCGCGTGTTGCCCTCGTTCGGTGGGGTGGTGGTGATTCACGTGGGGATGGCGTGAAATTACGCGCCGATTGAAATCGGGGCTGCGGGGCCGGCATTCCTTGCAGGAATGCGATATGCGGCGGAGTACCGCCGCAGGCCGGGCGTCCCTCTGCAGGGACGCAACGAGTCATCAGGTTACGGCTTTTCCGCCGGCACCGCCATCGGTTTCGACAGCACCACCTCGTCCCCGATCGACCCGTCCAGCCGGATCATCCGGATGCGCATGGTGGTCGTTGAGACGTCTACCCGCAGGTAATGGTTACTCTTTTCGGCGAATTTCTGATACGGGTTAGCCTTCACGTTGGGATCGTAGAGCGGAGCGCCGCCGCCGCCGGTAATGATGTAGGGTGTGCCTTCGTAATCGCTCCGCTCATAATAATGATCGTGCCCGAGGAACACCGCGTCCACATGGTGGCGCTGCAGCACCGGCACCCATTCTTCGCGCATCGAAGCCGTTCCGCCGCGGGCGCTGGAGGAGAAGGGCGGGTAATGGAACGCCGCCACCGTCCAGCGCGCCTCGCCTTCATGATTCGTCAGGTATTGATCCAGCCAGTCGCGCTGCTCCTCGATGTCGCGCGTGCTGTTGAGCACGATCACCCGCACGCCCCCGTAAGTATAGGCGTACCACTCGTGCCCGGTGGGTTCTTCGCCGGCCGGCGGGAACAGGCGGAACAGGTTGGCGGAGTTTCCCTCGTGGTTGCCGGGCACTCCCAGGTACGGCGTGCTGCCGGTCAGCGGGGCGGCCATGGTGAAAAAGCGCCGCCAGTCGTTGGCGTTGCTGCCGTTGGCCACCAGGTCGCCGGTGTTGACGATGAAGCGCGGCTGCATTTTTGTCAGCGCTGTGATGATCCGCTGGTGCACCGCGTGCCCGGAGCGCGAATCGCCGTAGACCGCGAAGGTGAACTCGGCGGGACCATTCGGCGCCGTGCGGAAGCGGAAGGTTTTGCCGCTGAAGGTATAGCTGTATTCGGTGTCCGGCGTCAGTCCGCCCAGCGTGATCGGGCGGTAATTCCCCTTGACGGGACCAGCGATCAGCTTGTCATGGAACATGATGCCCTTCACCGCCAGGTCGCCGGGCAGCCAGGAAAGCTGCACGGAGGTTGGCGTGACGTTCCCCAGCACCGGACCCCACGTCACGGCGTGCGCGTGCAGCAACACCAGTGAGATGGCCAGCAATACCACGATTCGTGGAATATTTAGACATGTTCTGAAGAAGGAAATCATCACTTACCCCCGTATATTACCAAGGCGAGTGTATCATAGCGGGAACACCCGCGGCAAGCAGGAAGCATGCTGTCCGGCCGGTGTAAAAGTCCCGCGCGTGAAGGAAGTTGCTGATGATCAAGTATCTGCAGATTCTGGAAGAGATTTATCGTCCGATGTCCACGCTGTTCAACTTCGGCTTGCCGAAGCTGGATGAAGCGATCGGGCAGATGCGGCCGGGCATCTACGGGTTGATCGGGCCGGGGAAATACCCGCTGCACCTTGGCATGCAGTGCCTGCAGTCGAATGACGACGTGTGCCTGTATTACGGGTATGTCTATCCGCCGCTCACCGCCATGCAGCGCCTGTCCGCCTACGGGTTGAAGATCCCGTTGGCGCAGATCATCGTCGACCCGCGCAATGCGCTCACGCGCAACAGCGGCTTTTCTTCGTTCCGCCTGCGCATGCGGTTCATGAATTTCATCGACATGTACCAGGTGCTGCCGCCGCCCCCCATCTCCATCGAGCGCCTGATCGCCGACATCGGGCAGGTGCGCGAAAAGGAAGACCAGCTGGTCGTCATCTGCCTGGACGATTTCTCCGCCTGGCTGCATACCCTGATCGGCGCCCTCGATCCCAAAGTGGCGAACCCGACCCGGTTGGCACATTCGCTGCAGGACTTCTGCTCGATTTACCAGACCATCCTCATTACTTCCTGCCAGGACGACGACCCGATGGCGGAAATCCTGCGTAATATCAGCATTGCCACCGTGACGCTGACCCCGCAGCAAGCGACTGATCCGAAGGGGGCCAAGCAACCATTCAACCTGACGGTGCGCGATGCCATCAGCGAGACGCCTGTCCAGGTCACCTATTCGAATGATATGGAGTCGTTCAGCTAGCCTTTACCGATGTGGCTGTTTTGAGTCGACAGATCCCCGCAGATCCCGGTCCTGGCGAGAATTTTGTGCGTAGAATGGGCAAAGCTCGGGATTGTCGGGGAGTGGTGTCAGTGCTTTCTGTATACCCAAAAATGAGCGGTTTTAAACCTGTTTTTGCGGAAAACGGCTGGTTTGTCCCCCAAACCGGTTCCTTCAGCCTCTCCGGGTATCGTTAGCCTTGGGATTTCCTTGCTCTTGCTCTATTCTCTTGCTCTTGCTCTAAAGAGCCTTACAGGTCTGGGTAACTTGGGGCTTTTTAGAGCAAGAGCAAGAGAATAGAGCAAGAGCAAGAAAATCCCAAGGTTAACCGTAACCTGACACTTATGCCCCCGTCCCTCTCCCACTGAGAGGGGAGCTATTTATGCGCGGTGAATTCTGACCAAACGATATGCTCCCCGTATGGTATGCTGGTCGGTGGGGGAGCACGATGAACCACGGCAACCATGCTGGGCACGACATGCATGAAGGGGATGTTCCGCGTTCAGAGCATGCCCCCGGGCACGCCGGCGGCGCGCACTATCCGGGCATGGAGCTGGAATTCCGCAACCGGTTCATCACCACCGCCGTCCTCACCATCCCGGTGCTGCTCCTTTCGCCGATGGTCCAGCAATGGTTCGGCTACACCTTCACCTTCCCCGGTCGCGATTACGTGCTGTGGGGGCTGGCCAGCATCATCGCCCTCTGGGGCGCGTGGCCGTTTTATCGCGGCGCGGCGCAGGCGCTGCCTCACGGCATCTTCAACATGGACGTGCTGGTGTCGCTGGCGGTCCTTGCCGGCTACCTGTTCAGCACCGCCGCCACCTTCTTCTTCGCCGCCCCGGAGTTTTACTGGGAGATCAGCACGCTGGTGGTCTTCCTGCTTTTCGGGCATTGGATGGAGATGCGTTCGCTGCGCGGCGCCACCGGAGCATTGCGCGAGTTGATCAAGCTCATCCCACCCTCCGCCAACCGCATTGTGGACGATCACACGGAGACCGTGCCTACCGAAGAACTGCACAAAGACGACTTCGTGCTCGTGCGCCCGGGCGGCCAGGTGCCCATCGACGGCGAGGTGGTGGAGGGGGAGAGCGAAGTCAACGAGGCGATGGTGACCGGGGAGTCCAAACCGGTGCCGAAAAAGCCGGGCGATACGGTCATCGGCGGCACGCTGAACGGCTCCGGCGCCTTCCGCATGCGGGTGACCGCCACCGGCAGGGAGACGGCCATCGCGCAGATCATCGACATGATCACCGCCGCGCAAGCGTCGAAAACACGCACCCAGCGGCTGGCAGATGTGGCGGCGCAGTATCTGACCATCACCGCGCTCATCGTCGGCATCGGCGCCTTCCTCTTCTGGCAGCTCTTCACCGCGGAAGGGCCGGTCTTCTCGCTGCTGCGCATGGTCACCGTGTTCATCATCGCCTGCCCGCACGCGCTGGGGTTGGCCATCCCCACCGTGGTGATTATTTCCTCTGCACTCGGCGCCCACGCCGGCATTCTCATCCGCAACAACGAGGCGACGGAGACCGCCGTGCGGCTGAACAGCATCATCTTTGACAAAACCGGCACGCTCACGAAAGGCGAGTTCGGCGTGACGGATATCGTGCCGGCCGGCGGTCTGCAGGAGGATGATTTACTGCGCACCACTTCGGCGCTGGAAGCCAACTCCGAGCACTCCATTGCACAGGGTATCGTGAGGGAGGCGCGGGAGCGCAGTTTGGCCATTCCTGCGGCAACGGATTTCCGTGCCGTGCCCGGTCGCGGCGCGCAGGCGACGGTGGAAGGCGAGACGCTGGCGGCGGGTAACCAGGCGCTGATGGACGGGCTCGGCGTGGATATCAATCCGGTGGCGGCGCAGGTGAATACCTTCTCCTCCCAGGGGAAGACGGTCATCTATGTCGCGCGCGGTGGCAAGCTGGCCGGCATCATCGCCCTCGCCGACATCATCCGCCCCGAATCTTTTGAGGCGGTGCGTGAGCTGAAAGCGCTGGGCTTACAGGTAGTCATGCTCACCGGCGATCACCGCAGCGTGGCGGAATACGTGGCGGGTGCGCTCGGGCTGGACACCTATTTCGCCGAAGTGCAGCCGGGTGAGAAGGCCGAAAAGGTGAAGGCGCTGCAGGGACAGGGCAAGCGCGTGGGCATGGTGGGCGACGGCATCAACGATGCGCCGGCGCTGGTGCAGGCGGATGTGGGCATCGCCATCGGCGCCGGCACTTCGGTGGCGTTGGAATCGGCGGACGTGGTGCTGGTGAAGGACGACCCGCGCGACGTGGTGAGCCTGCTCCGGCTGAGCCGTGCCACCATCCGCAAAATGAAGCAGAACCTGGCGTGGGCGACCGGTTACAACGTCATCGCCATCCCCGCCGCCGCCGGTGTGTTGGCGCCGCTCGGTATCGTGCTGCCCCCCGAGTGGGCCGCCCTCATCATGGCCGCCTCCACCATCATTGTCGTCCTCAACGCCTTGCTGCTTCGGCGCGCGAAGGTGGCATAATCCTGGGCTCGCAGGCGTCCCGCGCCTGCCTTGAAGGTAAGCTTTCCTACCAGGGCAGGCGCGGGACGCCTGCGGTCCCAGGAAAAACTTCATCGCTTCGCAGGAAGCATGTCCTTCATCGCGAATCTCCCATATGATTGCAGAACACGAGACGGTGAGGAAATATCATGACACACGCTGGCACGCAAACCGCGACGCTCTCCATCCCCTTTGGCCTGGGCAACCCCTGGAAGTTTCCGCTCTACGGCCTGCCGCTGCGCTGCAGCATTCCGCTGCCGGAAGGCAAGGTGTTCGACCCAGCGAAGGAGCTGGCGCTGGTGGATGAAGAGGGGAAGGACTGCGCCGCGCAGTGGCGGGTGCTTTCCACCTGGAACGATGGTTCGGCGCGCTTCGCGCTGCTGGATTACGCGGAGGCGGTGCTGCCGCCGCGGGTGTCGAAGCGCTACACGCTGCAGCCGCGCGGGGAGATGCCGACCGGTGAGCCGCGCGCGCCCATCACGGTGATCGATAACGGCGAGTTTCTCACCGTGGATACCGGCCGCCTGCGCTGGAAATTCAGCAAAACGCGCTTCTCCCTGGGTGAAGCCATCCAATTCAACGGCCGCGACTGGATGCACTGCCAGACGGGCGACCTGTGCATCACCGACGCGCTGGGTGTCACCTTCCGCGCCAGCCAGGGCGACTACCGCATCGCGCTGGAGGAGAACGGCCCCTACCGCGTAATCGTGCGCATCGACGGCGCCCACGGCCGCAATGGGAAGCGCTTCATGGATTACACCGTGCGCTTCCACTTCACCGCCGGTGGGTCGCAGGTGTTGATGCTGCATCATATCCGCAACCGGCACGACGGGCGCGAAGGCGTGGACGTGCAGCGCTGCTGGCTGGAGGGCACGCTGAACGTGGACCATACCGCCGTGCGCCGCATCCAGCACAACATGCACAGCCTGTTCACCATGCAGCAGGCGCTGGACTGCCCGGAGCGCGTGGACCTGGATACCGATGTCTGGATGCGGGAGAAAAAGGCCGACCGCTACCGCTTCCCGACCACCGAGCGCGAAATTTCCTGGCAAGGCCCGTTCACCATCCTGCGCAACGGCGCCAGCCTGCATGAGAACGAGGACGAGATCTGCGACTCGATCGATGAGAAGAACCCGCGGCACGCGCATGGCGACCGCCGGCAATGCACATCACTCATCGATCTGCACGAGCCGGGCACCGGCGGCCTGCTCTTTAAATTTGCCATGGCCAATCCGGAAGCCGAGTTCCCGCTGCATCTCGCCAGCGAGCGCAACGCCTTCGAGATCGACTTCCTCCCCGCCGGTGACGAGCCATTCCACTTCGGCGAAGGCATGGGCAAAACGCGCGACGTGCTCTTCAACTTCCACGACGACACGCTGGAGGCGATGGACCTGTTCCACGAGAGCGCCAACCTGTCCTATCCCGGCGTCGTCTCGCCCGGGGCGAAGGCGTACCGGGACGCGCAGTTCGCCGACATGCACCGCACCATGCCCTTCTCGCCTAATAAATACCCGATGCTGGAGTCGAAGATCGACCAATTCAAGGTGACACAGCGCGGGTATTTCTGGCCGGACGCGATGGGCTGGAAGGACTACGGCGACGAATACGGCTCGCGCGGCTATATGGAGAAACGGAACATCTGGCAGTTCATCAACAACGAAGAGGATTACCTCTATTGCTCGATGATCGACGCCTGGCGGCGCGGCGGCGCGGTGGGCAACACACCGATGGCGCGGCACCTGATGGACATCGATTATATCGACTACTCCGACGACCCCAGCCGCAACGGCGCCACCTGCCCGCACTCCGAGGAGCACGTGAACGGCGAAGTCTACACCAGCCACCAGTGGTGCCAGGGTCTGCTGTATTACTACCTGGCCACCGGCGATGAGGAGGCCTTGCGCATCAGCAAGCGCATCGGCGACTGCCTGGTCTGGTGGATCACCGGCCCGATGAGCTACGCCCTGCGCTTCAGCGGGCGCGAGACGGCCTGGCCGCTGCTCACGCTCTCCGCGCTCTACGAAGTGACCCACGAAGAGAAATACCGGGACACGGCGCTGAAAGTGGTCGACGACATGATCGCCATCCAGCAGGAGCACGGCCGCGTGGTGTGGGAATATCCGGCCGGCAGCGGCATCTACAGCGACTACATGCTCACCATGGCCTTCAACGGCATCTGGGACGTGTGGGCGGCCACCGGCGAGGAGCGCGTGCTGCAGCTCTGGAAGGACACCACGAAGCCGGTGATCGACGAGCTGGAGAACCCGGGCAGCTGGGGTTACGTCCTCTTCCGCAACTGGCAGATCAAGGTCGCCGACCTGACCGTGCTGGTGCGCTGGTACGAGTTGACCGGCGATGAGAAATACATCCGCCTGGGCAAAAACGGCCTGCGCCTGATCATGTCCGGCGCTCCGCAGCTCGACAGCCAGTTCCAGGGCTTCTTCGCCATGTGGTACCGCCACCTGATCCTCTTCCTGAAAAATGCGGACGAGTTCGGGATGATCGATGACGACCACTGCACGCTGGTCTGGTAAAGCCTCGCACGATAGTTGTTTGTAGTCAGCCACGCAGCAAAGCGAAGTGGCGTTCGTAAATAGGTAAGCTTACCAATAGACGGACGCCACTTCACTCCGTTACGTGGCTCACTGCGAACAACTACCACACGAAAGAGATTGGACGAATCGCTTGTTCCGAAAAAATGTATTGCCCGGCATAAAGAAAGGTCGCAACCTTCACCTGAATAAATGTTCAATATAAGTAATAACCCTTCCAAGGAGTATCTCCCATGCGAGCAATCCTTGCCTTCCTGCTGGTTATTGCGTTTGCGAGCATCGCCTGTGCGGATATCGTTCTCGTCAAAAACGGCAAAGCCCGAGCGGCGATCTACGTCTCCGCGGAGGTGATGGCGCCGGACAAAGGCGAGGTTGATGCCCATACCATCTCGTATGCGACGTCTCCCGAGGCCCAGCGCCGCCGCCTGCGCGTATCGGTGAACGACCTGGCGCATTACCTGGAGGTAATGTCGGGGGCGAAGGTGCCGGTCGTCACTGACCTGGGGGCGAAACCGGCCGCCGGCATTGTGCCGATCTACATCGGCGACCGGGCGGTTGCCGTCTTCGGCCCGGTCGGCAGAAGCTACGTCTTCAAGCAAGCCTTCCGCGTGGTGGTGAGCAAAAACGGGGTCGGGCTGCTGGGCGAGTCGGACCTGGCGACCAGTTATGCGATTTATGAAGTGCTGGATCGCCTGGGCTGCCGCTGGTTCATGCCCAGTGAGATGGGCGAAGTCATCCCCACGCTGAAGACGATCGCGCTGAAGGAGATGGATTTCAAGTCCGCGCCGGGGACCTATTCGCGCAACATCTGGTATGCCGACGACGCCTACCGCCGGCGCAACCGCCTGGGCGGATTATGCCTGGCGTCGGGCGATGCCCTGGAGAACTATATCACCGCCGAGCAGCGCAAGGAGCACCCCGAGTGGCGGGCGACGGTGGACGGCAAACCCGCTGACGTGCGCATCAAGTGGAGCAATCCGGCGATAGCCGACGCCGTCGCTGATGCAATCATCAGGCAGCAGGACGGGCTTCCCAGCCTCACTTGCTCGATCTCCCCGTGTGACGGCCTGGGCTTCGACAATTCGCCGGAAGACCGGGCGCTGGACACCGGTGACATCGACGAAACCTTCGGCGAGGTTTCCATCACCGACCGGCTGATGGTGATCAGCAACCGCATCGCCAAACGCGTCAATACGAAATATCCCGACCTGACCTTCGGATTGCTGGCCTATGCCAACTACCTGCGCCCGCCCGTCCGCGAGTCGATCGACCCGCACATCGTGCCGCACATTGCCCCCATCACCTACACGCGCGCCCACCCGATGAGCGACGACCGCGTGCCGGGCAACAAGCAGCTCCGCTACTCCGTCGAAGGCTGGGCGAAAATCTGCCCGGCCACCGCCTACTGGTTCTACGGCTGGTTCCTGGCCGAGCCGGTGGCGCCCAACCCCATGTTGACGAAATGGGGCCACGACGTGCCGTATGTGCTGCGGCAAGGCAACTGTAAATACTGGCAACCGGAGACGCAGGCAACCTTTGATACCACGTTGCACGCCCTCTACATGAGCTCCCGGCTGGCCTTCAATCCGGATCTCAAGCCGGACGATGTGTATAAGGAGATCAACGAAAAGTTTTACGGCCATGCGGCGAAGCAGATGACCGCCTACTGGAACTACGTCGATCACGTGTGGGTCGATATCGATGAATACTCCGGCTGCGGATTCGGGCACCTGCGGCGCTGGACGCCGGAGAAATTGCAGCGCTCGCGCCAGTTGATGAATGCGGCACTGGCGGCGGCAAAGACTCAACCGGAGAAGTTCCGCGTTGGGCTGGCCAGCGATTCGCTGGGGCTCTTCGAGGCTTTCATGAAGCTCCGCTACGACCAGGCGGACGGCCGGTTCACAAACCTGGCGAGCGAGGCGGAAGCCTGGCATACGCAGGTCAACGCGCTGGCGACAAAATACAAAGCCCAGTTCACCTTCACCTACATGCCGTATGGCGCGGGGTCGCTGCTAAGTGAAGGCTATTTCTCCTGGTTCTATGAAACGACGTATAAGGATGCCTCCCGCATCGCCCGGGACTGCACGATTCTCACTCCCGCGCCGCTCCGGCAGTTCAAGTGGATCGCCGACCCGGAGAAAGCGGGTGAAGCTGCCGGTTACGCGGCGCCCGACTTCGATGACACGTCCTGGAAGACCACCGACCCCTGCGTGGAAACCTGGTCGGCGCTGGGCCTGCACAATTATTTCGGCAGCGTCTGGTACCGCGCCGGTGTCACACTCCCAGCCATTCCTGCCGGTAAAAAGGTCTACCTCTGGCTGGGCAGCACCGACGGCAGCGCCCGCGTGTTCGTCAACGGCAAGCATGTCCCCTATGGTGAAGCTGCGGAAGCCAACGGCTACTGCACCCCCTTCTCCTTTGACATCACCGCTGCCGTGAAGTCCGGCGCCGAGAACCGGATCGCCATCCTCTGCACCCGCGCCACCCTCAACGAGCTGGGCACCGGTGGGTTGCTGGGGCCGGTGACGATATATCGTGAAAAATGATTCCTGGGGAGAGCACTATGACCGCCACCAAAACTGACCACGAGTGGAACGCCGCCACCGCCGCCGCCTACTGGCCGGATCAGCGCGGGCACTGGGCGCCGGTGTCGTGGAAGGACCACCTCTACGACTTTTCCGTGTTTTACAACGGCGCCATCCTCGCCAATCCGGCCGGCATCGGCATGAACCGCAACATTCCGCCGGAGGACCAGATCTTCGCTTCCGAGCTGCGCGTGAAATTGCTCGGACACAACCCGGCGCCCGGCGAGACGAAAGAGGCGATGGTGGCCGCCCCGCACAGCGGGGTGGATATCGGCCTGATTCAACTGATGAGCCCGGATGGCCGGCACGTCGCCTCCTGGGAATCCCGCGCCGCGCCGGTATACGTGATCGAACATGCGCCACTCCGTATGCCGCTGCTGGTGAAGCAGCGACAGTTTGCGCATACCCCCGGCGGGCGTGCGGTCGAGCGCGGGAACGAGCCGCACTTCCTCTGGGTGCGGCTGGAAGTGTCTGACATCATCGAAGAAGTGTGCGCGCTCGAGCGGGTTTACGCCACCCTCACCGTGCTGGCCCCCTCCATCCTGACCGGCATGGGCGCGTTCAACAACATCAACTTCAACTACGGCTACGGCGTGCCGGCGTACCCGATGCCGTTAACCTTCGAGGGGACGGCCGACCTGTCAACGCCGGGGTACCTGCGCCACGCCATGCCGCTGCGCATGTTCGGCTCGTATCATAACGGCCGCCGCAACCGGCTGGCGGTGCCCGCCGGGCAGCCGGATGTGCAGGCCGTCTACCTGCAGAGCGACTTTTTCAGCGCCGTCAATCAGTCGGTCGGCCACCTGGTGCTCTCCATGCCGTGCACGGTCGGCGCTCACGTTGATTTCGTGTATCCGATCATCCCGGTGGACGACGAGACGCTGGAACAAGAGCTGGCGTTGGGCTACGACGGCGCGCTGGCGGAGACGGAGCGCTTCTGGCAGGGAGAGTTGAAAACTTCGACTTCCATACAGGTCAGCGAGCCGCTGCTACAGGGCTGGGTGGACAACCTGCCGCGGTTGACCGCCATGATTGCACAGAAACACCCGGCCAGCGGCACCTTCGGCTTGCCCAGCGGCACCTACAATTACGAAGCGATCTGGCCCACGCCGATGGCCATGCAGGCGTACGGGCTGGAGATGCTCGGTTTCAGTCGCGAGGTAGACAAGTACCTGGAGCCGTTCCGCCTGAACCAGGGGATCAACGATCCGCCCAGCAAGTGCCTGCCGCAGCATCCGGGCTTCATCGGCGCGCCGAAGGAGCTGACGGGCATCGACTGGATCACCGATCACGCGGCGATCCTCTGGGCGGCGACCCATCATGCGGCGATGACCATGGACCCAGATTTCCTGGAGCGCTGGACGCCGGCCATCGTGAAAGCCTGCCAATTCACCGTCGACGCCCGCCAGGCGACCGGGCACAGCGGCTACCCGGGCATCCTGCCGCCGGCCGTCTCCAACGACAGCGGCTGGATGAGCCAGACCGGTTGGAACAACGCCTGGCACCACAAGGCGCTGAAGACGGCGGCCGCGTTCCTGGCGAAGATCGGCCACCCGGAGGCCGACCGCTTCCGCGCGGAAGCGGAGGACTACCGCGACACCTTCTGCCGCGCCTTCCGCGAAGTCGCCGCCCGCTCGAAGACCTGGCGCGCGCCGGACGGGACAGAGCTGCCCTTCGTGCCGGCGGTCCTCGCCGAAGCCACCGGCCAGGAAGCGGCGCATCCCTTCTACCTGGACACCGGCCCGCTGGTGCTGGTGTTCGGCGAGCTGCTTGATGCTTCAGACCCGCTCATGCAAGCCTCCCTGCGCTGGTTCCGCGAGGGGCCGCAGTGGCGCATCTACCGGCACTTCTCCAGCGAGTTCCAGACGTCGGTGCTCGACCACGAGGTGTCCTCCTGCGAGCCCTGCTATTCGTGGAACGTCTTCCACAGCTACCAGCTCGGCGACCGCGAGCAGTTCACGCAGGGGCTTTACGGGGTCTTCGCCGCCGGCGCCAGCCGCCAGAACTTCGTCGCCTGCGAAACGCGCGACGCGGTGTTCGGCAACGTCTTCACCCACGGCCTGGCGCTCATGCTCATGCGCATGGCGGTGATTGACGAGGAAGGCGACGACCTGCACCTCCTCCGCATGGCGCCGCAAGCGTTCTTCAAAGACGGCGGTTTCGACTGGCGCAACGTGCCCACCTGGTTTGGCGACCTGTCCATCGCCGGGCGATATGACGGCGACACGTTGCATATCACCTACCAGCCGCCAGCCAGGGAAACGCCGAAACGGACGCTGCTCCACCTGCCGCCGCTGGAAGCGAAGCAGGTGCTCATCAATGGCAAACCATGCCCGCGACTGAGCGGAATATTGGAGTCGTAATCCGCTCAGGGACTGTCTCGAGCCAGCAGGATTGAAGCCAGTTAACCAACTATAACGCTCGGTAATAGGACCACGGGACTGTCCCCCCTCGTGCGAAAGGGAAGCCTATTCACGAGGGGGGACAGTCCCGTGGTCCTGCAAGCGGCGATTAAGGAAGGCGGTTGCCTCTGGCCACGCGGGCGCGGGACAGTCCCTGAGCTATTTTGCTTCTCTTACGCACCGCACATAATTGTAAATCCGCACGTCATCCCCCTGCGGCCCGCGGCCTTGCGGGAAGCGGGCGGGGTCGCCGGCCTTCGGGTCGCTGCGCTGTGCCCCGGCGCCGTGAACGTCGATGAAGCGGACGTTCCCGGAGTTGGGCGGCATCTGCATGTAGCCCATCGCGCGGCCGAAGGCGATGTAGATCGCCGCGCCCATGTCGGGCGGACTGTCCAGGTGCGTGGTGCCGGTCCAAAAGTAGGATTCGATCGCCGTCACGCGGAAGAGTGGGTCGATGGCGGCGGAATGGGTCTGCACCGGTGCGCGGGTGTAATCTACGATGCTCTGCAGCTCCTTCGCGTTGGGTAGCCGCCAGTCGTCATGTCCCGCCAGCGCCAGGCCTTCCGCGTAGGCCAGCGCCTGCTGCCAGTTCAGCGTTTTGCCGCTGTCTACCTGCTGCCACATCAGGCCGGTCGCGCGGTCGGTGACGGTGCCGTCGCCGTTGTCCGTGAAATCGTTCTTGCCGTATTGGGGGTTACCGCGGACGTAACGGACGTACAGCGTGTGCTCGGTCCACCCGCGCTGGGGATCACCTTTGAGCTTGGGATACCCCTTGATGCGCCCGTCGGCGAAGTTGACGCCGAAAACAGTGGGGTTGCCGTTCATCGTGGTGCCGATGTAATCGGTGGCGGTCCAATCCTGGCTGTCGATGGGACGCTCGCCGATCGCCGTGTTGCCGTAAACGAAATCGAAAAAGCGGGTGTCGATATACGGCCTGGAATTCTCCGGCGATCTGGGGTCCATGTGACCGTTGAAATTGATCAAGGAATACAGCTCCTTGATCGCCGGCATGCGCCAGTCCGTGTAGCCGCCCACCCGGCAGGCCTTCGCGCCGGCAACAGCGTCTTTCCAGGCGACCTTGGTACCGCGCGCCTTCACCCACGTCAGGCCGGTCACGAGATCGCTCACTGTGCCGTCCCTATTGTCCTTATACGCCGGCTGGTTGCCCTGGTATTGCCCGTCCTGCCCGAAAAAGGCGTCACCCGGGCGGGGTGGGGTAATGGGGCCGAGATTGCCGTAGCAGGTCTGCTGCCCGGTGTCGACAATCGGATAGGTGATGGGCACGCTGCAAGCTGCAATCGCCAGCAACATACCGATCAGTAAACAGACTACTTTCATCGCCGTCCACCCTTCGCCTGGTAAGATACCAAGAGAGTACCAGCCCTACATCACAACAATATCACAAATATCTCTCCTTTTTACAGCGGGATTTCTTGTCGGGAGGTCGAATACCTGGGAAGGAGGAAATGCCATGCGCAGCCATCTCCCATGCTACGATGAGTTGAAGGCCTTTATCGACGGCGTGCCGCTGGTCGATTGCCACGACCACTCCGGGCAATGCGGCCCAAAGCTCGACGATCCGATCACGGCATTGATGACCGGATACGTGACCAGCGACCTGCTGAGCGCCTCGTCGGAAGCCGATATGGCGGTGATTCAGGATGCCTCGCTCTCGCTGGAGGAGCGTTGGCCGGTGCTGGAGCGCGCCTGGAAGCGCACCTGCCACACCGGTTACGCGCAGGCTACGCGACGAGTGCTGAAGCGCTTTTACGGCGAAGATGAGCTCACGCTGGATGCGCTGCATCGCGTCAAGGACCGGTTGCTCGATCTGGGTGATCCCGCCTTCTTCGACTCGGTGCTGGCGGAGGCGAAGATCGCCGCGCGTATCGAGGACGTCTGGCCGGACTGGCGCAAGGTGATCGACGGCACGCTGCCGCTCTCCCCGCGCGGCCGCCTGGCCATCGGCCTACCCGGCCTCCACCGCATCTGTTGCAGCAATGACGTGCAAGGCATCGCCAATCTTCTCAAGCGTACGATTACCTCGCTCGACGAATACCTGGACGCCTGTCGGGAGATCTTCACCGCGCACAAGCGCTTTGGCGTGGTGACCTTCAAGGACCAGTCCGCCTACAGCCGCACGCTGGCATACGGCAACCCGACGCGTGCGGAGGCGGAGGCGGTGTTCAACTGGTTTATGGCCGACCCGCGGCGCAGCGTCTCCTATCCCGACGGCGTGAAACCGCTGGACGATTTCCTCTTCCACCAGTTCATGCGCATGGCGCGCGACCTGGACCTGCCGGTGCAGATTCACACCGGGCACATGGCCGGCATCCGCAACGACATCGTGAAGACCAATGCCATCGGTCTCACCAGCCTGCTGGAGCTGCACCGCGACGTGCGCTTTGACCTCTTCCACGCCAACTGGCCGTACAGCGGCGAATTGCTCTTCCTGGGCAAAAACTACCCCAACGTCACGCTGGATTTCTGCTGGGCGAACATCATCGACCCGGTGTATTGCGTGCAGCTCTTCAAGCAAATCCTCTCCTGCGTGCCGCACGGCAAGATCCACGGCTACGGCAGCGATTATGGCGGCGACGGCATCCTCCACGCCTGGGCGCACGCGCAGATCGCCCGCGAAAACATCGCCGTCGCGCTGGCGGAGATGGTGGACGCCGACTACCTGGGCCTGGACGACGCGAAGGAAGTGGCGCAGGCGTGGCTGTTTGACAATGCGAATGAATTCTTCCGGCTGCAATTGAACAAGGCAGGAGTTGCATAACGTTAAATACTTTCTTTGCGTCCTTTGCGTCCTTTGCGTGAAACCTTGATTCGGATTTCACGCAAAGGACGCAAAGGACGCAAAGACGACTGAAAGGTAACCGACATGTTGAATATTGGATGGGCGACCCGTGATTTCACCCCCGACCGGCCGGCGCTGCTGCAGGGACAGATGCATAACCGTGTGGCCACCGAGGCGCTGGACCCGCTGACGCTGACCTGCATGGCCATCGAAGGCGACGGCGATTGCGCGCTGCTGATTTCGGCGGACATGCCGTTTTGCGACGAGAGCCTGCACGCTGAGGTGCGCCGGAGGCTGGCGGCGTTGCTGCCGGAAGTGCCGGCGGACAAGATCGTCATGAACGCCACCCATACGCACACCTCGCTGGTCTACATGGGTGAGTTTTACCCGCACCCGGGCGGCGAGGTGATGACCGGGCAGGAATGCTTCGACCTCATTGCGGAAAAGGCCGTAGAGGTGGCGGAGGCGGCCTGGCAGGCCCGCGCGCCGCACAACATCGCCCGCGGCTTCGGCCACGCGGTGGTCGCCCACAATCGCCGCGCTTGCTACACCGACGGCCACGCGCAGATGTATGGCAGCACGAATCAGCCGGACTTCGACTGGATCGAAGGCTACGAGGACCACAGCGTCGACATGCTCTTCACCTGGGACGCCGCCGGCAAGCTGGACGGCATGCTGGTGAATGTGCCATGCCCGTCGCAGGTGGACGAGCACCTCTACCAGTTCTCCGCCGACTATTGGCATGAAGTGCGGCAGGAGTTGCGGACGCGCTTCGGCGAGGGGCTGTTCGTGCTGGCGCAGTGCGGCGCGGGCGGCGACCAGTCGCCGCATTTCATGCTCTACGGCGCGCAGGAAGAGGAGATGCGCAAGCGGCGCGGGGTGTCCGAGCGGCAGGAGATCGCCCTCCGCGTGGCCGACGCCGTGTCCCGCGCGCTGGCCTGCACCGAGCCGGAGACCGGTGACACGCCCTTCGCCCATGCCGTGCGCAACGTCGGCCTGGCCCGGCGCAGCGTGTCGAAAGCAGAGCGTGACTGGGCAGCCGCGGAATGCGCGAATTACACGGCGGCACACGGCTCCGATTCCTGGTGGCCGCAGCGCCTGCAGATGGTGGTCGATCAATACGAAGGCCGCCTGACCCCTGGCCCGCACCCGACGGAGGTGCATGTTCTGCGCATCGGCGACGCTGTTCTCGCTACCAATCCTTTCGAGCTGTATACCGATTACGGCCTGCGCATCAAAGCCCGCAGCGCTGCCGCACAAACCATCGTCGCCCAGATCGTCGGCGGCACCGGTTGGTACCTCCCCACCGAGCGCGCCGTCGCCGGCGGCAGCTACGGCGCCATGCCCGCCGTCTGCAAAGTCGGCCCGGAAGGCGGACGGCAACTGGTGGAGGTGACGCTGGAGATGATCGTAGAAGTATTGAAATCTGTCGTCACCAGGTAAGCGCTGGAAGGACGATTCTCAGTCTGGAAGGAGGCGAGAGCCCCGCTCGAATCTAGGTAGGCTTTCCTAAACTCGAGCGGGGCTCTCGCACCCTTCCAGACTGTGAATGGGCCTTCCGCCGCTTACCTATTTAAGGGCAGGCGCGGGACGCCTGCGATCCCAGGGTTGGGCTACATCTCTCTTGGCGCCTGAATGCCCAGTAGATCCAACCCTCGCGCCAGCGTCTCCTGCGTCACCCGGCAGAGGAACAGGCGGGAGGTGCGGATTTCGGCGGTCTCCGCGGTCAGCACCGGGCAGTTGTCGTAGAAGGTGGAGAACGCCGTCGCCAGCTCGTACAGATACGTGCACAGCGTGTGCGGGCGCAGCTCCTTTTCCACTTCGGCGACGACTTCCGGGAACTCCAGCAGCTTGATATTTAGCGCGCGCTCGGCTGGGTGGGTGACGGTGAATGGGCCGGCGATGGCCTCCTCATCGACCCCGCCCTTGCGGAAGATCGAGCAGATGCGCGCGTGCGCGTATTGCAGGTAGGGCGCGGTGTTGCCGTTCAGCGCCAGCATGCGGTCCCACGCGAAGACGTAATCGCGGTTGCGGTCGATGGACAGGTCGGCGTATTTGACCGCGCCGATGCCCACCGCGTGCGCCACCTGTTGCTTCTTCTCCTCCGACAGGTTAGAGTTCTTCTCGTTGACCACCGCATATGCACGGTCCACCGCTTCCTGCAGCAGGTCGGTCAGCTTGATATTCTCGCCGCTGCGCGTCTTGAGCGGCTTATTGTCTTCACCCAGCACGGTGCCGAAGGTCACGTGCTCCAGGCCCACTTCGCTCGACTCGCGGTGCGTCCAGCCGCAGGCGTGCGCCACACCGAAGGCCTGCGCAAAGTGCAGCGCCTGGCGGGCGTCGGTCACATAGATGATGCGGTCGGCGCCCAGCTCCTCGATGCGGAAGCGGATCGCCGCCAGGTCGAAGGTGTCGTAGTTGAACGCGCCGTCCGTCTTCTGCACGATCACCGGCAGCGGCTCGCCGTCCTTGCCCTTGAACTGCGGCAGGAACACGCACTTCGCCCCGCGCGACTCGACCAGCACGCCGCACTTGTCGAGGGCGGCAACGGTGTCGGCCAGCATGTCGCGGTAAAAGCTTTCGCCGCGCTCGTGCTCCGGCCCCAGGCTCACGCCCAGCTCCTCGTAAATCTTATACACCGCCCGCATGGAGATGCGCGTGATGGTCTGCCAATCGGCCAGCAGTTGCGGGTCGCCGTTCTGCAACTGCACCAGCAGCTGGTGGATCTCCTCGGCGGCCTGCGGGTCCGCTTTGCTCCCGGCCGTCGCCTCGCGGTAAATATCCTCGAGCTGCACCAGCGTGATCTCCTGCAGCGGGTCCTTGCCCTCCGCCTCGACCCGGCGCAATTCCGGCGTGGCTTTCCACAGCACCATGGCGATGGGCAACCCCCAGTCGCCGAGGTGGCTCTGTCGGATCACCCGCTCGCCGCGCGCCTCCAGCACCCGCGCGATGGCGTCGCCAATGATGTTCGAGCGCAGGTGCCCGACGTGCATCTGCTTGGCGATGTTCACGCCGGAATAATCGACCACCACCGTCTCCGGCTCGCCCTGCTTGCGCAGGCCCAGGTCCACGTCCTGCTCGCTCGTCTCCAGCAGCCGCGCCAGCGCGTCGTCCGTCACCGTCAGGTTCACGTAGCCGGGCGGGGCCGTCACCGCGCTGCTGAACCACTCGCCCTGCGCCGCCAGCAACTCGGCGATGCGTCCCGCAATCACCATCGGCGCCTTGCGCGCCAGCTTTGCCAGCCGCAGCGGCAGATTCAGTGCGTAATCCCCCATGCTCGCGTCCGGCGGGTGCGGCAGCTCGATCATCTCGCGCGTGACCGTCACCCCGAACTCCTCCTGCAGCGGCGCCAGCCACCCCTCGATCAACGATGCAATCTTCTCTCTCACGGTTCACTCCAATGCTTTAGTTTGACAGGACAATACTATACACGTTGAGCACGAAATTGCCAAAGACGAATATGCGCCTGGTCCGGTGGTCGAGTAGGCAGGTGAGCCTTTCCGCCTCTTTCCACAGCCACCGCGCCGTATCGAGACCACCGCGTTAGCAGGTAAGCCTCGCGGGAACAGGCACTATAGATGAGGTGGTCTCGATACGGCGCGGGAGCAGTGGAAAGATGTGTAAAAGCTTACCTGCCTACTCGACCACCGGCCGGGCGTTATAATCTTAGGCTTCCAAACCCAGTGTAGACGTGCTATCCGACGGCCAGTAATCGATCACCAGCAGCTCGCTCTCCCCCTCCCCGACGTTGCGGCCGGCGTGCGATTCATTGCGGGCGACGAAGATCAGGTCGCCTTGCTGGTACACCGCCGTCTTCCCGGCGATGGTCAGCTCGAACCAGCCCTCGGTGACGTAGAAATACTGGTCCAGGTCGTGCGCGTGGTCCTCGAACCACCCCTCCCGCTCAAACCGCTGCACGACGATCGACATATTCCGCTCCCGCGACCCCAGGCGGGTCAGCAGGTTCCAGCCGAAGTTCTGCGACTCCGGCACGGTGAAATCGGTCGGCTTGTTCTTCGTGGTCATGCGTTGCATATAATTTCCTTTCATAGGTAAGCGGTGAAAAGCACATTCTCAGTCTGGAAGGAGGCGAGAGCCCCGCCGATGATAGGCAGACTTACCAAAATTCGGGCGGGGCTCTCGCCTCCTTCCAGACTGAGAGTTTGACTTCCACCGCTTTCCTATCCGACGAACAATCAACAATCCGGCAGGACAATCCGCTTACTCGCCGAAAAGTCCGCTTAGCAATCATTTTACTCGACGGGGAAGGCGGTGGGCAATGGCTATCAACATTCCTGTAACGATCACTGAGCGGGCGGGCGTGGGGCGGACCGGCGAGGGCGTGCACTCGGGGATTCCGCTGGCGCCGGGGACGGTGCGGTCGCTGGACGAGCTGCAACTGGCGGATGCGCAGGGGCAGCCGGTGCCGGCGCAGTTCGAGACGCTGTCGCGCTGGCAGGACGGCTCGCTGCGCTGGGTGCTGGTGAACCTGGTGGAGTCGCTGGCGGCGGGGGAGAGTAAGCAGTATACGCTGCGGAACGGCGCCACGCCGACGTCGTCGCAGGCGGTCACCGTCACCGATGCCGACGACGTATTCACCGTGGATACCGGCAGCCTGAAATTCGACGTGCCCATCTACGGCAGCTCGATCCTCGCCAATATCCGCTGCCGGGACGCGGCGGACAACTGGGTGACGGTCTCTACGAAGGGCCTGGAGGCGGTGCTCTGGCGCACGGGCGTCAACCCGTTCAAGTCGCGCGTGGAAGCCTGCTTCGTCGAAAGCAGCGGGCCGGTGAAGACGGTGCTGAAAAACGAAGGCCACCACTTTCTCTGGGACCCGGACACCGACAATTACGACCCCATCGAGCTGCCCAGCTTTGCCTTCGTCCTGCGCGTGTTCTGCTACGCGGGCAGCGACCAACTCCGCGTGCAGTATACCTTCATCAACGACACCATCGACCATCACCGCCGCGCCTCCGAGCGCTATCACGTCTACGCGATGGAGGAACTGCGCGACTTCAAGTGGGTCAACGGCCGCTGGGTCGAGCGCGAGAAGTCCATCCGCCCGCGCGAGCAGGAATTGCTGAACGACGATTACGGCCAGGTGAATGTCAAGCAGATCAAGCTGCGGCTGACGCTGGACAACGCTTACGACCGCTACGCCTTCGGCATCGAGGGTGGGGGTGCCGCCGAAGGGACCATCGACGGCCCGGTGGCGCTGCAGCAGGTCGGCCCGGTGGGCAATTACGACGAATTTTACAAGGAGATGCCCTTCCCGCACGTGCCCTTCAAGGCGCAGGTGCTGCACGGCCGCAGCCAGCCCGCGCAGGAATTCGAGAAGGCCGCCGGCTGGGTGACGATGGCCGGCCCCGCGGGCACCGTCTGCCTGGGGAGCAAGTATTTCTGGCAGTACCACCCCAAGGTCTACGCGCTGGATAAGCAACTGCTGGAGTTCCACGTTTGGAGCAAGCTGGAGGACATCCCCGACCCGGAGATCGGCTTCGCGAAGACCCACGAGGTGACCCTCACCTTCGGAGATAAGCCGGACACCGCCGCGGTGCTCGCCGGCCTGAACCAGCCGCTGCGCGCCGTGACCACCCCCGCCCAGTACATCGGCTCCGGCGTCTTCGGCACCTTCTCGCCCGCCGACGAGAGCCGCTGGGGGAACATCGAGGCCTACTACCTCAACTCCGTGAAACAGGCGCAAGCCACGCGCGCGCAACGGGACTGGTACGGCCTGCGCGACTACGGCGACACGCTGGGCGTCCGCTTCTTCACCCCCGTGTGGTGGAATCAGGAGTATGACATCATGCTCGGAGCCACCGTGCAGTTCGGTCGCACCGCGCAGGGTGAATTCCTCGACGAGGCGGACATCCTCGCATGGCACTTCATGGACGTCGACGTACTGCACGCCTCCAACAGCCCGCTGGACGAGCAGGGGCAGCACATGCACTTCACCGACCACGCCAAGGGCGAAACCCACGCCGGCCACTGCACGGTGGAAGGCCTCTGGCACTACTACATGCTCACCGGCGAGCCGCGGGCGGGCGAGGTGGCGGAAGGCATCGGCAATTACTTCGCGAAGATCGCCGCCTGGAAAGACTTCCTCGATTACCGCGATGACGAAGAGCGCACCATCGGCTGGGCGCTGAAAGCGCTGGTGGGCAGCTACCGCGCCACCCTCAACCCGCGCTTCAAGCTCGCCGCCGCCATGGTCGCCGAGCAGGCCATCGCCGGCCAGGACCCGGACACCGGCAACTGGGACCACCCGCTCTACCCGAACGAGGACAAGCACCGCCCCGTCTGCCTGGGCGGCAAGCCGTGGATGGTCGGCATCATCCTGCAAGGCCTGAAGGAGTACCACCGCGAGTTCCAGGACGAGCGCGTGGCCGTGGCCATCCAGAAGGCGTCCGACTGGATGATCTGGTCGAACTATGTCTATATGACCTGCTCCGACCACCAACCCGGCACCGGCTATTACCTGCACCTGGACGGCCTCAGCTACTCCTGGGAGCTGTCGAAAAAGCGCTACTACCTGGACGAAGCCGTCCGCATCTTCGCCGGCGCCATCGCCGGCATGACCCCGGACAAAGCCGCCGGCACTATGCCCTCCGGCTCCAGCGTGGAAGCCGTCGCCAACCTGATCCGCCTCGTTGAAAATGAAGGCGCCCTCGCCTGGCAAAACGGCCAACCCGTCCTCGACCCGCAAACCGCGCCGACCATCGAAGCGATGCGGAAAGACCCGAAATTCAAGGCCAAACCGCAACGGAGGTTCTGATTTGGAGTGCGGCGGCTAGACGCCGCTTTCATATTCCGCATGGACGCGGAATAACAGCCTGAAGGGCTAGAATCCGATAGCCCAGGGTTGCACGATGCAACCCTGGGTAGGCAAGCCTACCAAACCCCCCGCGCCGACACGATGTCGGCGCAATCATTCGCACAATAGTTTACCCCGAGGCAATCGGGGCGCAATAATCTTTTCAATCATTTCAATCTGCGGATAAACAATGCAGGAGCCCATATGGACCAGCCCCTGGAAAAAGTCACCGCCTTCATCACCCGCCCCGCCCCCCGCGGCGTGGAGTTGCTGCTCTTCCGCCACCCCAACGCCGGCATCCAACTCCCCGCCGGCACCGTGGAGGAGGACGAGCCGCACCTGGAAGCCGCTCTGCGCGAGGCGCGCGAGGAGACCGTATTGGTGGAGCTCTCCGTCGTCGCCCTCATCGGCCACCAGGACACCGCCCTCCCCGACGATCGCTGCGTGGTGCTGCACCGCACCCCCATCTACGCCCGCCCGGACCGCGCCAGCTTCGACTGGGCCGTCTTCCGCCGCGGCCTCCCCTGCCAGATCCACCGCCAGGCGGACGGCTTCACCCAAATCACCTACACTGAATGGGATCGCTACCCCGACCCGCAATACGTCACTTACGAAATCACCGGCTGGGTCCCCACTGAAACCCTCTGCCGCCGCCTCCGCCGCTACTTCTACCACCTCACCGCCACCGGCGACACGGCGGCGGAGTGGACGGTGCAGAACGACAACCACCTCTTCCGCCCCTTCTGGGCGCCGATTGACAACCTGCCGGCGATCGTCGAGCCGCAGGATGGGTGGGTGCGGTATGTGCGGGAGGAGTTGAAATATCGTTTGGAAGTAGAGTGGTCGATGTGAGAAACTCCCTTAAGTTATCTGAATAACGCTTGCTTTGCATAGCGGAGGCAATCATGAGCAATGACACAGTAGCTAGAAATGACTTGAAAACCCAGAATGACCATGACTGGCAAGTCGTTAAAAGCCTGTCAATTGATGAACTGAGATTTATCTATCGTATTGAGGAGACTGTCAGTAGTCAGTGTAAGGCGATAGATACGGATTTAGATTTGTGGAAACTTACTCCCGGTCAGAGGAGGTGGGCTTGCGACATTTACAAACAGAAGCTTGAGAAAGATCATGCATTCGAGTGGGTTTACTATTTGATCCCGAAGTGGGTACGCTATTGCATCGCCTTTTATATAATCGGCCTTATACTGCTTTATTTCGGTATTAACGATGGGTTCTGGTCATTGTTCGATCAGCCTCATAAGTGGGAACTTGAACCTTATCGGCAACTAGGTAACGACATTAGCTTCTCCATCACGATAATTCTTCGACCGCTTGTAGTGGGAGCTCTTTGGGGTTATATCGCGATAATATCTACCAGAGTTGTCTTATGGGGAGTAGGTTCAAAACACAGTGCAAGCAGCAACCAAAGAAAACGCCGTATAACAGAAGACAGAGAAAATACCGGTGAATGAAAGGACAAAAATATGGCACAGTTTGATGATGCAAGGCAATTAGTTAACCACTGTAAACGAAAATTTCCAGAACTGAATAAGTTACATGCTGAGTGTCTAACTCAGCATGTAATAAAACATGACTTCTTGATCGAGGTTAAGAACTGTATGGAAAATCTCCGGTCTGCTCTTGATTATTGTGCAGTCGCCTTGTTTATGAAATATGGAAAATCAAAGAAATCAAATCCGAAAATTTACTTTCCGTATGTCAACCAAGGCGTTGATAGGCTAAAATTTCAAGAAACAGTCGAACGGTGTATTCCTGGATTACCAGCATCACGTCCAGATATTGTTGATCTCCTTGCAACTTACCAATACTTTGGAAACACTGGCAACTGGTTGTCAGTCCTCATAATTATTACAAATGAGAACAAGCACGAACAATTGACTCCACAGGTTCAGAAGGAATATCTAGAAGTGATAATTTCAGGAACTCTTCAATCTGGTGAGTCAGTGAAAATTGACTTGACGAATATTCCACTGGGTGGTGGACCTGATAAACCCTTTCACGCTGAGGCAGGAACGTGGTCAGGCTTGGAGTTTATTAATACAGGCGTTCTCGTTATGCCTCTTCTAGAGTATGCTGTTCCAAACGTGATGCAGATAGTTAATGAGCTTTCTGCAATATAGTCCATTTAGTTAAGAGTAAATAGCGGATAATGCGGGACGGTTACAGGTGTCACGCATTTTAATACATGCATATCTATCCCTGTGCTACGCTCGCTACTGTCCATTCACCAACAGATCCAGCACCAGCGACAGGTCGCCGAAGAACACCTGGTCGATCACCATGGCGATAGCCAATACGGCGACGTCGTCTTCTCCCGGGGCGATCTCGACGCTGTAGGTGTCTTTGATGGTGATCCATCCTTTCGACACCCTGGCGACGGTTACTCCGTTGCGTAACAACTGGAATTCGTGCGCGGTGAAATCGCCCTGTGCCGTCAGGCCGTCCTGGTCGGGCAGGTCGATGATCAGGCTGTTGCGGAACAGGTGCTTGATATCGAGGCTGACGGTGGCGAATAACTTCCCATTGCAGAAGATATCGTAGGTCGGTTTCACCTGCAGACGCTGCTTGATCTCCGCCACCGGGGCGCCGGTCGTGTCGCGCACGGTTAACCGCTTCCCTACCAAGAAGCCTTTGCCGTTTACGCGGAAGACCTCCTGGTTCGCCTCGTTGCGAATGGCGAACGTTCGGCCGAACGACAGCAACTTCTCCTGCAACTGGTATCGCATCAGCCTATCCCTCCTCGCTGGTGTCGATTCCTCTTCTGTCCCGGCAATTGAGACATCCCCGGTCATCATTATATCACCCACGGGGAGGGCAATGGCTGGCGTCATGGGTGGATGAAGGTGACCGCTTATGCGAAGAATACAGGGACAGCCAATATTCGCGCGGCATATGCCGCGCGTTATCCAATGGATTGAACTTGCCAAGTTCAGGACGAGGTTATATTTCCTATCACCTTCCCGTCAACTCTTCCAAAACTCCCACCACCTTTTCCCTTCCGCGCTTTCCGGCGTAGCTGCGTCAACGATTGTGCCTGGTTCCTGCTCGGTTGGCGTTTGCGGGTTCTGCGCCCATAACCTGGGATAGCGTTCCGGCAGTTCGTAATCACACCATTCAATGCCGGTGGGATCTTCCGGGGAGTCGACCGGCAGACCGGATAGCTCTTGACCGGTCATCTTGTGGTAGACGCGGTTGGCGATGCAGGCATATTCTTCAAAGAAGGCGTCTTCTTCCTCGCCGGGGTTGGGGCCGAATGTGATGTCGGCGAGGGAGTCCGGATCGCGGAGGGCTTGCTCGAAGATATCTTTTCCCATCGAGATGAGCCAGGCGCGGAAATCCGTGAAGTCGTCGTCTATGCACCAGCCGCCGAGGATGTAGGCGGCGCCCCACAGTTCCCAGGTGTAGGCGCGGATGCGCTGCTCCTGGAAGTTGCGCTCGAACTCGACGATCTCTGCCGGCGGCAACTTGGAAAGCAGCCCGGCCAGCGCCTCCAGCCGTCCCTCCCAGCTCCCGCCCGATTCCGCCTTCGCCGCCGCGATGATGTCCCAGAATGCCTCCGTCGTCATACCGTCCTCCTGCTCAAGCTCATATTCTGACTCTGACTCTGACTCTTTCTCTTTCTCCCCACCATTCCCCTGTAAAGCCGAGTAACAGACCCGCAAATCCTTCCTTCCCTCTATTCGCCCTCGCCATCTCTCCTTGACACCCCAATACCGATTCACGAAAGGAACCCCTGTCTAAAATGTCGATTTGCCGTCCTCTCGGACCGCAGAGAGTGGGGTTATTATGTGGAAGAAACCAGAGTCTTTCCGGAGGAAAGCCATGAATGCAAGTGAACAAATTGATGCGTTGATTGCAGGGCTCACCGACTGGCGAGGGACGATGCTGGCCAACCTGCGGCGAATCATCCATGAAGCTGACCCGGAGATTGTCGAGGAATGGAAATGGATGGGCAGTCCCGTCTTTTCCGACCATGGCATCGTCTGTGTGGCCAATGCGTTCAAAGACAAGGTCAAGTTGACTTTCCAAGATGGCGCCAGCCTTCCCGACCCGGACAAGTTGTTCAACAGCGGGCTTGAGGGCAATAAATGGCGCACGATTGACCTGTATGAAGGCGATACCGTCGACGAGAGTGCGTTGAAGGCCCTCGTGCGGGCGGGAGTGGACTTTAATAAGGCCAGGCCGAAACCAGCGGCGAAAAAGAAATCCGCGAAGTGATCATATCGAGCGGGCGGCCATGGAATTTGCCCATCGCACGGCAACAGCCCCGGCAGGTTTAACACAGCTCCCGTTGGGGTATATCGTCAGTAATCCTCCGACCTTCCTTCCAGGCCATCCCGATGCCCATGAAGGTCGCATTCTTGCGAGGTGGCACATGTCTTGCCCAGGCCTTCCCATCAGATTTCTTAACCGTTTTTCCACCCACCGATTTTTTTTCACCAGGGGAAGCAGCGATCGGGGGGAGAATATCCTACCTATCAAATCGATGTTTTTTTACACCATGATCGCAATAATGCGTAAGAAGGAAAAGAATCGAATGATGGCAACGCCGGAGGCAGACTCATCACGCTATCCATGCCTTCTCCGCCATCCCGGGAAAGGTGTTGTGTCAGTGTCAGCGAAAGAGAGCGGGAACGATTCGAGCGCGTGTGGAGGTCATCATGCGGATGATTCCCCTTTCCGCCGACTGGGAAGACGGTTGGCAGCTTGAGGTTAATGGGCAGTATACCGGGAGTGCGGACCGGCGCGGCCTCTTTGCGATGTGCCATCCCTGGGAGGTGAGCCGGACCGGCGATTACGCGCAGGTCACGCGGCGGGTAGAGGTGCCGGCGGATTGGCAAGGGCCGCGGGTGCTCTCCTTCATGGCGGCGGATTCGCACCACGGTCGCGAGTTTGTGCCGGACGAGTGGGAGTATAACACCGATGTCGATATCTTCATCGGCCACCGCTTCAGCCAACTGCTGGTGGATGGCGACGTGGTCTGGGAGATGGACGTCGCGGAGACCGACACGCCCGTCGAGCACCTGTGCTCGCTGGTGACCGACAACATGGAGTCCATCGGCCTCTTTTGGGGGCCGGGGAAGCGCCGGTATGCCGGCCCGCGCTTCGGTGACGTGGATGACCCGCCGCCCTATTTCGACGTCTACCACTGCGTCGACCTTTCCGACCGCGTCAAGCCGGGCGACGCCTTTGAGCTGACGCTGCGCATTTTTGACCGGGTGGGCAGCGATGTCATGCTGCCGGAGGATGTCCACGGCATCACCAGCGAGGAGCCGGAGGATAACCGCGCGCGCTTCGAGATGATCGCCTGGTGGGCCGATCTGCAACTGCTGAACGAGCAGACGACCGCGGAGACCACTTTCCATGAGCGGATCGCGCTGGCGTCCATCAGCGAGGAACGGCCCGCGGTGCTGCGCGGCGACTGCGTGGAGATGACCGTCGCCCGCGGCGAGACGCTGCCCCCCGTGCCTTATCCCGTGTGGGGCGGCATCCCCTTTCCGCAGGGGGCGCTGCGCGACCCGGACCAGGTCAGCCTGACCACCACCGGCGGCGTCGACATCCCCGTGCAGACCCGCGCGCTGTCCCGCTGGACGGGAGACGGCAGCGTGCAGTGGCTGGATCTCACCTGCGTGGTGCCGGTGGGGGTGAGAACGGTCCTCATGCGTTACGGCGACCAGGCCACCCGCGTTCCGGCCGCACCCGCGCTCACCGTCAGCCGGGAAGGCGATCTGGTCAGCGTGCATGCCGATCAAGTCAGCCTATCTATGCGCGAAGGGTCGGCGGCGCTGCTGGAACGCTTCCAGGCCGTGGGCGGCCCGCCGCTGGGGCCGGTGACGGGTGTCCTCAACCAGCAGATGGTCGGCTACACCTATGCCCACAACACGGTGGTCCGCGAAGTCGAGGTGGAAGAGGCCGGACCGGTGCGGACGTCCATCGCGCTGCGCGGGCAGTTGGATGACGGCCAGGGGCACGTCTTCGGCCGCTTCACCGCGCGCGTGTGGGCGTGGGCGGGCAGCCCGCTGTTCTCTCTCACCTTCCGCGTCTTCCAGGACACCGAGCATCCGGTGACCATCGTGCACGAGCTGTTGCTGGAGATGGGCACGGCGCCGCTCGGGGCGGTCAGCGGCGCTGTCACCTCTGCCTGGCATGGCCCGCTTTCGAGCGGAAGATTCCCGGAGCTGGAGTTGCGGCAGGAGACAGCGCACGAATACACGGTGTCGGGACGAGATCAGCTCGAAGCCGGCGAGCACGCCCCCGGCTGGATGGCCGCACAGGGAACCACCGGTGGCGTCGGCTGTGGGGTGCGCTGGTTCTGGCAGCAGTGCCCGAAGACGCTGACCCTGACGCCGGAGCGACTGACGGTCGGGCTCTTTGGCAAGCGCCGGCACCGCGAATGGCTGGCCGATTCCGGTCCCACTTCGTTCATGACCAGGGGCGAAGCCAAGCGGCACAGCCTGTGGATCATGCCCTACGCGGGCGCGCAATCCGTTGAGCTGCTGCAGCAGGTGCAGCAAGCCTGGGATGCCCGGCCGCATCTGCTGAACCGGGAGTGGTTTGCCGCCGCCAGGGTGGCCGGCAACCTGTCCCCCGTGGACGACGTGCACTTCCCGGAGATGGCGGAATGGCTGCGGCGGCTGGTCGTCCACGAATCGAGCAAGGACGTCTACGGCATCCGCGACTGGCGCGAGACGTTATGGTGCCAGAACTACCGCGGGCGCGCGGCCAATGCGCTGCTGCTCTATTTCGCCGGCGGCGACGGAGCGTGGCAGGACTACTTCGAGCAGACGATGCTGCATAACCTCGATGTGGATACCATCCACTACGACCCCGAGCATCCGGACTGGGTCGGCGCCCTCCGCTCGTGGTGTCCCTTCCATACCGTCAGCGGCCCTGCCTTTCATGTCAACTCCAATTGCCAGGACCAGTTCCTCCATTACTTCTTCACCGGCGAGCCGGATTCGCTGACCGAGGCGCAGCTCGCGGCGCAATACATCGCCCGCCAGAGCGGCAATCAGGACCGTTCCGCGCGCTACGAAGGCTGGCCGCTGGCGCAGATGGCGATCGCCTATACCTGGACCGGCGATGCGGCGTACCGGCAGTCGGCGGAAGCGTTCCTCGACTTCGCCCATCGCTACACCCACCCCCGGCGCGGCGCGTATGCCGAGGTGCACGGCTCCTTCTCGCACCGCGGCATCGTGCCCTTCATGACCGGCTACCTGGGCTATGGCCTGATCCGCTATCACCAGGCGACCGGGGACGAGCGGGCGGCCCGCCTGCTGGTGGCGCTGTCCGAGGCCGCGGTCTATGAAGCCTCGGATGGCAACGGGGGGTACCACTACTCACCGAACCCGCGGCTGTCCGCGCCGCACGGCTTTCTCCCGTCGGCGAACATCGGCGGCATGTTGGCGTATGCCTACCGGCTGACCGGAGAATCCTGGTTCGCCCGCCAGGCTTGGCTGTGTTACCGCAGGCTCAGCGACGAGGTGAAAGCCTTTGGCTCGTTTCATTCGCTGGATATGAGCCAGACCGCCGGCGAGCTGCTCAGCGGTATCGCGCTGGCACGGCAGCGGGGAGACCTGGACGGCTGTTAACCGGGTGATGCATAACGCTGCTACACATGTGCGATAAACCAGGCCTTTGCCAACTGCAGGAACAGCGGTGAATAGCGATGCTGCTGGCCGGCGATCTCGGTGTAGCTGCGCGTGCCGGGGAGTTTGTCGAACAGGCTGCGGATTGATGGGATGGGCGTGGTGGTGTCCAGCGCACCGCCGGTGAGCAGGACGGGCATGGTCAGGCGGTGGGCGTGGCGCAGGGTGTCCACATACCCCAGCGCGCGCCAGGCGTCCGGCAGGCGCTCCGGGCACTCAGCGGTGACGCGTGCCAGAGCGAAGTGGGCGTAACTGCCGTCAACGCCGAGCTCGTGTACCAGCGGGTAGTTGGTCAGCGCGGTGACATCGGCAGCGACCGCCTTGATGCCGTAGTCGCGCAGCAGGCTGGCGGTGAGCAGCGCGGTGCCGCCGCCCTGGCTGGAACCGAACACGCCCAGGCGGTCCGCCTGCACGCAGGGCAGCGCCTTCGCCCAGCCGATCGCCAGCAGCGCGTGGCGCAGGAAGTCGCGATAACCGTGCTCGCCGAAGGTGGCCGCGGAATCCGGCAACACCGGCCACTCGCCCTCGGGGCGTTTCGACTCATCGGGGCCGGCCGGCGTGTTATACCCCAGCGGATTGATATGCAGCACATTGAAGCCCGCGGCCACCAGCTCCGGATGCGCGCTCATCTCGGCGCCGTAACCCGGCAGGTGCACCAGCAGCGGCGCCGGTCCCCCGCTCAGCGCCGGCTGCCAGAAACCGTAAAAGGTCTCATCGCCGGCGGTAAAGGTGACGAAGTCGTGCCCGTCATGATGGCGCACCCCCAGCGTGAACGGCCACGGGTCACCCGCGGACAGCTCCGCCGAACAGGACGCGCGCTCGGATTCGTCGACCAGGTCCCGGCACCATTGGTCGACTTCCTGCGAAGCAGGATAAGGTTGATCAACCATACGAACCTCTCTCCGGCTGGTAAGTCATTACTGTTGCGTCTGCCACCATGCTTCCCATTTGCCGGCGTCCAGCCCGAAGTCCTGGCCGGTGATCGACTTGAGGGCGTCGACGGCGACGGTGCACTCCGGCGGGGCGTGGGTGGGGGTGACACGGGCGTGCAGCAGGGCGATGAGGCCGGGGACAGCCTTGCGGTCGCCGATGGCCTTGAGGGCGCGGATGGCGAACTGGACTTCATTCCCGTCGAATGCCTGCACCAGCGTGTCGATGGCGCGGGGATCGTGGAGCTTGCCCAGGGCGGTGATCACGATGTACTTCGCCTTGGACTGCGGGAGATGGGCGCAGAGCGGCTCGACGGCGCTGGAGTCGCCCAGGTTACCGAGCTGCTCCGCGGCACGGTAGGGGGTGTTGCCGCTCCAATTGAGCATGTCGATCAACGTCTTGACGGCACGGCGGTCGCCCAGTTTCCCCAGCACAATCGCGGCTTCCCCGCGCACGAAGGCTTCGCGGTGGGTGAGCACCTTCGCCAGCGCATCGGCTGTTTTCGGGTCGAGGAAGAGACCGAGTGCCAGTACCGCGGAGTTGACCACGCCGGGGGAGGGGTCGGAGAGCGCGACGACCAGCGGCTGCACGCCACGGGGATCGCGCAGATTGCCGAGGGCATTCGCGGAGGCATTCCGCACCTTCGCGGCCGGGTCCTGCATCCGCGCGATCAGCGGCAGCACGGCGCTGGTGAGATCCACTTCCGGGTGCGTGACTTTGATATGGCTCAAGGCTACCGCACCGTCCGTGCGCACGGTATCGGATGGATCGGCCAGGCAGAGGATGAGGGGCGGCACCAATTGGGCGGTCTGCGTGCACTCCTTGGCCAGCTTGATAATCTCAAGCTCGGCGTTGAAGCGCGCCATCGAGTCACCCGTCTGCAACGCGGCCACCCAGCGTGGGACATTATCGTCTACCGTGGCCGCCCGCCCGGGCAGCGTGCCGATGACGCCTAACACGAGCAATGCGAGCACAATCAATCCGTGTCGGAACACACCATCAAGTTTCATGTCGACCTCCTGGATCAATATACAGAACGAACACTTCTTTCGTCGTCCGGCGGTGTTTTCCTGCACGAAATGTGACATGAGCGCTCGCCTATTTCGCTGGAGTTCCGTCGGCTTACCCGATGTATAATCCTTCCAGCCGCACTCGGTAACCGTTCTGCGTACGGGTCAAGGCATTAATCAGGCCGCTGTGTCGCCATTGGAGCATGCAGCGGCGCGGCTGGAAGAAGTAGCGCATACCGATGCGGAGCTCGACGCGCGCGTCATGTACCAGGCCTTCGTAGGCTTGTGCGCTGTAGTAACCCAGGTCCTTGAAACCATGCTCGCGCGGGCCGAGCGGTCCCGTCACGCACCAGGTGAGGATGCCGTTGCGCGCCTCCAGGGCGGTGACGATGCCACAATGGGTGACCGGGCAGCCGCAGGACATGCCGAGCGGACGGCCGATCAGAATGTCGCCAACCTGAATCTCCAGCTCGCGGATGAGCTGCGGGTTGTGCGGCAGAATTACTTCGCGCGGGCCGGGATCTTCCGGCAGGTGTTCCAGCAGGAAATCGAAATCGCGCCCGAGTGAATCCACCCAGGGCGTGCCCGAGAACAGGGGGGGGGTGCCACTGCATTCGCAGACGGCCGGCTTGGCCTGCAGGCGGTCGGTAGACAGGTAGATACAGCGCTCGCGCAAATCGGGTTGCTCGTTCAGGCGGTCGCCGAATTCGGCGCAGGTTTTACAGCCGCAGACCCCGCAGTTGAGCCCCGGCAATTCGATGCTGCTCATCGGTTACTCTCCTCGATAAAAATTCGCGTCTTCCAGCGTGCGCACCACCCCGAAATGCGCTTCCCAACCAATCTCCTTCTTGCCCACGCAGATGGTGCAGGTGCCGACCGGAGGATTACCGCGCAGCACCAGACGCTCGGGGACGTCGGGTGTCTGTTCCACGCAGTCGACCAGCGGGTCGATGCCGATGCCATACAGCGCATTCACTTCGCGCACGCGCACGCTGGGCGCCGCCTCCTGGATGCGGGCGCGGAACACTTCGCGTTCCGCCTGCGACACCAGGTCGATCTTGGTGACCACCGCCATGTCGGCCAATGAGAGCATCGGCCCCACCTTGCGCGGCAGGTTCATGCCGCTGGTGGCTTCCAGGATCATCATGCCCAGCCCGCCGTCCACGTATGGGGCACAGCGCAGGCACAGGCCGGCCGTTTCCACCGCCAGCAGGTCCGCTCCCGCCGCGCGCGCCCAGGCGAGCGCTTCACCCAGCACCAGCACGCTGCAGTGGTCGGGGCACAACTCGCCCGAATATATCTTGCGGGTGGGAATCTCCAGCTCTTCCGCAAGGATGATGTCCTCATCCGCGAACTGGACGTCGATCTTCAGGTAGGCGGGCCGGCGCCCATTGGCTTGCAACTTGCGCAGCATGTGGCGCAACACCGCGGTTTTGCCGGTCGTGGCGGGACCGGCGCAAATCAGCAGTTTCATGCATGCATCCTTTCCGCAAACATGGTAAGGTCACCGGCGGTCTCTTCCGACAACCGCCCGCCGTGACGCAATATATCGCGCCAGCGCGTGAGGGCATCATCCAGCTCGCTGACCATACGAACGAACGCGCGCTCGCCGGTATCGGTGATCAGGTAATCCGTGATGCGGCCGCCTTGCATGACAATCCGCGCGTTGGAGAGCAGGGCAATGCGAGGGTCATGGGTGACGAACAGGAAGATCTTGCGGTGTTCGCGCAGCAATTCCAGCGCGCGGGTCCGGTGAATGCCGGCGTTTTCCACCTCGTCAAGCAACACGATGGGGGTATTGCAGATGAGGGTCGCATCGGCAATGAGTAAGGCGCGCGTCTGGCCGCCGGAGAGCTCGGTCATGCGGCTGTCCAGGTCGATCGGCTCGCCGGTGAGCTGATTGGCGAAGTCGAGTGTCTCGTCAACCATGCGCAGAATATGCGTGGTATCCGTGCTGCGAATGTGGGCATGCGTCTGCAGAAATACGCGCACCGGCAGGTCTGAGAGGAAATTGGTATGCTGGGTGATGAGGGCAATGGGGTTGTGCGCCGGATCGTCGCGGAAGATGGCCGCCGGCCGTTCGCCGTTGATGAGGATGTGCCGTCCGGTGGGTGTGTCGCCGTCCGCAAACAGCTCGATATCGTTGATAAGCGTCGTCTTCCCGGAACCGGTGGGGCCGACGATGCTGATGACATCGCCCATGTGCAGGTCAATACGCGCCACGGTATCCGGCTCCTCCTGACGTTTGCCATGGCCGCCAAGGATCGTTATCTGTTCGATCATGCCGGGTCACCTTTCTGTTAGTGTCGTTAGTAGAGGGAAAAACTCAACTAACGAGGCTTCAAATAAGGGTGTAGCTGTCCACCCTTCATGGTTTTGAACTTAATGGTGACTGGTTGGTGATTAGTGCTAGTCCGGGCAGGGCGGTCAAAGAGTCTACCAGACTCAATACTAATCATCAGCCAGTCACTATTCAATCGCAAACCGGTTAGTATACTTACTTGATGGACTAAATATACCAAACTATGGCAGAAAATGCTATAGGGGCGTTTAGATCATGTGCGGAATATGCGCAAAAGGAGAAGCCGTTGTGAACCAGCGCCCATCTCCGGAGAAGCACTTGCGGAATCCTTTCATTCCTTGTGTAGTCGTCCCGGGCAGCGCCAACCCTGTGATGAGTAACGCGAGAACCAGCAGGCTGACTTGATGGTCGCCTGGATCACATGCCGTGGGCAATAAATCGGTAAAAAAGCGCCAAAACAGGTTCAAAACGACGCCTGTTTGGGTATACAGACGTAATCCATATCCCGAACCATCCGAACGCCCGGCGGATGCGCATTTCATCCCACCGATCCTTCAACTGGCAAACTGCAGAGTGCGTATGACAGTGTAATCCGTGCTGACCAGCGAGTGCCCCACCGCCCACCCGTTTTTTTGCGCACCGGGTGGAGGCGAGACCAAGGGGAAGGAGATCTTATCCGATACATCGCTGTTTTGCAGTTTGTTCGATACGATGCAAATAATAGAAAAGAAGCGAATGGGTATCACAATACAGCGACCACACAACCTGCTTCTGACTCTGACTCTGACTCCCCACCATCACCAGCAAGGCGGCGGAAAAGAACAGTCGACATTCCCCGTCGTTCTATCCGTCCTCTTCCGCCGCCGTTCGATCTCTGTCGCCGGCCTTTACTTCAGTTTCGCCGCCGTCACGTCGTCCAGCATGCGGTATAGCAGGCTCTGGTACAGTCCGCTGATGGGGGCGATGCGGCCAGGGGGGAAGGGCACGGGGACTTCGGAGTCGCCGAATTGCCAGTTCTGCTCGATGTGCGCCAGCGCGTAGTCGCCGTTGTTGTCCGGGTGCAGCGGATCGTGGGCGAAGCAGGTGATGACGTCCAGCTTCGACGCGCGCAGGGCCGTGTCGTAGTCGATCCACAACGCGGTCGGGCTCTTTTCGTCGGGGTAATACCAGATGCTGACGCCGTTGAAGCCAAGCCAGAAGAAGAGGTCGCCGGGTTTGGTCTCTTTCGCCAGCACTTCCTTCATGTTGCGCAGCGTGAAGAGCGGCGTCCACGGCGTCTTATTGTTCCGGTCCATCTCATTGAGCATGATGTGCGTATCGTTGGAGACGAAGACCTTCTTGCCGTTCTTCAGCCGGCCGGCGATGATCTCAGCGGCGCGGTCGAGTTGGCCCTGGGTGATGGCGCCGGACAGATCTTCGAGCATCCGGTCGACGCGGAGCAGGTAGATGCGCGACAGGTCGCCCGCCGGCACCGCGGTGGTGCACGGGTACAGGTTGATGTTCCGATCCTTGGTCTGCAGCGGGTGGTCAAAGGGGATGGAGCCGGCGGTGGTGATGCTCTGCAGGATGCCCGGGTACCTCCCCAGCCGGGTCAGCGCCGACGTGTATTCGCACACCCACAGCCAGCCGTTGAGCGCGTTCGCCGCGCTGTTGACCGCCGCGTCGGCCTCGGTGCCGGTTTTCGCGCCGTTGTCGATGAAATAATCCACGTCCAGGTCGGCCGGCTTGCCCGCGCCGGAGGCGAAGAGGATGATCAGCCAACCCTTCTGCCGGCAGTCCTTCAGGTAGGCCAGCCCCTTCGCGCCGTCGGCTTCCCACGAGCGGATGGAGAAGACCACGATATCGTTGTCGGTGACCAGCTTGGGCCGCTCCTCCGTCGGCAGCGCCTCCGCCAGCCCGCCCGAGCGGTTGAGCAGCTCTTCGCCGAAGGAGGACTGCAGGCTGTAGGTGATGTCCAGCAGCGCCTCGGGGTGGGCGACCTTGCGCGTGGCAGCGGCTTCGGCCGCCTTGATAATCAGCGGAACCTGCGCCTTCGCCACCTCCACGCGGCCGGCGAAGTCGCGCAGGGTTGGCGGCAAGTTCGGCCCCAAGTCGGCCGCGAAGCACAGGCCCGTCAATAACAGCCAGGCAACGACGATGGTGAGACGATACAGCACACGGCGGGTCATGATGGAAGCTCCTTTGCTTTCTCCTTCGTTTCCGGTTTCACGATTCCCTCTTTTGTTATCGTGGGGAGAAGGGATAGGAAGTCTAGGCGGAATGGGGGAGGAGACTATTTCTTCGCCGCGGTCTGCAGGATTTTGATCCGCGCTTCCACTTGCTGCGCGTCATCGAGACGGCCGGCGACGCGAAGGATGCCGGCTTGGCGTCGGAGGGTGGGGAGCAGCGAGGGGCTGTCGGCGCCCCAGGCCTTTTCGCCGATGGCCAGCGAGCGCTGCAGAACCGCCACCGCCTTGTCGTATTGCTGCTGCGGCAGGTAGAGGCTGTCATTGAGGCGGGTGAGCAGGTTGATCAGGCTGACGTCGTCGGCGCCTTTCTGCTTCTCGGTGAGGGCGATCAGGCGCAACTGCGTCTCCTCACCCTTCGCATAATCTTTCTGCGCGATATACAGCGTGGCCAGCTTGCTCATTAACGGTTGCAGGATAGGGTCCTCCGGACCTTTGGCCTTTTCCGCCGCTGCCAGCGTGCGGTTGAGCAGCGTCGCGGCCTGATCGTACTGCTGCTGCCCCATATACAGATCCGCGCGCGAGATGACGGTCCAGACAACCGACATGTCGGCTGGTCCCTTCACCTGCTCCAGGACCGCCTGCACTCGTTCCAGCGTCTGTGCCAACTCCGCGGTTTTCTGCTCGGCGCGGTAGCAGGCGGCCAACTGGTTTAGCGGCTGGATGAGGGCGCCGTTGGCCTGGCCCGCCTGTTCTGTAACCGCCACCGCGTGCAGGGCGTACTCTTCGGCACGGGCCGGTTGCTTCTCGGCCAGGTAGCTGGCGGCATATTTCATCAGCAACGGCGCCTGGTTGAGATTATCTTTGCCGTCCGCTTTTTCGCTGATCGCCAGCGCGCGATCCAGATCGGCGCGGGCATCGGCGAACTTCTGCTGGCCGATCAGGAAATCCCCTCGCTGCTGCAGCGGGGACAACAGCGCCGTGCTGTTCGGACCGGTCTGCTTCTCCGCCAGTGCGATCAACTTGCCCAGCGTCGCCTCTGTCTCGGGGTATTTCCGTTCCGTCCTATATACAACAGCCAGCTGCATGAGCGCGTTGGGCAGCGTCGTGTCATTCGTGTTCGCCTTCTCCAGGATGGCGACCATGCGGATGGCCGTCTCCTCGGCTTGGGGAAGGAGCTGCTGCGCCAGATACAGGTTGATATATTTCTGCAGCGTGCTGGTATTGCTCGGGTGATCGGGCCCATACTTTTTCGTGGTGATCGCCAGCGCGCGTGCCAGTGTGGCCTCCGCTTCCGTGAATTTGCGCTGGGCCAGGTAGGCATCGGCAAGGAGCTGCAGCGGATTGAGCAGACCGGGGTTATCGCCGCCAAGCTGCCGCTCCGCAACGGCGACAGCCCTGAGGTATTGCAGTTCGGCGATGTCGTAGTGCTGCTCATGCATCGCCGCGTCGCCGGCGGCGATATACGCCAGTGGATCGTTCTCGTACCCCGGCGGCGGCTGCGCGTGCCCAGGTCGGCAGAACAGGGCAGCAACGCAGACCAATGCGGCGACCAGCAATCGTGAAATCTTCATCATTGTCTTTCCGAGACTATGCTCCGATTCGCTATTTTCCCAATCTCACTGCTTATATCTCCTCCGGTCGCCAGCGCAGCACCGCGATGAAGAACTTCCCGAACAGGTTGGAATACCAGGTGGTGAGCAGCGTGCCGTCGGGAAGCTGGCCGGTGGTGGGGTAGCAGGCGTCGATGTTTTGCAGGTCGTTGGTGATGACCTTCATGCCGGCGGCGTCCCAGGTGTCGCCTTCGTCGCGGCTGGTGGTGACGTAGATGGAGCCGGGATACATGCGCGAGGCGTGTGTGCAGAGGATGCGGCCGTCCTGCAGTTGCAGCAGGTGCGCCGGCGAGTTCAGGCTGGGCAGCGGGGTGGGGGCCAGCTCGCTCCACGTGCGGCCGTCATCATGGGAGACGGATTGCAGCAGCATGCCGCGCTCGGTCCATTTCTCTCCGCGGGAGTTCCAGCCGCAGTGTGAGCGCGACAGCAGCAGGATCTTCCCGCCGGCGGTGCGCAATATGGTCGGCTCGCCGATGGCGTAGCGGTGCGGCGGCAGCGTGGAGAGCAGCGCCCAGCTCCGGCCGTCATCATCGGAAGCGTGCACGGCCATGCCGTAGCCGTCCTTATTGTACCCCGGCCCGTCGTCCGGATCGGGCACCATGTAGTTGGCCGCCACCAGCAGCCGGCCGTTCGGCAACCGGATCATGTGCCGCTCCGCCTCGCTGTATTGCGACGGCGACGACGGTACGGTGAGCGGCTGCGCGGAGAAGCTCCAGGTGCGGCCGCGGTCGGTGGACCACGCGCCCCACAGCGTGGGGCCGCCGATCAGGCTGGTGTCGAAGGCGCCCTGCGCGTTGTATTCCGCCCCGGCGCGGTAGTCGGTGGTCACCCAGTCGCCGTTGGGCAGCTCGAAGATGGGCGCGCAACGATGGTCGGCGCGGCCCTGGTCAAACAGCACCTCCTTCGGCCCCCACGTCCGGCCGCCGTCCCGCGAGCGCACGATGACCATGCGCCCGTTCTGCGCCAGGTGGTCGTCCGCCTCGCGCGCGGTGATCACCGCCTCGCCGTCGCGCAGCACGGTGATGGTGGCGGGGTGGTAGTGCTTCGTCGGGTGCTGCAGCGCGACCGTCAGCTCCCCGCGGACGCGCTCCGGGAAGAGCTGCGGGTAGTTCTGCGCATAGAGCATCTCGTGGGATTTGGTCAGCAGCAGCAGGTCGCTCTGCAGCTTGTCGATCCGCTGGTTCATCGCGGCTACGCTCACATCAAGCGCGTCGCGGCGCGGGCTGACGAAGAAGAAGGTTTCGTGCGAGCCGTCGGTGGCCGCCATCTCCACCCGCAGCGTGACGGGCCGCCCCGCCGTCAGCAGGCGCCCGGGCACGGTGAGGCGGTAGAGCCCGGTGACGCCGTGCGGCTGCCAGTAGCGGTGCGGCGCCTCCGTCAGCGATAGGAACGACTTCGGCTCGCATTCCAACCGCACGCCGTCTGCTTCCACCGCAAAGCTGTCCGTGATCCCCAGCGGGAAGACCAGCCGGGCCACGCCGTCCACCGAGAGCGACGCTGTCACATAGGGATACGCCGGGCGCAGTGCGGGCCGCACCTGGCTGCCGCCGATCCAGGTGAAGACGGTGTCCTCCGCCACCGTCGCCGGCGCCGTCTCCCACTCGGCCGCGCGCATCTCGCCGTGCGGCGGCTGCCGGGACGCGTCGCGCCCGTCCGCGGCGAGCAATGGCCCGCGGAAATCCTGAAGCGTCGCGTCGCTGCAGTAAAACAGCGAGCTGCATCGCGGCGCCTCTCCCTCCGGCACGCTCACCGCTCGTGCAAAGCCTTCTACCTGGTGCGGAATCCGCAGTGTCACTTCGTCCACGGCACGCCTCCCTATCAACCCAATCTGTTTGATTTTTCGCTGTAGCAAGCGTATTACCCTTTTAACTGAAAGCGGTGGAAGGCACATTCACAGTCTGGAAGGAGGCGAGAGCCCCGCCGAATCCAGGCAGGCTTACCTAAATTCAGCGGGGCTCTCGCACCCTTCCAGACTGTGAATCTCCACCCACCGCTGGACTCTATTCGATTACCCTAGTTACCGCTCCAGCGACAACTCCCCGGTGTTGGGGTAGTAAGTCACGATCCGGTCGGCCTTTGTCTTCAGCGGGCCGGTGGATTCGACGGACACCCGGTAGCGCGCGAACGCCGGCGCTGACGTGCCGGGCTCGGCTGGCAGTTGTTCGATATTGGTAATCCTGACGGGCAACTGGTGCTGCTCAACATACGACACGATGGCCCGTTCGCCGTCATCCCGGCCGCGACTTCGGTCGCTGCCATCCCGGTCATGGTAACCCTCTCCAGCAGAGGTAGAGTTGTCGCGATCCCGGTAGCCATCGGGGCTCTGGTTGTCGTCCCGGTTCCGGTTGTCATTACGGTCACGGTTATTGTCGCCGTCCCAATTGTGGTCGCGATCGCGGTTATTGTCGCCGTCCCGGTTGTGATCTCGATCCCGGTTATTATCGCCATCCCAAGTATGGTCGCGATCCCTGTGCTCGTAGCCTCCGCGTTCGACCGGAAACCGGTCATGCCGATCCTGCTCGCAGCCGCCGAGCAACACCACGGCAACCATCAGCACTCCGACTGAATACAATAAGCCTTTCATCTTTGTCACCTTCCGTAGCAACGGCATACCCTGCGCGCCGGAAGGTGTATCAAATTCATGTTCCGAATCGTGTGCAAAAGCGGGGCGGCCCAGCGATCGGCATTTTGCTTTATCCCACGAACCAGCGCATGGCGGCGCGGTCTTCGTGGTCGGCGAACCGCAGCGTGTAGGGATCGCAAAGACGCGTGACCATGCAGCCATCGGTGCGGGCGATGACCCAGCCGAAATCCCAGTTCCCGCTGCGGTAGGCGAGAGGGATGGCGGGGGCGACGCGCACGACGGGCTGCGTTTCCGCGCTGAAGTAGCCGCGTTCGAGATAGAGGTAGCTGGTGCAGGACTGCACAAACACCTCGTGCGGCAGATCGCCTAAATCGGCACACAGGCCGCTGATGCCCACCTTGATCTCACAGCCGGCCTGGAAGGCCTCCGCCAGTGCGGCGAGGCTGCCGGAGCGCACGTGGCCGTGCTCGTTGTGGGAGAGCACCTCCTGCCAGCGGCGGTTGACGAAGAAGCGGTAGACTTCGAAGTCGTAGATGAAGTTCTGGCTGGGCGCATTGGCGCCGCCGTCCCAGGCGTCGAGCTGGTGGTACTTCGGCATGTCGGTGTGCGCGTCCAGCGCCGACGGCCCGAGCTGCCCGGCCGCCGGCTGCCCGTCGAGGAACGGGCGGGCGACGGCCTGGTGGCCGTCCTGGTTATACAGGAAGAACGACATCGACGGCCGCGGGCCGAACGCAATGGGCGGCTCCATCGGCTGGCGCTGCGTCATAAAGCCCGCCGCCCAGCGGTCATCCAGCAGGTAGGTGACGCGGAATTCCGACACCTCGTGGATCAAATCGTGCGGCTCCCCTCCGGGCTGAATGTGCTCGTGATGGTAGAAATCGGTGGCAATGCGCAGATCCGCCCCACGGCGGACGGCGTCGCACAACGCTTCCGGGCTGCCGGAGACGATCTCACGGGCAGGATTGAGAGTCAATACTTCGGTCCAGTCGGGCATGGTAACTCCTTCCCTTTTCCTATTGAACGTAAATGTAGGGAACGCCCTCCGCGGCGTTCCGGTTCCCGCATATTCGCGCCGTGCGGAAACACGGGGGCAGGAACGCCACGGAGGGCGTTCCCTACGGACCTATTCGTCGACCAGTATCATGTCCATGCCGCGGAAGGCCACCTCGACTGTCTGCCCGTTCCGCTGCAGAATCTTCCCGCGCAGGCTGCGCGCTTTCGCCGCCGGGTAGTGCAACTGCACCATCACCCGGCGCTCGCCCACGTTTTCCCAGTAGGGGGCGAAGGGCTGCGCGGGCAGATTGCCAAAGTGGTAGTCGAACAGCACCACGCACTCCTTGCCGTTCCCCAGCCGCCGGCGGGCGACCACCAGGTCGTCGGTGATGCCCGCCACCGGCTCGATCCCCGCCTGCACGATGGGCGCCGTCACCGCGGTGCGCAGCTCGGGACTGAACTGGTGGAAGACCATGTTCACCGACGTGGCGTTGTCCCGCGTCAGTTGGTCCCGCAGATAGGAGAGCGCGGGGTGAAACCCGTAGATCGTCACCTGGCCTTTTTCTTTCGCCACGCTGAACGCCGCCGGCTGCCCGTCGGCATAGGACAGCAGCGTCTGCGCCTCCTCCGGCGGGGTAAGCGAGGATTTTGACCACACCACGGGAAACGCCGCCGGCTTCGTCTCCTCGATAGTCGGGTAGGTTGCCGGTCCCGCCACCGCCGGCGATTTCACCTGCGACACCAGTGCCGATCCGCAGCCGGGCAGCCAGGGATCGAGGGGCAGCGGGCGATGGTATTCATCGCGCAGCGGCACGCCCTCCAGTACCAGGCTGCCGCCCTGCTCCGTCCACCCCTGGATCTTCGCCCAGGTTCCCTGTTCTACGTAATCGAACGGCAGATACAGCACCCGGTAGCGGGCCAGCGCACCGTCGTCCACGTCGTAACTGGAGATGATGTCGAAGGCGTAATTGGCATGCAGCAGCAGGTAATACAGCGCCGGCAGGTTCTGATGGAGCGACGGGTCCCAGATCTCCTGCGCCGGCGTCCACAGCACCGCCACCTTCGCCGGTTCCGGCTGCGTGTCCAGCAGGTAGGGCTCCGCCTCGCCCATCTCCAGGTTCATCTGCGTGATCTCGCGCGCCATGTCGCGCTGGTACCCCCACGGCAGCCACTCGGTGCCGTACAGGCCGCCGTAAGAATACCAGCAGATCTCGCTGACGCCGCGCGCCAGCTCTTCATAGAGCTTGAAATGCGCCGTCAGCGTCGAGTAATCGCCTTGTGAGATATCATACATGCCCAGCGGCAGCCCGGGCGACTGGCTGCGCATCATATCACTCTGATACGCGGTGAAGCCGTTCAGTCCGCCGTACCAGTCTTCGCCCCAGTTGCCGCGCAGCGCCTTTTTGCGATACAGCAGCCACAGGTCGTAGGCGTGGGTGTCGTAACCGCCATTGAGCAGTTGCACCACCGCCCAGTTCGGCGATCCCCACGCCTTCGGGAAGCAGCGTGCGTTGGTGCTGTCCGCCAGTTTCCACCAGTCGCCGATCTGCTCCATGCGCGCGCGGTTGGCCCAGTAATAAAGCGGCGGGTTTTCCGCCTTCATCACGTTGGCCGACGGGAGCTTGAGCGCGTCGTAGTCCGTCCAGCCGAAATCCGCCGGCGGCACGTTCAGTTTCGTCAGGTACTCGACCAGGCTCGCGCGCGCCGCCTCACCCGCCGCCAGGTAATCACTCAGCCGGCCGTTGGAGATCTCGTCCCCCAGGCTCAGGTTGCGCACCTTGTCACGCACGCCGTACCGTTCGTGGGGCGCCAGCGCCGCTGCCGCCGCGGACGTGAACCGGCCTTTCATCTCCGCACTCTGCTCGACGGAGAACTGGTCGAAGCCGGCTCCCCCGGCCCGCAGGTAGGCGAATCCCTTGCGGTCGATCTGCGGCAGCAGCGCCGGCTCGGGGCAGGAGATGCCGTTGAAGCCCATGACACGCAGCAGGTCGAGCTGCCGCCCGATCAGCGCGGGATCGTCGGTGGGCCGCACGGTGATGTCGCTGTAAACGGCGATGCGGGCGGGCGCCTTCTTCCACGGCGAGTTCTGCCGTGTCTCCCTGGCCGCCTGCTCGTTCTCCGCCAGCAGTTCTTCGAAGGTGAGCAGGCACACCTCCTCCGGTTTGCTGGAGACGGGACGATGATAGAGGCAGATGTGCAGCGTATCGATGTCGTTTTCCCAGCGAATGGTCCGCACGGCTTCCTGCTCGCCGTCGCCTTCGATCATCAGCTCCACCTTGCACGCCCACGGTTTCTCGCCCTGCCGCCGAATGTGCAGGATGCTGCCGAAGGAAGGAAGCGTCACCCAGCCGGAATGCTCGCCGATGCTCAGCCGCTTTTCGCGCGCCGGCATTTCCTTCGTCAACCCGTCCTTGCCCAGGTAGCCCAGGAACGGCCAGAAGCCGCCGGCATCGTCCGGCCACCAGTTGCGGGTGGAGGATAGTGAGAAAACGGCGGGGGCGGAGAGGTTGGTGATGCGGATGCCGACGCGGTGCTTCGCGATGTCGGGCTCGACCGCCCTTGCCGCGACGGCACACCACAGAAATACGCTGATAAAGAGGAGCTTCTTCATCGCCGAATCTCCGTATCTCCCGAATTGTCTGTCGCCGGCGCTGCCTGTTGACAGCGAGGGCCAGTCCGTCAATAGGCTGTATAGTGGTGCTATTCTACAGATGTTATCGATTTCATTTTTTCATGGTGAGACAAAGAAGGACGGCACCGGGTGCCGTCCTTCCGAACATCATCTGTGGCCGATCAGGTCTGCGTCCGTCTTTACCGTGACAGTACCAGCGTCACTTTCGTGCCGGGGGCGACGCGGCTGCCGGCGGGCGGCGAGGTGAGGATGACAGTGCCGGCCGTGAATTGATTGGATTCTTCGTAGCTCCACTCGGCTTTCAGTCCGCGGTGCTCGATGTCGATCACGGCGTCTTTGCCGGCGATGCCGGTATAATCCTGGACGATGACCAGGGTCGGCTCCTGCGCCGTCGGGCGCTCCACTTCTTCCGGGGTTGAGTCCTTAGGCCGTGCGTTCACGCGGATGCGCACCTGCGAGCCCGCCTCGATTTCCGAGCCGATCTTCGGCTCGATGGCCAGCACCACGCCATCAGGCTTAGCGGCGTCATTGCCGGCGATTTCCAGCACTTTCAAGCCCAGAACCTGCAGATTTTTCCGCGCTTCGTCCGCCTTCAGGCCTTCCACCGCGGGTACGGTCAGTTTGCCGGGCGCCGGCGGGGCCTGGTTCTGCTGGGTTTTGACATTCTGCTGATTGTTCTCCTGTGTGGGGGACGGCTTATCAGGGTCCGTGTTCCTGGCCCCCTGACTCAGTGAGATCATGCCGCTGTTTCGTTGCGCGACCTGCGGCGAACTCGATGCCGGTTTCCCTGCCACGCGCAGCGTCACGGAACTCCCATACCGTCCCTTGGTACTGGCCGCGGGAACCTGGGCTACCACGGTACCGGACGGTTTCTTGCTGGCGCTGTCGTATTCAATCTTCGCGCGGAAACCATTCGAATCGAGGGTGGTCAGGGCTTTGTCAAGGCGGGCATTGACCAGGTCGGGAATGGCGCGCTGGCGGGGAGCGAACAGCGTTTTGAAGCCCATAAACACGATGCCGGCGACGATGACGACGGCCACGGCGGTCACCAGGCCCATCAGCAGTGGGCGCTGGCGCGCAGCCTGTTTCGCGCGTGCCGGCGTAAACGCGGTCTCTTCGGGCACAATTTCATGCGCAGCGACGGCTTCTTCGAGCGGTGCCGTCTCCTGACGCTGCGCGATCTCTTCCACCTGTTTGGCGAGGCTGTTGAGATCAGACTTCTCGTTAATGACATACTTGGCCATGTTGGACTTCTCCGCCTCCGGCAACGGCAACGGCGTGGGCGACCCCGCGGTGTTTCACGTATTATACCCCAATGATGCCGGTGGTAACAGACCTGCCGGGTTTAGCCCCGGCATTTCAATTATGCGCATGACGCCTGTTTTCCTGCCGGCATGCGTGGCGAACTGAACGTCAGATTGTTCCATATTACACGGCGATCGTAAAGACAGGATCAATCGAGTGGATTATTTTCTGATCACCGCAATCACGGCGCCATGCGCCGGACGGCACCATCCGCAGGTTCGTGGACCGGGGGTGTCCATGCGAAACCTGCGGCGACCCGGAAGGGGCGATCACTTCCAGGACATCGGTTGCTCGTTCTCGTCGCTCGTTTCCGGCATCGCCAGGGCAAACAGGTGCGGCACTTCCTGATACAACTGCAACATCGCCATCAGGTAGGCCAGCAGGGATTCCGCTCCCTGATTGGAGTTGGTTCCCTGCGCATTGAGCCCGTCATGGCAGCCGCCGCTCTCCGGTTGGTACACGGGCGAGCGATGGATATTCAACCCGTAGAACCAGTCCATCGCCACCCCGGCATTATCCAGGTAGCGCATGTCGCGGGTGATGCGGTACGCGGACAGGTTGGCCTCCACCGTGCAACCCGCGTCGATGGGCTGCTGGTCGAACACCGCGCAGTCGCCGCCGCGCGGATACCAGCCGTTGCAGCCGACCGGCATCAACAGGCCATCGCGGAACTGTATCCTGTTCAGAAACTCCAGGCTCTGCAGCCCGGCATCGATCAGCTCCAGGCTGTCGAGCAGTTGCCCCGCGTGCAGCAAGGCTTGCGACAGGCGGGCATTGGCGTAGGTCAGCGTCGGCAGGAACCAGTTCCAGTCGTCGCTGCGGGTGGTCAGGTAACGGTCCAACAGATTCGTGGCGATCGGGCGCACCAGCCGCCGGGCCTCTTCGCGCCGTTCGGGATGCTCGCCATACGCGGCCAGGCCGAGTACGCCATAGGCCATGGCATGCGGGTCCATCCCCGGCGCCAGGTGCGCCAGCGCGCGGTGGAACATCTCCTGCGCGGGAACGGAGAGATAATCTTCGTCCACGGTCGCGGCATGTCCAAGTCCCCAGATGGTGCGGCCCAGGCTGTCCGGCGAGCCTTCATCTTCCAGGAAGTTGCGCGTGTAATCGATGAAGTTGCGTACCTTCCCGTCGCGGCGCTGCACGTAAAAGATGAACGCCAGGTAGCGCACCATCAGCTCGTGCGACACTTCGTCGTTAAACAGGCGGTAATGGTTGCGCGCCACGATCAGCGCGCGGGCATTGTCATCCGCGCAATACCCGGCGCTGTAATCCGGAAACCAAAATTTCGCGTGCTGCAGCACGCCGCAATCATCGGTCAAGCGGCACAGGTGCTTCAATGTCGGGGGCGGCCAGGATCGTTTGATCATGTTGTCCTCCTTTCCTCCACGTCTCCGTTCGCGGGAGGGTACCGCTATCCGCACTGCGTCTTGTGCCATTGTCCTTCACTATTTTTCCCAAACAAAACAATATCCGCACCAGCGGGGCGTACTCATACTGTGGCGCTCTTCGCACCCATATTCTCGCATACGAAAACCGCACCCGGGGTCGGATCCCATTAACGAAAACCGCACCCAGGGCGGATCCCATAAACAAAAACCGCACCCGGTTGGGGGTGCGGTTACGTCGCGCGGGCCGGCAGGTAACTGCCGCTGGTTACCGGCGCCGTGGTGAGCTGGTGGAAGATATGTGAATATTCCTGCCCCACCCGCGGCCACAGCATCTGCTGGCCATACTGCCAGTTCGTGCTCTCCATGCGCGCCTTCATCTGCGGATTGTCCAGAATTCGCAAGCAGGCGTCGGCGATGCTCTCCGGGTCGCGCGGCTGCACCAGCAGGCCGCGATCTTCACCGAGCAGGAACTGCGCGTAGAGATAGGGTGTCGACACCAGCGGGCGGCCGCAGGCCATCGCATACGCCAGCGTGCCGCTGGTGATCTGCTCCAGGTTCAGATAGGGCGTCAGATAGACATCCGTCGCCAGCAGATAGGCCACCAATTCCGCCTTGGTGAAATATTTATCCACGAAAACCACCTGTTCGCTGACGCCGGCATCATCGGCCATCGCCTTCAGCAGGTCCCGGTATTTTTCACCTTCCTGCTGCTTGATGACGGGGTGCGTCTGCCCCAGCACCAGGTAAAGCGCGTCCGGGTGGGCTTTCACAATGCGCGGCATGGCCTGGATGGCATATTCCAGCCCTTTGCCGGAACTGAGCAACCCGAAGGTGGAGATGATCTTCCGCCCTTTCATCTTCAGGTCACTCTTGATGGTGTGCCGGCGACCGGCGTGCACCACCGGCGCGCCGTGATGCACGACATGCACGCGTTTGGGGTCGATGCCGTAGACCTTGTCCAGCAGTTCCACCGCCAGGCTGTTCATCACCACGATGGCATCGGAACGGTTGGCCACGGCGCGCAGGTTGCGGCGCATCACCGGTGATGGCTCCTTGAGAATGGTGTGGAAGGTCGTCACCACCGGGATCTCGATCATTTCGAGAAAGGTGGCGAGGTGATTGCATTCCACGCCCCCGAAAATCCCGAACTCATGCTGAACGCTCAACACGTCATACCGGCCGCGGTTGATGGCGGCGGCGGCGGCGAGATAATCCGGTAAACGGTCCTCCTGAACCGTCATCAGCACTCGCCGATCATAGGCAATTTGTTGTCCGGGCCGATTCATCGCGACCACTTTGCACCCGACATTGTGGCCGGACACGGCGTTGATGACATCTTCGGCGAAGGTTGCGATACCGCACTCGCGCGGCACAAACGAGCTGATGAACACGGTCTTCAGCGCCGGTGCCGACATTCGTGAGATGAGCGCCATACAGTTCCGTACCTCCTTCATAAGTCGTATACGTGCTGATGTATGGGCAGGGGAAACCAACGATGCATAAACATTACCGACCGGATGCGAGTTACGAAAACGATTCATCAAGGGCGATCACCCTTGATGAACGCATTCAGGCCCCGTGATCCGCGAAAAGTGCATTACATAAGTAATCCTGCCCAACGTATACTGCTTCCTATGCGGCGAACTCCGCACAATCTGCGATCAGGTCCAGTTGTCTTTCTCGATTACCACCATCATACGATGATGGATCGGAAAAACTTGTTCAGTTTTTACCTTGGTTGCGACCCGAATTTTATCGAGCCGATCATGCATCAGGCCGCTTTCGGCAGGCCGCTGGCGCCCACCAGGTCGTAACCCTGATCGAGTAATTCCTGCACCATGTCAGGGTTGTCGGCTTCCGCGTAGACGCGCAGTACCGGCTCGGTGCCGGAGGCGCGCAGCAGCAGCCAACTGCCATCTTCGAGGAAGACCTTCAGGCCGTCGCGCTCGGAGGTGTCCGCCACCGCGACGCCGGCCATGCGGGAGGGCAAGATGCGGCGCAGCGTGCTGAACTGCTCGGTGGTGGCGGGCTGGCCCAGCAGCACGTCGACACGGTCGTAATAATGCGCGCCCACGCGTTCGCGCAGCAGTCCGAGCAGCTCGCCCAGCGTGGCGTGGTGCATGCCCATCATTTCCGTCAGCAGCAGCGCGGCCAGCGTCGCGTCGCGCTCGGGAATATGCCCGCGGAAGCCGATGCCGCCGCTCTCCTCGCCGCCCATCAGAATGTCCTTGCTGTCGTCCAGCATCAGGCGGCAGATATACTTGAAGCCGATGGGCGTTTCATACAGCGGCAGATCGTACCGTTTCGCCAACTGGTCGATCATGGTGGTGGTGGAGACGGTTTTCACCACGCCGCCGCGCAGACCGCGATCCTCCACCATATGAATCAGCAGCAGCGCGAAGAGATGGTGGGGTGAGACGTAGGCGCCGTCCTCCGCCACCGCGGAGAGCCGGTCGCCGTCGCCGTCGGAGGCGATCGCGCCGTCGACGCGCGTGTGATCCACCGCCTCGATCAGGTCATGTAGTTGCTCCGGCACCGGCTCCGGATGCAGGCCACCGAAGCCGGGGTTGCGCTCATCGTGGATCATGCTGACTTTACAGCCGGCGTCCTGCAATACGCGGTCGAGTACCCCCTGCGACGAGCCGTAGAGCGGATCAAAGAGCAGGTTCGGCTGCATGTCGCGGACCGGCTCGATGGTGACGTAATTCAGCACGTGCTCGAGATACGGCGGGAGAAAATCTTCGCGCGAAAACAACGACTCGACCAGGCCCTTCCCACGGAGCGCGTCCACGTCCAGCGTCTCGAGCAGGCGATTGGTGCGCTCCTCGATGGCCGCGGTGGAATCCTCAAAAGCGGAACCCGCGAACCAGGGCTTGAACTTGATGCCGTTGTATGGCGCCGGATTGTGGCTGGCGGTGACCATGATGCCCCCGCCCAACCCGCGGTAACGGATGGCATACGAGAGCAGCGGCGTGGGCAGCGACGTGTAGGACAGGTAGACGCGGATGCCTTGCTGGGTCAACATCACCGCCGCCAGTTGGGCGAATCGCTCGGAGGCGAAGCGGTTGTCGTAGCCGATGGCCACGCCTTTCTCCGCCATCTTCTCCGCCTGCAGATACTCCCCGATGGCCGTACACACGACGGCCACGCGTTCAAAGGTAAAATCATCGGCGATGACCCCGCGCCACCCATCCGTGCCGAATTTGATCGGCTTCATGCAGACCTCCTACCCTGACATCCACCCGGGGCATGACCAAATAGCCTGGCACTTTGCTACTCCCCGGAGACCGACGCCTGTGCGGATAACCCCTTGGCGTAAACAGCACTGCAGTGTTTATAACACTGTGCCTGGGGGGCGAAGTCATGAAAGGTGTGCTGGTTCTTAACAGGTGTGGCAATATCTCAACACGGGGGAGACCTGTCTGCGGGAGAAGGAGGGATCGTTTCCGCGGGGGAAAGAGGAAGCACGTTGTTCGGGCTCGTAGTAGCGCCGTCAGGCGCGTGCCCGCTGACACACATAAAACCCGCAATCGGCTGAAGAGAAAGGTGTTCTCAACAGTCGACTGCGGGCTTTATGTGTGTCAGCGGGCACGCGCCTGACGGCGCTACTACGAGCCCGAACAACGATTATGCTGCTTCAGCAGCGACGACCTGGGTGACTTCCGGCACTTTTTCCTTGACGATGCGCTCGATGCCGTTGGTTAACGTCATGCGCGAATAGGGACATCCCGCGCAACCCCCGGTGAGCCGCACGGTCACGGTGCCATCGGTTTCATCCACGCCAACCAGCTCGACATCGCCGCCATCGGCCTGCAGATACGGCCGGACCAGCTCCAAAGCCTCACGCACTTTTTCTTCCATCGTGAACAACTCCCTTCGTATATCTCATGAACCGTTTCCTCAACAGATACGATCGAATACCACGTGGCGAACGCAGAAAACGGCTCTCTTTTCTGGTTCCGGCCCTGCCGGCATCGGGTCAAATCTACCAAATCTGTCGTGTTCTGTCCACCGTCCCGCGGCAGTCGTCAGATATATGATTATACCCGAATTACAGCGAGGACGAAAATAGTCAGAGACTGTCCCTGACGGTTATCGCAGCCTGATGTAATGATTGCCCGGCCGGCGCTGAATTAAACCCTTGAGCTCCAACACCAGCAACGCGGCGTTCACCTGGGCCGGGGGCAGGTGGCTGTCATCGATCAGCACGTCAATGTGCTTCGCGTTGACGGAGAGCAGGCGATACAGGGCGTCCTCTTCCGGCGGCAGCACGGGCGGGGGCATTTTGACGGCGGGCGGGGTGGGGGCGACGGGCGGCGCCTCCTCTTCGCCGGGGGCGTCCCATTTCGGGCCGGCCAGCGGGTCGATCTTGCGCGGCGCGGCGGGGATGAGCAGCTCGATGTCCTGCAGGATATCCTCCACCGATTCTACCAGGTGGGCGCCGTCGCGCAGCAGCCGGTGCGAGCCACGGCTCTGCGCGGAGTTCACGCTGCCCGGCACGGCGAAAACTTCGCGTCCCTGCTCGAGGGCGAGGGAGGCGGTAATGAGGGCGCCGCTCTTTTCCGGGGCTTCCACCACCACCACGCCCACCGACAGCCCGCTGATGATGCGGTTGCGGATGGGGAAGCTGCTTTTGGTGGACGGCGCGCCTGGCGGCGCTTCGCTGATCACCGCGCCGGAGGCGGCGATGCGCCCATACAGGCCGGCGTGCTCCGGCGGGTAGATGATATCGACGCCGCCCCCCAGCACGGCCAGCGTGCGCCCACCGGCGCGCAGCGCGCCTTCGTGGGCGGCGGCGTCCGCGCCTAGCGCCAACCCGCTGACCACGGTGAAGCCGTGCTCCGCCAGGCCGGCTGCCAGCTCGGCCGCCACGTGCCGCCCGTAGGGTGACGCCCGGCGCGAGCCGACGATGGCGATGGCTCGACTGTCCTCGGGCAGCAGCGTGCCCTTCACGAAGAGGACGGCGGGCGGATCATAAATGTTGCGCAGGCGCGCGGGGTAGTCGTTGTCATGCAGGCCGATGACGCGGATGCCGAGCCGGTCCAGCCGCTCCAGCTCGCCGGCGAGATCGGCATTCGCCGCCGTCACCAGCCGGTTGCAGGCGGCGGCGCTCAACTGCGCCTTCGCCATCCATTCGTGCGGGGTGGCTGCGAAGACGGCCGACGGCTGCGTGAAGGCTTCCAACAGCCGCATCGCCGCCCGCCCACCGAGTTGTGCACACCCCAGCGCATACCAGGCTTCACGATCCTGCATGCCGTTATCCTTCGCCAGAAAGCGCCCGGTTTCCTTCTTTTCTGCTAGCACTACTTGCCAGGCTAGTTTGGCTAGTCAATCAGGTCGAACAAGAGCACGCAGGCAGTGTAGTTGACCATTTACTCTACCTCTGCAGGAAGTTAACGGTAAAATGTCGTATTAGTATGCAATCCCTCGTTTACCAAGAGGACTGCCGTAATTTACCAGGAGGTAAATGATGACACGCTGCTGTATCTCAATCGTATTCTTCGTGCTCTTTCCCGCACTGTTGTTCCTGACGGGCTGCGATGGCGGGCCGCATTATGACCCTGTCCCTCACCCTCACTCCTTCACCGGGTATGCCTATCCGGAAAGCGACGGTGATTTGCGACTTGAATTCGGCAAACCATCAAACTGGTGGTGCGTTGCCGGCTTTGAAATCTACCGGGATGTCCTGTATGAGGCACGTTCTCGTCCTGCGAACAATCTTGCGAGGGATATCGGAGGTAATCGAGCATTATTGCCGGTGGCAGCCATCGATCGCAACGATGCCGTGATACAGGGTGATAACGTCATCCTATGGGACAGCACGGCCTCCTCCGGTTACCTTTATGTGTATCGGATCATCGTCGTCTATGCCGATGGCAGCAGGAGCGATATCCAGGTGTTGAACGGTCTAGCTCTGGAGATGAACCTGACGGCGTTCGGTCCCTACGTGCCGCCACCGGTGAATCACGTAACCGCACCGCCAGCGCTGATTACTGATGGACACGCGACCCTCTATTGGTATATGCCGGGCGAGAGCATCGTTGAACCGCCGGTTGCCACGTATGCCATGCCCGGTTATGTCACGAGCTTTGAGGTCGAGATGGAAGTGGATGGCACCTGGACTACGGTTACATCGGGTATCGGCAGGAATATACGCAGCGTGCAGGTGCCGGCTCCGGAGCTGAATACCATGTATCGGTATACCGTACGCGCGGTTTCTTCTGAATTAGGTATGAAATATCCACTGGAGGCGCTGTCGCCGGCACAGCTCAATCAAGTGATTGTGTATATCGGTTCTTTTTGTTACTGACCGCAAACCGGCAGACTCATACGCGTGGGACCAGCCGGGAATGCCTGACGGGTCCCACGCGTGTCACATGCTGCAGGCTTTTCATCTCCCGCGGCGAAAAGAACCGATAATATGCCGTTTCGAAAGGAACATCCGATGCGACTCTTCATCATGTGTTTGGTGCTGTTTTGCTGCCTGCCGCTCCTGGCGCAAGCGCCACCGACACCGGACCTTACCGTGCTTTCGCCGCTGACGTATCAGGTGTTTCAACGGCAAACCCGCACCCAGGGCGCCATTCTGGTGAGTGGGCGGGTGAAGGCCGACTGTGATGAGGTAATGGTGCGCCTGCAGGGGAAGCCATTGGCCGGCAAGATGCGGGCGGGGTGGCATACCCTGCCGCTCGATCCGCAAACCCACGGGTTCGCCTCGCAGGTGCCGACTCCCGCGGGAGGCTGGTACACGGTGGAGATCCGCGCCCTGAAGGGGAAGCAGGTGGTGGCGCAGGCCTCGGTAGAGAAGGTGGGCGTGGGCGAAGTCTTTGTCGGCGCCGGGCAGTCCAACTCGACGAACTGCGGGCAGGAGAAGATTACAGAAACTTCCGGCATGGTCTCCTCCTTTAGCGGCAGCGCCTGGCAACTGGCGGACGACCCGCAGCCGGGCCCGCATGACGGCACGACAGGCGGCAGCTTCTGGCCGGCCTTCGGCGACGCCATGTATGAGAAATATCATGTGCCCATCGGTGTGGCGGTGACCGGGCACGGCGGCACCAGCATCAACCAGTGGCAGCCGGGCGGCGAGCTATTCAACTGGACCATGCTGCGCATCCACCAGCTTGGCCGCTTCGGCTTCCGCGCGGTGCTCTGGCACCAGGGGGAGTCGGATGTTGCAATGACGAGTGAGCAATATGCCAAGCTGTTGACCAATACCATCCAGGGGTCGAAGGCTGCCGCCGGCTGGGAATTCCCCTGGTTCGGGGCGCAGGTGTCCTATTGCGACGTCCGGCACACCTCGTACCCGACCACGCGGAACGCGCAGCAACTGCTCTGGAACACCGGCATCGCCCTGGAAGGCCCTGACACCGACACGCTGACCGGCGACAACCGCGATTACGACGGCCAGGGCATCCATTTCAGTCCGAAAGGCCTGCGCGCGCACGGGAAGCTGTGGGCGGAGAAGGTGGGCGCGTATCTGGATAAGGTGTTGAAATAAAGCTGGAGCGCGGATTGCCAATCCGCGCTCCATACCATAAATTGTTCCGCTGCCGGAAAAGGAAAAAATCCGTGCATGCCTAATAATAAGCGTGTCATCTTTTGCCGGAGGTAAATCTTATGGCGAAACCACAACTCAACGTAGCGATGATCGGCTACAATTTCATGGGCAAGGCGCACAGCAACGGCTACCGGCAGGTCAGCCGCATGATGAACCCGCCCATCGAGCCGGTCATGAAGTATATCGTCGGCCGCACGCCGGACAAGGTCGCCGCCGCGGCGGCCGAATACGGCTGGCAGAAGGCCGAGACGGACTGGCACAAAATCATCCGCCGCAAGGATGTTGACATCGTCGACGTCAGCACCGCCAACGACACGCACATGGAGATCGCGATTGCCGCGCTAAAGGCCGGCAAGCATGTCTTCTGCGAGAAGCCGCTGGCGATGAACTTCAAGCAGGCGCTGAAGATGGCGCAGGTGGCGGAAGCATCCGGGAAGAAGCACATGGTCTGCTTCAACTACCGCACCTGCCCCGCCGTCGCGCTGGCCAAGCAGTTCATCAGCGAAGGCCGCCTCGGCCGCATCTACCACTGGCGCGCCAGCTACCTGCAGGACTGGATTATGGACCCGGCCTTCCCGCTGGTGTGGCGGCTAGATAAGAGCGTGGCCGGCTCCGGCGCGCACGGCGACATCAACGCACACATCATCGACACCGCCATGTTCCTGCTCGGCGATATCAATGAAGTGACCGCGACGATGGAAACCTTCATCAAGCAGCGCCCCAAGCAGGCGGATTTCGGCGCCGGCCTCACCGCCGCCGGCAGCAGCGAGATGGGCGACGTGACGGTGGACGACGCCGTCATCGCGCTGGCACGCTTCAAAAACGGCGCCATCGGCACCTTTGAGGCCTCCCGCTTCGCCGCCGGCCGCAAGAACGGCATGTATTTCGAAATCAACGGCGAGAAGGGCAGCCTGCGCTTCGAGTTCGAGCGCATGAACGAGCTGCAGTACTTCAACCGCGACGATCCCGCCGAAGCCCAGGGCTTCCGCACCATCCTCGCCACCGAAGGCATGCACCCGTACATGTTCGCGTGGTGGCCGGCCGGGCACATCATCGGCTACGAGCACGGCTTCACGCACACCATCTACAACTTCATGAACGCCATCGCCAACGACACGCAGCCTAGCCCGGACTTCACGGAAGGCGCGAAGGTCAGCGCGGTGCTCGACGCGATGAGCAAGTCCGCCGAGACGAAGAAGTGGGTGGATGTGCCCGACGTGAAAGTCGCGCTGAAGGTATAATCCCAGTTCGACCATAAGCCAGGTGTGGAACTCAGATTCACAGTCTGGAAGGGTGCGAGAGCCCCGCCCGAATCTAGGTAAGCCTAAATTCGGCGGGGCTCTCGCCTCCTTCCAGACTGAGAGTCTCACTTCCACCGCTGGTATCAATCCGTGCTCGTTCCGCCCTCCCGATCAGCCCGTCATATTCCTTCAACCTGCACAATTAAAGTCCATAAGTTCCATATTCTCCGGGTAGATTATCACTGCCCCCGACTATCGCAGCTTATTGGCAGCACTATGGGCACAACCGGGCAATTGGGAATACTGGTGACCTCGAAGGACGGCGGCTCGCGCCTGTGGCCGCTGGAATTCACATTGATTGACGGCGCCTGGTGTGCGGCGGTTCCCCTGAAACTGGCTGGCGAAGTGATGGCCTGTGACGGCCAGCCGGCGGAGATTATTCTGCTGGAAAATGACACGATCCGCGTGCAGGGCATCCTGAGCTGCGGATCATTACGCACGGAGCGTCATTTCCTTATCAAGCTGCTCCCCGCGGAAGAAGAACGGGAGCGCATCCCGCGTCGAGACCTACCACGCGCTGCCTGAAATGCGAAATTGCCGAATTCACAGGCAGGATTCTCACGCCGCATGGTTAATCTAATACTCGGTTAGCAGAGCGGGCACTCGTCTTCCCGCTTCTCAACGCATCTGATATCACTACCGAGGAGGTTTTTCATGAAAGTCGGAGTTTTCGCCGTGATTTTCGGCGACATGCAATTGGAACCGGCGATGGATTTCATCAAGGCCGCCGGCTGTGACGCGGTGGAGATCGGCACCGGCGCCTATCCCGGCGCGCCGCACTGCCCGCTGGACGAGCTGGTGGGCGACAAGGGCAAAGCGCAGGCGTGGATGAAGAAGATCACCGACCGCGGGCTTGAGATCTCCGCGTTGTCCTGCCACGGCAACCCGATCCATCCGGACGTGAAGATCGCGAAAGAGCACGACGCCATCTTCCGCAAAACCATCGACCTGGCGAGCATGCTGGGCATCGAGACGGTGATCAACTTCTCCGGCTGCCCCGGCGACCAGCCCGGCGCCAAGTACCCGAACTGGGTCACCTGCCCGTGGCCGCCGGACTTCGGCGAGATCCTCAAATATCAGTGGAACGAGGTGGCGGTGCCCTACTGGAAAGAGATGAACGGCATCATGAAGGCGAAGAACGTGCGCTGCGGCCTGGAGATGCACCCCGGGTTCATCGTCTACAACCCGGAGACCGCGCTCTGCCTGCGCGAGAGCTGCGGCGAGCAGATCGGCGTGAACTTCGACCCCAGCCACCTCTTCTGGCAGGGCATGGACCCGGTCTACGGCATCCGCAAGCTCGGCCAGGCGGGCGCCATCTTCCACTTCCACGCCAAGGACTGCAAGATCGACGAGATCAACACGAAGAACTTCGGCGTGCTGGATACGAAGAGCTATGCCCCCGGCGAGATCAAGCGCTCCTGGATCTTCCGCACCATCGGCTACGGCCATGACGCGCAGGTCTGGAAGGACATGATCAGCAACCTGCGCCTGGTCGGCTACGACGGCGCGCTCTCCATCGAGCACGAAGACAGCCTGATGAGCGGCCGTGAAGGCTTCAAAAAGGCCGTCGCCTTCCTGAAGGACGTGATGATCAGCGAGCAACCGGGCCCGGCGTACTGGGCGTAGGTCATGAAACGATAACAGGCTGACGGTGGAAGCAACACTCTCAGTCTGGAAGGGTGCGAGAGCCCCGCTCGGGTTTAGGTGAGCTTACCTATACTCGGGCGGGGCTCTCGCACCCTTCCAGACTGAGAATCGCAATTCCAGCCGGATACCATGAGATCACAGGTCATCGCTTCACAGCTTCATCGCTTCATGATACAATACGCTCAATGCCCGAACGCACGACACCATATCCATTGCCGGACCCGGCGATTGCCCAACTGACGCCCGACGCCCTCGCGGGGGTGGCGGCGTCCGTGGCGCGCCGCATGTATGGGATGGAATTGGACTACACGCCCGCCAGCTTGAAACGGCTGGACGTGGTGCTGCGCGAGCGGTGCCGGCTGGGCCAGTATACGGCGGAGAGCTTCCCCGACTCATTTGCGCTGGCGCTGGGGGCGTATCTGGGCGTGGTGCTGCAGCGCCACCTGCCCACCGGCCAGTGGGGCACCTCGGCGGAAAATCTGTACCGCACGCCGCTGCCCTTCCTCCTCTTCAGCCGCGGCGAGTTCGAGCGGCAAATCAACGTGGTCGAAGATTGCCTGACCCTGTTCTGGATGGGGGAGGGTTTGTTCCCGCACGAGTATTACCAGTACCACGCCAATGGATTAGAACGGCTGGGGTTTCGGGTTGGCTGAATAATCGACTATATCCTGTCCTTCCCACACTCTTTTTCTCCTTTATATTCTGCCCCTGTTACGCTCAAAAATAACTGAATTCAGTATATTTCCCGTATTGATAATTGATTAAAATATCATTAGATAATTGTCTCGTATTGCTAGCCCTGCTATACTATCAGAGCATCCTCCCCGCAGGAATGCGATCATTTCATGGAGGGAAATTCAACTATGCGTCCCATTGCCTCACTTTCTTTCACCTTCTGCTTGCTCTGCCTGTGGCTGGGCCTGGCACCGAGCTTTGCGCAGACCACCAACCAGCCGCCCGTTGCGGGTAACGCCACGTTCACAACGCCCGAAGACACGGCGTTCAGCGGGCAGTTAACCGGCAGCGACCCGGATGGTAACTCGGTCACCTTCTCGATCGTCAGCAACGGTCAGAAGGGCACAGTCATACTGACGGATTCGGCAACCGGCGCGTTTACCTATACGCCGAATCTCAATGCCAACGGTATTGAGACCTTTACCTTTCGCGTCAATGACGGGCAGGCCAATTCGAACGTGGCCACGGTCACTGTCCTGATCTCCGCAGTCGATGATCCCCCCGTCGCGGCGGCCGATTCCTACGTAGTAAATATGAATACCAAACTCACCGTCGCCGCCCCGGGGCTGATGGGGAACGATTACGACCCTGACGGTGATAAGATATATCTGTCATATTGCTCCTTCCCCAAATACGGTAGCAGGACGATCGATATGTATACCGGGAGTTTTACCTATACCCCTGCCCCGAATTTTGTCGGACAAGATACCTTTACCTATTCATTAACCGACGGCACGCTGCCGAATTCCAACGATGTTACGGTCACCATTACCGTGCTGCCGGTCGAAGATAATTACCCGGTGGCAGCAGCGGACAGGTATACCACCCCGGAGGATGTCACACTGACCATACCTGCCCCTGGGATTCTGGCCAATGATACCGATGCCGATGGCGATCCGCTCACGGTCGTGAAGGATGGCTATCCAATGAATGGTTTCCTGACGTTGAATGCTGATGGCTCGTTCAGCTTCAAGCCGCATGCGAATTATAGTGGCAATAATGCCTATTTTTACTACCGTGCATGGGATGGCAAAGCGTATAGCGAAATGACCAGGGTTGATATCACCGTCACGCTGGTGGATGATACACCAGTGGCGGAAGGCGAAATTTATGCGGTGGACCGGAATACGCCGTTAACAGTGGCGGCCCCCGGTCTGCTGGCCAACGATACCGATATCGACAGTCCTGCCACCGCGTTACGGGTGGTCCAGACGCGACCGCTGCTATACGGGACAATTGTTGTCAACAATAACGGCTCATTCACCTCTACGCCCGCGCTGAACTTCACCGGCCAGGATTATTTCTCGTACAAAGTCAGCGATGGCACCAGTTTGTCGAACGAAGTGACGGCATACTTCCAGGTCAAATGGGTGAACGCTGCTCCGGTCGCATCGAACGGCACATTGACCACCCAGGAAGGCCAGCCTGCCACCGGGACGCTGACCGCCAGCGACGCGGACGGCAATGCGCTGACATACAGCCTCGTTAGCCAGGGCCACTTGGGCACGGCGGTGATCGACCCGGCGACGGGGAGCTTCACCTACACGCCGAATGCAAGTAGCTACGGGACGGATACCTTCACCTTCAAGGTGAATGACGGCATTGTGGATTCCAATACGGCCACGATCACCGTTACCATCACGCCGGTCAATACGGCACCGGTGGCGGCGGACAGCACGCTGGCAACGACGGAAGACACCACGGCAACCGGGCTGCTGCCGGTAACGGATGCCGATGGCGATCCGCTGACCTTCAGCATCGTCAGCCAGGGGACAAAAGGCACCGTCAGCATCACGAATACGGCGCCGGGCGCCTACAGTTATACGCCGAAGGCGAACGCCAACGGCACGGACACCTTTACCTTCAAGGCGAACGACGGTCTGGCGGATTCCAACATCGCGACAATGACCGTCACCATCACGCCGGTCGATGATATTCCGGTTGCGGTCAACGACAGTTACACGATCCTCGAAGATACGTCGTTGACCATCAATGCCCCCGGCCTGCTGGCCAATGACGTCAATCCCGATGGCGATACCCTGACGGCCATCAAGGCGACAGATCCGGCCCACGGTACGCTGACGTTGAATCCCGACGGCAGCTTCACCTACACACCCGCGGCCAACTGGAGCGGTGTCGATACCTTCTCGTATCAAGCATCTGACGGTGTGAATCTATCCAACCTGGCCACGGTCAGCGTGGCGGTGACGCCGGTCGGCAACGATGCCCCGGTGGCCATCAATAACGGTTGGCAAATGGACGAAGATGCCACGTTGAATATTGCCGCCCCCGGCCTGCTGGTCAATGACTCCGATGCCGACGGTGATACCCTGACGGCCATCAAGGTGACCGATCCGGCCCATGGCACGGTCACACTGAACCCCGATGGCAGCTTTACTTACAAGCCGGTGGCCAATTATTACGGTCCCGACAGCTTCACCTACAAAGCGAACGACGGCGTGCTGGATTCCAATATCGCCACCGTCACGTTCGCCATCGTGTCGGTGAATGATCCGCCGATCGCCAATGATGACTTCTATACCACCGATGAAGATGTCCGGATCATCATTGCCACGCCCGGCGTGCTGGCCAACGATACCGATATCGATGGTGGGACGTTGGTCCGCTATACGATGACCTTCCCGTCGCATGGCACGTTGCAGGCTTTCTATACCGACGGCGGCTTTATCTACAAGCCGGATGCGGGATGGAGCGGGATCGATACCTTTACCTACACGTGTCACGATAGTGGGCCGAACGGGGCGTCAGCGCCGGCGACGGTCACCATCACTGTCAACTATGTAAATGATCCGCCGGTCGCCAAGCCCGCCATCCTGACGGTGCAGGAAGACCAGGTTTTCACCGGAAGCCTGGTCGCCAGCGACGAGGAGGGGGAGCCGCTGACTTACATCCTGGTGACCCCGCCCATCACTGGAACGGTTGTGCTGGATCCGGCCACCGGCAACTTTACCTACACGCCGAAGCCGAACTTCAACGATGGCGATACCTTTGTCTACAAGGTGACGACGGGCACCGTCGATTCCAATCTGGCGCGAATCGACATAAACATCACTCCGGTCCCGGATGCGCCGATCGCCCAGGATGACGCACTGACGCTGGACGAAGATGCCACCGTCGAAATCAACGTGCTGGCGAACGACAGCGACCCGGACGGCGATGCACTGACGATCGTCGACTACACGCAGCCGGCGCACTGCAGCTCGGGGTTCTACCACATGGGGAACGGCGTCTTCCAGTACATGCCGGAATTCAACTATGTGGGGACCGACAGCTTCACCTACACGGTGAGCGACGGCAACGGCGGCACCGCGACGGCGACGGCGACGATTACCTTCCGTCCGGTGAATGACCCGCCGACACTGAATTATTGCGAAGTGAACACCGTGGAAGACACGCCGGTCACCGGCGCCCTGGAGGCCTGGGATCCGGACGGCGATGCGCTCACGTATCGCATCGTGATCGCGCCGGGCAAAGGCACGATGGATCTCGATGCGGCGACCGGTGGCTTCACCTATACACCGTCTGTCAACGCCACCGGCAGTGATAGCTTCCAGGCGGTGGCCAATGACGGACAGCTCGACTCCAACACGCTGTTCGTGAATGTCTTCATCTCGCGAGTGAACGATGCGCCGGTCGCCATCGATGGCGCGCTGACGGTCTACGAAGATACGGCGACTGCCGGGCAGTTGACGGCCAGCGATGTGGACGGCGATGGACTGACCTACAGCATCGTCACGCAGGGGCAATTGGGCACGGTGGAGGTTGATCCGGCGACGGGCAGCTACACCTATACGCCGAATCTGAATGTCTACGGGGACGACTCCTTCACCTTCAAAGTCAATGACGGGACCGTCGACTCCAATACGGCGACGGTGACCGTGACGATCACTCCGGTCAGTGGTGACGCCCCCGTGGCGTCGGATGGTGTTCTGACGGTGACGGAGGATCAACCCGCGGCCGGGACATTGATCGGCTACGATCCGGACGGCGATGCGCTGACCTATTACCTCGTCGGCCAGGGCCGGTTGGGCACGGTGGAAGTCGACCCGGCGACGGGTGATTTCACCTACATGCCGAATGCGAATGCCAACGGCACCGATACCTTTACCTTCAAGGTGAGTGATGGTGGGCTGGATTCCAATACGGCGACGGTCACCGTCACCATCAACCCGGTGAACGATGTACCGACGGCGCGGAATGACGCATTGACACTGGACGAAGATGCCACCGTCGAGATCAACGTACTGGCGAACGACAGCGACATCGACGGCGATGCCCTGACGATCATCGACTACACCCAGCCGGCGCATTGCAGCTCGGCGTTCTACTACCTGGGAAACGGTGTCTTCCAGTATCTGCCGGAATTCAACTACGTGGGTACCGACTGCTTCACCTACACGGTGAGCGACGGCAACGGCGGTACCGACACAGCCACCGTGACGATCACCTTCCGCCCGGTGAACGATGCGCCAACGCTGAATTACTGCGAGGTGAACACGCAGGAAGACACGCCGGTCACCGGCGCCTTGGACGCCTGGGATCCGGACGGCGATGCGCTTATGTATCGCGTGGTGACTGTGCCGGGCAAGGGCACGATGGATCTGGATGCGGCCACCGGCAGCTTCACCTATACGCCGTCTGCTAATACCAACGGCAGCGACAGCTTCCAGGCAGTAGCCAATGACGGGCAGCTCGATTCCAATACGCTGTTCGTGAATGTCTTCATCTCGCGGGTGAACGATGCGCCGATCGCCACTAATGGCGTGCTGGAGACCGCGGAAGACACACCGGCTGTGGGCAAGCTGCAGGCCAGCGACATCGACGGCGATACGTTGACCTATAGCATTGTCAGTCAGGGGCAACTGGGCGCGGTGGTGGTCGACCCGGTGACGGGCGACTTCACCTACACGCCCGACACGAATGCCAATGGCGCCGACACTTTCACTTTCAAAGTGAATGACGGTGTTTACGACTCCAATACGGCGACAGTCACCGTAACTATCAACGCGGTGAACGATGTGCCGGTCGCCGTTGACGGCACGCTGGAGACCGCGGAAGACGCGCCGGCCACCGGCACGCTGCAGGCCGGCGACATCGACGACGACGCGCTGACCTTTGTGCTGGCCGGTCAGGCCCATAACGGCACAGTGGTCATCACCAATCCGGCCACCGGCGCGTATCGCTACACGCCAAACACCGGCTTTGCCGGCGATGACGCCTTCACCTTCACCGCGTCCGACGGCAACGCGACGTCGAACACGGCGACGGTGAGCGTCAGCATTGTGCCGGTGAATGATCCGCCGGTGGCATATGACGGCACACTGACGGTGGTGCGGGGACAGATGACCAGCGGCATGTTGACCGGTTCAGATCCGGACGGCAATGCGCTGACCTTCAGCCTGACCTCGAACGGCAGCAAGGGGACGGCGACGATCACCAATCCGGCGACCGGCGCTTTCACCTACACGCCGAATGCCGGCGCACTCGGCGCCGACACCTTCACCTTCACGGCGAGCGACGGTCAGGCGACCTCGAACACGGCGACGGTGACGGTCACCATCAATTCCGTGCCGCTGACCGCGGTGGCGCTCATCGCCGATCCGCTGGCGAAGGCGAAACCCCGGACGACCATCACGCTGACGGCGGCGCCGACCGGCGGCACCAACGTGGAATACCTGTTCCAGTACGGCGTCAAGAAGAAAGGCAAGCTCGTCTGGACGACGATCAGGAACTATTCCACTTCGCCGACCTGCACCTGGCAGATGGACACCCTCGGCACCTACACGCTGCAGGTGCTGGCGCGAGAAGTCGGCAGCACGGCGACGGTCAGTAACCAGCTCTCCTACACGATCGTGAGACGCTGATCATCCCGGACAACCACTAAGAGGTATGCCCCGGCAAACGCCGGGGCATACCTCTTAGTGCCTTGCCTGTTTAACTTGCACGCATCACGATGCGCTCATCTGCCGATCTAGATCAGCCAGTATCAACCGCTGCAGCTCAGCCAGCATCCGCTCCCCTTTTTCCCTGGTCGCTTTCGAGGGATAGCCGATGGAGCCGGAGGGATAAACCTGCCGCTTGGAGATGGGCGGCCAGGGATCGTCCGGTATCGGACAGTCGGTGGGATGGTCGCCGACCAGCTCGGGCCGCAGTGCGAGAATGAGCGAGGTTTCCGCCTCGTCGGAATGCTGGATATCTGCAATGCCGGTGCGCTCCAGCGCTTCACGCCAGATGGCTGCCCAGGTCTCCCGTGCCCAGAAGGGGAAGCCGGCGGTAAAGATGCGCACGCCGGGATAACGCGCCTGCAGGCTCTCCGGAAAGCCCTGGTAGACCTCAAGGTTGGCGCCATGGAAGGAGATGAAGAGTATGGTGGTGAAGCCGGTGACCACCAGTGAGCTCACGATGTCGGTAATTACCCCCTGCATGGTTTCCGTCGAAAGGGAGAGTGTGCCGGGAAAATCCAGCCAGTCGCTCGACTGGCCGATGGGGATGGTCGGCGTCAGGTAGGCATGCAGATGCTCTGCCACGAACCGCGCCATCCAATCGGTGACCAGCGTATCCGTCCGCAACGGCAGATGTGTGCCGTGCTGCTCGGTCGAGCCAATAGGCACCACGGCGGTACGCACCTGCGCCGCCTCAATCTCGTTCCAGGTATTATGCCAGGTAAACATGATGGCGCTTCCTCTGTCAGGAAAAGGGTGCCTGATTTTATCATGAATGGGTGTAAAAATGCGCCGCGGTCATCGACCACGGCGCAGCTGTCATTTGCATCAACACCGGCCTTACTCGTCTGTATGCTTTGTTGCCACTTCCACCGGCTGCGGCGCCTCTTCCATACTGCGCAGTTGTTCCTCCACCGCCGGGCGCACGAAGAAGGTGTTGCCCACGATGCGGGTAATGCGCACGGCCGCGTAGCGCGGGATAGGGATCTGCTCCTCGTTGCGGGCGGGTGTTACGTAGCGGCTGCCCATGGCGATGTAGGCGATCTCGCCGACGCCCAGCGCCGGGATGGCCACCGTCACCTCGGCCTCCATACCTACCAGCGTGTTCAGGCGCACCTCGCTGCTGCTGGCCATGCCGCCCAGCACGCGATTGAAGAGCGTCACCAGCAACCAGGCCAGCACGAAACCGGACGCCGCCGCCACCGGCAGGTTGATGAACGGGTTTTCGGTCCAGGCTTTCGTCACGATCAACCCGACGCCGCCGAAGCAGGTCAGGAAGAAGGCGATGACCATGGGCGAGAATGGCCCGAAGATCACTTCGCCGCCGGTGCCGGTGGCGCCTTGCGCTTCGCCATGGCCGCCGGTGTGCACGCCGTAGTTATGCGAGAACTCGCCCGGGTGCCCGCCGCCCATGTCGCCCATGTGCCCGCCGCCGAAATCGCCCGCGTGCCCTCCAAGGTCGCCCAGGCTGCCCAGCAGGAAGGACGCGATCGTGTAAATGATCCCGACCAGCAGGCAGATACCGTAGATGACGGTGATTGTCATGACTCCCTCCATTGAGTGCAGCAAATTTAGCATATTATACCACAACTACGGCAAAACGAGCAGTTTTCTCTGTGCGTGTGTAACAAGTTGGAGTGCAGCCTGCGGCGGTATTCCGCCGCATACTCCGCCCGCATGTAATAATGACGTTTCACTCGCAGGCGGGACGCCTGTGCTCCAGTATTTGCTCATCCCGCAGCTTCGCCAGCGTGTGCTCCACCGGGTCGCGGGGATCGGACAGGGCGTCGAGCTCACCGGCGAGGGGATCGGTGAGGAGTTGGCCGTAGGCTTCCGCGGTATATTCTTCGGTGAGCGCGCGCTCTTCCGCCATCGCCACCGCGGCGCGCGTCTCCTCGCCGTATAATCCTTTCAGCAGCAGATGCTGGGTTTGCGCCACCCGGCGGCGGGTGGCCAGCGACTTCCGCCGGTGCTCCAGCTCGTCCCGGTACATCTCCACGATGCGCACCATCTCGCGCAGGCGGGCGGCGTCCTGCTGCTGGTTCCGCCAGTATTGTGTATACTGGCGGGCCTGGCGCTGTGCCTGCAGGTGGCGCGCCACCGCCTCCCGCGCCAGCTCCTCCTGCCCCTGGTTGAGTGCGCGGCGGGCGAAGACCAGCATCTGCGAGGAGAGCCATTCCGCGTCAGCAGTGAGTGCGGCCAATCGCCGTTCCTCGCTCTCGCACGCCGCCATCTCCGCACGCCCCTCCAGCAGGCGTGCCTCCAGATCGTCACACATGCGCTCCAGCTCGGCGTCCGGGTCGCGGAACAACCGGCCGCGCTGGTGCAGCCATCGTCGCAATCGCCCAAACGTTCCCATCGGCCTCCTCCCCTTGGTTCGTCCTGAACTGTGTTTCATACCTCGTGTTGCGGTAATGCTGGTGGCTCCACGACGCCCTGTATTTCATCCTTCAGCATCAACAGCTCGTGCTCGACCAGCAGGTCCTGCTCAGCCAGCGCAAAGGCATCCTCGCTGCCGCCCATGGTGAGCTCCGCCAGCGCCTGCTCGCGGTATTGCATGGTCTCGATGCGCGCGGCCAGGCGGTCGAACTCCTCGAACGCCCCTGCGCCGACCGTCTGCCGTAGGGTGCGGGTCACCACCTGCTGCGCGCGCGCCGTCTCCACCTTCGCCAGCAGCTTCACCCGCGCCATGCGGGCTTCCTGCAGCCGGCGCTCCAGATACGCCAGCGCCGCCCGCAGGCGCTCCACTTCGCGGTGCTGCTCCTCGAGCGCCTGCCCGAAATACTGCGCCATCTCCTCCGCCGCGCGTTTGCGGCGCAGCGCCTCGCGCGCCAGGTCCTCCGCGCCGTTCAGCAATCCCCGGCGTGCGCGTTCCGTCCACTGCCGGACGGCGCTGCCGGCCTCCTCGGCCTGTTCCGCCAGCCGCCGTTCCGCCGCCATCGCCGTCGCCACCGCCGTCCGTGCGCGCTCCAGGTGCTCGCACAGCTCCAGCACCAGGTAGTTCAGCGCGACCACCGGGTCCTCCGTCGCATCGAGCGCCTCGTTGAGCGACGCTCGCAACAGCTTGCGTATCCGAGAAAAAAACGTCATGGCGCGGCCTCCCGCATCACCCCAGTGCATTATACGCTGCAGGCCTTTTCACCAATGTCTTTCCGCCGGACAGATCAGCGTACGCCTCTCATTCCGCCATTGCGGGGTACACGGCAGGAGTTTTGGTGGCCGATGGCTAAAGAATGTCGTGGTACAATACCAGAGAACGATTTGCCGCAATCCAGAGGAGAGCACCAGGAGATCAGCATGCCGATCATCGATTGTTATGGACAATTAGGACCGCAGCCGTACCCGACGCAGGCCGTCACGACCGACGCGTTGGAGAAGCTGATGACCCGCTTTGGCGTGGACATGACCTTCGTCGCCTCCACCGAAGCCCTCCGCGGCTCGATGCGCGCGGGCAACGCGTGGCTGGCAGAGCAGATCAGCGGTCATGAGCGCTTCCGCGGCTATTGCGTGGTCAACCCGCTGATGTTCGAGGCGTCGCAGGAGGAGATGCGGAAGTTTTTGGTTAAGGAGAGTTTCGTCGGCGCCATCCTGCACGAGGGTTACATCCACCGCCCGCTGAATTCCGACGCGATGCGGTCGCTGGTGAAGTCGCTGCTGCGCTACGACAAGCCGCTGCTGCTGTCCATCCGTGACCCGCGCATGATCAACGACCTGCAGGAGGTGGCGAAGGAGTTCCCCACGCAGCCCTTCATCGTCATTCATATGGCGGACGAGCACTGGCCCATGGTGATCGCGCTGGCGGCGAAAACGCAGAATATTCGCCTGGAGACCGGGGGCATGGTGGCGGACTTTGACAAACTGGCGGAGGCGGTGGCGGTGGTCGGCGCGCATCGGTTGCTCTTCGGGTCGGGCATGCCGCTCATCAACCCGGTTTACGCCCTCGGCATGATCCGCGACTCCTCCATCATCCCCACCGATAAAGACCGCATCCTCTCGCGGAACGCGGTGAAACTATTCAACCTCGAAATGTAAGGAGTGACTGGTGATTAGTGGCTAGTGACTGGTTGTCTATGTTACGGAAGGTGGTGGATAACCAGTTATGCTTTCCGTTGATAGACCACTAGTCACTAGCCACTAGTCACTATTTATACCTTCTCGAACCGTTCCACGTCGAGCACAAACAAAATCGCCCCGCCAACAACAACTTTGACAGGGCTGGGAATGACGGTGCCAACAGGTTCCATGGTGGGGGGCATGACGTTGACATACTGTTCGCGGGTCTGGCAGCTCTCGCGGATCACCTCGATCACCGCGTCCACCTGATCTTCATCGACGCCGATCATCAGTGTGACGTTGCCTTCACGGAGGAAGCCGCCGGTGCTGGCGACATTGGTGAATTGAAAGCCACTTTCCAGCAGGTTGTCCTGCACATGGCGCTGGTCTTTTTCGTGGATGACGGCCATAATGAGCTTCATCGGGTTTCACCTCCACGTTCTGAATATGTCATACTGCATAACATGTCGCGGATAGCCTGCTGCACGGCCTCCACCGTTCCGGTCCCATCGATTAGACGGATGGTCGGGTCCTCGGCAGCCAGACGGCGGTAGCCCGCGATCACCCGCTGCAGGAATTCGCGCCCTTCGCCTTCGAAGCGGTCCGCGCACTCGCCCATGCGCGGCAACACCACCTCGATCGGGACGTCGATCACCAGCGTCAGGTCGGGACGCAACCCGCCCGTGGCGACGGCATCCGCTGTCCGAATCTCCTCCAGCAGCAGCCCGCGGCCATAGCCCTGATACGCCAGTGACGACGGCGTATAGCGATCGGACACCACCATCGCACCGGACTGCAGCGCCGGCTGGATTATCTCGTCGACATGCTGGGCGCGCGCGGCCAGGATCAGCATCAACTCGGTGCGCGGCGCGCAGGGAATATCCGGGTCCAGGATGATCGAGCGCAGCCGTTCGCCCAGCGGTGTGCCCCCCGGTTCGCGGGTAAGCATGACTGATCGTCCCGATCCGCGCAGCCACTCGGCCAGCAACTGCGCCTGGGTCGACTTCCCACTGCGGTCAACGCCTTCCAGCACGATAAAACGCACATGTTGGGGGATGGCGATGTCGGAGGGCGAAGACATGGTAACCTATTGTAGCAGCATGCTCTCCCGCCCGTCAAGCAATCCTGGCGGGCGAAAGGTGAGGGGGCATGGGTGTGGAATAATATCACCGGAAGACGATGAAAACGATTCTCTACCTGAACGCGGTCGGTGAGATCAGCGGGGCGGAGCGGAGCCTGCTGGCGATGCTGGCGGCGCTGGACCGCGACTTGTTCACGCCGGTAGTGGCGGCGCCGGAGGGATCGTTATTGCGCGCGGTGGCCAACCTCGGCATCCGTACCGAGCCGATACCGCTGATGCCGCTGCGGCGCGTCGCCTCCATCGAGGCGCTCTGGCGCACCTTTTCCTCCCTGCACGGCGGTTGGCGCCAGCTTAATGCCATCGTCGAGCGGGTGAAGCCGGATATCATTCACGCCAACAGCACGCCGGCCATGCTCTACCTGCTGCGTGTACGTGGGGCGCCGGCGGTGTGGCATGTGCGCGACCTGGTGCCGCTGGGCATCGCCGGCCCGCTGCTGTATAAGCGTGCGTCGCGGGTGGCGGTCATCTCCTCGGCGGTGCGCGCGGAGGTGCAGCAATACAGCGGCGGGCAGGAGAAGTCCGTGCTGCTGCAGCCCGCGGTGGATACCGAGCATTTTCACCCGCACGAGGATAAAGCCGCCCTGCGGGAAAAACTGGGGCTGCCGGCGGGCTTGCCCCTACTCGGCATGGTCGCCCAGTTCGTGCCGTGGAAACGCCATCAGTTGTTCCTGGATGCGCTGGCCAAGCTGCCGGACCGCCCGTGGCACGCCGTGCTCGCCGGCGCCGACCTGCATCATGATGAAACTTATTCCACCATGCTGAAACACCGGCTGACCACGCCGCAGTTCTCCGGACGCGTAAGCTGGCTGCCCTGGCAGGAGGACGCCGCCCCGCTGCTGGCCTCGCTGGACGTGTGTGTGCTCACCTCCGAGCGCGAGCCGTTCGGCCGCGTGCTGGCCGAGGCGATGGCCTGCGGCGTGCCGGTGGTGGCGATCGACGACGCCGGCCCGCGCGACATTGTGTGTCCTGAGGAAACCGGCCTGCTCTGCCCTCCCGACGATCTGGCCCTCGCCGCCGCCATCGCGCGCCTGCTGGACAACACTGACCTGCGTGAACGGATGGGCCGCACCGCTCGTGCCCGCGTGGAAGAATGCTTTAGCGTGGCGCGGCAACGGCAAATGCTCGTCGAGCTGTATGAATCGATACCTGCATAAGGGACAGTCACTGACGGTTCTCTTCACGCGTGAAAGAGGACTTTTCTCCATATGCTCGAATTGCATAAGAAACGCATTGCTTGCCCCAGGCTGCAACGGACAGGACACGGCAGCCTTTCGCCGCGCGGACGGCGGAATGTTGACAGGCAAGGAGACAGCCCATGTATTGTAGGAACTGTGGTAGTCAAGTGCAGAATCAGGCAGCCGTCTGCCTGCAGTGCGGCAGCTATCCATATGCGGGTAATCGCTTCTGCCCGAACTGCGGCGCGCAACCGGACCCCTCGGCCGTCATCTGCGTGCGCTGCGGCGTCAGCCTGACCCAACGACCGTCGGGAATCCCGCCGACGCCGGGAATGCCGGGCGCCAAGTCGAAGCTGGTTGCCGGCCTGCTGGGCATCTTGCTGGGGAGCCTCGGCATCCATCGTTTTTACCTCGGTTATATCGGCATTGGGATCATCCAGATCATCGTCACGATAGTCACCTGCGGCGCCGGTTCACTCTGGGGGTTCATCGAGGGCATCCTCATCATCGCTGGCAGCACCATCACCACGGATGCCGAGGGGCGACCGCTGACGGATTGACCATATGCAATGACGATTGAAGATGCGGGTTACCGCATCTGTTCTTTACGACGCCACATCATTCCTCGATGTGGCGTCTCCGTTCCATTCCGCACGATACCCTTCGCCTGCTCCTGCCAATAATACCACGGTAAGCCGGGCAATACGCCCGGACGTGGGCAGGAGGGAATCATGGCACAAGGCGTCACGGAGCTGACCGCCGAACAGGCGCGGCAGGCATGCGATCCAGGACAATTTCACTTCCGCAGCACGGAAGATTTACAGCCGCTGGAGGAGGTTATCGGGCAGGAGCGAGCGTTGCGCTCCATTTCCTTCGGCATCGACATCAGGCGGCCCGGCTACCACATGTATGCCCTCGGCCCGGTCGGCACCGGCAAAACAACCACGGTCCAGAAGTACCTGGAGCACGAAGCGGCATCGCGGCCGGTGCCGGACGACTGGTTATACGTCAACAATTTCGCCGATGCGGACAAGCCGCGCGCCTTCCGCCTGCCGGCGGGCACCGGCTGCCGGCTGAAGGCGGACATGGACCGGCTGGTGGACGAATTGCAAAGCGTGGTGCCGCGCATCTTCGAGAGCACCGAGTATACCAAGCGGCAGGAAGAGCTGGGCGGGGATATCCAGAAGAAACAGCAGGCCATGCTGCAGGAGGTGGACGAGTTCGCGCGCTCGAAAGGGCTGGTGATCGTGCAGACGCCGCAGGGCTTGCTGATTACGCCGACCCAAAATGGCAACGTCCTCACTCCCGACCAGGTCGAGAAACTGGATGAGCAGATGAAAGCGCAGGTCGAGCAATCCCGCGAAGAGGTGGAAGGCCGGCTGCGCGAGGCTATGCGCAGCGTGCAGCAGTTGCACCGCGATGCCCGCGAACGCGTCAATGACCTGGACCGCCAGTCGGTGGCCTTCGCCGTGGACCACATGATCGATGAGCTGAAGGAGCGCTACGCGCAGTTCGAGCCGGTGGTGAAGCTGCTGGACGAGATCCGCAAGGACATCCTGGAGAACGTGCCGGCCATCAAGCAGATCCGCCAGATGCAGCAGATGCAGGAGCAGACGCCGTGGGCGGGCATGCTGGCGCAGGGGCAGCAGGGGCCGGGCTTCGACAAATACCGCGTCAACCTGATCGTGAATAACTGCGACACCAAGGGCGCCCCGGTGATCCTGGCGCGCAACCCCAGCTATCATAACATGGTGGGCCGCGTAGAGCACCAGGGACAGTTCGGCATGCTGGTGACGAATTTCTCTATGATCAAGGCCGGCCTGCTGCACAAGGCGAACGGCGGCTACCTGATCCTCGATGTGCGCGACGTGCTCACCAAGCCGATGGCCTACGAGGGGCTGAAACGCTCGTTGAAGAACGGGGTGGTGGAGATCGAGCCGATGGGCGAAGCCTACGGCCTGATCGCCACGCACACGCTGGAACCGGAGCCGATCCCGCTGGACATCAAGGTGGTGCTCATCGGCGAGCCGATGATCTATTATATGCTTTTCGCCTACGACCCGGATTTCCAGGAGCTGTTCAAGGTGAAGGTGGATTTCTCGCTGCGCATGGAGCGCACGCCGGAGACCACCGAGCAGTACGCGCGTTTCATCGCCACCGTCTGCAAGGAGGAAGGGCTGAAGCATTTCGATCCCAGCGGCGTGGCCAAGGTGGTCGAGCATGGCTCGCGCATGATCAACCATCAGAACAAGCTCATCACCAAGTTCGGCGATATCGTGGACCTGCTCCGCGAGTCGAGCTTCTGGGCAGAGAAAAATGGCCACGAGTTGGTCATCGGCGAAGATGTGAAGAAGGCGATCGACGAGCACGTCTACCGGTCCAACCAGATCGAGCAACTGCTGAATGATGCCATCGCCGAAGGCGTCATCATGATCGACGTCGATGGGGCGAAGGCCGGGCAGATCAACGGGCTGGCGGTGATGTCGATGGGCGATTACGCCTTCGGCAAGCCGTCGCGCATCACCGCGACCATCAACGTCGGCGATGAGGGAGTGGTGAATATCGACCGCGAAGTGAAGATGGGCGGGCGCATCCACAACAAGGGCGCCATGATCCTGGCGAGCTTCCTGAGCAGTAAATACGCCACCGAGACGCCGTTCGCGCTCTCCGCGCACCTGACCTTTGAGCAGGTGTATGAGGAGATCGAGGGTGACAGCGCCTCCTCCACCGAGTTATACGCGCTGCTCTCCGCGCTGTCCAGCTTCCCCATCCGGCAAGATCTGGCGGTGACCGGCTCGGTGAACCAGTATGGTCAGGTGCAGGCCATCGGCGGGGTAAACGAGAAGATCGAAGGCTACTTCGACATCATCCGCATCACCACCGGGTTGAGCGGCCAGCATGGCGTAATGATCCCGGCGACCAACGTGAAGCACCTGATGCTGCGCGAGGATGTGGTGCAGGCGATCCGCGAGGGCAAGTTCCACATCTACCCGATCGCCACCATCGACGAAGGCATCAGCCTGCTCACCGGCAAACCCGCCGGCGAAATGCAGCCGGACGGCACCTACCCCGCCGGCACGGTGAACGCCGCCGTGCATGCCAAACTGAAGGACCTGGCGCAGAAGGTGAAAGGCTTCCTGCACCCCAAGGACAAAGGCGACGAGGAGGAGCCGGGACAGATGGCGGCATAACTCAGGGACTGTCCCGAGCCCGCGGGACTGATGCCTGTATTCGAATTTAATGCCTGGTAACAGGACCACGGGACTGTCCCCCCTCGTGCGAAAGGCAAACCTAACGTACGAGGGGGGCAGTGCTCAGGGACTGTCCCGAGCCAGCGGGACTAAAGCCCGTTTTCGAGAATAACGCCCGTAAATGGGACCACGGGACTGTCCCCCCTCGTGCGAAAGGTAAACCTGGTGCACGAGGGGGGACAGTCCCGTTTTCATGTTAACGGCATTAAAGGTGGATAGGGGCATGAGTGACGCGGGCTCGGGACAGTCCCTGAGCATATTATGTTATAATCCCCCCATCAACCGCTTGATGGGAGAACGATCATGCTGCCTGACGCGTTCGATTTCGCCGATACCCCGCAACTGTTCCTCGATGACACGCTCATTGCCGATTCCACGGGATTGGAACGACAGGTTCACCAAATGACGAAGAGACCTGAGCCTGTCCTCCGTATTGATCCGCAGACGGAGGGGGAGGCGTTGAGCCCGATGCGGGTGGCGTATGACCCGGCGCTGGGGCAGTGGCGTATGTGGTATGACGCCTACGGAAAGCGTCCGCTGCTCTCGCAAATGCAGTCGGTGCACCTGGCCGTGTCGGCGGACGGCATCCATTGGGAGAAGCCGGCGCTGGGGGCGTCGCCGCTGCTGGAGGGCAAGAATAACCTGTGCGTCTTCGAAGACGGCTCCCCGATCAGCGGCGGGTGCGCGGTGTTCGACGAGCCGGACGATCCGGACCCGGCGAAGCGGTATAAGCTGATCTACTATCCGGGCTACAATTACTACCTGGCCTATTCCGCCGACGGCGTGCATTGGCGCTCCGCACAGGACAAGCCGGTGTGGACAAACGGCGACGGTGACGGGCTGGAGGAGACCTACTTCTTCATGCGCGACGAGAAGCTGGGCAAGTACCGCGGCTACATGCGCGTGTGGCAGCGGCACCAGACCGTGCGCAAAACCAGCATCGGCGAGAGCGACGACCTGCTGCAATGGACCGGGCCGAAGATCATCTGGGAGGCGGAACCCGCCTACGGACTGGGCGCGCAGCTTTACGGCATGAACGTGTTTTATGACGGCGGCCTGTATTGGGCGCTGCCGTGGATCTTTTATACCGATCAACCACTCGATGAGGACATGCAACAGACCATGCGTTTCAAGCTGGCCTGGAGCAAGGATGGCATCGAGTGGCACGCGTTGGCGCCGGAGCAGGATGCGGTGCCGATGGGCGGGCCGGACGATTTCGATTGCGGCATGATGCTGAGCTGCTGCCCGGTGGTGCGGGTCGGGGAGCGTCTCCGTCTATATTATTACGGCTCGAACCAGCGGCATGATCGCAGCGACATCGACGGCGCCGCCCAGGTGGGCCTGGCGGAGATTCGGCCGCACGGCTTCGTCTCGCTGCACGCCGAAGGGGAGGGGAGGCTGATCACGCGGCGCTTCCTTTTCCGCGGTGACGGCATCTGCATCAACGCCCGCACCGAGTCGGATGGTTACATCCTGGCTGAAATCCTCAACGATGCCGGCCTGTTCGTGCAGGGTCGAAAATTCGCGCAGGCCGATCCCTTCACCGGCGACGCGGTCGATCACCTGCTGACCTGGGGCGGCGACTCTGGCCTAGCCTCGCTGTTCGGGCAGAACATCATGCTGCGGTTGACGCTCTACAAGGCCGATCTCTTCTCCTTCACGCTGGACGGCCCGCCGGAACGCTTCACCGCGCCGCTGGGGCCGCCGCCGGTGCGCTGTGGACGCTGCCTGATGCCGCCGGTCATTGACGGCCGGTTGAGCGACCAGTGCTGGCAGGACTTCAGCAACTCCGGCACGGCAGACGACTTCGTGCTGTTCACCGAAATCGCTCCCGCCCCGCTGAAGACGCGGGCAATGTTCACGCGCGATGAGGAAAACCTGTATATCTCGCTGGATTGCGAGGAGCCGGAGACGGAGAAGCTGGTCTTCGACAAGCCGGACAACAACATCGAATACAGCCGCGACGACGTCATCGAGTTCCGCATGAGCGCCCCCGGGCAGGGCACGCATTTCAACCAATTGATGATCACCCCCGCGGGCGGAAAGTGGCAGGCCTGGTTCAGCGTGGAAGAGGGAGGCGTCGCGGTGAACGAGAATCCGGAGTGGATCGTGAAAACCTCGCACATCCCCGGCCGCTGGTACGCCGAGATGGCGGTGCCCTTCAGCGCGCTGAACACCCTGCCCCCCGCACCGGGAGAACAGTGGCAGCTCAACATCATCCGTCACCGCCACGTAGCCGGCGCCAACGACATCTCCTGCTGGTCCTGCATGTACGGCAGCGTGCACCGCAACGATCGGTCGGGAGTGCTGGTGTTTGTGTAATTAACAGGGATAGGCAGGATGTTCAGGATATTCTGCGATGACAAGGAAAAGGGGCGTTCTCACGAACGCCCCTTTTCTTATCTCATCGTATTGATCCTGTATATCCTATCCATCCATGTTAAATAATTACGGCTTGATCATCAGGATATCCGCCTCACCCAGCGGAAGCGTGCAGTAGATCACGTCTTTCGTCTGCTTGAACTTCAAGGCGCCTTTCTTCACACTTTCCACCTTCGCCGCCTTGAAGGGCACGCGGGCGTAGACGACCAGGTTCTGCTGCGGCTCGCCGGTCCAATTGAGCAGCGTCACCGCCGCGCCTTTGTCGGAGAGCAGCATCGGCGTCTCGATCATCGGCTTGTTGACGGTGACCTGCGAGGTGACCTTCGCCATCCTGACTGGCTCGGTTATCAGATCGCGGATGCTTGCTGAGAAGCCTACCGGCAGGCCGTCCTTCGTGCCGTTCTGCGACTTGACATAGGAAAGGCCGGGCATCCACGCGAAGTAAACCACCATGCCTTGCTCCACCTTCTTCATGATCACAGCCGGTGTGTTGTCTTCAAAAGCTGCCAGCCCGATGACCGGTTCCGGATTGACGAAGGCGCCTCGTGGACCATAAAAGGGCTCTTCGCCAAACTCTTTTCGAATTTTACCGGCTTCCTTCACCGCGCCCAGGTTCTCGATGGTCATCCGCTCGCGCGGTGCTTCGGTGATGCCGATGCCCTTCGCCAGGATGTCGCACGGGTCGTTGTAGCGATCATATGCGCCGGCGCCGGAGACCATCACCAGCGTGCCGCCGGCCTGCACCCACTGCAGCAGGCTTTGCTGGAACTCGGCGGGGATATTCGGCTCGGTCACGTAGAGCACCTTGTACGGCGCCAGGCGGGCGGGGTTCAGGTCCTCTTCCTCCACCAGGTCCGCCGGGATGTTGGCGTGCTGCAGGGCGGTATACAGGTCGAACACCTCCGCCATGTAATCCACCGTCAGGCCGTTCAGGTTGGTATTGGTGGCGTCGTAAATGACGTCGTTGGGAACGGGTACGTTCTTGCAATCCCACATCTCCGAGCTGCGCGGCGAGAGGATGGCCACCTGCGGACGCGGGGTGCGGCCCGGCCACAGCACGTCCTCCGCGGCGCCGATCATGCGGTGGGCTTCCGCCATCTGCGGCAGCACCTTCACGTTTTCCGAGTAGCAGTTGCCGGGGAAGGCGTATTCCGGCCCGAAGACGAAGTATTTCAGTCCCTTGCCGCCGCTGCCGATGATGGTGAGGATCTTCTGAATGATGCCGTCCTGGCGCTGGCCGGCGGTGCGCGGGATCACGTAGCCGCCGAACTCCACGCCGCCTTTTTGCGCGGCGCAGCGCAGCTTGGCGCTGTAGAAGGACCACTGCGGGGCCTGGCCGTCGCCGAACCAGTCTTCTGTCCACAGCATCGTCGCCCCGCGCATGCGGCCGAATTCCAGCCAGTCATGCCCGCCCATGGCGGCGTCCTGGCTCTGCTTGTCGCCGTTGTTGGCCACCGGGCCCGGCACATACAGACGGCCGTTGAAGAAGTTGAAATTGGTGAAGATGGGCATGTTGGGGTAAAACGCCTGCTCCAGCGCGCGGGTGCTGACCGCGAAGTGGCGCGAGGAGTCCCACGCGAAGAAGCGCATGGTCCAGTAGAAGAGCCGGCGCGCGGCCAGCGAGGCGGGCTTGCCGTCCGCGCCGTCCATTACCTTGCTGCGGCCGATGGGCTGCACGTCCTCCCATTTCTCCGCGCCTACGTCCTGCGGCTTCAAGCCCTGCGCCTGCAGATAATCGCGGAAGCGCGCCATCGCGTTGGTATCCTGCGCCAGCGCGTTGAGCATTCCGGGGAAATACCACCCCGGCTCGTCGGACATGGCGTAGGCGGCCACATCCTCCGGCAGGTAACCGGCATCGTAAAAGGGTTTGGCCAGATTTTTCGCCCACTGCTCCACGCCCGCGGGCGAGGTGTTCTCGTTGCCGCGCGTGAAGTCGAATGCATATCCCGGCGGGTTATAAATGCCGCCCGCCGTGCGGTGCAGGCCGACCTTCAGCAGCATATCGCGGGTGAGCTTATCGCCGCCGAGCATCAGGCCGTTGAAGCCGGCCTTCGACAACTGGGCAATGCCCTCTTCCCAGGCGTCGCGATCGTTGTCCGAGCCGATGAAGCGATCGATGATGGGGAAATGCTTGGGCCGCTGGGCGTCGGAGATGTTGACGGATTTTAATACTTCCCAGTAGCGCTTGTTGTACTGGGCGAAGGTGGCGATGCGTGGCGACTTGTCCGCCTCGCGCCAGACCAGCACGCCCAGGCTGCCGCCATACAACCGGGCGGTGAATTTTACCGGCACGGCGGTCTTTTCGTCCAGGATAAATTCACCTTCGATGGCGGTGGTATCCGTCACGCCGTTCACCGACATGCCGGTCACCAGCGGCCACCCACCCATGTAACAGTTCGGGTAATTATTCGGTCCCAGGCAAGCCTCCGCGTCCTGCAGGGTGAAGGCCAGGCCTTCCGCCCAATCGCTGCCGGTGACTTTGGCCGAGGTTTTGCCCACCGAGAAGGTGAAGGCCTTCCCGGCCGGGTCCTGCCCGTTGATGCTCACGACGTGCGCCCGTACCTTGAAGGTGGGCACTTCGCTGGCCGCAAATTTCGCCACCGCCGCCCCGCCAAGGAGGACGAGGGCAATGAGAGATAGGAGAGTGGAGATGCGCATATTGAGCCTCTTTCGGAAACCCCGCCCGCGGGGATTGATAACAGTATATTACGGAATATGCTGATAATCTCCTGCAAGGCGGGCAAGGTCCCATGCAACATGAGGGTCGGCTCGGGACCTTATCTGGCAGTAATGGGGATGGGAAGAATGGGATGAATGGGACGAATGGGAAGAATGGGAAACTTTTCAATAGATCCTGCCCCGTAAAATGCACCAACACATTTTTCCCATTGCTCTCGCTGACCCGCCAGCCCCCCGACCCGATCCTCACGAAAACCAACCTTCCGTTCGATACCCTCCCCGACCCGATCCTCGCAAAACCCAGCCTTCCGCTCCACGGTCCCCCAGACCCGAACTCAGGATCTGGTTTGGGGAAAATGGGCCGGAAAAACGCCAAAACAGGTTTAAAACCGCTCATTTTTGGGTATATAGTATGCGCTTCTCCGAAAATCGACCGCCCATTACAGATCCCGAATAATCCCGATTTTGAGCACAAAATTATGCCACAGCCCGGGATCTGCGGGGATCTGCGTGGTCCATCTGAAGGAATTCAACGGATTGCCGAAGAACACAGCGTTTAAGAGGAGCTGCCATGATACCCCGCCCCGATTTATGCGTGAATAACTCGTAGCCGCACCCTTTACGGGTGCGATAGGTAAGCCTGTATCAATAGCTTACCGCATCCCTGTGGATTACCAGCGGCAGACCAGGAACTCGAACTGACTCGTCCCTTCCCGGTAGGCATTGAGGCCGATTTGATGTCCATCAGGTGAGAGCGCCCAGCCGTTGATGCGGTAGAATTCCTTCCCGATCTTCGCGCGATACTCGCCCCTGGGGTCAGCGGGGTTGACATCGGTCAAGATCAGGCCGGCGCGCAGCTTGCCGGGGCGCTCGTAAAGGGATAATCGCCAGGGGCGCAACCGGTGGATCAGGGTATCTTTCACATACGGCACGCGCGCCAGCGTCGGCAGGTAGCGCGGCGACACCGGCGGGCGCTCACCTTCGACCATCAGCAGGAATTGTCCGTCCGCGGAGCACGCGCCGTCATCGAGACCGCTCCATCCGGTTGCATTGTCGAACGGCACCGGTTTGCGGCAGGTGATGATCGACCATGACGTGCCGTCAGGCAGCATCACGGTTTGGCTTTCTCGCGGGATGACCCACCGTTTCTTCTCAACTTCGAGGTGCTGGGCGTACAACATGATATCATTCGCCACGTCCGCCTTCGGTGTTCGCAGCCGCTGCCGCGCCGCTGCTTCAGATATTTTGCCCACGGCATCGTAATACGTTCTGCGAAACGAGATCACGCCGTTCTCCTGGACCTGCACGTGCCCGTTGAGCGTATACCGCGGCGTGGCGATGACGCGGTCCTTCCGGACATCGAGTGAGACGTACTGTGACACATGATCTTCAGACATCTGCTCGATCTGTTCCGGCACCAGCACGCTGCCGTCTGCGGCCATCTGGTAAGCGTAGAATCCTCCGTTATACGGGGGAAACGGCGTGGTATACGTGCCGGTGGCCACTTGCCGGCCCCCGATGCACCACAGGCGGCAGGTGCGCACAAAGGCGGAATGAATCCAGATTTGTCCCCGATCCGTGACGTAGAGCCGATAATCGGTTTCCAACTGGCCGGGCACTCCGGCCAGCTTTATGGCAACAGCCGGCTTGCCGTCATGCCAGCTCAGCACGCGGATTTGCGAACCGTCGGTGAAGAGTTGCGCGACGTAATGCCCATTGGGCGAGTATTCGAGCGGCGGGCGGAACATTTCATACGCCATGCGCTGGCGCTCGGGCTGTGTCGCGGCCGGCGCCGTGACCTGCCAGTGCGTCTTCGCATCCCAACTGTCGAAGGCCATCGTCACCGGCTGCCGGTTTGATTTCGGTATCGACCAGCGGAGCAACCCGATGGAGAGCCAGCAGCCGTTTTGCTGGAAGGCGTTGTCAGTGCCCTCCGCATCATACACTTTCAGCACATACCGGGCGACGACGTGAAGCGGCCGCGGACGCTGTTGGACATACCGGATGCCAACGAGCAGCGCCAGCAAGAGCAGAGGAAGGATGATACGTGTAATGGTGCGTTTAACCCGTGGTGTGACCGGCATGCGCTGTGCCTTTCTTGAAATCTCATTATATCATGATCACGTTATTAGGACACATGCATCAAGCAGAGGGACAGAATCAAGATAATGCCCGGTGAACAATAATCCCATCGGCAGGCTGGTAACAACGCTTGATATGCAATAGAATACAGTGAATAGAACTCAGGAGACCTATTTTTCATCCCAGGAGGCTCAGATGCTTCTTTCTCAGACCGATCGCGCGAGCTGCCACGCCACTTTCCTCGGTGAGTGTCATTTCGCCATGCGTGCCATCCTGTGCTCTGCTCTTCTTCTCATACTAACCCTTGCCGGAAACACTGAAGCGTATCACCGCCCGGCAGTGACAGCATCCGGCACGGCGGATATGGGACTGTTGACCGACGTGCTGCCGGTGGAGATAGCGAAGGTTCAGGAGCCTGCCGCACAACAAAACGAGGAAGGCGCCAATAATGCGACGCTTCCCGTCGAGCAAGGCGCATACCGACGGTGGGCGATTATCTCGGTTGGCGCAGATGATGTGAAGGTGGTCGCCGAGCTGTTGACTGCCGAACTGTCGAAGGTCAACGGTATCGAACTGGTGGAGCGCGATCTGCTGGCCAAAGTCGCCGGCGAGCAGGTGCTGTCTACCGCGCTGTCCGCGGAAGGCAGCGGCAATCGCCTGCACCTCGGGGAGATGCTCCATGCCGACGGCCTGATCTTCCTGCGCGCCGGCGGTGAGCGAGAAGAACGGACCCTCGAGATGGTGGTGGCGGAATGCCGGGCCGGAGCGCGCCTGCGCGTGGAACGATTTCCCTTTAAGTCGAAGGCGGCTCCCGAGCTGGCAATTCATGCAGCCGGAGTGCTGGCCGATGTCCGCCGGCAATATGCCGGCGGCATCAAGCAGGTGATCGGCGTGCCGGCCTTCGTGTCGCACAGCCTTTCACGGGAGTATGATCCCCAGCAAAAGCGCTACAGTGAGCTGCTGCAGCACGTGCTGATGCTGGAGCCGGGGGTCGCCGTCATTGAGATCGCGGAAGCGCGCGCGATCGGACGGGAGCTTGCCCTCGGCGGCAACCAGGTGAAGCGGCTGGTGCCGTCCTTCGTGGAAGGGGAGTACCGCGTTGAGGCGCAGCCCGGCCAGGAGCCCACGGTAACGGTCGTGGTGCGCTTGACTGACGGCACTAAGACGCTCGATACGTTCAACTCGGGCCCGGTCGCGCTGGCGACAGCTCCACAGTGGATTACCGGCCAGTTGGCGGGACGGGTGATGGCCGGCACGGCCAACGCGAAACCGCTTAGCGTGAAACAGCAGATTACGGCGCTCTCCGCGCAGGCGGACGCCTTCGCAAAGCTGGGTTCGTTCGATATGGCTGGCGAGTTACGTGAGTCCATTCTGCTGCTCGACCCCGATCAGCGCGCGCAACGGGTGGCATTATGTAATGAATATGCCCGCGTTTTTGACGAGCGCATGGAAACCGTAGTCGATAAGCTGCGGGATCGGTATGGCCCGGACAATTACCGGTATTACAAGGACCCGCTGGTCGAAGCCGCGATCGACAAGCGCGTGACGGCCTTTTGCGAATTCCTGGGTCATGCGGAATACCTGATTCGTCACGACCAGCTATCCTTTCAGGAGACGGTGAACACCTTCGGATTCCCGGTGATGGAACGCGTGCGGCTGATGTGCCTGTGGTTGGCGCAAGTGGCGGAAAATCGCAACGTGCGAGAAGATCAGCGCTATGTGGGTATCGAGCACCTGGCGCGCGCCGAGCAGGCGCGGCGACGTTTCCTGACCGAAGTTGCCCCATTGATTCTCACGCTGAAATTCCAGGGGGCGGCACTCAAGCCTGACGATGATGCCTCCTTCAGACCGTATATGGATTGGATGCAATCCGTCCAATATGTGCTGGCCTATGATTTGGAGAAGGGGCGGATTTCAGTAGACTCGTTTGATTTCATGGTGAACTACCTGTTGACTGTCGTGCCGGAAAATATCGGACTCGCCAGGCTTCCATCCTTCACCCAGGCGCAAGTCTACGGGCCTGAGATCACCGAAACGATGTATTGGAATGCCGTCGAGCGGCTGCGCCAGAGCAAACGGCCCGGACCGTCCACGGGTGCGGAATTTACCCTCCTGTGGCACCGAATTGAAAAAGCGAGCCAGGCGAAGGACCGCGAGGAGCTGCTTGCCGTGCAAAATGACCTGCAGGCATTCTACGAGTCGATGGATGCCAACCCGAAGATCCTGCGGCCGACGCAACAGAAATTATCGGAGTCCACCTACCTGTATTATTTCCCGCGGTTTGTCGCGAAAGAGATTGCCGCCCTTTCGGCACCGACTGCAGCCCCGTCGACGACAGCGGACGCACCGGACACCGGCGCGGTACGCCTTGAACCCTTCAAATTCAAATATTCGAACCGATCGAATTCGCTGGACGGCAACCTGTTGCAGTGCGGTGAAAACGAAATTTTCTGGCGGGTATATGCGAGTTTCTGGTACCTGCGCCAGGGGCCGGGCCAGTTCGAGGAACTTACGTATGTCGAAACAGCGCTGGATGCATACAAAAATCTCTTCTTCAAGGATGTCGTCTGGGATGGCAAACTGATCTGGGGATTGACATCGAAATACGGCGTGTTCATTATGGATGCGAAGGCCAATGTATTGGCGCGGGTGTCTACACAGGAAGGCCTGCCGGCGTATGATGAGATGCGGAGGGTCATTTACCCCATTGAGCCCGGAAAACTGTTGATGGTCGGCAGCTTTGGAGCGGATCATCGGGCCTGGTGCGCCGTCATTACCTACCACGGAGCCGGCGATACGCCGGTGGTAAATGTCTTTCACGAGGCCAAGCGTACTCCGGTGGAAGACGACAGAAAAGCCTGGGATCAATACGCATACGATGTGAACAGCTCTTTTGTGCCGAAGAATCTCAGGTTGATCCGGGGAAAAGCGCCGGGAATCGATCCGGTAGTGATGATCGATCGGGCATCCGAGCATAGCAGCTTTCCGGTTGACCTACCGCCGTTGCTGATCAATCTGAGAACACTGAGTGTGAGCGTCTGGGATGCGCGTGTGCGCCCGCTGGCCGGATTGGACTTTTCACCGGTCTACCTGGTACGCGACGGCGCGTTGCTGGGCATGGCTGGAGAGACGGATCGTCCTCCTTACTGGGTGGGACTCATCGATGAATCACAGATCGCGGCGAATCCCGACGCTGCCTACCGCCGAATACCGGTGATCAATCCCGGTCCCATCGACCCATCGCATCAGGAGACGAAGTCCGAGAAGCGGGTAAATTATATCGACGTATACCCCAGCTGCCGGATCGTGCCATATGACGGGTGGATCTACGTGATCGGTGAAGGGGAGTGGTGGCGGATCGATGAGAAGACGCTCACTGCGCAGCGACTCACGAAAACCCCGTTCCCCATGAAGTTGAATGAGATCAGGTTGTCGGTGTCAGCCATCAGCGGCCTCCTGCTGCACTATAAAAATGAGATGTATCGTGTCACCATCGACGAGACGAAGATCCCGAAGGCGGGAGAGTGATCAGCCCAGCACCAGGTTGAAGGTGAATCCGACGATGAGGATGCCCAACGCGACCACGCCGGCGAAGAGCAGGATGAGGCGGGGCTTGAGCACACGGCGGAGGATGATGAATTCGGGCAGCGAGAGGCCGATCACCGCCATCATAAAGGCGAGCACGGTGCCGAGGGGCACGCCTTTGCCCAGCAAGACCTCAACCACCGGGATGACGCCGGCGGGACTGGCGTAAAGCGGCACGCCGACGGCTACCGCCAGCGGCACCGACCACCAGTGCCGCTCCCCGAGCAGTCCGGCCAGTGCGTTCGGAGAGACGAAGACGTGGAGCACCGCGCCGGCAAGGATGCCGGCCAGCACGTAGGGCCAGACGCGGCCGACGATCTCGCCCACCGCGGCCAGCCCGGCGCGCAGGCGGTCGTTCCAGGTCAGGCGCGCATCTTCCGTCTGCGCCTCGCCGGCCGTCAGCTGCAGCACCCACTCCTCCACGAAGCGCTCCATCTTTAGCCGGCCGAGAATCATGCCGGTGAGCAGAGCGAGAGCTAGCCCGATGGCCAGGTAGAGGAGAGCGATCTTCGGCCCGAAGGTTGCCCACAGCAGCACCAGCGCAATCTCGTTCACCAGCGGCGCGGCGGTGAGGAAGGTGAGGGTGCTGCCCAGCGGCACGCCGGCCGTCACGAAGCCGATGAACAGCGGCACCGCGGAGCAGGAGCAGAACGGCGTCAGCACCCCCAATCCGGCGGCCAGGGCGTTGCCGGCCAGCGCCCGCCGGCCCAGCAGCAGGCGGCGCGTGCGCTCCGGGCTGAAGAACGAACGCACCACGCCCATCACGAACACCACGCCCGCCAGCAGCAGGAAGACATGCGGCAGTTGGAACAGCAGGAAGGCGACGGCCCGCCCCTCTCGGATGAGATGCCCCCCCGTCATCACCGCGGGAATGCAACAGTCGCTCATCGCGCTGGAATTTTCCGGCCGGCCGGGGTATCGCAACAGATCGTAGACATACCAGAGGGCGAAGTCGTTCAGGTATAGGTACAGCACGACCCAGAGGCCGAGGGCGGCCACGACCAGCAGAGTGGGGAGGATCGCTTGAAAACTCAACCGCGCGCGCGGCTGCCCCTGCTTGACCTGGTTATCGGTGTTCCCCTCGATGGTCATGCCTTCATTTATTCCCCGCGGTGGAGTTTTCCATGCAATTCGGTATTGTTATTCGTATTCCCTCCTGGGCTCGCAGGCGTCCCGCGCCTGCCCTGCGGCGGTACTCCGCCGCTATGTCTGAGAAAGCCGATCTCCGCGGTTGTACTCAACCGCGATCCCAGAGGCAGGCGCGGGACGCCTGCGGTCCCAGGTTTTCCCACGGTGCGGCATTCCCATGGTATTATAATGCCGGTATTGAAAGGAGGGCGCGATGTCTGACGACATGGTGGTCGTATATACCTCGGACGACGAGATCGAGGGCGAGCTGTATAAGGACATGCTGGAAGAGGCGGATATTCCGGTAATCCTGAACAGCACCACCGGCTTGATGGGCCAGCGCACCATCTTCGCCGGCGCCAACCCGTCGAAGGTCGCCCTGCTGGTGCCCGCCGAGGACGCCGAGCGCGCGCGTGAGCTGGTGCTGTCATTTCACGAGGAAGCGGAAAGCGGCCGGCTGGCAGAGGATCTGGAGGAGCCGGACGAGGAGGAGTAATGGAGCCGACAACGTCCGATGAGGCGCTGGTGCCGGTCTACCATACCAATAACGAACTGGACGCCCAACTCTACCGCGCCTTGCTGGAGGGTGAAGGCCTTAAGGTGCTGGAAGAGTCCCGGCCGGTTTTCGCGGATTACCATACACGGCCCGAGCTGTATCCCCACTACCGCCTGCTCGTATTTGCCCACGATGCCCCGCGCGCGGCGGAATTGATCGAGGGGTACCGGCTGCAGGTCGAATCCGGCGCGCTGGCGCTGCCGGATGACGAAACGCCGGAGGACTCCAGTACGGCCGAAGATAACGGCTCACGCGGCGCCGTCATGACCGCCGCCTCGATCCTCTTCGGCATCATCGCGCTGGTGCTGGCCTTATTGAGCCGCGGGTCGAATAACTCGTTGCTCCTCATTGCCGCGCTTTTCGTTGGGCTGGCGGTCGCCATTCAATTGACGAAGGGACGATGAGCCGTAGTCAGTGATGCGCTATGTCGGAGAAAGGCGATGCCTGATTATCAGACCCGAGAGATTCAGATCGATGAATGGAAGAGGCGGTTCCCAAATAATCAGGAAGAGGCATTACGCTTTATCACAATCATAAATAACGCATTTCTTCTCGGCCGGAAAATGCGCGATAAAATTCATCCGGATGATCGTATCATGGAATTATACGAATCATGCCTCCCCAATCCCCGGTGGTTTCTGCAGTGCGACAACATGGAATTGGAACATCTGGTCTTTATGACGGAAGATGCCTACCGTTGTTCGTTAACCCATAATTTAGACGATCTGGAAGGCCGTACCTTTGGCGACCTTTTCGAGGAAGCGATGGGTTCTGCTCACGATTGATCCACCACAATCACTGCCGCGCCGTGAAACCGCCCGGCGCGCAGATCCTCCAGCGCCTCATTGGCCTTTTCCAGCGGATACGGCGTCACCTCGGTGTGTACCGGCACGGCGGGGGCGACCTTCAGGAATTCCTCGCCGTCTTCGCGGGTCAGGTTGGCCACCGAGCGGATCTCCCGCTCCTCCCAGAGGATGCTGTAGGGGAACGAGGGGATGTCGCTCATGTGGATGCCGGCGGAGATGACGGGCGCGCCCTTCTTCACTGCGCGCAAGGCGGCGGGGATTAAGGCGCCGACCGGGGCGAAGATAATGGCGGCGTCCAGGCGCTCCGGCGGTAGCTCCTCCGAGCCGCCCGCCCACACTGCGCCTAGACTTTTTGCGAACTCCTGCGTAGCCGTGTCGCCGGTTCGGGTGAAGGCATACACCTCCCGCCCCTGGCTGACCGCCACCTGGGTGAGGATATGGGCGGCGGCGCCGAAGCCGTAAAAGCCCAGCCGCTGCGCCGAACCGGTCATGCGGTAGGCGCGGTAGCCGATCAGTCCGGCGCAGAGCAGCGGCGCGGCCTGCAGGTCGGGATACTCGGCGGGGATGGGGAAGCAATACCGCTCGTCGGCCACCGTCAGCTCCGCGTAGCCGCCGTCGATGTCGTACCCGGTGAAGCGCGCATGGTCGCACAGGTTCTCGCGGCCGGAACGGCAGAACTCGCAGGCGCTGTCCGTCCATCCCAGCCACGGCACGCCCACGCGGTCTCCCTCCGTGAAACGGTCCGCCCCTTCCCCGCGGCGTTCCACGATGCCCACGATCTGATGCCCGAGGATGAGCGGCAGCTTCGGGTGCGGCAGCTCGCCGTCCACGATATGCAGGTCCGTGCGGCACACCCCGCACGCCCGCACGCGCAGCCGCACCTGCCCCGGCCCGGGCGACGGGTCAGGCACGTCCGCCAGATGCAGCGGCGTCTGCTGTTTTTTCAGGAGCATTGCATGCATGTCTGGAGCGCGGATTGCCAATCCGCACGAGTCCTATTTGTCACGCGCGGATTGGCAATCCGCGCTCCAGATTCACAACCGCTTACGCAGCCTTGACTTCGCCCATGCCGGCGCTCGACTCGCCGATGATCTGCCAGAGCGAGCTTTCCAACTGCTCGCGGAACCGCGTTTCGGCGTCGATGCACTGCTGCAGCCACCCGGCAATCTCCTGTTCACCCAGCTGCTTGGCCAGCACGATCAGCCCGGTGTAATTGCCAAGGTTGACGTGCACGATTTCCTCCGCCCGCAGGGCATTGTGGATATCGACGATATGCTGCGGATTGGCGCTCACAAAGTCGCGATGGGACTGGGCCACGTCCGGCTCCCCGCTGAAAAAGCCGCGGACGAGGATCAGCACCTGCTCGGCAGGCTGGGTAGTCGATTTCCGCGTGCGCTTCGCCCCGGAGAACTGGTTCACCACCTGCACCAGGTTGTGCACTTCCATCTTCACCTCATCCAGGTGCTGCCGCAGCATCCCCTTCAGGTGCGGGTTCTCCGTATCCTCAACCATCATCGCAAACAGGTTCTCGATATGGCGTTCCGCCTCCAGCGTCTGTCGGCAGCGAAGGCGGAAAAAATCACGAAGGCCATTGTTTGGCATGCTGATAACTCCTTTCTTGCGTGCGGCACGAGATACCGCGTCACGCTTGCTGGATTGTAATCTCATCGGCTCTCCGCAGTGTGTCAAGGAATCGCATCATCAGGCTGATGGATGGATGTATGAATGGGTGGATATATGGGAGGGCGAGCGTCCTCGCGAGCCGCGTGCGAGGAATCCGTGACCGGACTTTAAGCCGTCAATTACGTAGGCCGGGTCTCGACAGGCATAGTTGCCGATCACGGGCTCATGATCGCGGCTCGCGAGGACGCTCGCCCTCCCATCCATTCATCCGTATTCATTTTTCCCTTGACAGCCGGATCGTCGAATACTATGATTAGCTAATGAAATCATTAGATGTTCTAAGTAATATCGATGATGATGCCCGCCAGGTGATGGAAACCACCAACTTGCTGGCGCGGTTGATGCGGCGGGAGCTGCGCCGGCGCCGGCCGGAGGAGATTTCCCAGCCGCAGTTCCGCGCCTTGCGCATCGTGAAGCGGCACGCCGGGCTGTCGCTCTCGCACCTGGCCATGCACCTGGACCTGACGTTGGCATCGGCGTCGAAGATGGTCGACATACTGGCCAGGCATGACCTGGTCGAGCGCCGTTCCTCCTCGACGGATCGGCGGAAGCTGGAGCTCTACCTGACCGTCCGCGGGCTCGATACCTTTGATCAGGCGGAGTTGGCGTCACAGCGCATCCTGGTCGAGATCCTGCAGACTTTGCCCGAAGAACGCCTGGCGGTGGTGCTGGAGGCGATGCAGGTACTGAACACGGCGCTCACCGAGCGCGACGAAACTAACCGTCCTGCGTGCTGAAGTGGAAAGCGAGTAGCGATCATGGGATTCGGAATGGGGTATGGCTGGCGGGGCGGGAGCGATCGCGCGCGGGTGCCGAAGGATTTTAAAACAGCGCTGAAGCGCTGCGTGCCGTGGGCAAAACCGCATATGCCCGTGATGATCTTCGGGATCGTCGCCACGCTGGTCGGCGCCTATCTCGGCCAGCAGCCGCCGCGCATTATCCAATATACCGTCGACAAGGTGATCAATGGCAACCGGCACGACCAGCTCGGTGAGATGATTCTCCTCTATATCGGCCTGCTGGTGGTCGGGCAATTCATCGGCTCCTTCAGCGGCTACCTGATGAATGTCGCCGGGCAGCGGCTGCTGCACGCGCTGCGCATGGCGGTCTACGACAAATTCCAGGCGCTATCCCTCAGCTATTTCGATGACAAGCGCGTCGGCGATCTCCTCTCCCGCGTGACGGGCGACATTAACCAGCTCGAAGGGCTGATCATCAATACCGCCAACAACATCATCCGCCAGTTCTTCGGCATGGGCTTCGCGTTCTATTTCATGTACCGCTATAACTGGAAGCTGTCGCTGCTGGTGCTGGCGCTGGTGCCGTTTCTGGCCGTCGGCATGTTTTATTACACGCGCAAAGTGCGGCCCATGTACCGCGCCATCCGCGACCGCTTCGGCGAGCTCAGCGCGAAGCTGGCGGAGAACCTGTCCGGCATCCGCGTGATCAAGGCCTTCAATCGCGAAGCGAGCGAGCACACGCTGGTGGCGGAAGCGAGCCAGAGCCTGGTGCAGATGAACCTGCGCACCACGCTATTCTCTACCCTCTTTTATCCGTCCATCTCGCTCACACAGAGCATGGGCACCGTGGTCGTGCTCGCCATCGGCGCGTCGCTGATCATCCATCACCCGGCGCAATTCCAGGTCGGCACGCTGATGGCGTATCTCATGTATGTCGGGAACTTTTACTCGCCGATCAATGAGTTCATCCGCACGTATGACTCCGTCCAACGCGCGCTGGCCTCGGGCGAGCGCATCTTCGAGGTGCTGGACGAGCCGCTGCAGGTGCAGGACCCGGCGGAACCGGTGCCGCTGGAAAGCATGCGGGGCGAAGTGGAGCTGCGCGACGTGGCCTTCCGCTACGCCACCGGCGAGGAGGTGTTGCGCGGCGTCAGCGTGCGGGTACAGCCCGGCCAGCGCATCGCGCTGGTGGGGCACAGCGGGGCGGGGAAGACCAGCTTCATCAACCTCATCCCGCGCTTTTACGACGTCACCGACGGCGAGGTGCTGATTGACGGCATCGACGTGCGCGCGTTCAAGCAGACGGAACTTCGGAAGTTCATCGCGCTGGTGCTGCAGGAGACCTTCCTCTTCAACGGCACCGTGCAGGAGAATCTGCAGTTCGGCAGGCTGGAGGCGACCGACGAAGAGGTGATCGCCGCGGCGCAGGCGGCCAACGCGCACGAGTTCATCGAGCGGCTGCCGGACGGCTACGCCACGCAAATCGGCGAACGCGGCATCAAGCTCTCCGGCGGGCAGAAGCAGCGGCTGGCCATCGCCCGCGCCGTACTGGCCGATCCGCGCATCCTTATCCTCGACGAGGCGACCTCCTCGGTCGATACGGAATCCGAATTCCTCATCCACCAGGCGTTGCTGCGGCTGATGGAGGGGCGTACCACCTTCATCATCGCCCACCGCCTGAGCACCATCCGCAGCGCCGACGTCATCCTGGTGCTGGAGAACGGCCGCATCGTGGAATCGGGCGATCACGATACACTCTACGCCGCCGACGGCGCCTACGCGCAGATGTACCGTCAGCAGTTCTGGCTGGACGACCTGGCGGAAAACGGCGACAGCGGCTCCGCGGTGAGGGCCGGCTTGTCCTGAATGAAAGTGACGAGTGGTGAATATCCTGAATTATGGAGAATTTGATGCATGGATCAGCTCGTAGCCGCATCCCTTTACGGGTGCGGTGGAGTAAGCCTGTATGAATAACCTTGCCGCACGGCGCCATACATATAGGCTTGCCTCACCGCACCCGTAAAGGGATGCGGCTACGAGCTGATCCATGCATCAAATTCTCCATAATTCAGGATACTCACCCCTCGCTACTCGCCACTGAACTTGACGTGAGACAGCATTGTTCCCCAAAATACCGCCAGCGTTTTGTGGAAAACAATACACTATGGTAAAGGAGACACCATGTTCAAACGCATCGACCACGTGGAGATCATCCCCTCGGATTACGAGCGGACGATGTCCTTTTATACCGACGTGCTGGAGTTCAAGGTGAAGCAGCGCATCCCGCTCAGCGCGCCGCCGCTGGAGGAGATCGCCTACCTCACGCTGGGTGATACCATGATCGAGCTGCTCAACGTCACCACCCCCGCCCCGGCCGTACCCGGCATGCCCATCGGCTACCGCGGAATCGCGCTGGAAGTCGAGAATATGGACAAGGCGGTCGAACACCTGGCCGGCAAAGGCGTGCCCATCACCTGGGGCCCGATGGACCTGGGGGATTCGCTGCGGGCGGAGATACAGGATCCGGACGGGTTGGTGATCGAGCTGCGCTACTGGAAGTAATTAACGGTGGGTGAATAGATGGGAGGGCGAGCGTCCCCGCGAGCCGCGATCACGCGCTCGGATTCGAATCCTGTGCATTGTGAGAACCGGGTTCGAAAGGCACGAGATTCGAAACCGGGCGCGTGATCGCGGCTCGCGGGGACGCTCGCCCTCCCATTTGGTTTACGGTTTATTGACTTTTACCGGCCATGCTTTTGGCAGCGGCGGTTCCGGCAACAGGAAGAACCCCAGCGCGCTGATCAGGCCGAGGATGCCGCCGTAGAGGAAGATGCTGCGGATGCCGATGTGCCCTTCCAGCCAGCCGAGGGCGAACATGGCGATGGCGACGAAGAGGGCAGCGAGCACCTTGTATACGGAGAAAGCCGCGGTCTGCGTGCCTTCACCGGCGGAGCGGCTGACCCACATGCTGCTGGGGCCGATCAAGGTATTGGCGACGATGCTGAAAAGGATGAAGCCGGCCGCCACATACTGGTGGGTGAAGGTCAGGCCCATCGCGATGGACGCTGCGCCGGCGATGAGGCCGGCGACGCCGTGCAGCTTCTTCAGTGAGACCCGGTCGAGGAATACGCCGGTGATCAGCGTGGCGAGAAAGATGGCGCCGCCGCCGATGGACATGATCCGGCCGAACGCTTCATCCGACTGGCGCAGGTTCTCCGTGTAGTAGATTGCGAAAAAGGCGCCCACCCCCGCCAGCAGGTTGCCCCAGAGCATCGAGAGCAGGATGAAGAGCATCATCTCCCGCTGGCGCAGGGCGGTCAGGTAGACCTGGCCCAGGCGTTTCACCTCGTCGCGCACGTTGTCCAGCTTGTTGGGCACTTCTTCGCCGGGATACTGCCAGAGGATGATGGCGGAGATAACCAGCAGCACGGCGCCCAGCCCGAACACCGGCGGATACCCGCCCCACCGCACCCCCAGCCAGGTGGCGACCGCCGGAGTGACGATGCCGGCGCCGGCGCCGATGCTGCGGTAAATGGAGTTCGCCAATCCCTGCCGGCGATAGGAGATCTGCTGCGTCAGCGTGTTCAGGTTGACGAAGGCGGTGCTCATCAGCGTGCCGTAGACGGGCATCAGCAGCCAGATGACCTGCTTGCCCCACAACCAGAAGGCGATGACCGAGGCCGCCGCGCCGAGCATGGAGATCACGCTCAATAAACGCTGGCCGAAGCGATCGGACAACGCGCCGAGTAGGATGACCCCGATAAACACGCCGGCAAAACGCAGCGAGCGGAGCTGCGCCCACTGCCCCGCGTCGAATTGCAGGTCCTGCGTGACCCACAACGGGAAGATCGTCTCCACGCCGATGGTCATGAAGCTGAAAAAGAGCGTGGTCGCCGCCACCACCACCATGCGCCGCCGCGCCTGGGTGGCCACCAGCGGCGACAGGTGCTGCAGCAATGGGTGCGTGTTGTCCGTGTCCGGGTGTGCCATGATTTGGAGCGCGGACCTCTGAGTCCGCGCGTGACGTCTCGCGCGGACTCAGAGGTCCGCGCTCCAATTAATTCAATATATTGCTGAACTGCTCCGCTGCCATCTCCGCCCGCGGGTCGGCGGACATGCGGATGTGGTCGTAAATCGCCAGCGCCTTCTCCCAGTATTCGCGGCGGATGCGCTCGCGGTCGGGGTGCGGGCCGGCCATTTCTTCAAACTTCCGGGCGAACCACAGCAAGTCCTGCCGGTATGTTTCCGGATCGGGGAAGAGGGGCAGCGCGCACTGCGTCATGTCGGCTGCCTCCAGCCGCTCGGCGATCTCGCGGTACACGCCGTGCAGCACTTCGCGCGACCACTGCCGGCGCGGGCAATGACCCCAGCCGGGCACCACTTCGAAGGCCTCAAACAGCTCGCCGAGGATTTCATGCTCCGCGCCGAACACCTGGCGGCAGAACGCGCGGGAGACGAGATCGGGGTCGGTATCGGGATCGATGAACCCCTGTCCCGCCGTATAGAGGGTGAGCAGGTTCAGCTTCGGCGTCATGGTGTAGCTCATCCCGCCGATATACGGCGCCGCCGACCGTTCCTCACGCCGCCGGGCCAGCAGGCGGGGCAGGCGCCAGTGCGGGTAGCCGATCAGCTCGCCCTCCGCCGCCGAGTAATCCCAGGTCGTGATGGGCCGCACCTCGCCGATGGCCCGCGCATAGGCGCGCGCGTCGCCGCCCATGGTGGCGTTGCCGTCAGGGTCGAGCCCCAGGTTAATGGCGACCATCGCATCTTGCGGAAATGCCGGCAGTCGCTTCAGCAGGTAATCGAAGGCCTGGCGCGCGCGCTCTGGCTTGCCATTCCAGATATGGCAGACACCCGCCTGCTCCGCATCCTCGGTCAGCTTTTTCCAGGTGCCGTCCCACTCCGGAGGCGCATACAGGTCGCCGCCCCAGCCGGAAAAGGGCGTGCCCCAGGTGCCCAGCTCGATGCGGGCAGCGGGGTTCACGCCGGCGATCACCTCGGTCAGCTCCAGCGCCAGCTCCACCGCCGTTTCGTGCGTGCAGCCGTTGCGGTTGCAGCCGCCGGGGTCGCCGGGGAAGAGGCCGACGATGTCTGCGCCCGCCAGCTCTCGCGCCCAATGCCGCCACAGGTCGACGATCAGTTGCTTGTCTTCCGCAATGTGCGGGCAGGCGAAATACCAATCCGGCCCGATGGTGTTGAGCGCACTGATGAATTTGATCTGCAGGCCCAGGCTGTGCGCCACCCCGATCACACCGCGCATGTCCGCCGCGAAATCGGCGTAAATGCCGCCGCCCTCCAGCGCCGGCCGGTCGAACAGCGTTGGGCTCAGCCAGAACTCGAAGCAGGTGAAGCCAAACGCCTTGATCATGGTAAGGAAGCCGCGCCAGTCGGATTCCGCCCAGCGGTTGGGCGCGCCCGGGTAAAACAGGTTCGGGTTCCAGCGGTTCTGCAGGTGCTCGGCGAAGTTCACGTAGCACGAACGATGAGAAAAGTACGGCGCGGGCATGGTGCTCCTCCGGTGTGGCATATAACGCCCGATAACATACCATGCTGCCTGACCGCCGTCCAGTGAAGGATAGGAAAGGCCGGCTAAATCCGTTATGATGGGAACGCGATGTGAAACATTTTACGGCGATCACTCGTATTGAGTAGTAAAGATGGCAGGGGGACAGACCTTGAATCTAAAGCTCGTTCGTAAGAAATGAAGCCCGTTCGAGGGTCTGTCCCCATAAATAGGTAAGCTTCTCGATGCATGGGGACTGACCCGCTGCCGGGTGGATGCTTAATGCCGGGTGGAATTGTGAGGTCATTCCCCGGAACGGTGCGAACTTTTCGTTCCTTTCAGGTGTCAAACAAGCTAACGATGTCGACATCAACGATTTCCCGAGAGACGGACGCGGCGGCGGAGGTCGTCACGCGCGCGCAGGCGGTCTGGCTGGCGGCAGTGCAGATCGCCGTATTGGCGTTGCTGGCGCTGGCGCTGGCGTGGGCGGGGGCGGAGTCGAATTATTTCGACAACATCGTCCCGGCGCCGTCGCTGCATGCCGGCAAGGCGCTGGTCTCCCCGTTGAAGATGCTGCTGCTGCTGCTTGCGGGCGGGCACCTGATCATCGCGATCGTGCCGGCGCTTCGCCGCGGGCCGCTGGCGGGGATCTGGGGCGGGGTGACGCTGGCCACTGCATGCTGGTTCGCCGCCAAAGTGACGTTCCTGGTCCTCGATAAGGAAATGGGATTATATAATGATTCCGAGGAGCCGATCATCGCGGCCATCGTGCCGGCGGCGGCGCTGCTGCTGGCGGTCTGGGGCCTGATCGCGCGGGCGAAGCTGCACGATACCTCCCGCCTGGGCACGGCGGCGCTGGCCGGCGCTGTGCTGCTGGCGCTTTTCAGTACAGGCTTCTACCTGCTGATCAATTACAGCCCGGCATTCCGCGACCTCTACAGCCTGGAGCCGCGGCAATTGGATGTCCTGCTCTCCTCCATCGCGCTGTATGCCGGGGCGCTCTGGCTGGGCAGCACCGGCCTGCGCCCCGCCGGCGGGTGGCGCTTCCAGCCGCTGGGAATGGCATTGATCATCGGTTTCTTTTTCGTATGCTGGCGATAGGACGATTGCGTGACTGAAGAGCAAGTCAAATTACCGATACCGACGGAACGCCCCGACTTCCTGGAGCGGGTGCTGGTGGTGCTGGCCGTGCTGGCGCTGGCGCTGGCGCCGACGCAGCTCACCCTTTCGGTGAAGGGCATCCCGCTGCACCCCTCGGAAGCGGTGCTGCTGGTGGGGGTCGTAGTGTGGGCGCTGCGCTGGCTGTGGCGAGATCGCACCTGCCGCTCGCTGCCGCCGCTGTCGCACTGGCTGATGGTGCTGGCAGCCGCGGCCGGCGTCTTCTTCCTGTTCGGCGATCACCTGTTGCCGGCGGGTGCGGACGAGAAAGACCTGTTCATCTCCCTGGCCAAAGAAATTGTGCAGATCGCCCTGTACCTGCTGCTGGCCTATCCCGTTTTCCGTACCGCGCTCACCACGCCGCGGCGCATGCGGGCGGCGGTCATCGCCCTGCTGGCGACTACGACGCTGGCGGTGGCGCTGGCGGTGGTGCAGCGCATCGCGCTGCAGACCAATTATCAGCCGGACCCCGCGCGCCGCACCGCGTACCGGGAATATGACATCAACGCCTACCGATCGGCGCAACTGCCGTTTCACGTCTGCGGCCCCTTCGCCACCTGGAGCGAGCATGGCTACAATCCCAGCCGCGCCACTTATGCCGGCTTCCTGGCGCTGGTGCTGCCATTTGCGCTGGCGCTGCTGGTTTTCGAGCGAAAACGGCCGGGTATGGTGATCTGGATCAGCGTTTTGTTGCTGGGGGCGGCGGCTACGGTGATGGCGGGATACCTGGCGCCGGCCATCCTGCTCGGGTTGCTGGTCACCGGGTTCGCGCTGGGCTGGCGGGTCGGGCGGCAGACGCTGATCGGGGTGGTGTTGTATCTGCTGGTCGTTTCCGTTGTGGGCGGGCTCAACCGGCAGGAGATTATCGAGGCGCCGTTCCAGTTGCGCATTTCGGCGAAGCAAGCGACCTACGGCAACGGCGACGGCACCCGCCACCTGAAGAAGTTCTGGGGCGAGCAGCAGGCGGCGTTGAACGTGGTGCGCGCCAATCCGCTGTTCGGCGCCGGCGCGGGCAGCTATCAGGAGCAGGTCGGACAGGCATACGGAAGGTCGATGGGCAAGATCGACGAGCAGCGCAACGAACCCAACGCCTTGAACGGCTACCTGCTGACGGCGGCGACGATGGGCCTGCTGGGCTTGGCGGTGCTGCTGCTGCTCTATGGCCGTTACCTGGGCATGGCGCGGCGCGCGGTGGCGGCGGGCGGCGCGCCGTGGACGGCCGCCCTGCTCGGGGCGATGGTGGCGCTGGCGTTGATTACGCTGGCGACCAATCCCTGGGTGCGCGGCCTGTCGGTGGTCATCGTCGCCTGGTTGGCGGCGATTGGAAATTTCACAACTTTTTCACCTGCGGGGCGTAAGATAACACAGGAGACCTTGCCGCCATCCGGCGAGTGAAGCGAAAATAGGTTACGGAATATCGATGCGGGAGGATAGACCATGCGATCCATCGTGATGCGCGCGACAATCACGGCGCTGTTGGCCGGTGTGGCCCTGTGCTGTGCCACGGCGCTGTTCGCCGGCAAATATGCCACGGTCGTCTTTGAGGCCGAAGAAGCGACCAACCCCACCGGCAAAGTCTGGTATGTGAAAAAACATGGCGAAGATCCGGGCGGGAAAGCCTCCGGCAAGATGCTGGCGGTGCCGAAGAGCGAGCCCGGCGAGAAACCCAAGTTCGAGGAAGTCACTTATAAGGTAAATATCCCGCAAAACGGCTATTACTACCTGTGGGCGCGCGTCTTCTGGAAGAACGGCTGCGGCAACTCCGTCTACTTCAAAATGGAAGACGAGAAGGGTGATTCCATCCTGGGCGGGGACGGCACCTACAATGCCCTGCACTGGGTCTGCCTGAAAGAGACCGTGGACGCGAAAAAGAACAAAACCGGCGACCCGCTGAAGCTGCCGCTGAAAAAGGGCACGGTCACCTTCGTCATGGGCTCGAAGGAGAGCGCGACGGAAATCGACCAGTTCGTCCTCACCACCGATCCGGAGATGTATCCGGCGAACAGCTACAAGCCGACGCCGAATGCGCTGGTGAAGAACGAGAAGAAAGACGCCAAGTAATTTTAGTGGCGAGTGGCGAGTGGTGAGTGGCGAGTGTTTTGTATACGCGGATACTTTGCGGATATCCGATTAACCTTCCAATATATTGAACACTCGCCACTCACCACTCGCCACTTTTTCGGGTTCCGGCATTGCCGGTTTGGAGATACGATGCTGCGGTGGATCACGTTATTCCTGTTGTGTGTGTTGGCGATACCGGCCTTTACCGAGATCGAGATCGTCGGCCTGCCGAATGAACCGTCCGAGCGGTACGATTTGAGCTGGACGATGACGGTGAAGGGCACGCCGGCGTCGGCATTGGTGCTGGGCGTGGAAGTGGGCAAAACTCCCTCCCAGGGGTATCAGTTGCGCTGGGAAAACGGCACGCTCTCCTGGCAGCCGGCGGGCGGGAAGCCGGCCTTCGCGCCGGTGAAAGTGCCGTTGAAGCTGGCGCCGGACACCCCGGTGCGCTTCACCGTCAAACGGCGCTCGGACACCGTCGCCGTGCTGCAGAATCACCGCCTGCTGTTCGTCGCGCCGGCGCCGTCCTACGGGAAGGGGACCAGCGAGTTCCAGCATGTGCCGGCGGAGTGCGCGATTGACAACGCGCGCTGCCAGGAAATGGGCAAACCGATCTTCGGCGATGACTTCATGCGCCCGGAGGTGCTGGAGAACCCCTCGCTGAAAACCTACCTGCCGACGCCGGACAACCCGTGGACGGAAGATGATATCTGGCGCGTGGCGTTTTTCCACAAAGACGATCCCGCCGCTGATCCGACCGATCCGGCGACCGGGCAGAAGATGATGGTCCCCTGGACGCTCAGCCTGTTCCTGACGCCGAAGCAGACCAGCAACGGCTTCTGGTACCGGTACGGCGGCGTGGGGCCGTCGTGGGTGGTGGCCAATCCGACGGTGGTCTATCCCGCCTGGGACCGCTACTTCGTGGAGGCGGCGGTGAAGCCGGAGTACGACAGCGAAGTCGGGCTGATCGCCGCGTATCAGGATAACAAGAATTACCTGCAGTTCCGCTGGAAGCAGCGGGATTACAGCACCGGCGCGAAACCGCTCGCGGAGCTGTCGGCGGTGATCAACGGCGAGCGCAAGATACTCGCCACCAGCCCGCGCGGCTTCGAGGCCGGCCAGTGGTACACCATGCGCATCAACCTGGGCTGGCAGACCGCGCAGGTGCTGATCGACGGCGACGTGCTGATGTCGGTCGCCAATCCGGGCACGATCGAAGGCCGCATCGGCCTCTATGCCAACGGCGCGGAGCGTCCGCGGCGGCCCAAGCTGGATGAAGTCACCGCCGCCATGTATGTCGGCACCGACGGGCTGACCAAAGAGGTGGTGAACGACGCGGCGGATGCCCTGCGCAACAACAGCATCATCCTCTTTGACGATGTCCGCGTCGGCGAGTGGAACACCTTCCGCAGCACGGCGCTCAACTCGCCGTATGTGATCGCCAGCACCGGCAAGTGGAAATCTTACGGCGATGTCTCCGTCAGCGCCAATCCCGGCCGCATTTTGAGCGGCACGCCGGCGTTGACCGCGTATACCGCGACGACCAGTGTGCGATTGCCGAACCAGAAAGCGTCCGCGTCCGTGCTCTTCAATATGAAGGACGACGGCGCCGGGTATGCCTGGACCATCACGCCGAAAGAGCAGAAGCTCTACGCCATCGAGGAGAACGGGCAGAAGCGCGAAGTCGACAGCGCCCAGGTGGGCCTGGAGCCGGGCGATTGGGCGGATCTGCGTGTGGAAGCCGATGGCGCTTATACGCGGTTGTTCTTCAACAACAAGTGCGTGCTGGAGTCGTATGACGACAAGCGGATCGGCGGGCGTTGCGGGGTGCAAAGCACGGCCAGGGACGTGGCCTTCCAGCCGCTGACGGTCACGCAGACCGAGCCGCCGCGCAAGAAGAAGGACATCCAGAAAATCTTCACCACCGACCGGTGGCTCTCCGCCTGGTCCAGCCCGGAAGCCGACTGGTATCCCGTGGTGCTGCCCGCGGAGCTGAAAACCCCGGCCGGCATGACCTTCGAGCAGGTGGGGTACGCCGCGCCGCTGCCCACCGACAAACCGGGGCTCTACTGGCACAAGGGCGGGCATTTCCACGATCTGCGCGTCACGCTGCCGGCCTCCGCGGAGACGATCAAGGGCCAGACGCTGCATCTCTCCTCGGATTACGACGGTGACGGCGGCTACCGCGTGCAGTTCACGACGGATGAGAAGGGCCAATACCTGGCGCGGTTGACGCGCGGCGCGGCGCCGGTGGCGGATTATCCCTTCACGCTCGGGACGAAGTCGCGCTTCCTGTTCCAGCGCCGCGGATCGTACCTGCTGCTGTCGGTGCAGGACCTGGATCCGGAGGATACCGAAGGCGAGCCGGAGGTGACCGCCGAGCGGATGGTCTTTACCTACCACGATAAAACACCGTTGAAGGCAGAGATGATCGGCTTCACCGTCACCGAGCCCACGTTGCCGGCGGCGAAGCTGGAGGTGGACTCCGACCGCGTGGAAGATCCCTTCGAATACGCGCCCACCTCCTGGCTGACCGAGAGCGGCGTATGGGCGGTGATGGCGCGCTACTCCTGCCAGCCGCAATGGAACTGGTTCGGCGGCTTCGGCGCCTACACACCCACCGTCTGGAGCAAGTACCGGCTGGACGGCGACCAGGTGGTCGAGGCATATACCGGCATCAAGATGCAATTCGACAATCAGCCGGAGGAATACGCCCGCCGCTACCGCGATATCTGCATGACGATCTGCGCGGACGGCTCGCACCTCAATTCCGGATATACGCTCATTCGCGCCGGAAAACAGGGCGGCGTCATGACGACCATGCTGCTGCGCAAGGGTGTGATCATACAGACCACGAAAGAGACGAAATTCCTGATGCCGCCGCAGGGGCAGGGGCACCGCCGCTGGTTCGCCACCCGCATGGAGAAACGCGGCGATACCGTCAAGGTGTTCATCGACAACCTGCTGGCGATGACCTACAAGGATCCCGAGCCCATCGCGGGCGGTTACGCCGGCATCTGGACGTACAATAACGGCATCATGATCGGCCGCGCCAACCTGTCCGCGGAGCGGATGACCGTCGGCATGCCGCGCGCCGCCGCCCCGTTGGCCATACAGGACAACCTGGAGCCGCTGCCGGCGCCGCAGGTGACGATCAATAATGTGCCGGTGAAGATTGCTACCTTCGAAAACGGCCTGGACGACGCGAAGGAACGTCCCGGCCTGACGGCGCGCATTGTACGCGAGCGGGTGGAGGTGCCCTCGCAAGGGCCTAATACCTACATGAAAGCGGTGAACATGTACCCGGCGGGTGATTTCTCCACCACGCTGGTCGTCACCCCGCGCGACCTGCGCGCCACGCCCTACCTGCAGCTCGATTACAACTTCGATCCCGGCGTGAAGATCAACCTGTACGTTCGCCGGCAGAATGTCTGGTACGAATTCCTGCTCACCGGCTCGGAAGCGACCGAGGATATCCGCACCGTCGGCAAGTTGAAAGCCGTCGCCGACGGGCAGTGGCATCACCTCGAAGCGGACCTGGGCACCTTGCTCGCGAACTTCATTGGCGAGCAAACGAAAGTCGACCCGAAAACGGTGGACCTGACGACGCAGGAGCTGATCGTGGCGGATTGGAGCGCGAATGCCGACGCGCGCACCTACGGCTTCGGCAATAACTACGGCGGCCTGGCCATACGCTTCGATAACATCGCCTTCGTGCCGGTGGTGACCTCACCGGTGACGCTGAGCTGGCAATTGCCGGGCGTCACCGTGCCCGCCTGGCGGACAGCCCTCGACGGCGCGCCCACCGGCGCCGCCACCGCGGAAACGGCGAACACATCCGTCAACCTCACGCTGAAGGACGGGCGGTTCTTTTATCACCTGCAGGCGAAAGACGCCAACGGCAAATGGACTCCGACCCTGCACATTCCGCTGGTAGTGAATACGCAGCCCGGTACGTAATTGAGTTTCGAAGGACTATCATTCGGTGGCGGCGTGGAGACGCGGGCCCTCTCCCCACTGCTGTCCTTCCTGGCCAGCAGTGGGGAGAGGGCCCGCGTCTCCACGCCGCCGCCGAATGATGTCAGAATTGAGATAACTTCAAACGGCCTTCAACCTTCCTCGTCAACCTCGGCGCTCCCTGCTTGCAGGCATTTTGGTAAAAGTCTATACTGAGATCGCACATTTGTGCAAAAGGAGCGTCACGGTGAGTTCGAAGCAAGATCGGCAAAAAGTATCACTGGTCACGGACCTGGATGAGCTCGTTGATGAGCTGGCGTCCGAGTCTCTCTGGATGGTCCGCCCGAAGCTGAACAGGAAATATGCGCATCAGCGCATGACGACCACCGCGGAAGTGGTCGACCTCGACTCCATCAATCTCGCCAAGATACAGACTTTCGAAACAGTTTAAGCCATCACTTACCAGAGGAATAATAGGGACGATGAATCCGCGAAGGCGATTCGTCGTCCCTTTGCATGATAGGAGGGCAAAGATGGCGCTCGAACAGCAAACAGCGCAGGTGCGCTACTTCTGGACAGGGTGGTTCACCGGTCAGTCCTTCGCGCTGCTGGCGATGCTCTACCTGGTCTTCTCCTTCGTCGATCTTTATGCCACCATCCGCCTCATCCCGTTCGGCATCAGGGAGGGCAATCCGCTGGCGGATTGGGCGTTGCAAAACCACGGCACGCTCGGATTCGCCGTGTATAAGCTCGTGATCGTACTCTTCCTCCTCGGCATCGTGCGGATCATCGAGCGCCAGAAGGTCCACACCGCCCACCTGCTCCTCTGGGCCGCGAATATCATTATGGCCTTCGTCGCCATCCGGCACATTGCGATTCTGGCGATATACGTGAACCACTAAGCGGCATGCCCCCGGCCATCTGGCGGGGGCATGATGCATCTTCCCTCCGTGAGTTAACTCATTTCCCAATGTCCAGCCGGATCATGTCGCCGTACCCGAGCTTCGGGACGGTCATGGTCACCGTGCCGGCGGTGGTCGTCTGCAAGGCCAGATTCCCGCAGAACGCGCTGGTGGCCTTCGTGATCCGCTCCGGCACGTTGAGGGTGATGGTGACCGGCTTGCCGATAACGCCGTTGTAGTTGGCCAGCGGCAACACGTAGGCGCTCGGTCCTTTGATCAGGCGGGTGTCGATGAGTCCGCCGTCGGTCACCACCGGCGCGCCGAATTTCGCCGCGTCCAGCACCATCTTCAGCAGCGACGCCGCGCCTTTGTCGAAGTTGGTCGGCACGGTATGGGTGACGACGCCGCGATCCGGCACGCTGGGCGGTTGCAAGGCGGTATACAGGTAGGCCACGCCGGGCAGCGCCGCGCAGTAGAAGACCGTGCCGTTGCCCAGCTTGCGGCTGATCACCGCCGGCGCGCCGTCGGTGAATTGCGCGACCACCGCGGCATCCGCCGCCGGGGTGATGCGCTCGCTGATGGCGATGGCCGGCATATTCACGCCGCCGATCTGCACCTGCGCCAGCGGCTGCAGGAAGGGCAGCTCCTGGCGAACGCGGAAGAAGGTGGTCTTCTCTTCACTCTGGCGACCGTTCAGCCCGAACAGCTTCTGCCAGCCCGGATTGGCAGCCATGTATTGATCATACTTGCCGGCGCCGGCAGTGGCGACCAGCACGCCGCCGTTGCGCACCCACTGTTCCACGGCCGGTACGGCCGCGGGCGGCAGGTGATCGCCCACTACGAAGAGCACTTTGTAGCCGGCGAGTAACTGCGGGTTCAGATCTTCCTCGATGATCAAGTCGGGCGAGGCATTCTGGAAGGTCAGCGCCTCCCACAGGCCCAGCCGCTCGTAGTGATAGCTCAACCGCGCCTGGCGGAAGCTGGCGCCGAACCAGTCATAATTGGCTTCCTTTCGCGCCAGCGCCTTCAGGTCCCACAGCTCGGTGCTGTCGCTCAGCAGCATCGCCACTTTGGACGGCACCACCTGCGACTGCAGCATCTGATCCTCCACCAGGCCGATGGAGTAGTTGACGTCGCGGATATCGCGGTAGCGTTCGTGGTCGCGGTGGTCGATGTGGTTCTCGGTGAAGCACTCGTTCATGCCGATGCCGAAGTAATCGAGCATCTTCGCGCCGTGGGCGATATGGCTGAAGCAGCTCCGCAGGAAGCTGGCCTCGGTATTGCCCGGCGAGTGCGGCATGGTATACTGGCGGTTGATGGCCTTCGGGTTGAAGCGCATGCCGGTGCGGAAATGCTCGGCGATGTAGCCGTTGCACATCGGACCGGCCTGCGTGACCTGCCAGAAATATTCGCTGTGCCGCCCGAAGTCCGCCGCGCCGTCGCGGAACCACTTGATATACATCGGGATCGTCGGGTAGTAGAAGGGGTGCGCCGCGTAGTTGGCGCCGCACAGGATGTCCTGGCCGAAGGCAGCCTTCACGGCTTTATTGCCTTCAGCCACGAAGGCGATGGCAGCGTCCTGGTAAAACAGCGAAGAATCCACGAACAATCGCGGATTTTTCTCTGAAGCTTCCACGCTGCTGTCCGGCTTCAGCGACGCCAGGTCAGCCGCGCCGTAGTCCTGCGGCTTGAAGCCTGGTCGATTTTTCGTCAGCCACTCGATGAACAGCTTGGCAAAGATCTGCTCGGCTTTCATGCCCTGGTATTCCGGGCGCTTCGTCAACTCGCCGCCCATCACCCCCAGCCACTCGCCGAAGTGGATCTCGTCGCCGTAGTCGAACCACTGCTGGTACTGCGCCAGGCCGTTCTGCGCCAGCGTGTCCTTACCCTGCTTGATGTAATCGGCGGTCGGGTAGTTGCGGTACCCCATGACGGAATAGCTCTTCGTCGGCTGCCAGCCGAACTGCTTGAGGTTTTTCATCAGCGTGGGCAGCGTCTGCGGGTTGACGCCGCTCGCCGGAAATCCGCACATGCCGATACCGGTATACAGCTCCGCGTATTTGCGGCCGTATTCGTTATCCTGATCCATGGCAATCCACCCACCATAAGCGAGCGGCAATGTGGGTTTTTTGCCGGGGGCGGGGGTATTGGCCAGCAGTTTCAGTGTGGCGTTGATCTCCTCTACCGGGGTGATTGGGTTTTCACCTTTGCCCGGATAGGAGGGGAGATAGGCATTGATGGTGCCATTGTCCGTGTATGTCTTCACCACCTGCCCGCCGACCGGCCGAATCTCCACCTGCTCAGTGCCGGCGGTGCTGATGAAACTTGCCATGGAGAAATGCGCGGTGTCCTGATTTTTCAACGGAATCCACGGCGTGCTCTCGCCCGGCGCCACATTCTGCGCCACATTGCCTTCGCTGCCGCCCCAGGGGATGCGGTTCATGGCATAGTTGACCGAGAAGGTGGCCGGCTTATCCGCCATATTGGTGAAACGCACTTCATATCGTGCCCCCCGGGTGGCCAGGAAGGCCTCGAGGATCGGATACAGGTTGGCTTTCGGGGCATAAGCGGCGCGCCAGGAATCGGTGACATCGCTGCTCAGATAGATCAGGTCGATGTTGCGGTTGGCGCTGACGCCTTGCACCTGTTTCGAGGCGGTTGTCTTCAGATAGATGCGCGCCGGGCCGGCCTGCAGGCCTTGCACGTCCAGCACTTCCTCGTCAAGTCCTTCGGAGCCCCAGGAGGGGTCGTATTGGGCCTTGAAGGTGGTATCGCCGAAGGCCAGGCGCGGGTTGTCTTTCGCTCCCATCACCTTCGTCGCCACCGTCTTCCCGTTCTGCAGGATGGTAACGGAGAACGGCAGATCGGTGAACGGCGGATACTCGTAGCGCACCCACAGGCGGTAATCGCCGGTGACCGGAACGGTGATGTCCTGGTAGGCGGAGGCGGTGGTATCCGCTGCATCCGCGCAGAGCAGCCGTTCGCCGGAGATATGCTGGAAGCCGATCATGTCGACCATGTAGTTGCCCTGGCCGTTCTGCACGACCTTCCAGCCCTTTTCCACTTTAAAGTCTTCCGCCTCCAGCGCCACGGCCGGTTTCAATTGAAACTGGGCCAGCGCCGGGAAGGCGAGCGCGCAGATCAGACAGATCAGCGCGAGTTGCCATGAGTGCACGGTGTTGTGCATGATGCCCCTTCTCCCGAAAGTAATGAATACCTGATTGGCTGTGAGCTGCCTGAATCCTGCCGGGCGCCTTGCTTGTCTTCCGTATCTGCGCTTCTCAACTCATGCGGAATTATAACAGGTGCCTGCTGGCGGCTCAATGATCCGTGCGGCTTTAATTTCGTGGCCGGTTTAATCCGTTGCATGTATAGTCTCGCCGTAGCCGCACCCTTTACGGGTGCGATGAGATTCGTTGGATGTAAAAATAGCCGGGGGCGGACTGTGGCAAGAGGTAGGTAGACTGAAGAATCCGGAAACTGTAGAATATATCCTGTTATGGCGACGGAAGTAGTGGTAGTAACGGAGCGTGAACGTCGCGAGCCCATGGTGACGCTGCTGAGCCAGTTGCGCCGCCTGGGCTATAACGTCTCGGTGATTCCTCGCGCCACTTTCCAATATATCGACCGCGTGCCGGTGCCGCAGGTCGTGCTGCTGGATGTCGGCTCGCGCGAATTTCAGCATGCGAGTAGTCCCGGCGCGCTGCAGGCCGCGTGGGAATATGTGCCGGTCATTCTGCTGGCCGGCATCGATGAAGCGGCGAAGATTCGCTTCGGCCCGCATCTGCATGACTTCATCACGCTGCCGTCATCGCTTCCCGAGCTCGATACGCGCCTCCGCTTTGCCGTCTGGAAAACGCAAGGCGCCCGCGGCGCGCGCGACCAGGTGCAGGTGCAGGGCCTGCGCATGAATATGGCGACCTGCGAAGTCTATGTGGAAAACCGCCGCGTAGAGCTGACCTTCAAGGAATTCGAGCTGCTCAAGTTCTTCGTCAGCCACCCCCGCCGCGTCTTCTCGCGCCCGGAGCTGCTGGAGGAGGTGTGGGAGAACGACTACTTCGGCGGCACCCGCACCGTCGACGTCCACATCCGCCGCCTCCGCTCCAAACTGGGCACACGGGTGGGAAATCTCATCCAGACCGTGCGCAATGTCGGGTACCGGTTCGGCTAACTGGACTTCTTACCCTTGCTCTTTCACCTTGCTCTTGCTCTAAAGTCTCACGAATCAGGAATCCGTTCGACTATATCTTAGTTCTTCTCGGTAATTTCAAAACGCCCCGCAGGGGCAATAATCCCCTAGCCAGGGGCGTTGCCCTCACTCTTATACACATCTCGGTTTTTCGAGCACGGCGCGCTGTCCCGTCTGCCCGGCCTGTGACTCGCCTTATACATATCGGCTTACCTAGCGCACCCGTAAAGGGTGCGGCTACAACAGGTATATGCATATAACATGCCCGTAGCCGCACCCTTTACGGGTGCGCTAGGTAAGCCTGTATGCATAGGGCGGACATGCGCACCGTGATCGAAAAGTGTGTATAAGAGTGAGGGCAACGCCCCTGGAACCCGGCACCAAATAAAACAACACGCCCTGTAAGGGCATCATCCCATCTCATTTTAGAGGGATTCTACCCATCCTGTGCTTGTCAGTTCGCCAACGATGATAAAATCGCCATCATCAAAACCGACGGCAACGCCGCGTGTTGCCTCTGAACCGAGCAGGAGAGAGGTGTCTATCTTCGGCAGTATTTGCCGCAACAGTAAGCCGGCATATCCGAGAAAGAAGAGATACTCACCAAGGCTGACGATCTCTCCGTCTTGCGCATGTAGTAATTGATAGATGTCATCAATTACAGAGGAGCGAACATAGCGGTTTTCCGGGAAATAGACTGGATCGCATGCCCAGTCGGCGGAATCGTCATCCGGAACAAATTCATCGGAGCCGGCAATATACAGAATCTCGGTCTGATCGCCGTTGTCGAGTACTGCCTCAATGAGGCCAAACCAAAATCCTGTTATATTCTGTGGGGGTGGCTCGGAGAGTAATACATCCTGTAACCAGTTTTGCAGGTGTGTAATATCTGATTCGATGTCCAATGCCAATAGCTGGCTCCACTCATTCTCAGGCGCTACCTGCTGGCAATAATGAATGAGGCGGCTTAGGCCTTCACGGGCATTGGAACTGGATAATACGACTTCTTCAACGGTAGCAAACGTCTTTACAATATCGAATACCATGAAGCCGCTCCTTTAAGTACCCGCTTACAACGAATACGGCAGCCGATGCGACCCCTCCGGCTCATCCATGCAGTCGCCGTCGACCTTGTACCCCTTCAACACGAAGTGGGTGGTGGTGCTCAGCACGGTGTCCAGCGTGGCGAGCTTGGTGGTGACGAAGTTGGAGATCTCGCGCAGGTCTTTGCCCTGCACCACGACGTGCAGGTCGTAGCTGCCGGAGAGCAGGTACAGCGAGCGGACTTCCGGGAAGCGCATGATGCGCTCGGCGACGGTGTCGAAGCCGACTTCGCGCTGGGGCGTCACCCGCACTTCGATGTAGGCGGTGGTCATCTCGTTCGACTCCACGCGATCCCAATCGACGACGGCCTTGTATTTGCGGATTATACCCTTCGCTTCGGCGTCGGTGATGAACGCGCGCACAGCCTCCACGGATCGCCCGCTGCGCTCCGCCAACTGCTCGATCGTCAACCGCCCATCGCTCTCCAGCATGCGTAAAATGTCCAGCACGATATCCGTACCTCCATGCCTATTGTACCCGCGGCGGAGGACAGCCGCAAGCCGCAGACGATTGATCCACAGAGACACGGAGGCACAGAGAGTATATTTCATTTCAATCTTTTAAATCTGCGGATACACAATATTGACAGTCTCCGTTAATAGCGCCTAGCATGGAAGCCATGCGACGGGTATATCTGTCACTGGGCTCGAATCTGGGCGACCGCGAAGGCTACCTGCGGCGGGCGCTGGCGATGCTGGCGGAACTGCCGGGGACGCGCGTGGTGGCCGCGTCGTCGATGATCGAGACGCCGCCGTGGGGGAAGGCCGACCAGCCTGCGTTTCTGAACATGGCCGCCGAGATCGAAACTTCGCTGACGCCGGAGGCATTGCTGGAGGAAATCCACCGGATCGAAACCGCGCTGGATCGCCAACGCACCGAGCATTGGGGCCCGCGCACTCTGGACATCGACCTGCTGGTCTTCGAAGGCGAAGAGCGCGACACCCCCGCGCTGAAACTGCCCCATCCCTTCCTCACCCAGCGGCGCTTCGTGCTGGAGCCGCTGGCGGAAATCGCCCCCGACCTGGTGGTGTGTGGGAAAACCGTGCGCGAGTGGCTGGCCGCGCTGGCTTCCTGAGCAGACATATCACCCGGTCATCAACTTAACGCGCGTTTAGGTTTAAAATGGCTTAAAAATGGGTATAGCGCATATATCCCCATCATGCCGGCCGTCCCCGAACTGAGCCAAAAATGAGCACGAAATATCGCCACAGCCGGGGATCTGCGGGGATCTGCCTGCATTGAGCCCTGAACTTTGCCGCCGGGGTGTATAATGCTCCCGATGAAAACCGGTCCTTCCATCTACCTGGATTACGCCGCCACCACGCCGCTGGACCCACGGGTCGAAGAGGCGATGCGGCCGTTCGGGCGCGCGATCTTTGGCAACCCATCCAGCCTGCACGCCTTCGGGCGCGAGGCGCGCGCCGCGCTGGATACCGCGCGCGACCGCATCGCCGACCTGCTCGGCGCGCGGGCAGAGGAGATCATCTTCACCTCCGGCGGCACCGAGGCGGACAACCTGGCGGTCAAGGGCGTCGCCCGCGCGTTGAAGGGACGCGGTACGCACATCGTCACCACCGCCTTCGAGCACCATGCGGTGCTGGAATCCTGCCAGGCGCTGGAAAACGAGGGGTTCAGCGTCACCTACCTCAAGCCGAACACTGACGGCCTGATCTCGCCCGCCGACGTGGAGCAGGCCATCACCTCGGACACCGTGCTCGTCTCCGTGATGTATGCCAACAACGAGGTGGGCACCGTGCAGCCCATTGCCGAAATCGGACGCATCTGCCGCGGCCAGCGCGTGCCCTTCCATACCGATGCCGTGCAGGCGGCGAGCGAGCTGCCGCTGAACGTGCGTGATCTGCAGGTGGACCTACTGACCCTCTCCGCGCACAAGCTCTACGGCCCAAAGGGCGCCGGCGCGCTCTACGTGCGCACCGGCACGCGCCTGCGGCCGATCATCGATGGGGGAGGGCAGGAGCACGAGCGGCGGGCGGGCACCGAGAACGTCGCCGGCCTGGTCGGCTTCGCCGCTGCGCTGGAGCTCGCCCATACCCATGCGGAGACGGCGCGTATTCACGCGCTGCGCGAGATGCTCATCGACGGCCTGCTGACCATTCCCGACAGCCGCCTGCACGGCAGCCGGGGACAGCGGCTGGCGAACAATGTCAACGTGGGCTTCGCCGGCGTGCCGGGCGAGACGCTGCTGCTGGCGCTGGACCTGGCCGGCATCGCCGTCAGCACCGGCGCCGCCTGTTCCGCCGTCGCCGTCGAGCCGTCGCACGTGCTGCAATCGATGAGCTACCCGCGCATCCGCGCCCAGGAAGCCCTCCGCCTCACCCTGGGACGTAATACCACCGAAGCGGAAATCCGCACCGTCATCGACGCCGTGGCCGCCCAGGTTGCGCGCCTGCGCCGCCACCCCGCGCCGCAGCCAACCACGCATGACGAGTGCCCGTCGTAGTAAGCATCACCAATAGGCGTAATAGTATATAATAGGAAATGCCCGTCTCGACCGGCGGGGGTGTAATCACGATGAATTGGCGTAGTATCTGGTACGATCCGAAAAGTGATCGCCTGCGCAGCGGGTGGCGCGTTCTCGCCTTCCTGGCGTTGGCGTTCGTCTTCCTGCTGCTATTAGGGTTGCTTTTCACCATCTTTTTGCCGGAGAAACTGATAGCGGACAAAGTGTTCGGGCTATATATTGAGAATCTCATTTTCAGGCTTGCCGGAATACCGGCGTTGATCGCCGCCGGGATATGGGCGCTGCGGACTTTCGATCACCTCCCGGCGCGCACGCTGGGGATCTCGCCGGAGGGCAAATGGCTGCGCCAGCTACTGCTGGGATTCGCGGCCGGCATTGGCATGATCGGACTGGTGCTGGGGGTGCTGTGGGTAAGTGGATTCGCCTCGATCCACTGGCAACCGGTGGGAAAAGTACCGCTGCTGTTGCTGGCAGCCAGCCTGCTGTTCATGCTGCTGGTCGGTCTGATGGAGGAGCTGCTGTTCCGCGGATATATCTTTCAAACGCTGTTGCGCGGCATCGGCCCGTTGATGACGCTCTTGATTACCTCGCTGCTTTTCGTGCTGTTCCATATCGATAATCCCAACTGGACGCTGCTGAGCCTGACGAATATCTTCCTCTTCGGCGTCCTCTTCGGGCTGCTGTATCTCCGTTCCGGCTCGCTCTGGCTGCCCATCGGCTTGCATACGGCCTGGAATTTCACACAGGTGTTGTTTCATGTACCGGTCAGCGGTCTCACGGTGCCCTTTCCCACGCCGTTTACGACAACACTCACCGGGCACCGCCTCATCGCCGGCGGAACCTTCGGCCCCGAGGGCGGCGTGGTAGTGTCCGTCCTGGCACTGGCGGTGATCGCATTGGTGACATACAGCCGCTTCGGCCTGGCCTTCGAATCCCGCTGGTGGGAATGGCATGGCTTCACCCTCACCCCCGACATGCCGCAGAACTGGGACTTCTCCATCGGCAAACGGTATTACCAGTGGAAACTGTTAGGACATGATCAAAGTGAGTGATTAGTGGCTAGTGACTAGTGACTAGTTGGCTTGTAATTGTAACGCTTTCCGAGTACCTGATCACCTTTCGTTAGCCAGAACACTAGCCACTAGCCACTAGTCACTAACCACTGAATTCACTACACTTATACCGTGGATCTGATCACTTCCCATACCAATGCGGATTTCGACGCGCTGGCCAGCATGGTGGCGGCGTCGCTGCTCTACCCCTCGGCAGTGATGACGCTGCCGGGCGGGATGGACCGCAACGTGCGCGAGTACCTGTCGCTGCACGGCGAGGTGATCCCGCTGCTGCCGCCGCAGGACGTGCCGCTGGACCGGGTGAAGCGGCTGATCATCGTGGAAACCCAGCATGCCAAGCGCATCGGGCGGTTCGCCGCGCTCATCGGCAAGCCCGAGGTGCAGACGATCCTCTACGATCACCACGCGCCGCAGCTTCCCACCGTGGAGGCCGACGAGATCCACCTGCAGCCCTACGGCGCGAACACCACGCAGATGGTGATGCTGCTGCGCGAGCGGGAGATCCATATTGATCGCCTGCAGGCCACCCTCTTCGCGCTGGGCATTTACGAGGACACCGGCAGCCTGACCTTCAGCACCACCACGCCGGAAGACGTGGAGACCGTCGCCTGGCTGCTGCGCCAGGGCGCGAATCTGGACGTGGTCGCCTCCTTCGTCAACCGCACGCTCACCGAGGATCAGCGCAAGGTGTTCAACCAGCTGCTGGCCAGCGCGGAGATGCACCGCATCCACGGCCTGCAGGTGCTGGTCGCCGTGGCGGAGGCGCCGGAGTCGCCGGACGAGCTGGCGCTGCTGGCGCACAAGCTGCGCGATGTGGAGGCCAGCGACGCGGTGATCACCGTCAACCAACTGCACGACGCCGTGCTGCTGGTGCTGCGCAGCAGCGTGGACGCGGTGAACGTGGCGGAGATCGCCCGGCATTTCGGCGGCGGGGGACACGACCGCGCGGCCTCGGCGACGATCCACGACACGGACGTCGCCAGCGTGAAGAACGAGCTGCTTGCCGTGTTGGCGCACGCCGTGCAGCCGCGGGTCACCGCCGGCGGGCTGATGTCCTACCCGGTGCGCACCATCACCCCGGAGACGCCCGTTGAGGAGGCCTCCAAGCTGATGCTGCGATACGGCCACGGCGGGTTAACGGTGGTGCAGGAGGAGCAGGTGGTCGGCATGATCAGCCGGCGTGACGTCGACCGCGCGCTGCACCACGGGCTGGGCCACGCGCCGGTGCGCGGCTACATGAGCCGCAACGTGGTCACCCTCACCCGCGAGACGCCGCTGCCGGAGATCGAGCGCATTATGATCGAGCGCGATGTCGGCCGCCTGCCGGTGCTCGACGACGGCCGCCTGGTGGGCATCGTGACGCGCAGTGACGTGCTGCGGGCGATTCACGGCGAGCGGGCCGCGGGGCATACCCTGTATCGGGGCGCCGGCTCGCCGCGCAACATCCTGGGCCTGTTTCACGACCGCGTGCGGCCTGCGGAGCGGGAGCTGCTGCTCAGCATCGCGAAGGTCGCCGACGAGATGAAGCTGACCGTCTTCCTGGTGGGCGGGGCGGTGCGCGACCTGCTGCTGGGCTGCGAGACCATCGACCTGGACCTGCTGGTGGAGGGCGAGGGGATCCTGCTGGCGGAGGAGGTGGGCAAACGCTTCGGCGGGCACGTTGTCGTCCATCCGAAATTCCACACCGGCACGGTGGAGTTCCGCGACGGCCGGCGGGTGGATTTCGCCACCGCGCGCACCGAGTTCTACCAGTACCCCGCCGCGCTGCCCACCGCCGAACACAGCTCGGTGCGCGAGGACCTGTACCGCCGCGACTTCACCATCAACGCCATGGCTATGCAGCTCAACGGCGACGAACCCGGCCGGCTGCTCGACCCCTTCGGCGGCGGGCGGGACCTGGCGGAAGGCACCATCCGCATCCTGCACAACCTCAGCTTTGTGGAGGACCCCACGCGCATCCTGCGTGCGGTGCGCTTCGAGGCCCGCTTCGGCTTCCGCATGGACGAGCGCACGGAGGAGCTGGCGCGGCACGCCATCGAGATGGAGCTGCTCGACCACGTCTCCGGCCCGCGCATCCGCGAGGAGCTGCTGCACGTCTTCCAGCGGCCTTTCCCGGAGGTGGCGCTGCGGCGGCTGGACAACCTGGGCGTGCTGTCCGCGCTGGAGCCCTCCTGGCGCTTCACCGGCCCCGCGCCGGAGTTCGGCCGCCTGGAGGACGCGCTGGCGTGGGCGAAGACGGAGCCGGCGGTGGCCTCGCACCTGATCGACACCGCGCACCAGCGCCTGCTGCCCGTCTTCGTATGCATGAATGAGGAGAGCGCCGCCCGCCTGGCCAACCGCCTGCGCCTGCGCAAAAAGGAGTCGATCCTGGCGCGGCTGGCCACCGGCATCCTCACGCTGCTGCCGATAGTCGACGATCCCGCTCTCAAACCGAGCATGCTGGACGCTCGCCTGCTGCACCTGCCGGCGCCCGCCGCGCTGCTGCTGCTGGCCTTCTCCGAGAGCCCGCGTGTGTGGGAGCGGGTGAAGGAGTACCTGACCGTGCAGCATTTCGTCCGCCCGCTGCTCACCGGCGACGAGCTGCGCCTGCTCGGCGTCCCCCGCGGCCCGCAAATCGCCCGCATCATGCGCGCCCTCCGCCAGGCCCAGCTCGACGGCCAGGTCACCACCCGCGAAGAAGCGGTGGCGCTGGCGCGGCGGCTGGCGGAGAATGCGTAATTCGCAGGATGGATAGGATAAGAAGGATGAACAATAGACAGGATGACCTTGGTTTATGTGGCCTGTATGTAGATAGTCAAATCTATGTAAGGTTACCGTCAATACTCATTCCGCATGGATGCGGAATATCAGCCTGAAAGGCTGAAAGTCAATAGCCCGGGGTTGCACGAAGCAACCCCGGGGAAGGGGAGCCTACCATATATCCTGCGCCGACAGGACGTCGGCGCCTTGATCGCAGGAGGCGATGATCGGACGGTTCGCGTGAATGCGATAAAAGCTATTCGTTGGTTATTTACAATCTTAACTGCGCTGATCCTCGTCGGCGGCGGCTACCTCGTATGTACTTCGTCCGGTGATCTGCTCGTGACAGCTCTCATTTCGCTGGTCGTGGTCGGCGGGATAACACTGCTGATGTGGAAGCATCCGAATAACACGGGCCTGCATATCACTGCCTCTGTGCTTCTTGTTGTATCCCTTTTCCTTGCAGTGGCTTCAGTCTTTGCCGCCAGCATGTTTTTATATGAGGCAAGGAGCGCGCGTAAATACGACTATGTCATGAAGCGATATTGGAAGACAAACCCGCTTGTTGCCCATTTCCCCCGTCCCGTCCCTGCTGAGGCAACCGATGTGCAGTTCTACTACCAGACGACGCTCGGGATGGGTGGAAGCGACATCCAGCTCGCATATACCACCACGCCACAGGAGATCCACGCACTATATCGTCGATTCGCCCGCATGAAAACAACCAGTACCGTTAGTTTGAAGGATCAGGAGTGGCTATACCCCGGCGGAATTCTGGCGACCGCGAAAAAGCAACCTCCGATTTCACCTATACCAGCCGATTATGAAGTGATGGCCTTCGACAAGCTTCCACCAGGTAAAACCTGGGATCGGCTGGGCGAAGGCCATGGCGTAATGATCAGCAAGAAGCAGCACCGGATTGTTTATTGGGCACAATATTGGGACGCGCCGCAATATTAATCACGCATATGGCTTTGCATGGATCTTCGTCAGCACGTGATTGTCCATCGCGCCTTTCAGCATGCCGAAGTTGGCGAGCAGCACATACAGCCATGTCGGGCAGAAGCGGCGGCGGATGAGCTGCAGGGCTTCGTCGGGGAGCGGCTGGCCGGCGTCGATGGCCTCGATGGTCAGGTCGAGCGAGCGGACGACGTGGGCGACCATGCCGCCCATCTTCTCCAGCTTCTGTCCGCTCATGGCGCCGCCGGCGCCCAGCGCCAGCCCGCCCAGCCATCGCAAGCCGGCGTCGCGGGCGAACAGGCGGCAGATGGCCAGCGCGATGTCGTTCTGCTCGGCCTCGAGGAACCCGCAGTTGACAAGGGCGAAGAACTTGCGCTCCCGCTCCGGCCGTGCCTCCGCCGCCAGCCGCTCAAGGGCTTGCGTGGTGTGCCCCGGCAGCGAGTCGACATACAGCGGGGTGAGCAGCGCCGTCACGTCCGCCTGGCGGAACTCCTCCGCCAGCTCGGTCCATTTATCCTCGTGCTTGAGAGCGGGTCCGAGGCGGATGATTTTCGTCTCCCAGCCGCGCTTCGCCAGTCCGTCGGCCAGGTATTCTGCCAACGTTTCCGACACGCTCGGCACGCGAGGGCTGCCGATCAGAACAAGAAAGCGTCGCGTATTCATTGCTTCACCTCCATTTTGCGCACCATTTGTGCAATCTGCACCTGCTGTTCATCCGGCGCTTGAGTGGCGTTCAACACCAGCGTGGCATGCGACGGCGGCCGCGTGTTGCGGATGTTGCGCCCGACGAGTTGCAGGAAGACATCGGCCGCCTCCTGATCGGGCTGCGCCTGCCAGCCGATGGCGAAATAGCCCGGTGAATTCGGGTAGCGCTTCAGGTGATGGATCTCGCCATCCACCACTTTGAACAACGGAGACGCGAACGGGATGATCCGGTCGATGGCGGTCTTCAGCAGGCTGGAATAACCGCCGAAGCTGATGGGCGACAGGTAGACGATGACATCATTCTTCGCGAAGGCCTTCGGCACTTCGCGCCCGTCATCCGCCTGCAGGCACTCGCCCGGCGTGCGCAGCCAGCAGCCGAAACAGCCGGTGCACGGCCGGATCGTCATCGTCTCCAGCCGCTTCGTCTCCACCGTCCACCCCTGCGCCTGCATGGCGTCGCGGAGCTGGGTATGCACCCGTTCCAATCCGGCGTCACGCTGTGAGCCGCCGTGGAAAATAACGGCATTCATTGGTCTAACCTCCTATTCGCTAGTTTGCTGCCTGTTAGTGCGCGCCGGCCCTGGCGCGCTGTTCTCGCATTTTGATCCGCTTGTGGAGAACGGATTTCCGTGACCACGACTTTCGCTCCACAGCACAGTGCTGAATTTCGAGTACCGGCGCGCCAGGGCCGGCGCGCACTACAGGAAAAACACGCGAAACTTGAACGATATTGATTCCCTGTGCTTATCTTTTTGGCAGCTCTCCCGCCTCGATACGCGCAATTACGCTCTCCAACCAGGCGAGATGCGCTTTAGACAGCTCGATGCCGCACTCCAGCGTGAGCATCCAGCAGAAGGCCTCGCGGGGCGAGCCGACCGTTTCGACATACCGCTCCGCCTGCGGAGGGATCGTTTGCAATCCTTCCAGGCCTTTCCGGCAATACTCCGCCGCGCGGCGGAAGGTATCCAGGATTTCTTCATCGGTCAGCATGCCGGAGAAGAACACCTGCACCAGCAGCGGGTTGCGTCCGCCTTTCATCTCCAGCGGCGACGCCAGCCAGCGGCGCAGCTCCTCGCGCCCGGCCTCGGTGATGTGGTAGACCTTGCGGTCCGGCCGGTCGTCCTGCTCCACCACTTCCTTTTCCGCCCAGCCGGCCTCCGACAACCGCGCCAGCGTGCGGTAAATCTGGCTCTGGTCCGCCGGCCAGAAATGCTGCACCGACATGTCGAAAACGCCTTTCAGGTCATACCCCGACGACGGTCCGTATTGCAGAAACCCCAGGATTGCGTGCTCCAGTGACATGGCCAACCTTTCTGATTCGTCCTATATATGATTGATAATATATAGGACTAGTCCTATAATAGCGAAGCATCCGGCAGGTGTCAAGAGGGAGCGGAAAATATTTCAGTTTTTTCGATAGTTGTTTGTAGTAAGCTACGCAGCGGAGCGGAGTAGCGTTCGTTTACCCGCCCGGGTTGCGTCAACGAACGCTACTTCGCTCCGCTGCGTAGCTTACTACGAACAACTATTACACGGTAGCAGGCAGGGACCGAAGGTTTCTACATGGAATTAGCGGTTATCTGCTTTCTGGAGATTGATATGCGCAATCATCGTGAAGAGATCGAGCTGGCGCTGGCCGGCGGGGCGCCGGATCTTATTCCGCTGACCTTTTACGACGGGCTGTTCCCGCCGGGGTTCGATCCGAAGCCGCTGCAGGCGAAGGGGTTGGCGCTGTGTTGCCGGCGAGGGGTATTCAACCGCATCACCCCCAACGTGAAGACGACGCAGGTGAACGAGGCGGACGGCGTGATGCGCCTCATTTACGAGACGCCGGTGGGCACGGTGGAGTCGCTGAGCAAGAAGGCGGCGCTGGCGTATGCCCCCGTCGAGCACCCGATCAAAACGCGCAACGATTACCGCGTGGTGAAGTTCATCGTGGAGGACATGCGCTACGAGCCGGTCTACGATTTTTACCAGGATGAGATCGAAAAGGTAGGCACGGCGGGCAAGGTCATCTGCGGCACCGTTTACGAGCCGTTGATGGACGTGCAGGTCACCTGGATCGGGCAGGAGCAGTTCTGCTACGAGCTGGCGGACAACGAAGACGCGGTGATGGAGCTCTACGAAGCGATCGCCGAGAACCACAAAATGCTGTATGACGTAGTGGCGAACAGCCCGGCGGATTATGTGCTCTACGGCGGCAACGTGGTGCCGGAGATGCTGGGGCCGGACCGCGTGCGCGACTTCATCGCTCCCACCTGGAACGCCTTCGGCGAGCGGCTACACGAAAAGGGGAAGAAGATCGGCTGCCACCTGGACGCCAACAACCACACCATCCTCGACACCGTGCGCGACAGCCTGCTCGACTTCGTGGAGGCCTTCACTCCGCCGCCGGACTGCACCGTCTCCGTGGCGCAGGCGCGCGAAGCCTGGCCGGACAAGCGGCTGTGGATCAACTTCCCCTCCAGCGTGCACCTGGAGTCGGAAGAGGATATCCGCCAGGCCACGCTGGAGATCGTGCGGCAGGCCGGCGACCGCAAAGGCTTCGTGATGGGCGTCACCGAAGATATCCCCGTTCAGCACATCGACCGCAGCATCTCCGTCATTCTCGAGACGCTGCAAGAGTGCCCGTTAAGCGTATAAGGGCATCGAGACACTATCTTTGCTAAGGAGGAGCAGATGTATTACAACAGGGGAGGAAATTTCTCGCCAGCAGTGCCGCAAGGCTTCGATGCGTTCAGTCGCTGGTTCGACTGGGCGATGAAGCGATTTGCCGAGAAGTGGCAGGTCTGGTTAATCCAGGGCTTGATCGTGACGGCGCTCATGACGGTCTCGATGATCGGATTTTTCATCTACTTCTTCAGCGTTATCATGAGAAGTGGTGGTTTCGGCGGTTCCGCCGCCCCGCCGGTTACGCCGAATTTTGGGCCGATATTCGCCGTGGAGGCGGTGGCCATACTGGTGAGCGGCCTGTTTTACAGTTTTCTCATGCCCGGCATGCTCAACACGGCAATGAAGCAGGCGCATGGCGAAGAGATCACCGTTAGCGACCTGTTTTCCGGCGGGCAAATGATGCTTCCCGTGGTCGGCGCCTCGCTGGTCGTTATGATTCCGTATATCATCGGCATCTATCTCTGCTTCATTCCCGGCTTGATCTGGATTTCGTTCACCTGGCTGACGATTCCGCTGGTAGTCACCCGGCGGATGGGGGTCTTCGAAGCGGTCTCGGCCAGCATGGCGATCGCGCGCCAGAATTTTTGGCTTATCGCTCTCTACGGCCTGGTGACGTCGATGCTGTCCGGCATGCTGCCCTTCCTATCCCTGCCGGCACTGTCATTGTTGCAGGTATCGACGGTCGCCGATCTGTATGGGATCACTAATCCCGATCAAGTAACTCAACCGCTGTCGGGCTCCATCCCGCCGCCCCCAATGTCCTACGGCCCCCCGCCCGCGCCTCCACAGGAGCCTCCTTCGCCACCGCCGGGATTCTGATAAGGGAGAATATCAATGCTTGCTGAAATGAAACCGTTCATCGGTCAGGTGATTACCGCCCGCGGGCCGGTTTCGCCTACGGCGTTGGGCAAGGTGTTGATGCACGAGCACCTGCACTCGGATATCTACGACTGGCAGGCCGACCGCTTCATTACCGAGGAGCGGCCCGCCACGGCGGAGCGCCGGCAGTACCTGCTGGAGCACGCGGTGCCGCTGCTGCGGCAGTGCCATGATTTCGGCATGCACGCGTACTGCGACGTGACCATGCCGCCGTGGCGCGTGTGGCCGGATGTTTCCGTGCAGGTGTCGGAGCAATCCGGCGTTCACATGATCCTCGCCACCGGCTTTTACCGCGAGATGGAGGTGGGCACCTACTGGGTGAAGACGGAGAACGAGGCGATCTGGCCGAAGGTGCGCCACTCGACGGTCGAGGAACTAACCGAGCTGTGCGTGCGCGAAATCGTGGAAGGCACCGACGGCACTGACGTGCGCGCGGGCTGCATCAAGCTGGGCACCAGCCAGGCGCCGATGACGCCGCTGGAGATGAAAACCTTCCGCGCCGGCGCCCGCGCGCAGTTGCAGACCGGCGTGCATATCACCACCCACTGCACGCACCTCGGCGGGGAGACCAGCCAGCTCACCATCCTCGAAGAAGAAGGCGTGGACCTGCGCCGCGTGGTGATCGGCCACACCGCCGCGCACATCATGGATAGGGGCCATCGCCTTGCGGTGCTCGCGTGGATGAAGCGCGGTGCGAATTTCCTGCCCACCAACCTGGGCGTGGCGGACGTGGAGAATGCAGAGGGCTGGCGCCCGCTGGTGGAGGGCATTCACGAGATCTTCGACGCCGGCTACGGCGGTCAGCTCTGCCTGGGGCTGGATTCCGGCTACTGTTCCGAAAGCGGCGCCTTCGGCCCGATGACCTTCCTGCCGCCCCACCCGTGGACGCATATGTTCACGAATACGCTGCCCGCGTTTCGCACGTTGGGGCTGACGGCGGAGGAAGAGCGGATGATGCTGGAAGTGAACCCGCAACGGATTGTGCCGGTGTCTTGACAGGTAGGGTGTGGAAGGCACATTCACAGTCTGGAAGGGTGCGAGAGCCCCGCCGAGTTTCGGTTGGCCTACCGAAACTCGGCGGGGCTCTCGCACCCTTCCAGACTGTGAATTTCCACCCACACTTTGCCGATGTGCGGGCGGGGCTCTCGCATCTTTCCAGACTGTGAATGTGCCTTCCACCCCTGGCTGATATGAATGCCTTCTCGACACTTCGAACGGATACCTGCGCCCCGGCTGGATATATCAAATGCAGGAATGATTGCGGTGTTCATGGAGGGGAGCGTGGTGAATCACGAAGCCGATGTTGTGCCGGCCGTGCCCCAGGGGCTCGATCCGTTCGGCCGCTGGTTCGAGTGGGCATTCGCGCGCTTTACGGAGCGATGGTCGGTCTGGATATTGCAAGGGTTGGCCGCTACAGGATTACTGTTGCTGTGGCTGGCGGTGATCGCCGGCGCCATTCTCGGATATCTCGGCGGCATCGGCGTGCTGAGCGGCGCGCACTTCCCGGCACGGCTGATCGCGCCGTTCGTGGTGATGATCGTCGTACTGGCGCTGCTGGGCTTGCCGTTATTCAGCTTTCTCATCGCCGGCATGATCAATACCGCGCTGAAGCAGGCGCGCGGTGAGGAGATCACCGTCGGCGACCTGTTTTCCGCGGGATGGGCGACACTGCCGGTGCTAGGCGCCGGGCTGCTGGTGGGGATCATGGTGGCCATCGGGTACACCTTCTTTATCATCCCCGGTTTTATCCTCGCCGCCTTCTCCTGGCTGGCGGTCCCGCTGATCGTGGCGAGACGCGTGGGCATTGTTGATGCATTGCAGTTGAGCTTCACCATCGTGGCGCGCAATTTCTGGCTTTTCCTGCTGTATATGCTGGTGGTCGGGCTGCTCATCAACGTGCTGGACGGCTTCGTGCTGATCCTGGCCGGTCCTGCCATGGCGCTGCTGCAGGTCGCCGTCATCGCCGATCTCTATGGGATCGCACGGCCGCAGCCGTCGATGGGCGAGGAGCCGGGCATGGCGGCGTAATCGAATTCGTAGGGCGCGGAGGCCTCTCCGCGCCTGGTTTCCGTATTTCCCCACCTCTTTAAGTATGGTAACGGGCGGCGCGGAGAGGCCTCCGCGCCCTACGGCCTTCGATCTGCACTGTAATAAATGGATACTCGAGCCGGGAACCTTTCGGGCAATTACCGGGTCTGATAAAATACTGTAACACAATGGGAAAGGATGTCTCATGCGAAACACCCTGACTGTCTTCTTCACCCTGTTCCTGCTGACCGCCGTCCTGCACGCGCAAGGACGAGTGGAATTCCGGCCTTCCCCGAAATTCACCGGCGACGCGCTGCCTGCCCCGCCGATGCAGCAAAAGCCGTGGACCCCGCCGCAGACCACGCTGCCGAAGGAGTGGATCTCCGCGACGGAAACGCTCTTCGCGCAGGGGCTGGCCGATCCGCGCGGGTGCGAATATGCCGTGATCGAGATCGGCGCCGGCAATACCTGGAAAGGCGATGCCGGCATCATGGCCGTGCACGGCTGGGTGCTGCCTGGCGCCGGGCCGCAGCGTTTCGCGGTGTGCTGGAACGGACTGATTTATCCGGTCGTCACGGTGATCGGCGCGGCTGATCTGGCCGTCGACGTGCGCGCGCAAATCGAAGGCCGGCAAGGAGGCACTGTCTTCGAAACCGACATGGTTTCGCATGAGAATCAATCAGGGCTGAAAGTCTGCCTGCTGCTGCGGTTGGGCGAAGGGAAGGCGGCGGAGGCGCTGTGGGATAAAGTCAAGGACCGTCAAGATAACGTGTATCACGAAAAGATGCTTACGGACCCTTACCTGTCGCTGGCATCAGATTGGGCGTGGACGATGTTCGAGCGCGGGGTAGGCGCCCACATGCGCGGCGACGATTGGCTGTCGGTGTCGGACTTCCAAACGCTGGACAGGATCAGCAAGGTCATCGAGGCGGAAGCAGCGAAGCGGGGTTTCGAGCGGCCAATGGTCGGAGGCGAGCGTGTTCCTCATGCCGCCTACCTGCAGTTTCTCACCCCGCTGCCCCGGTTCCTGGCTGATGAAGCACGACGGGTGAAGACTCCGCGCAAAGCGCCGTTCACCCTGGCGGCAATTATCGCAGAAAAAGACCGGACAAAACGCATTGCCGCGCTCATCGACGGGCTGGATGAGGTGAATGAGTCCAAAATGGGCGAGCCGGGCGGGGTGATGCTCGCGTGGAATCCCACTGTGAAGGCCTTGATCGCGGAAGGCGAGGCGGCGGTGGCGCCGCTCATCGACTGTCTGGAAAAGGATACGCGGCTGACGCGATCGGTTGATTCCGGTCGCTCCTTTTTCCGCGATCGGCGCATTGTGACCGTACGGGGAGCCGCGTATGCCGCCCTCACCGAAATTCTGCATACGCGGGAGTTCGGGCAAACCGTGAATGACGAGAGCGCCGTGCAAATGGCCGGCCGCATCCGCGCCTACTGGGAGAAGGTGAAAGGCACCACGCTGGAGGAGCGCTGGTACAACACGCTGGCCGACGACAACGCCACGCCGAAACAGTGGATGGAGGCGGCGGGATCGATCGTGCAGCCGGCCAATATCCAGGGCATCCCCGGCTCCGGCTACTGGTCAAGCAGTCCGTTGCAGCCCGGCGAAACGCCGCCGATGCGCGGAGAATCGCTGCGGGCTAAGAAAAATCCGTCGGTTTCCGAGCTGATGGCCCGGCGCATCCCGCAGATCGCGAAGCAGCCAGGCCAGGAACCGTCCCACATGAAGGACGTCAGCGAGATGGCGCTGAACCTGGCAAAGTGGGATCTCCGCGCATCGCTGCCGGTGCTGCGCGACCAGGTTGCGCGCTGCCGGGAAACGCGCGATTACGATAATATGCTGGCGGCTTCGATCGGTCGTCTCACGATTGAGCGCATACGTGGAGAAGACCCACAGGCGGCGAGCGATTACGCGGCATGGTTGCTGGGCAGCGAGCCGACCAGCATGTCGTCCAATATCGTCACGATGCTGGAGCCGCTCTGGCGTTACCCCGGGGACCGCACATTGGCGGCCGCTGCGGAGAAGCTCTTCAACGATCCGGCATCAGCGTGGGCGAACCTGTGGCTGGGCAAAGGTCTACTGTTTGCACACCCGGGTTCGGTGAACTCACCACTGCTCGGTGTGCCCGCATTTCGACGGCATGTCCTCACCGCACTGGCCGATCAGACCGTCGCGGGCAAGCTGAATCATGATCCCAAATCATGGACGCGTGTCGAGCTTTCCAAAGACTTCACCGTGGGTTACACCATCGAAGATAAAAATCAGCCGGCGATCACGGACCAGCCGGTACGCGTTTGCGACCTGTATGCCATGAAGCTTGCCGAGGTGCAAGGGATGCCGGCGTTCAAGCTGGAGTGGCTGGAAGCGGAGCGCGATCGTGTGATTGCCGATGCGACGGAGCGCCTGCGCAAGTTCGGCGAACGTTATGGGTTCGACCCGGCGCTGCCCAAGGAGTTTTATGGCCATTGGGATTACGAAGCGCGCATGATCTTCCCTCGACTCGAGCAACCCGCGACGGAGGAGAATGTGCGACAGGGACGGGCTATCATCGCGCTGCCGGCGGATGCGCAGCGCCGGGTGATGCCGCTGCCGGCCGTGCCGCTGGCGGGCAAGTGGGTGACCTGGCAGCAATACCCCTACGAGCAGCAGACGTATAACGGACAGACCAATAAAGCCGAGTATAAGCACGCCTATCACCAGGAGGTGACGGTCTGGCAAGCCGAGGAGATGCTGGTGGACGGGAAGTGGCAGCGGTTCTACGGCGCCGTCGGACCACATGAGCTGATGCGTATCCCGGCGGCGGAGATCGAGTTGTCATTCGTCGGGGAAGATCGTTGGGGAGAGCTGTCCAACGGATTCGACTGCCAGGCGGTCATCCGCGAGGGACACAATATCGCGGCGAATGCGCCGTTGACGCTCGATATCTCCCTGCGGAATCGCCGGGGCATCGATCAGCACGGACCGAGCACCTTCAACCTGCCCTTCGACGACGGCCGGCCGTCGCTGCGCCCGGGCATGGCGATTCACCTGTTCTTCGCGCCGCCCACGCCGGACGGGCGCTACCCGGAGAAGTGGGACGAGCTGCCGTCGAAAGCCGCGGAAGGTGCGGGCTGGCGCGTGAATGAAGCGTGGAAGAAGCTGGGGCCGGCGGAGAGCTACCTGGCCGTGAGCCTTGATCTGGCGAAATGCTTCGACCTGTCGCGCGCGGGTCAATACTACTGCTATGTCTCTTTCAGCAAGGCTAACCCGGCCTTCGACTTCGCCGAGGGGCAATCCAGTTACTTCTATTTTCAGATAGGAAAGTAGGTTATTCCAGGCTAGTCATTCTTGCTCTTGCTCATTTATCTTGCTCTTGCTCTAAAAAAGCCTCACGGACATCAGTTCCGTGAGGCTTTTTTAGAGCAAGAGCAAGATAAATGAGCAAGAGCAAGAGTGCCTCGCCTGGTGAAGGTTCGTTACTCTGCTACACGTTGAACCGAATATTCAAAATCTCCCCGTCCTCGACCACGTGGGTCTTCCCTTCGAGTTTGAACAACCCGGCTTCCTTGATGGCGTGCTCGGAGCCCAGGCGGCGTAAATCCTCATAGTGGAAGGATTCGGCACGGATGAAGCCGCGCTCGAGGTCGGAGTGGATGCGGCCGGCGGCGACCGGTGCGGTGTCGCCGCGGTGGGTGGTCCACGCCCGGCACTCGTCCTCGCCGACGGTGAAGAAGGAGATCACGTCCAGCGCATAATAGCAGGTGCGGATGAGCTTGTGCGCGGCCGGCTGCTCGATGCCCATGGCGGCGCAGAAATCGGCCACTTCTTCGTCCGGCAATTGCGCGATCTCTTCCTCGATCTTGCCCTGGAAGGCAATGGCCGGGCTGCCGTTGATGAGCAGCACGCCGTCGCGCTCCTCCACCTGCATGCCGGGCAGCATCTCCGCGGTCAGCTCTTGCCCCTCGCCCAGGTTGATGGCATAGATCATCGGCTTCATGGTGAGGAAGGTGTAGCCCTTCAGCATCCGATCTTCTTCATCCGTCAGCTCAATGCCGCGCAGGGGCTGCTCGCTCTCCAGGTGCTCCTGCAGGCGCTGCATGACCTTCAATTCCTTTTCGTTCTCCGCCTTGTTGCGGCCCTTGCTGATCTCTTCCTTCAACCGCTCGACGCGCTTCTCCACCACCGCCAGGTCGCCCAGCAGCAGTTCGGTCGCCACGATGCTGATGTCGCGCGCGGGGTCGATCGACTCCAGCGGGTGCGGCATGGCGGCGTCCTCGAAGGCGCGCACCACGTGCACCAGCGCGTCCACCGCGCGCAGGTTCGCCAGGAACTGCCCGCTGAAGGAATCCTTCTTCGTCGCCCCCTGCACCAGCCCGGCCACGTCCACGAAGTTGATCGATGCGTAGATCGTCCGCTTCGGCTTGTACTGCTCGGACAGCCACGCCAGGCGCGCGTCCGGCACGGTGGCCACGCCGATGTTCGGCGCATTCGACGTGGAGAAGCCCCCGGTCTTCACCGTGTTCTTCGTCACAATATTAAACAGTGTGGTCTTGCCCACGCTGGGCAGCCCGATAATGCCAATTTCCATAACGCGGTATTGTAACATGGAAGGATGGAAGGATGGAAGATTGGAAGGATGGAAGGGCTCGATATGCGACCAGATGCCCTGTAACATTCCGCCCGGTCAGGTGGTTGAGTAGGCAAGCGAGCCTTTTCACATCTTTCCATCGCTCCCGCGCCGTATCGAAACCGCCGCACCCATAATGCCCGTTCACATTCGGTTAACGTATCAGTGTGGTGGTTTCGATACGGCGCGGGAGTGATGGAAAGAGGCGAAACGCTCACCAGCCTGCTCAACCACCGGGATTGGCTCTAATTTTCCATCCTTCCAACGTTTTTTATTTCATCATTTCGTAATACTGCCGTAAACGCGATATAATCAAGTTATTGCATTATATATCCGGAGGCAGTTCAGTCTATCCGCAGTGCCGGCGCTTAGCCTCAAGGCGGAGTACCCTCTTCCGGATTCGCTGAATACCCTCGCTTATGGCCCGGTGTCGCGAGGCGCCGGGTCTCCAAGCATGTGACCTGGCGGACTCTGGCCGCGCATGCGCTCATCACGGCTTGAAGGGCCCGCAGGAGAAAGGGCTCGGCCATGCAGCTAATTTTAGCCGTCATCACCCTCATCGCCAGCGTCCTGGGACTGCTGTTCGGTTTCCTCAGCCGGCGGGCTGCCCGCGGAACAGGCAAGCCAGCCATCATTTCACCGGCCCTCGTCGGTTTGTGGGCCGCGCTGGCGGCGGTCGTCCTCTTTCTGCTGACACTACCCACCGGCCAGCCATTCTCACCCGGGCTGCGGCTGGGATGGGGGATTCTCATCGGCGCGCTGTTCGGTATCATCGCCGTCGCCCGCTCCGGAAACCGTGACGAAGACGGCATGGCGCACGCGGTGGAGATGCTCTCGCTCTCCGCCTTCGGGCCGGCGCTCATCCTCATCGCATTCCGCGGCTACCCGAACGAGGTGCTGATGGGCTTTGCGCTGGGCGCGGTGCTGGCGGCGTTCGGGGCGGGCGCGCTGCTGCGGCCGTTGCTGGCGGGCGAGGAAGCCGGCAGTTCCGGCTCCGCGCCGGGCACCGAGCTGTTTGCGCTGTCAACCGCTGCCATCGTGGCGGGAACGCGGCTGGCTATCGGCCACTTCCCCCGCATCTCGGTCGACCTGTCAGTCAACCGCTGGGCCGGCTTCACGCACACGGAGGTGGCGGGTGGCTACTGGGCCTTTCCCGCGCTGGCGGTGGCGACGGCGGCGCTGGTGATGGCGCTGGTCCCGCGCGATGTGAACGAGGAAGAGCGTCCCTGGCTGCCGCTCGGTGTCGGCGCGCTGGGCGCGGTGGCGGTGGTTATCCTCACTCTCATCATCGGCGCGAAGCTGCTGCCCGAATTGCGCTGGCAGCCGCTGCTGTATGGCGTGATTGCCTTCGGGTTGATCAGCGCCGGGCTGATTCGCCACGGGCAGGTGGGTGGGGGCACGCGGCCGCTGGGGCTGGCCTTCGGCGCGGTCATCTTCACGCTGGCGGTGCTGATCATCGTCTTCCGCGGGAAGATGCACGGTTACGGCGAAGCGCTGGTATTGCTGGTCGGGTTGCCCATCATGGCGGCGCATTACCTGGCGGGAAAACGCGACTCGCTGGCGGCATCATTGGGCACCGGCGCGCTGACCGTTGGCCTGCTGATGGTGCTCTTCCGCGTTTTCCTCGAGCGCATGGATTCCCCGTGGGCGCTCACCTTTCAACAGCAATACAACCTGGTGGCCGCGCTGCTGGGCGCATCGGCGACCTTCGGGCTGCTCGCTTTTACCGGCCGCACCATGGAGCGGCTGCAGGGCGACCCGCATCGTGGGCGCTTCTCGCTGCTGGCATCTCGCGCGGCGCTGCTTGCCATCTTCATCGGCATTGTCCCGCCGGCGCTGGCCATCCTCTGGGGCGAGCAGGCGGTGAGCGCTTTCCTCGCCGGGTTGATCGTCAGCCAGGCGGCGTGGATGCTGCTGGCGGCGTGGACGGTGGGCCAGGAGCGCGCGGCGGCGCTGGCGGCCATCCCGCAGATCCCCTTCCTCCTCGCCGCGCTGGTGGCGGTGCAGCTTACGCGACCGATGCTCGAGCTGGAGCTGACCAATGCCGTCAAGCTGGTCATCGCCGTCACAATCACTGTCATCCTGATGATCTGGGTGGCGGTGGACGGCATGCTGCGCGGCAAGGAGCCTGACGCACTTGCGGCGGAAACCGCGGATCGCTGACAGGAGAATTGACATGAGACTGCCATTTTATACCTGGATTTTACTGGTGATCATCGCGGTGACCGGCTGGGTGGTGGCGGACCTGATCGCCGGCGAGACGCCGTACGGCCGCTTCTCGGGCACGCTGCTGGCCGCCGACACCGGCGATCCGCTGCGCGAAGTCAGGGTCAGCGTGGCGCCGAAGGCAAGCTCGGAGAAAAATTACTACGTCACCACCGACGGGCAAGGGCGCTTCCTCTTCCCGCGGCTGCCGGTCGGCGTTTACTCGATGAACGCCGACACGCAGGCGCACCAGCAGGCCGGCGAGCCGATCAAAATCAGTGAAGGCCGCACAACCTCGGCGATTTTCGAGCTGGAGCCGACCGAGCCGTTCTTGCGCGTGTTCCAACGACAAAGCGTCTTCACCACCCGTGAGGAGCCGAAGCTGCGCGTGCACGGCTTCGCCCCCACCGGCGAAGTCTCGGTCCATCTTTACCGTGTGGCTCCGGAGGCGGTCAGCGCCAACTGGCGGGGCCTGTCGGTCGAGTCGTTATCCATGCACGGATACGATCTGGACACCGTCAATCTCGATAACGTGCCGCAGCTCGCGCGGGTAGCGCTCGATCCCTCCAAAGAGAAGATGGAGATATCCGCGCACGACCGTGACGGTGAAGGCGTGTTTCGCAAGGAGATCGCCACCGGCAAGCTGGCGCCCGGCACTTACCTGCTGTCGGTGGAGGCACAGCACCTGCGCAAGCTGGCGCCGGTGGTGGTGACCGACCTGGGGCTGATCGTGAAGGCGGCGCCGGGGCAGGTGCTGGCTTACGCGGTAGATATTGCTACCGGCAAGGCACAGGCCGGCACCGGGCTGCAGGTGCTGCGCGACGGCAAGCCGGTGGCCTCCGGGCAGACCGATGCGCGCGGACTGGCGCTGCTGACCATGCCGAAAATGGAGAGCGGCGAGTTCGCGGTGATCGGGAGCAAGGGAAAATCGCAGGCGATCGCCCACCTGTATGCCTACTGGTACGACGGCGATTCGCCGCTGCGCGTGTATACCTACACCGACCGGCCGGTCTACCGTCCCGGGCACGAGGTGGCCTTCAAGTCCATCCTGCGCGAGCTGGACGGCAACGAATACAAGGTGCCGGCGAAGGAAGCGGTCAGCGTGCGGGTGACCGACGAGCGCGACACGCTGCTCTACTCCGGCCGCTTGACCACCTCCGACTTCGGCTCGCTGAACGGAAAATTCACGCTGCCGGAGGACGCGCTGCCCGGCAGTTACACCATCTCGCTCAACACCCGCGGGGGGCATTACGACGACTACTTCTCGGTGGCCGAGTACCGCAAGCCGGAATACGAGGTGAAGGTCGTCACACCGGTGAAGCGCTATCACCAGGGGCAGACGATCAAGGCTGCCGTGCGCGCGGATTATTATTACGGCGCGCCGGTACCGAACGCGGAGCTGTATTACCAGGTGATGCGCTCGCAGAACTGGTATTACAGCGAGGGCGACGCGTGGGACGAGGACATCGCCGCCCCGGAATACGACGACGGCGAATTCGTGACATATGGATCGGGGAAGACGAATGCCGCCGGTATGTTCGAGATCACCGTACCGCCGGAAAAGAAGAAGAAAGGCGAGGAGCAGGATCAGGACTGGGTGTATACCATCTCCGCGACGGTGATGGACGCCAGCCAGCGCGAGGAGAGCGGGGACGCCAGCGTGTTGATGACCCAGGGCGCCTTCCGCCTGGAGGCGCAGCCGGAGGACTGGGTGGCGGAGCCGGGGCAGCCGGTGGCGATGAAGATCCGCGCGGTCGATTATGACGGCAAGCCGGTGGGTAATGTCCGCGGCACGGCGGTGTTCGCCCGCACACAGTGGGAGAACGGGCGCGAGAAGACGCTGGAGGCGGTGAAGCGCCCCTGGCAGGCGGACGACAGCGGCCGGGTGACGGTCACCTTCACGCCGCAAAAGGACGGCGACTACCGGCTGACCGTCAGCGCGAAGGACGGAGACGGCAACCGCATCTCCACCGAGGCCGGGCTGTGGGTGATGAGCAGCGCGTATGCCTCTTTCAATTACCCCTACCAGGACATTGACGTGCGCGCCGACCGCAGTCTCTACCGCGAAGGAGACACGGCGCAGATCATGGTGAACACCCGCTACGCGCCCATCACCGCGCTGCTGACGGTAGAGGGCCCGGGCTTGTTGGAACAGCAGCTGGTGGAGCTGAAGGGCAAGTCGAGCGTGCTACCGCTGAAGATCAAGCCGGAGTTCATGCCCTCCGTGCGCGCCAGCGTCTGCTTCCTGAAGGGCAAGCAGTTCTTCTCCGGCGACGCGCCCATCAACATCTCGCGTGAGAAGAAGGCGCTCAAAGTGGAGATCACCGCCGACCGGAAGAAATATGGGCCGGGCGAGGAGGCAACCTACACGGTGAAGACGCTGACGCCGGATGGCAAGCCGGTGCAGGCGGAGGTGTCGCTGGGGCTGGTGGATGAGGCGATTTACGCTATCGCGCCGGAGAGCGCGGAGGATATCGTCAAATATTTCTATCCCAAGCGCGCGCAGGAGGTGCAGACCGCCTTCTCCTTCCCGGAGATTTACCTGTCCGGCGACAACAAGGGCGGGTCGAAGATCCAGGCGCGCCGCCGCTTCCTGGATACCGCGTTCTGGAACCCGACCACCGTCACCAACGCGCAGGGGCAGGCCAGCTTCACGCTGAAGCTGCCGGACAACCTGACCACCTGGCGCGCCACCTGCCGCGCGACCACCCGCGACACCCGCGTGGGGCAGATCACCGCGGAGTCGGTGGTCACCAAGCCGTTCCAGGTGCGGCTGGAGCCGCCGCGCTTCCTCACCCAGGGCGACCGCCTGACGCTGGCGGCGGTGGCGCACAACCTGTCCGGCGGCAGCCTGTCCGCGCAGATGGGATTGAATGTGAAGGGATTGCGCCTGTTCTCCGGCGCCGACCGCACGAAGCGCATCGGGAACGGGCAGACGGCCCGCCTGGAGTGGGATGCGAAGGTGCTGGATCCCGGCCTGGCCACCCTCTCCGTGTGGGGGCTGGGCGGCAATCTGCAGGATAAGATGGAGCTGACACTGCCCATCCAGCCGTGCGGTCGCGAAAAGGTGCAGGTGCAAAAGGGTGCGGTAGCGGCAAAGGTCAGTCCTGTTTTTGTGATCGATAAGGCCTGCATCCCCGGCTCGCAGGGGCTGACGCTGCGGCTTACGCCGTCGCTGGCCTCCGCCATGATGGGGTCACTGGATTACCTGGCCGGCTACCCGTATGGGTGCGTGGAGCAGACGATGTCCGCCTTCCTGCCCGACGTGATCATCAAGCAACTGCTCGATACGCTGAAGATCGACAACCCGGAGCTGAAGAAAGAGCTGCCGAAGATGGTGCAGGAGGGCTTCCTCAAGCTGTATGCGATGCAGCACGACGACGGCGGCTGGGGCTGGTGGACATACGACGAGACGGACCCGTGGATGACCGCCTACGTGGTCTACGGGCTGGCGCAGGCGCAACAGGCCGGCTACAGTGTCAACCCGCGCGTGATGGAGAGCGGCATTGCCGCGCTGAAGCGCCAGGCGTCGTGGCAGTCGAATATGGCCGGCTTCGTCGCGCTGGCGCTGGCGGAGGCGGGACAGCGAAAATCGGCGGAAGCCCTGGTCAATGAGTTCCTCGGCAAGCAGGGGCCGAATCGGCTGGCCAATCTAGATAATTGGAACAAGCTGATGCTGGCGCAGGCGATGGCGCTGCTCGGCAAGGAAGACCAGGGTCGCGCCATTGTGACGGCGATGTGGCGGCAGTACAGCCCGCTGGGAGAGGATGCTTCGGAGGATTACTGGTGGTCGGGCAACGATTTCGACGCCGCCTTGCTCTCCGCCGCGGCCGTGCTGACGCCGGACGACCCGCGGCTGCCGGAACTGGTGCAAAAGCTGATGGCGCGCCGGCAGGACGGCCACTGGTACTCTACGCGCGATACTGCCTTCATCCTGTATGGCCTGAGCCGTTACCTGGCGCATACCCGCGAGCTGCAGCCGGACATGACGGTGAAGGTGCTGCTGAACGGCAAGCAGGTGGCCGCGCGCCGCTTCACCCGGCAGGATCTCTTCCAGCCGGAGTTCACGCTGAAGCTGAACGCGATGGACATCACCGGGCAACGGCCGCGGCTGGACATCGTGAAGGAAGGGACAGGCCGGCTGTATTACTCTGCCAACTTCACGCAATACGTAGCGCTGAAGCCGGGACAGCGGGTGGAGAACGGCGGCGACCTGCGGGTGGAGCGCACGTATCGTAAGGTGAAGCGCGACCGCACGAAGCAGGGGACCATCGGCGAGGCGAACGGTCCCGCGCTGACCGCCTTCCGCAGCGGCGACGTCATCGAGGTGACGCTCACCGTGCGCTCGCAGCGCCGTTACGAATACCTGATGCTGGAGGACCTGCTGCCCGCCGGCTGCGAGGTGCAGGACCGTGGCAAAATCTCGCCGTATGAGTGGAGCGACTGGTGGTGCGACGAGATCATCCGCGACGAAATGGTCGGCTTCCCGCTGCGCTCGCTGAGCCCGGGCGTGAACCGCGTGACATATTACCTGGTCGCCCGCACCCCCGGCGCCTTCACCGCCCTCCCGCCGCGGGTATATGACATGTACCGGCCGGAGCGGCGCGGCGAAGGGGTGGGGCAGGTGATTACGATCAGGTAAGCGCAAGGGGACTGTCCCCGTTGCGTTAAAAGGGGACAGTCCCTATGGTCACGTAAACGAGCGTGAAGGAGGAAACGGGCTCTGGTTACGAGGGGAGGGGACAGTCCCTGAGCTTGCCTATTCCCAACGGGCTGATAAAGGAATAAGATGAAGGCATTGCGATTACTGATATTATTGTTGCTCATTGCCGGCGCCGCCGCCGCGCTCTGGTTGCCAAGCCGCGAGCGGGTGGTGGGGAGTTACGTCACCTCGCTGCAGGGGCGCACGAAGGGGCAGCGCATCAATGCGGAGCGGGCGGCGAAGGCGCTGGACGGGGTGGTGATCGCGCCGGGGCATGTCTTTTCCTTCAATAAAACGGTCGGCTCGTGGACGCCCGACCGCGGCTACGTGCTGGCGCCGGTCAGTTATGATGGGGAATTGATCGTGGACTGGGGTGGGGGTGTCTGCCAGACCTCCACCACCCTCTATAACGCCGCGCTGGTGGCCGGGCTGGAGGTGGTCGAGCGCCACCGCCACACCTGGGCGCCCAGCTACATCCCGCCCGGCCGCGACGCCGCAGTGGCGCAATACACCACCGACCTGCGTTTGCGCAACCCCTTCCCGACTCCAGTGCGGCTAAAGGCCGACATCCGTGAAGGAAGCATCGGTTTCGAGATCATCGGTAGTCAGGCTGGACCTCTTGCAACAGTGGAATGCGAGCCTTCCGCCACGGTGGAGCCGGTCGCGGTGGTGAAATATGACGGCCGCCTTGCCCCCGGCCAGCGCCGCCTGATCACCCACGGCCGCCCCGGCATGCGGGTGGACGTCTTCCGTACCTACCTGCGCGGCAAGCGGGCGGGAGAGCGGGAGTTACTCTCGCATGACATGTATCCGGCAATGAACCAGGTGGTGGCGGTGGGCATTAAATAAGAATCGGAGCGCGGATTAGCAATCCGCACGCCATAGCCTGCCAGATACCACTCCATAGAACGCACCAACATGCTTACATCGAGAAGACCTGAAGGGTAAATGGCTTTCATACCGAATCATCCGACTATGCAAACTGGTTCACTAAAGGCGAATTGGAGAATATTCCGGCATTTTACCCTCTGGTTCATTATACCGACGGTATTGCATTATCTCCTTAGCATTTACTGTCTGTTCCGATTCCGAGAGGAGATCGCGTATGCCCGATATCCGGACGGAAATGGATTTGATTCGTTTTTGTATAGTTTTACGGTGCATAACCCGGAATGGCGAATCTCATCCTGGCCTGTTACGCCATCTGATTTAGCGACGATGATGATTCCGCAGAGCATTTTGTTGGGTGTGCTGGTCGCAATCTTCTTTGGGAGTCTCTTCGTAGCATGGCTAATGCTGGCTAACTACCTCAGACCTGTTTTATGCATCTTTTGTATTCCTGTCATCTTGGGGCTCTTCTTTATTATCTCTTTCATGCTTTCCGGGTTAAGTTATTCTCTTCATGTTTCCAGCGCCCATCTTCCGCCACAGACAGAAAAGATGCGCTGGCTCACTCGCTTTTTCGACCTCCAGGGTGAAATGTTGGCGACCGAATATGAGTTCGAAATATCTGGTGGACTGGGGCCGAGTACGTGTGATGCCAGCATCGCTGTGAAAGTGCCACCACAGGACGTCACGAAGTGGGTGGAGAAACAGCAACGATATCAGTTCAAGCCGTGTATAAAAGACGATTTGTTGCCGCAGGTGTATACGCTCCGTTTGCACGATGCCATCTGGGAGCATTCGTCACCCCCCAAATATTTCGATGGCTCCGGCGCTTCCGCGACAGTGTACCGGCGTGAGGGTATTATATTCTTCACTATTGATTATTAAGCATAAAGGTGATCATTTTCCCGGCAAGAGATGCCAGCGCTCCCAGGGAGGAATCCAACCCCTCCTTGTATAATATTACCCCCCATGGCACGCACTAAAATCGTTTGTACCCTGGGCCCTGCGTCCGAGAGCCCCGATGTCCTCCGCGCGATGGTGGGGGCGGGGATGCGGGTGGCGCGGATCAACTGCTCGCACGGCTCCCCGGAGGAGCACGCGGCGCGCGTGGAGCTGGTTCGGCAGATTTCCCGCGAAACCGGGGTCGTGCTGTCGGTGTTGTATGACCTGTCCGGCCCGAAGATCCGCACCGGCTTGATGCCGGAGCCGGTGGAGGTGGAGGCCGGGAAGGAATTCACCCTTACCGAGCGAGACAATCCGGCGCCGGGTGAAGTGCCGCTGGGGTTCAAGGCGATGACGGCGGTGGTCAGGCCCGGTTCGCGCATCCTCTTCGACGACGGCGCGGTGGCGGCGGAGGTGGTCTCCGTCTCCGGCACGGATATCATCGCCCGCGCGCTGAACAGCGGGCCGATCGGCGAGCACAAGGGCATCAACCTGCCGGGCGAGAGCCTGCCCATCCCCGCGGTCAGCGAGAAGGACATCGAGGACCTGCGCCAGGGCTTGCGTGTGGGCGCCGACTGGTTCGCGCTCTCCTTCGTGCGTTCGGCGGCGGATATTGAGCCGGTGCACCAGATCATGCGGGAGGAAGGCATCTTCCGCCCGGTGATCGCCAAGATCGAGAAGCACGAGGCGATTACCAACCTGGAAGAGATCATCAACGCCTTCGACGGCGTGATGGTGGCGCGCGGCGACCTGGGGGTGGAGGTGTCGCTGGAGCAGATCCCGTTGCTGCAGAAGCAGATCATTCGCCTGTCGAATCACCTGGGCAAGCCGGTCATCACCGCCACGCAGATGCTCGACTCGATGATCCGCAACCCGCGCCCAACCCGCGCCGAAGTGACCGACGTCGCCAACGCCATCCTCGACGGCACCGACGCGGTGATGCTCTCCGGCGAGACGGCGATGGGCAAATACCCGGTGGAGACGGTGAAAACCATGGCCACCGTCGCCGAATACGCGGAGACCATCCTGCCGGACGACATGGTGCCCACCGATCTGGCGCCGGAATTCAACCGTCCCACCGGAGCGCTGGCCGCCTCCGCGGTGGACATCGCCGAGCACCTGGGCGCCACGGCGATCATCGCCGCCACCACCCACGCCCACACCGCCATGCTCGTCTCCAAATCCCGCCCGCGCCAGCCCATTATGGCCGCTACCATGCTGCCGGAGACCTATACCCAACTGCCGCTGCTATGGGGCGTCACCCCCTTCCTGGGCACGGAGAACGAAACGACCGACCAGATGGTGGACCGCGCCGTGCGCCATGCCGCCTCCGCCGGCCTGGTGAAGGATGACGATATCGTGGTCATCGTCTCCGTCACCCCGCAGCCCGTCGGCGTCGTCACCCGCGCCAGCAACACCCTGCGCATCGCCCACGTGCGGCAGCACGCCTGATTTTGTAAGCGGTGGAATAGCGATTCTCAGTCTGGAAGGGTGCGAGAGCCCCGCCCGAATCCAGATAAGCTTGCCTGAATTCGGGCGGGGCTCTCGCACCCTTCCAGACTGAGAGTCTTAGTTACTCACTTTACCTGTTATCGGCAGGGCTATTGCATCCTTCCAGACTGAGAATCACTATTCCATCGCTTACCTGGTCAGAGATTAAAATCCCTTAACAATGCCTCATTTCGCTGCCCTTTGTCGGAACCTGCCGGCCGCTTCGGTGTCATCTCAGATAATAATCATCAAAATCGACGGATTCGAGCTGCCATGCCCCCGGCAACATCGAAAACAGTAAAGAAGCGCACGCAACCGGTCAGGCGGACATCGCTGTTGTCGCCCTGGCTGCGCAATAGTGTGCGCCGGCGCTGGGCGTATATCGTTTTCACGTTGATATTGCTCTTCGACGCCGCGTTGCTGTTCCTCGACCTGGATTACCACCTCTTCAATACCCGCGAAACCATCGCGCATCTGCTGGTGCTCAGCGGCGGGCTGCTGACGCTGGTCGCGGTTTACCACCTGGCGCGGTCGATGAAAACCTCGCGCGACGTGGGGTTGTGGGCGATGGTGCTGCTGGGGTTGAACGTGCCCTGGCTGCTGTATCTCCGCCAGGGAGAGTTGACGAATCTGTTTCCCCTCGCACTGGCGCTGGCGGTGCTGGGTTACCTGCTGCTGCTGAATGACAGCCGGGTCGGCGGGCTGCTACTCGGCGCCGGCGCCGCCGGGATGCTCGCTTGCGACCAACCGGTCGGAGTGGGGGTGCTCTTCGGGCTGTTCGTGCATGCGGTCTGGTGGCTGCGCGGACGTGCCCGCCTGCTGCAGTTGGCCTGGGCCGGCGCCGCGTTTCTTGCGGTAGCGCTACCGTGTTATCTCTTCACGCGGCCGCAATTACAGCTTGCCATGCCGGCAGACGGCCTGCTGGCCGGATTCGGCGCCAACGCGGTGGGGCTGCAAGCCTGGCTGCTGCCGCTGCTGGCTCTCCCCTTGCTGGCGATGACGCTGGTGCAGGTGGTCGGCCCACACTGGCGGCTGCAGCGGGAGCCGCTGGCGCTGGCGCTGGTCGTGGCCGGCGCGGTGTTGCTGGGCGCGTGCTGTCGGCGCGATTTCTCCCTGTATGGCATCCTCGGCCTGGCTCCGGTCACCGCCATGTGGTTGGCGCTGGGCCTGGACCAATTGCAAAGGCGCGTGCCGGCGTGGGTGTGGGCGTCGATCGGGGTGATGCTGGTGCTGACCACGCTGCCACAGAACCTGGTGAGCTGGGCCGCGCGCGCCGCCCGGCTGCCGGAGCGCGTCACGGATGTGCGCATTGCACGGCAGATTGACGATCCCCGGCCGGAGATGCTGGTGCCGCTCTACTCGTATCTGCGCGAGGGAACGGTGGAGGTTTGGGAGGGCGAGCGTCCTCGCGAGCCACGATTATGAGCCCGTCCCCGAACCTAATGCTTTTCGAAAGCCGGTTTCGAAAGGCGCTAGATCCGGAGGCGGGCTCATAATCGCGGCTCGCGAGGACGCTCGCCCTCCCATCCATTCATCCTCCCATCCATTCATCCATTCAGGCGCTCGACCGCGAATCCCCCCGCCGGAATAATCGTCAACTCGCAAGTTGTTCGCGTGCCCTCATCAAGACCCAGGCGATTGGCGTCCCCTTCGATCTGCGTGAAGCGTTCGTGCGCCCAGGCGCGGGCACGCTTCCCTTCGCGGGGGAGGCAGTCGGGCACCAGCAGCGGCGCCAGTCGTTCCGCCGCCAGGCTGACGGCCACGCGCGAGGCATCCGCCGCCACCCAGCGCCGGCCCAGTTGCTGGGCGGCCACCGCCGTGGTGCCGCTGCCGCAGACGAAGTCGCCCACCGTATCTCCTTCGTCGGTGGTCGCCAGCAGCAGCCGCTGAAGCAGCGCTTCCGGTTTCTGCGTGGGGTAGCCGATGTTTTCTTCCGACCACGGCATCAGGCCGTGCTGCTCCCACACATCGTCCGGCAGCTTGCCCCGCGTATAATCGCGCGCCGACCCGTCCGCCCGCGGCTGCCCGTTCGTCCACTTGTACGGGGTACGCACGCGGTCGGCATAAAACTTCCACGACGTCGCCGAGTTCGTGTAGTAGAGGATGCTGTCGTGCTTGCGGGCGAAACGGTTCTTCGACGCGCCGCCGCCGGAGTAATACCAGATGAGCTCGTTCTGGAAATTCGCCATGCCGAAGAGGTGGTCCAGCACCACCTTCGCGTAATGCGCCGCGTGCCAGTCCAGGTGCAGGAAGAGTGCCCCCTCCGGCTTCAGCAGCGCCCGCACCCGCGCCAGCCGCTCCTCCAGCCACTGCAAATACCCGTGCAAGCCGTCATCCCAGGTATCGGAATACGAGGCACCGCGCTCGACACTGTGCAGCAAGCGCCGCGTCTTTTGCGTGAAAAACGGCGGGTCGAGGTAGATGACGTCAAAGGACTCCGCCGGCAGCGCTTCCATCACCGCCAGGCACTCGCCGTGAATCAGCCGGTTGCGCCCCTCCGAGAAGAGCGCGGAGGGCTCCCCGGCAGGACCGATGGCCTGAACCGTGTGGAAGGTGGAAGGCATGTTGTTTTGTTAGACAACCGTGAAAAAAATCCTGCTTTTGGGAGTGCGGCAGCTCGATGCCGCTTTCATATTACGTAAGGTGTTCGAGATAGATATAACGTTATACCTATATTGAATACCTTACGCCAAATGAAAGCGGCGTCTAGCCGCCGCACTCCAAAAAATGGTGTATAATCCCACGGATTCGGAAGGAGACCATCCATGCGAACGCCGTTGCAATTGACCAATCAGTATTACCGCCCGCTGCCGAACGTGCCGTTTACCTACGGCGTGCCCATCCCGGAAGGGACGGCGAAGACGGTGGCCGACATTGCGCTGCTCGACGCGACGGGGAACCCCGCGCCGGTGGCGGTGCAGGCGATGGCGACCTGGCCGGACGGCTCGGTGCGCTGGGCGCTGCTGGACTTCGCCGGCGACTTCGCGCCCAATGAGCAGGCGGAATGGCAATTGGTCATCGGCGAAGGCGTTATGCCGCCCGCGCCGGCGTCCCCGGTGGTCGTCGAAGACACAACCGACGGCATCCGCGTGGGCAACGGCGTGCTGGAGGCGACTTTCCGCCGTGGCGCCTTCCGGCTGATCGACACGCTGACTGCCGACGGCGGGGAGATTATCAACGCTTCATGTCGCTGCGACATCGTCGCCGTGTCGCCGACCGGGAAGATCTTCCGCGCCGGCTACGACCCCGCACCGAAGCTCTCGCTGGAGGACGTCACCCCGCTGCGGGCGGTGGTGCGTTGGGACGGCGGGCTGTATGCCGGTGACGGAACGCGCATGACCGAGTTCCGGCTGAAGCTCACCTTTTATGCCGGCAATCCCTACATCAAAATCGAGCATTCCGCCGTCTGCCGCGAGCAACCGGAGACCGGCGTCATGATTCGGGAATACCGCATCGACCTGGAGACGGCGCAGGACCGCCGCACGACGAAGGTGGTTCGCCAGAAGAACCACGGCGTGGATTACTTCTCGCGGCTGGTCGAGCTGCCGCAGAACGTGCACATCATTGTGCCGACGAAAGGCGCGGACGGGCAACCGGCGGAGAACGCCGGCATCCTGGGCGCGGTGGGCAAGCCGGTAGTCGAGGATGAAGCGGCCTTCGGGGAAGACGTTGCCTCCTTCCCGCACTTCATGAAGCCCGGCGCGCCGCGGGTGGCCATCGGCGGTGGGTACGCGGTGGTCTACCCCTTCCTCGGCCTACGCGACGCACAGCGCACGCTGGTCGCCAGCATCCTGCGCATGGCGCCGCAGCATCCCAAGGGAGTAAACGCGGACGAGAACCGGCTGAGCTTCGAGATCTGGCCGGCCGGCAACGGCAATTGGCGACTGTCGCGCGGGATGACGAAAACGCACCACCTGGCCGTCAGCGCCTTCGGTCGGACGCTCTCCGCGGAGGAGATCGACAACGAGGCCGCGCGGCGCGAGATGTTCGCCGGCTACGTTCCCGGCGATCCGGTGAGCATTATCCTCGATCCGAAATACGTCCGCCAGACGAAGCAGGTGGAGACCGACAAACTGCTGCCGCGCTTGCCGCAGCGCTACCCCAAGCTGGAGACGAAGATCGAGGGGATCGAGCTGCACGGCAAGCCGCTGGCCTCCTCCGGCATGATGGATTACGGCGAGGCGATCTCCACCAATAATGAGGAAGATCAGGGGCACACCTACGCCATGGAATATTTCCGCCGCGGGGCCTATGAGCAATACCAGAAGCTGGTGGCGCAGATGCTGCACAACGCGACGGTGGACGTGGTGGACTGGGACTCGGACCCGCTGCGCATGGGCGGCACCCCCTACCACACGGCGTATCACCAGGACGCCGTCTGCGTGCCGTCGCACACCTGGACGGAAGGCATGTTCGAATATGCCTACGTCACCGGCGACCGCGAGGCGCACCGCGCCGCCGTCGGCCTCTGCGAGTGGATTCTGCGCTTCATGGAGGGCAAGCCGCAGATCGTGCAGGTGGACGGCCGCGAGATCGGCTGGCCGCTTATGGCGCTGGTGGCCGGCTACAAAGCGACCTGGGATCAACGGTATCTGGATGCCGCCTATAAACTCGTCGGGTATTACCGCGAGCGCGTGGAACAGTTCGGCGACCTGCTGAACATCGAGCCACCCGGCACCGGGTACCAACTGGTCGGGTATGGTGAATACACGGGTTATGAGGGCATGCACAAGCTGTGGGAGGTGACGGGCGACGAGGAGCTGCGACAGTTCGCCCTCGCCGGCATCGAGCGCGCGGTGGAGCGCGGGCACATCAGCTTCCACGGCCACGGGCGCATGATGGACCTGTACCCCATCTTCGCGGCGTATGACATGTCGCATGACCAGAAATGGGTTGAGCTGGCCAGGGACTTCATCCCCATCGTGCTGTCGCGCCCGGACTGGAACGGCTACCTCTACCGCCGCATCATCCACTTCCTCGGCCTGTGCCACGATCATGGCCTCATCGACGACAGCCAGGTGGTGCTGGCACACTAAAATAGTGAAGCGAAAGGTTGGCTCGTCTGTTTTGCGTGATTTATTATCGGGTAGGAATTACTTAAAACTAACGAGTCAACTTCTTCTTCGGTTATCAATGATAGTCACCTACTTGACGAAGATCACGGGTGATTCAGTTCAATAATAGCGACCATAATTTGATTAAATAGTCGACAATGTTTATTGTTTAAGGTGCATTAACTGCCGGTCAACGGGTCCTAATGTTCCTTGAATTACTTAACAATTATCAGTATAATGAAGATCAGCCGAAGAGGCATGCAGGACAGAGAGATTGACCACTGGAACCGCGCGGAAAGGCTTACAGTATTCATGGCAGCAATGATCGAGATCATCCCCGAGCGTCCGTTTGAGGAGGGGGTGGAACAGGGCAGACAGCTAGGAAAGCCGGCGATGCTGGAGCGTAGCCGGGAGGTATTGAAGAGTCCGTATCGCTGCGAGACCCTGGGCGCGATGACGCGCAAAGAGTTGACGGAAACGACCCTGCGCCGGTTGCAGACGTCGCCGGATTACAGTCTGTATCCGGAATTGGAAGACCTGTATCCGGAGCGCGTGGATTTTATCCGCGGCCTGGCGCACGGCGCGGAGTGTTCGCTGGAAGACGCCGCCATCTACAGTTATCTGACGTATTGCGAAGAGATCGATAACTGGTACCACCTCTTGCAAACGCAATCCGGCCCGTCGCATTGCTCGGGCATCTTCCTGAAAGGGCCGGACGGCGTATTGGGCGGGCACAGCATGGAATATGCGCCGCCGCCTTGCCCCCCGGATTATCGCCAGCGCAAGCCATCGCTGCACGATGGCATGCGCGTACTGCGTCCGGTGCGCGCCCGCGTGCTGCTGAAGAAACCCCGCACCGGCTACATCGAGGGGTGGGGGGTGACCAACGAAAAGGGCGTGGGCTGCTTCGCCGAAGCGGCCTGCGGTGTCTTGCTGGACGAGCCCATCGAAGAGACCTGGCCTATCGGCCGTGTTCCGCTGCTGCGCTTTGCCCATAACGTGGATCACCTGGTCGAGCTGTACCGCCGCTATAACCTGTTCAACTGGAATCGCGCGTCGCTGCTCTATGCCGACATGCGTGGCAATGCCGCCGTGGTGGAGAAGAGCTTCCGCCGCATCGGCATCCGCATGCTGGGCAACGACGATGTCCTCTGGTGCACCGAGGGGTATTTCGAGAGCCCGGAGATGAGCATGTATCTGCGCACCAAACGGCGGGAATATCTGGAGCGGACCGGGAAACACCTGGGGTGCGAGGACATGCAATACGCCACCGATTGCGGCGTGCGCTTCACGCATCTCGGCGAGTTATGCTACGAACCGTGGGGGAAAGGATACGATCACATGCGCCGCATCCTTGTCGACCACTCGCCGTTCCCGCGCGCCATCTGCCGCCATGCCGGTCCCGACACCGCCGCGTATGACCGCACCATCACCCAGCGCAGCATTTTCCGTGACCTCACCCACAATCGTTCCTTCGAGCGCCAATGGGTGCCGTGGAAGAAATTCTGCTGCGAAGTGCCGGAAGAAGTAACGCAGTACCCGCATATACCGGCGTAAATAAATTGATTCGTAGGGAACGCCCTCCGTGGCGTTCCTGCTGCCACATTTCAATACCGTGCGGATTATAGAGACCCGGAACGCCACGGAGGGCGTTCCCTACAATATTATTTAAACTCACCTATCCGCGTTGACAGCAGAAGCTCCCTATGCTACATTTCTCCAGACTTGGCGGAGGTTGTTCGCCAGGTGTATTTTCCTGCGTGGAGGTCGGTGAACATTAACAAACAGCTTCGAGTCAATGAGCGGATTCGCGTCCGCGAAGTGCGACTGATAGATGAAGAAGGCCACCAGGCCGGCGTGGTACAGACACGCGACGCGCAGCAACGGGCGCGGGATAACGGGATGGACCTGATCGAGGTGGCGCCCAACGCCAACCCACCTGTCTGTCGCATCATGGATTACGGCAAGTTCAAATATGAACAGGCCAAGCGCGAGAAGGAAGCGCACAAGAAGTCGAAGCAGGCCGAATTGGCCTTGATTCGCGTGCGCCCGAACATCGACGACCATGATCTTAACGTCAAGCTGAAGAATGCGCGAAAATTCCTCGAAGACGGCGATAAAGTGCGCGCCTTCGTGGTCTTCCGCAGTCGAGAGTTCACCCATCCGGAGTTCGGCCGGAAATTGCTGGGTCGCTTTGTCGAGGATTTGGCTGACGTGGCCAACGTCGAGAAGTCGATCGGCATGGAAGGCCGGCAGATGACGCTGGTGCTGGTGCCGAAGCCCAAGGTGCCTGTAAAACCCGAGAAACCCGGGAAACCGGCGCCGCAGCAGAACGAAACGCAGGCGGCATCCGAATAAGAACGCGCAGGCAGACTTTCCCACGCGGGCCATCGCGAGGTGACCCGCGTGTTCGATTGCCTGCACTGTGGTCGTATTGAATTGAACAGTGATTCTCAGAGAGCCTGTCAGGTGAGATGCACTGTTCATATCTGGAGCGAAAGGAGCGTGAGAGCACGTGCCCAAGATGCGCACTCGGAAAACGGCAGCCAAGCGGCTGGGCTTCACCGGCAGCGGAAAAGTCAAATTCCGCTCCAATTACAACAGCCACTTGCTGACCCGAAAAAGTTCATCCCGCAAACGGCGACTGCAAATGAGTAAATTACTCGACTCCACCCTGGTGCAGGCCGCCAAGGCCATGGTGCCCTACCATAATTAAGGCAGCATGACCGTGTAAGCGCCCGGAACGATCGACCGGGCCTCCGATACCCCGGCAGCAGCCGGTGGGACTCGTGAAATGAAAGGAGCGATCAATGGCTCGCGTTAAACGTGGGGTTACCACCCACAAGCGCCACAAGCGCATTTTGAAAAAGGCTGCCGGCTACTGGGGTGCCCGCCATCGCCAGTTTAAGCGTGCGACCGAAGCCGTTATGAAGGCCATGGACGACGCGTTCCGCGGCCGCAAACAGAAGAAGCGCGATTTCCGCCGCCTCTTCATCGCCCGCGTCAACGCGGCGTGCCGCCTGAACGGCATGACCTACAACCGGTTCATCGATGGCCTGAAAAAGGCCAACATCAACATGAACCGCAAAGCGTTGTCCGAAGTCGCGATCGCCGATCCGGCCGCCTTCACCGAACTGGTGAACCGAGCACGTGCCGCCATCGCGTAACGAATAACAGAGAAGATGAAGAAGGGAAGTGACGGTTTCGTCACTTCCCTTCTTCTTTTTGGTTACACGGCCGGCGGTGCTTCCGGCGGCGTGTCATCACGATCCTCCGCCTTCCGGCCGATCAATCCCTTCACCAGTTCCACCCACTCCACCGGGAACATGATCACCGTGTTCGACGGGCTGGTGCCCAGGCCGTCGATGGTCTGCAGCGAGCGGAGTTGCATGGCGCCGGGGGTGTGCTGCATGATCTCCGCCGCCGCCGCCAGGTTCACCGAGGCCAGCTTGTCGCCTTCCGCCTTCGTGATGGTGGCGCGTTTCTCGCGCTCGGCGGAGGCTTGCCGCGACATCATCCGCTTCAGGTCCTCCGGCAGCTCGATGTCGAGCAGGCGGATCGACTCCACGTGCATGCCCCAATCCTTGATATGCTCCTCTACGATCTCGCCGATGTTATTCTGGATCTGCTCGCGCTCAGCCAGCAGCTCGTCCAGCGTCATGCGCCCAATCACATCGCGCAACGCGCCTTGCGCATATTGCGCGATGGCATACAGGTAATCCTGCACGTGAATGACCGCGCGTTCCGGGTCGGAGATGTAGAAAAACAGCGCGCCATCGATCTGCGCGGGCACGTTGTCGCGGGTGATCACTTTCTGCCGTGGAATATTCAGCACCAGGATGCGCGTATCCACGAAGCGGATGAAATCGATGAACGGCACCACGTAGACGATGCCCGGCCCGCGGATGCCGTGAAAGGAGCCCAGCCGAAGCAGGATACCACGCTCCCACTGCGCGGCCACGCGGATGCCGGAGACAATGATCCAGACGACGATCACCGTGATGACCGTCGCACCAATGGCGACCGGATCGCTGAGGGTGCGGAAATACACGGCGGCGAGCACCACCACGATGATAATAAAGAGGATGAACCGCAGCGCCCCGCCCAGTGACGCGTGCTGTCCCGTCGGCGCGGCAAATTGCCGCAGCGGCATGTATGACGTCGCATCTGTTCCATCGGGCATCGCAGCCTCCTTTCCAATCCGCAGGCGTTTCAGATCGCGCCGTGCGATACCCCGGAGTGAGTGTCGCAGTGCGACACCCCGACTGAGTGTCGCCGAGAGACACCCGGATCAGTATTCACCTGCCGCAACCCATTTAGACCTGCCGGATGTGCACTCCGGAGGGATTTGCATCGCGTAAAGGGCGTATGCTATCATGCTCCGGCTTTGCGCCAGCACGAGAGCACCAATGAGAGAATTTTTCGCCACCCGATTAATGCGCCGGATCGTCATCTTCATGCTCCTCACCGAGTTCCTCTGGGGACTGGGAAGCTTTTTCGTGCTCTTCACCACCACGCTCACCACCTACCTGGTGGCGCTGAAGGCCTCCCCGTTGGTGATCGGCGCGCTGTCCATCGCCATGTCCTCGCTCATCCTCGCTCCGCAGCTCTTCGGACGGACGCTGCTCAATCGCTTCCGGCGGCGGAAGCGCGCCATCATCCTGTTCCACTTAACCTCCGCGACGCCGTACCTGATCATCCCCGTCGCGCACCATTTCCTGGCGCCGCATTACCCGGGATTGCAGATCGCGCTGATGATCGTGCTGCTGGGCTTTTCTCAGATCGCCATCGCGCTGGCGGTGCCGGTGTGGATGGACATGCAGGCGCACGTGATCCCGCTGCACCTGCGAGGACGGTATTACGGCTTGAGCGCCTTCTTTTATGCCGGCGGCGGCGTGCTGGGCGGGCTCGGGTTCACCGGACTGCAGCGCTTGCTCGGGCCGCGGGTCTTCCAAGGCGCGTTTTTCGCCGCGGTTGCCTGCTTCATCCTCTCCATGTGCGCCTTCGCGCTGGCTCCCATCCCCTCGTCGGCCTTCGTGCACCCGCCGGAGCCGTCGATCTGGTCGCGCATCGCGAAATCGGCGCGTGCCTGTCACCCGCGCACCGATTTCGGCCGGCTGGTGCTCAGCAACGCGGTGATGACGCTGGCGGTATCGGTGGTGCCGTTCATCATGGTCTACGCGCAGGACAAAGAGCACGGGCTGGGGTACTCGGGCGCGATGATCAACGGCTGGGTGACGATTTGCCAGGCCCTCGGCAGCGCCGGCGGCGGCCTGCTGCTCGGTACGCTGGTCGACCGCATCGGCCCGCGACTACCGTGGATCGTCTTCACCGTGCTCATCCCCGTCGCGGTGCTGCTCGCCCCGCACGGGCACCAGTGGCCGCTGCTCGCCCTCGCCTTCGTGCTGGCCGGCGTGCTCAACACCGCGTGGTCGGTCACCGGCCCCGCCATGCTGGAGCTCTCCCCGCCCGGCGACAAAAGCGGCTACATCGCCATCGCCAACGTCGTCGGCTTTTTCCCCGCCATCATCGGCGCCATGCTCATGGGTTTGAGTGTGAAATACTGGGGATATCCCGTCGCCTTCACCCTTGCCGGCGCTTTCGGCGCAGCGGCATTCCTTGTCGGCCTTACCCTGCGCGCCCGTTCGACCGCACATGACGAAACCGCCGCGCCGGAAACTGCCGGTCACACCTGAATTCCGTGAAAAACCGCCTTGACACGTCCGGCCTTTTTTTCTATACTGTTCGTGCTTTGACCGTGGATCGTTAGCTCAGCTGGTAGAGCAGGGGACTCTTAATCCCAAGGTCGCTGGTTCGAATCCAGCACGATCCACCAATTTTGCTTCTTCAAACCGCCTTCGGGCGGTTTTTTTGCTCAGTGCACGCCAACTGCTGTCTTTACGAGCATGAATCGCTCAGATAAATCCCCGGTGATAGATGTCGCACATGCCTGACAGGGAAAAAAGCGCCGGTATAGAAGACACGAAATATGGATCAGTCTGCATGCTGATCCGGAGAATGGACGATGTCGACTCACCATTACACTGCAACGCACGCCGAAGACGATGGCCCCGGGCTTTCGCTCGTCACCGAAGTGTTGGAGAGCATCAGCGATGGCGTCTGCCTGTTGAACCCGGAGTGGCGGATCACCTATGTGAATCGATGCGCCGCCGCCTACCTGGGGTTGGCGCCCGCTGATCTGATCGGAAAGCACCTCTGGGACAGCTATCCTCAGCTCATCGGCACCGAGATCGAGCAGTATCTCCGCGCGACGATGGCAACGCGGCAGCCGCGGGATTTCGACATGCCGGCCCTCTTCAACGATCGCTGGCAGCATGTGCAACTCTCGCCGTCTCCCGAAGGCATGGTCGTCTGCTTCCGGGATATCACCGAGCAGAAAACGATGGCGCAGGCGCTCGAAGCATCCGAACGGCGGTATCGCGAGCTGCTGACGCATGCGCCCTCCGCGATCTACGAAATCGATTTTCGCAGTAAGCGCTTCATCACCGTCAACGATACGATGTGCCGGTTGACCGGATATACCCGGGATGAACTGCTGGCGATGAATCCGTTTGAGCTGCTCGACGATGATGGACGGAAGGTGTTTCAGGACAGGATCAGCGCGTGGCTTGCCGGGCAATCCCCTGATGCGAATGTCGAATATAACGTCAGGGCAAAAGACGGTCACATCATCTATGCCGCCCTGGATGTAACCTTTACCGTTGATGAGCACGGGCAGCCACTCAGCACGACCGTCGTCGGGCACGACATCACCCAGCGCCGGAAGATCGATGAGGCGCTGCGGGAAAGCGAGGAGCGGTATCGCCGGGTGGTCGAAAACACCACCGCCATCATCCTGCGCGTCAATCTACAGGGTATCATTACCTTTGCGAACGAGCGCGCCCTCGAGTTCTTCAGCTATACGAATGATGAGTTGATTGGCAGGCATGCCGTCGGCAGCATCGTGCCGCCACGGGAGACCAGCGGGCGTGATCTGGCGGTGATGGTTGATCAAATCAGGGCGAATCCCGACAGCTTTCACGCCAACGCCAATGAGAACATGCGGAAAAATGGCGAGCGCGTTTGGATCGAATGGACCAATTCGGGCATTTATGACGCGGAAGGTCACCTGAAGGAGTTCCTGTCGGTCGGCATCGATGCCACGCAACGCCGGTGGGCCGAGGAGGCGCTGCGCGAGAGCGAAGCCAAGTTCCGCCTGCTGACGGATATGATTTCCGCCGCCATCGTCATCGTGCAGGACGGGATGATCCAATACGCCAACCCCTTTCTGCTGCAACGCGGGGGATATCGCGAAGCCGAAGTGATCGGCCAGCCGTTTCAGCGGGTCATCCATCCCGATTATCACGCGATGCTTGCTGAACGGTATCGAAGACGCTTGCGGGGCGAGCCCGTGCCCGAGCATGACGAAGTGGAGGGAGTCACGAGCAGTGGTGAGCATGGCGGCTGGTATGATTTTCACTCGACCGTCATTTCCTACCAGGGACGCCCGGCCGTGCTGATCACCGCGCACGACATCACCGAGCGTAAGCGGATGGAGCAGGCGTTGCTGGAGGCCGATCATGCGAAGGACGAGTTCCTGGCCGTGCTCTCGCACGAATTGCAAACGCCGCTGACCTCCATGCTCGGCTGGTCGGCGGAAGCCCTGCGCGTCGGGACGCCGGAGATGATGGCCACCGCCATGCCGATCGTGCATCGCAATGCCCTCCGGCAGAAACGGCTGATCACGGATCTGCTGGACTTCTCCCGGCTGATCCATCACAAGATGCATCTCATACCGGTACCGCTTGACCTCGGGGAGCAGGCGACAGAGGCGGTCGAGAATATCCGCCAGTTAGCCGTGGAACGGCAATTGCACCTGAGCTATGAGCCGACCTCCGTACCGCTGCCGATTTTGACGGACCCCGCGCGCATGCAGCAGTGCATCGGTAACCTGCTGAACAATAGCCTGAAATTCACCCAGGAAGGCGGATCGATCACCGTGCGCTGCCGGCGCGACGGCGATCACGCGATCCTCACCGTGGAAGATACCGGGCGCGGCATCCCCCCGGAGGTGCTGCCGGCGATCTTCGATGTGTTCCGCCAGGTGGACCGCGATGAACGGGCCGGGGGACTGGGGCTGGGGTTGGCCGTCACGCGCGGCATTATCGAGCTGCATGACGGCAGTATCCGCGCGGAGAGTGCGGGCCAGGGTCGCGGCAGCACTTTCACCATCACGCTTCCGCTGACGCCGGTCGATGCCGGTGAGAGCACCGTATATAACAATAAATGAACAAGGTGGATGAAAACATGCCAAACACTATATTGATTATCGAAGACCAGGACGATATTGCCGCGTTGGTGGCGTTGATTCTGGGAGGAGAAGGTTATACCGTTATCACTGCCCCCTGCGGGGAGGAGGGGCTGCGCCAACTGGCGGAACAGGCCGTCGACCTGGTGCTGCTCGATCTCATGTTGCCGGATATAGACGGCTGGGATGTCTGCCGGCATATGCGCGCCACGGCGCCGCTGGCCGACATCCCCATCCTGCTGTTCACGGTGCGCCGCACACAGTTGGATGCTGATTGGCCCGAACGCGCGATGGTGAACGGGATCATCAATAAGCCGTTTGAGCGGGAGGCGTTACTGGCGATGGTGCAGGCGACGCTGGCTGAACCTGCTGCTTAACACCCGGAGACGTTTCGACTCTCCCGCACTATCCCGACAGTGCTTCGACGCCTCCTTCTCCAGCAGCGGTTCACTCGTTTTTCTGAATACCAATCGTGATGATGTTTAAGGCCGTCCTGTCCGGTATATAACTATTAAGTAATGATAGTGGTACATCATTATGAATGCGACGAGTGACGATAAATTCATCGTTCATTAAATTTCCGACAAAACATATCAGGAATAGGGATAATCAGCTTGCGAAAAAATAGCCTGTGCGCTATACTTCTCACATTATTTTCGGTATTATATCTCGGATGCCAGGTTAACCAACCTCCTGGCGCTGGGTCTTTGCAGAAAAGATCACTTCATGAGCATTATGGCAGAGATAGGGAATCCCGGCGCGCAGCCGCCGTCTTTCAGACGGCCGGCAGAGTCGTGCCGGGTTTTGGCATCTCTTAGAAAGTGTTTGGGATGAAACTGGCGATAACTGGTAAGGGAGGCGTCGGGAAGACGACCGTCTGTGCGCTACTGGCCAAAGCGTTTGTGGCCGCCGGACATCGCGTTCTCGCTGTCGATGCCGACCCCAATGCAACCCTGGCTGCGTGTCTGGGCTTCCCCAACCCGGAAGACATTATTCCTCTGAAAGAGATGGCGGACCTCATCGAGGAGCGCACCGGCGTCAAGCCGGGCGCCCCGGGCGCCATCTTCAAGCTCAACCCGCGCGTGGATGACATCCCCGAGCGTTATGCCGTGAAGCACGATGGCATCAGCCTGCTGCGCATGGGCGCCATCAAGCTGGGCGGATCGGGGTGTTACTGCCCCGAAAATGCTTTCCTGCAGACGCTGGTCTCCCACCTCTTCCTCGGCGAGCAGGACGTGCTCATCATGGATATGGAAGCGGGCGTCGAGCACTTTGGCCGCGGTACGGCGCGCGGCGTGGACTGGCTGATCATCGTGGCGGAGCCCACCCGGCAAAGCATCGATACCGCCAACCGCATCCGCTCGCTGGCCGGCGACATCGGTCTCACTCGCGTGGGGGTGATCGGCAACAAGTGCCAGGACGAACAGGAAAAAGCCTTTCTCGCCCAGGGCCTGGCGCCGCTGCCGCTGCTGGGCGTGCTGCCCTACGACGCGGCATTGCGCCGCGCCGAGCAGGAAGGACGGTCCCCGGAAGCCAGCCGGCCGGAGGTGGCCCCGGAGATCGCCGAAATTATACAGAAAGTGACTAGTGGCTAGTGACTAGTGACTAGTTTCAGTGAATACGAAAGGTTGACGGGTATTCGGCAACTTTGATGAACCCAGAAACGCTGGTCACTAGTCACTAACCACTAGTCACTAGCCACTAAAGTGAGGGTGAAATGGCTGATAAACGCAGACGAACGGATGATGCTGCCGTACAGGCACTGTTTACTTTTGCCGCCGAAAACGGCATCGATGTTGAAACGGCCTGGGACCGCTATGACGCGCAGCAGCCGCAGTGCGGGTTCGGCAAACTCGGCCTCTGCTGCCGCATCTGCAACATGGGTCCATGCCGCATCGATCCGTTCGGCAACGGCGCCAAGCAGGGCGTGTGCGGCGCCAGTGCGGACACCATCGCCGCCCGCCACCTGGCGCGCATGATTGCCGCCGGCACCGCCTGCCACAGCGACCACGGCCGCTCCATCGTGCACACGCTGCACCTGATCGGCACCGGGGAGACGAAAGACTACCAGATCAAGAACCCGGACAAGCTGCTCAAGGTGGCCGCCGAATACGGCATCAAAACCGACGGCCTCAGCATCCAGCAGGTGGCCAAGCAGGTCGCGGAGATGGCCTACGAAGACTTCGGCCGCCAGCATGGGCATCAGCACTTCGTGCAGCGCGCGCCGGAGAAGCGCCAGCAACTCTGGGAGCGGCTGGGCGTCACCCCCGGCGGCATCGACCGCGAAGTCGTCAACCTGATGAATATCACCCACATGGGGGTGGACAACGATTATAAGAGCATCCTGCGCCACGGCGTGCGCGGCGCGCTGGCGGACGGCTGGGGCGGCTCGATGATCGCCACCGATCTCGGCGACGCCATGTTCGGCATGCCGAAGCCGGTGCGCTCCGCCGTCAACCTGGGCATCCTGCAGAAAGACGAAGTGAACGTCATCGTGCACGGCCACGAGCCGGTGCTCTCCGAGATGATGGTGGAGGCCAGCCGCGACCCCGAGCTGCTCGCGCTGGCGAAGGAGAAGGGTGCCAACGGCATCACCCTGGGCGGCATCTGCTGCACCGCCAACGAGATCCTCATGCGCCACGGCGTGCCCATCGCCGGCAATTTCCTCACCCAGGAAGTCTGCATGATGACCGGCGTGGTCGATGCCATGGTGGTGGACGTGCAGTGCGTCATGCCCGGCCTGGCCGAAATGTCCCGCTGTACCCACACCAAGCTCATCACCACCAACCCGCGCTGCCACTTCCCGGACGCCGACGTGCAGCACATCGAGCTGGATGAGAAGAATGCGCTGGAGATCGCTCGCAAGATCGTCCGCATCGCCATCGAGAACTACACCAACCGCGACAAGAGCCGCATCAACATCCCCGTCGAGAAGGCCGGCCTCATCGCCGGGTTCACCGCGGAAAACACTTACAATTTCCTCGGCGGCCATTACCGCGCCACCTATCGCCCGTTGAACAACGCCATCATCGAGGGGCGCATCCGCGGGCTGGCCGGCGTGGTGGGCTGCAACAACATGGCCGGACACCAGGATCGCTCGCACCTGGCGATGACCATGGAGCTGATCAAAAACGACGTGCTGGTCGTGCAGACCGGCTGCGCGGCCATTGCCTGCGCGAAGCATGAGCTGCTCACCCCGGAAGGCGCGAAGTATGCCGGTCCCGGTCTGCGTGAAGTCTGCGAAGCGGTGGGCATCCCGCCGGTGCTGCACCTGGGCTCCTGCGTGGACAACAGCCGCATCCTCATCACGCTCGCCAACGTGCTGAAAGAGGGCGGCCTGGGCGAAGACTACAGCGACATTCCGGTCGCCGGCGCCGCGCCGGAGTGGATGAGCGAGAAGGCCATCGCCATCGGCTTCTACGTGGTCGCCTCCGGCATCTTCACCGTCTTCGGCGGCCCGCAGCCGGTGATGGGCAGCAAGAACGTGGCCGACTACCTGCTGGGCGGCATGACGGAAGATTACGGCGCGTGCTTCTCCTTTGAGGCCGACCCGGTCAAGGCTGCGCGCCAGATGATCGACCACATCGACAAGAAGCGCGAGGCGCTGAAACTGCGCCCGATGCTCTACGAATACGAATCGGCGCCGGCGACGGATGACCTGGTGAACGTGTAAGGGCCGACCTGTCGGCGTGAAAGGCTATCATATGAGCCGGACAAAATCGATAACGCATCTGAAGGTACTGGTGAATCCTGCCAACTGTGTGGGCTGCCGGAGCTGCGAGCTGGCCTGCGCCGTGGCCCATTCTGCCAGCGGCGACCTTTATGCGATGGCGCAGGCGGGGGAACGGCCCGGGTACCGGATCACCATCGAGCCGTATGACAACCAGCCCATCCCGGTGCACTGCGCGCATTGCGAGAACGCGGCTTGCCAGGCGGCCTGCCCGACCGGAGCGATCTACCGGGAAGAGGCGAACGGCCCGGTGCTCTTCGTCGCCGAACGCTGCATCGGCTGCCGCATGTGCCTGCACGCCTGCCCGTTCGGCGTCATCACGCTGCACCCGCTGGGCGCCGGCGTGCTGAAGTGCGACCAGTGCATCGAGCGGCTGGAGCAGGGACGGGAGCCCGCCTGCACGGAAGGCTGCCCCACCGGCGCGCTGCTCTTCGGCGACGAAGATGACGTGGCGAAAGCCAAGCGCCAACAGAGCGCCCAGCGCCTGCTGAACATGCCGGCGGAAGGCCGGTGAGACTGTTGATTGCTTCGGCAGGAGACGCGGCATGAGTAACGAGCGAACAGTGTCGGTGACGGTATGCGTGGGCAGCTCGTGCCACGTCAAAGGGGCGCGTTCGGTCATCACGCAATTCAACGCGCTGCTGAAGGAGCATCGCCTGCAGGACCGGGTGGAGCTGAAAGGCTCCTTCTGCTTGGAGAGCTGCGGCGAGGGCCTGAACTGGAAGATCGACGATGAGTTGCTGATCAGCCCAACCGTGGATGCGGCCGTGCAGACGTTTCGCGAGCGAGTAATCGAGGGGGTAAGGGATCGCACTTGAAACGAGGTGGACACATGGCTCGCCAGGAGAACGAGATTGCGCTGAAAGAATTCCGCGCCATGATCGAGCAGACCTTGAACGGGGTGCTGGTGGTGGACGGCGACACGCGGATCCGTTATGTCAACCAGGCGTTCCAGGGCATGTTCCGCTGCGCGGATGAGCCGCTGATGGAGCAACAGGCGGCGCAGTATATCCATTGCGATTGCTTTGAGCGCGCTCTCGCCCACGACGGCCGCTTGACCGTCACGGAGACGATCGCCGAGCACGGCATCAGTTTCCGCGTCGGCATCTTCCCGCTGGAGGGCGACGGGCTGTATTGCGGCATCTTTACCGATGTCACGCTGGACGAAGAAGTCCGCCGGCAGTTGAAGGAGCAGACGTTGAAGCGCGCGCAGGAAGTGATCTCCAAGGAGATGCAGACGGCGCAGGAGATCGCCCGCCTGCTCGGGGAAACGACGGCGGAGACGAAAGTAATCCTGGTGAAGTTGATGTCCCTTTTCCAGGTTGAGCGCGAGTCATGAAGCTGCATTTCGAGTGGGGACAGGCGCAGCTCTGCAAGCATGGGGAAGAGCTCTGCGGCGACAGCATCGCCGTGTCCCGCATGGAGGACACGGTCACCCTGGCGCTCTCCGACGGCTTGGGCAGCGGCGTGAAGGCGAATATCCTGTCCACGCTGACGACGCGCATCGCGATGCACCTGCTGCAGTATGATCTGCCGCTCTCGGAAGTGGTGAAGACGATCAGCGAGACGCTGCCGGTGTGCCAGGTGCGCAAAATGGCGTACAGCACCTTCGCCATTGCGCAGTTTCACGAAAACGGGCAGGCGCGCATCGTCGAGTTCGACTCGCCGCCGGTGGTGCTGTTGCGGGGGCGCAAGTTGCTGCCGGTAATACCCACCGAGCGGGTGATCGAGAACAAGACGATCCAGGAGTCTATCGTCGACCTGGAGCTCGGTGACGTGCTGGTCTTCTTCTCGGACGGCGTGCTGAACGCGGGCATCGGCGGCGTCTATCCGCTGGGCTGGGGCTGGGAGCAGGCGGCGGAGTTCGTGCGGGACAAGGCGCACCCGGAGCTGACGGCGCAAGATCTGGCGGATCGCATGGCGGAGGCGGCCAACGCGCTGTATGCGCAGTCGCCGGGGGACGACGTCAGCGTGGTGGTGATCAAGGTGCGGCGCAAGCTGACCGCCACCGTGCTCACCGGACCGCCGACGGAACCGGAGGATGACCAGCGGCTGGTGACGCGTTTCACCGAATACGGCGGCCGGCTGATCGTCTGCGGGGGAACCACGGCGAAGATCGTCGCCACGCGCCTGGGGCAGCCGCTGGATGTGGACCTGGGCAGCGGCACGCGCGACGTGCCGGCGGCGGCGCGGATTCAGGGGATCGACCTGGTGACCGAAGGCATCCTGACGCTGACGAAGGCCAGTGAATTGCTGTGCGCGGGAGCGACGAAGCACACCGTGCGCTTCAAACGGGACGGAGCCTCCGCACTGGTGCGACAATTGCTCGAGGTGGATCATGTGCATTTCCTGGTGGGCCAGGCGATGAACCCGGCGCACCAGAATCCGGATCTCCCGCATCATCTCGAACTCCGCCTGGCGGTGGTGCGCGAGATCGCCGAGGAGCTGAAAAGCCGGGGGAAGGAAGTCAGCATTGAATCAGTGTGAGTGCAAATGCAATATGACGGTGGAGAACGATCCGCTCATCGAGGATATCGTCGCTCGCTATGACGGGGACGTGGGCATGCTCATCCCCATGCTGCAGGACGTGCAGGCCGAGTGCGGCTACCTGCCGCCGATGAAGCTGCGCGCGCTGGCGGCATGCCTGCAGGTGCCGCTGACCCGGCTGTATGGCGTGGCGACCTTCTATTCGTCCTTCCGCCTGGCGCCCAAGGGGCAGCACGAGGTGACGCTCTGCATGGGCACCGTCTGCCACCTCAAAGGCGCGGCGGAGATCATGGCTGCCATCTGTGAGGAATTCAAAGTGTCGCCCGGCGGCACCACCGACGACCGCCGCTTCTCGCTGCAGGGCGTGAACTGCGTGGGCGCCTGCGCGCTGGCCCCGGTGATGATCGTCGACGGCAAGTATTACGACGGCGTCAACCGCGACGCGGCGCTGAAGCTGCTGCGCGCGCTGCCGGCGGAAGAGGAGGTGGCCTCATGACCACCGCCGTGAAGCTGACCAATCCGCAGGAGCTGGAAGCCTACCGCGCAGAAGTAAAGGCGCGCCGCGGCGCCATCGCCCACACCGTGCGCGTGTGCATCGGCACCGGCTGCGCCGCCAAGGGCTCCCGCCGCATCTTCGAGCTGTTCCAGGAAGCCGCCGCCGACGCCGGCGCCGACGTGGAGATCACCTCCAAGTGCGTGGGCTGTCACGGTTTCTGCGAGCGCGGCCCCATTGTGGTAATCGAGCCCGGCCATATCTTTTACCAGCGCGTCGAGGAACCGGACGTGGCGGAGATCTTCCGCGAAACGGTGCTCAGCGGTCGTGTAGTGGAGCGCCTGCTCTATGTCGATCCCGCCACCAGCGCGGTGGCGCAAACCGAAGCGGCCATTCCCTTCTACCAGGCGCAGCAGCGCATTGTCCTCGCCGCCAACGGCCTCATCGATCCGCGCAGCATCGACGACTACCTGGCCATCGGCGGCTATGCGGCGCTGGCGAAAGCGCTGACCATGCCGCCGGAGGAGATCATCTCCGAAGTCGAGAAGGCCGGCCTGCGCGGGCGCGGCGGCGGCGGCTTCCCGGCCGCGCGCAAGTGGCGCTCCTGCCGCCAGGCCCACGGCTACCCGAAATACGTCATCTGCAACGGCGACGAAGGGGACCCCGGCGCCTTCATGGACCGCTCGGTGATGGAGGGCAACCCGCACTCCGTGCTCGAAGGCATGATCATCGGCGCCTATGCCATCGGCTCCGATCAGGGCTACATCTACGTCCGCAACGAGTACCCGCTGGCCGTCGAGCACCTGAAGATCGCCATCGGGCAGGCGCGCGAGATGGGATTGCTCGGTGACAACATCCTGGGCACCGGCTTCTCCTTCGACCTGAAGATCACCCGCGGCGGTGGCGCCTTCGTCTGCGGCGAGTCCACCGCGCTGATGGCCTCGCTGGAAGGCAAAGCCGGCGAGCCGCGCGCGAAATATGTGCACACCGTCGAGCACGGCCTCAACGATCAGCCCACCAACCTCAACAACGTGGAGACGTGGGCGAACGTCCCGGCGATCATCAACCGCGGCGGCGACTGGTTCGCCGGCATCGGCACCCAGCGCTCGAAGGGCACCAAGGTCTTCAGCCTGGTCGGCAACGTGGTGAACACCGGCCTGGTCGAGGTGCCGATGGGCATCACCCTGCGCCGCATCGTCGAGGAGATCGGCGGCGGCGTGCAGGGCGGCAAGGCCTTCAAGGCGGTGCAGACCGGCGGCCCCTCCGGCGGCTGCATCCCGGCGGAGCACCTGGATACCCGCGTGGACTTCGACGAGCTCACCGGGCTGGGCTCGATGATGGGTTCCGGCGGCATGATCGTCATGGACGAGAACACCTGCATGGTGCACGTGGCCAAGTATTTCCTCGGCTTCCTGCAGGACGAGTCCTGCGGCAAATGCACGCCCTGCCGCGAAGGCATCTCGCAGATGCTCTCCATTCTCGACCGCATCACCCACGGCGACGGGCAGGACGGCGACCTGGACCGGCTGCAGGTGCTGGCCGACCTGCTGGCGGGCACCGCGCTCTGCGCGCTGGGCAAAACGGCCGCCAACCCGGTGCTCTCCACCATCCGCTACTTCCGCGGGGAATACGAGGAGCACATCAAGGAGAAGCGCTGCCCGGCGAAGGTCTGCAAGGGGCTGTTCCTCTACGAAGTCGTCGCGGACGCCTGCAAAGGCTGCGGCATCTGCAAGAAGAACTGCCCGGTCAGCGCCATCAGCGGCGAGCGCAAGCAGGCGCATCTCATCGACCAGGCGGTCTGCACCAAGTGTGGCGCCTGCCTGGAGAAATGCCCGTTTACGGCCATCGTGAAAGTATAAGGAGCGTCAGTCGTGCCAACGGTCAACATAGACGGAATACCGGTGGAGGTGGAGGCGGAAGCGACGATCTTCGACGCCGCGCAAAAGGCGGGCGTGTGGATCCCCACGCTCTGCCACCATCCGGCGGTGAGCAACGTGGCCGCCTGCCGCATCTGCATGGTGGAGCTCGATCGCGGCGACTGGCGGCAACTGGTGACGGCGTGCAACTACCCGGTGCGCCGCGACATCACCGTCTACGTGAACAGCGAGACGGCGGTGAAGGCGCGGCAGGGCGTGATGGAGCTGCTGCTGGCCCGCGCGCCGGAAAGCCCGGAGCTGAAGGAGCTGGCCGCGCGGATGGGCGTGAAGGGCACGCCGTATCCCACCGTCACCGAGAGCCAGCGCAACTGCATTCTCTGCGGCCTGTGCATCCGCGTCTGCGAAGAGGCGATCGGCCAGTCCGCCATCGGCTTTGCCGGCCGCGGCGTCGAGCGCGTGGTGGCCACCCCCTTCCGCCTGGCCTCCGAGGACTGCATCGCCTGCGGAGCGTGTGCCGCGGTCTGCCCGGTGGGCACCATCCAGGTCCGCCTGCACCCGGAGTCGCGGGAAGTGGAGATCTCGCCCTTCAAATCGCGGGCCAAGCTGCTCGTCTGCGCAGAGTGCGGCGAGAAGATGGTCTCCGAACCGGTAGCCGGCAAGGTGCTCGAGAAGGTCAAGCTCGATTGGGAAGAATTCCGCAAGCGCGCCCGGCTTTGCCCCTCGTGCCGCCGCAAGCGCGCCGCGGCCGCCCTGACCCAGGGAAGCCGAAATAAGTGAGTAGTAAATAGTGAGTAGTGAGTAGTAATAAGCACTTGTGAGCGTAACTGATTACTACTCACTACTCACTACTAACGCAATGACTTTGATATTGTGATTCATTGTCGAGAGGAGCGTTGAGTTGTCCAAGATAATCGCCAGTGCTGCCATCCGCGGCGCTCATCAATTCGCCAACGAAGCGGTCGCCACCTGGAGTCGCATCCGCGAGTCGAAGGGGGAGGACACCGAGGTCGCCTTCCCGGAGACGGCGTATTTTCTGCCGATGTCCCACGCGCTGATGGGAATCAGCGTGAAGACCATCGGCGGGATGAAGCCGATCATCGACCACATCCAGGAGCTGCTGCCGCCGCACCCGTCGGAGAATCTGTGGCTGCCCTACCTGGGCGACACCCTCGACGCCGGCGTGGCCACGCTGCTCTCGACCGAGCTCATCATGGCGATGCGTTACGTGGAGGGGCAGGAGCCGCAGGCTGACTGCGGCGGCTTCTACACCGACACCATCCTGCGCACCCTCGGCATCCAGCTCGTTGACGGCCGCATGCCCGGCTTCGCCGCCGTGCTCGGCGCCGCGCCGGACGTCGACACCGCGGTGCACGTGGTGCGCGAGCTGCAGAAGCGCCAGATTCTCACCTTCGTCGGCTCCACCGCCCCGGTGAACGGCAAGCCGGTCAGCATCATCGACCAGCTGATCGAAGGCGGCGTGCAGATGGGCTGGGACACCTACATCGTGCCTTACGGTCGCGATACCGTTTCCGGCATCTACCCGCTCCACTGGGCCATCCGTGGCGCGCTCACCTTCGGCGGCATCAAGCCCGGCGAGGCGTTGAAGTCGTTGATGTACTGCAAAGACCGCGTCTTCGCCTTTGGCCTGACCCTCGGCGAAGTGGACGATCTGAAATACGCCGTCGGCGCCGGCGCCATCAACATGGGCTTCCCGGTCATTGCCGACACCCCCATCCCGGAGATCCTGCCCACCGGCATCTGCACCTTCGAGCACGTGGTGCATGAGCTGGATCACAAGAAGATCGTGCCCCGCTGCATCGAGGTGCGCGGCGTCCGCGTCAAGGTGTCCGAGCTGGATATCCCGGTGCCCTTCTCCGCCGCCTTCGAAGGCGAGCGCGTGCGCCGCGAGGACATGCACGTCGAGTTCGGCGGCAAGTATTCGCCGGCGTTCGAGTACCTGCAGGCGGTGGACGCCGACACCATCGAAGACGGCAAGGTCGAGATGGTCGGCGACGACGTGGATAACGTGGAAGTCGGCACGGCGCTGCCCCTCGGCATCATCGTTAAGGTGGCCGGCCGCAAGATGCAGGCTGACTTCGAAGGCATCATGGAGCGCCAGGTGCACTCCTTCCTCAACGAGGCGATGGGCATCTTCCACATGGGCCAGCGCAACCAGATCTGGGTGCGCATCAGTAAAGACGCCTTCGACAAGGGCTTCCGGCTGCACCACTTCGGCACCATCCTGCATGCCGAGATCCACGAGATGTACGGCAGCATCGTCGACAAGGTCGAGGTGCAGATTATCACCGACGAGGCGAAGGTGAAGGCGATGATGCCCGAAGCGGTGAAGGCTTACGCGCACCGCGACGCGCGTGTGGCCGGCATGACGGACGAGAGCGTGGATACCTTCTACTCCTGCTCGCTCTGCCAGTCCTTCGCCCCCAACCACATCTGCATCATCAGCCCGGAGCGCCTGGGCCTGTGCGGCGCCTATAACTGGCTCGACGGCAAGGCGGGGTATGAGATCAATCCCGTCGGCTGCAACCAGCCGGTGCTCAAAGGCCGCTGCATCGACCCGGAAAAGGGCCAGTGGGAGAATATCAACCAGTTCGTCTACGACAAGTCCAACCGCAGCATCGAGCAGATCGAGCTGTATTCGCTGATGGGCTTCCCGATGACCTCCTGCGGCTGCTTCGAATGCATCCTGGCCATCGTGCCGGAAGCCAACGGCCTGATGATCGTCAACCGCGAGTATCCCGGCATGACCCCCTGCGGCATGCCCTTCTCCACGCTGGCCGGCTCGGTCGGCGGCGGCAACCAGACGCCCGGCTTCCTCGGCGTCGGCCGCCTCTACGTGGCCAGCCGCAAGTTCATCTCCGGCGACGGCGGCATTCGCCGGCTGGTGTGGATGCCGAAAGAGCTGAAGGAATTCCTGCGCGAACGCCTGGAGCAGCGCGCCGAAGAAGAGGGCATCCCCGGCTTCGTCGACATGATCGCCGACGAAACGGTTGCCACCTCCGGCGAGGAACTGGTAGAATTCATGGCCTCGGTCGGCCATCCCGCGCTGGAGATGGACCCGTTGTTCTGATGACCCGGAGCGCGTCCCGAACTAATCGGGACGCGCGAGTTACATATCGATACGCGTCCCGATTAGATCGGGACGCGCTCCGAAATAATAAACCGCTGCCCGTTCGGGCGGCAACAAAGGGACGGAGGGAATTATGGCCCTGAAAGCATTGGATATTTACAAGCATCTGCCCAAGTCGAACTGCAAGAAGTGCGGCAGTCCGACCTGTTTGGCCTTTGCCATGGCGCTGGCGTCGAAGAAAGGCTCGCTCGATCAGTGCCCGGAGATCACCGCGGAAGGCCTGGCGGCGCTGGAAGGCGCTTCCGCACCGCCGATCCGCCTGGTGACCGTCGGCATCGGCGCGAGCAAGGTGGAGGTCGGCAACGAGACGGTGCTCTTCCGCCACGATGAGACCTTCTACCACCCCACCGGCATCGCCGTGCGGGTGAAGGACAACGCGGCCGACCTGCAGGCGCAGCTTGACACCGTGAAGGCGCTGGCCTTCGACCGCGTCGGCCAGCACATCGCGGTCGACATGCTGGCGGTCGAGAATGCCTCCGGCGACGGCGCGACCTTCGCGGCGGCGGTCGCTGCGGCCGGGCAGACCGGCCTGGCGCTGGTGTTGATGGCGGAGAACGCGGCGAATATGGCCGCGGCGCTGCCCGCGGTTGCCGACAAGAAGCCGCTGCTCTACAAAGCCACTGCCGAGAACTGGCAGGAGATGGCGAGCCTGGCCTGCCAGAGCAACTGCCCGCTGGTCGTGGCCGCTGCCGACCTCGATGCTGCCGCCGACCTGGCCACGAAGATCGTCGCCGCCGGCGCGCAGGACCTGGTCCTCGACGTGACCGGCCCCAACCTGGGCGCCACGCTGGAGTCGCTGACGAAGGTCCGCCGCCTGGCGCTGAAGAAGGCCTTCCGCACCCTCGGCTATCCCTGCATCACCGTGCCCTCCACCGACGATCCGGACCTGGAAGTGACCGAGGCCGGCGCCTGCATCGCCAAGTATGCCGGCATCGTGGTGGTCGACGTGAAAGAACCCTGGCAGGTGCTGCCGCTGCTCACCGTCCGCCAGAACATCTTCACCGACCCGCGCAAGCCGGTGGCGGTGGAGCCGAAGCTGTATGCCGTCGGCGCGGTGGACGAGAACTCGCCGCTGCTGCTCACCACCAACTTCTCGCTCACCTACTACACGGTGGAAGGCGACGTGGAGGCCAGCCGCGTGCCGTCATACATCGGCGTCATCGACACCGAAGGCACCTCCGTCCTCACCGCGTGGGCGTCGGAGAAACTGTCGGCCGCCAAGGTGGCGAAGTTCCTCAACAGCGAAGAAGTAACAGGCAAGGTCAAGCATCGCAAGGTCATCATCCCCGGCTACATCTCGGTGATGAGCGGCTCCCTGGAAGACGAGTCAGGCTGGACCGTCATGGTCGGCCCGCGCGAGTCCTCCGGCATCGCCAAGTACCTGAAGACGATGTGGAAGGCCGAATAGGACGAATAGGAAGAATGGGAAAAATGGGAGTGAATGGGAGTCATCCCATTCTTCCCATTCACTCCCATTTTTCCCATATCTCCCATTTCATGAGAAGGTTCCCCCGCTATCACGGGGATTCTATGCCAAAATACCAGATCACATTCCTGCCCGACGACCGGTCGACGACCATCGAGGAGCATCAGACGCTGCTCGATGCCGCGGCGCAGGTCGGCGTCTATATCAACCAGGTGTGCAGCGGCGACGGCGTCTGCGGGCGCTGCCGGGTGGTCGTGCGCGCGGGGGATGTCTCCTCCGAGCCGAATGCCCACCTCGGCAGCGATGAGGTGCAGGCCGGTTACGTGCTCGCCTGCCTGACCCACCCGCAGAGCGACGTGACCGTCGAGGTGCCCCTCGAGTCGCGCCTGGTGGGCGGGCCGCGGCAGACGGAAAAGAACATCGCCGAGTCGCTGGTGGGCGAGCAGGGACCGTATGCGCACGACCCGCTGTCGCAGAAACGCTTCCTCGACATGCCGGAGCCGACGCTGGAGGATTCCGCCTCCGATATGGACCGTGTCTATCGCGAGGTCCAGCGGGACGAAAACATCCCCAACCTGCAGATCGGGCTGGCGCCGTTGCGGAGATTGAGCGCGCAGATCCGGGACAACGACTGGCAGCTCACCGCCACGCTGGGCCGGCGCGGCGGCACGGTGGAAGTGCTGCAGATCGAAGGCGGCGACACCTCGGCGAAAAACTACGGGGTGGCGGTGGATATCGGCACCACCACGGTAGTCGCCTACCTGATCGACCTGGTGAATAACCGCACGCTGGAGCGGCAGGCGACCTACAATTCACAGATCCAGTTCGGCGAGGATATCATCTCGCGCATCATGTATGGTCGGACGGCGGAGGGCCTGGCGCGGCTCACCGGCAGCGTGCTAACGGACATCAACAACCTGATCGCCGGCCTGGTGGAGACCACCGGCGTCAACCTGCATGATATCACCTACGTGCTCTGCGCAGGCAACACCACCATGACCCACCTGCTGCTGGGGCTGGACCCGGCCAACATCCGCCTGGAGCCCTACGCGCCGCTGGCGGTGACGCCGCCCGTCATACGCGCGGCGGAGGCGGGGATTCAGATCAACCCGCGCGGCTTGCTGGCCTGCGTGCCCTCCATCGCCTGCTACGTGGGCGGCGACGTGGTGGCCGGCGTGCTCGCCTCCGGCCTGGCGCGGTCGGAAGAGCCCAGCCTGCTCATCGATGTGGGCACCAACGCGGAGATCGTCGTCGGCAACCAGGACTGGATGGTCTGCTGCGCCGCTTCCGCCGGACCCACCTTTGAAGGCGGCGGCATCACCTGCGGCATGCGCGCCACCCGCGGGGCCATCGAGCGGCTGAACATCGGTAAGGACGGCCGGATCTCCTACAGCGTGGTCGGCGGCGGCAATCCCGTCGGCCTCTGCGGCTCCGGCTTGATCGATACCGTCGCCAGCCTGCTGCGCAGCGGCTGCCTGGAGCGCAGCGGTCTGCTGGTGCGCGATCACAGCCGTGTCCGTGAAGGCGACGATGGCCTGGAATTCGTGCTGGTGTATGCGGATCAGACCGCGAACGGCAAGGATTTGACCATCACGCAGGCGGACATCCAGAACTTCATCCGCTCGAAGGGCGCCATCTACCACGCCAGCGAATGCCTGCTGGACAGTGTCGGCCTGACCTTCGCGGATCTGTCGGCCGTGTATATTTCCGGCGGGTTCGGGAACTATCTGGATATCGCGAAAGCAATTACCATCGGCATGCTGCCCGACCTGCCGTTGGAGCACTTCCGGTTCATCGGGAACGGGTCCGTGCAGGGCGCGGAGATGATATTGCTCTCGCGCGAAGCACAGCAGGCGACGGAGATCATCGCCTCGCGCATGACCTACATCGAGCTGAGCACCGACCCGAAATTCATGAACGATTACACGTCAGCGCTGTTCCTCCCCCACACAGATATCGAGCGCTTCCCGTCCGTGCGGCTCGAGCTGGCGAAGCGATGAGGGGTTGGAAGAATGGAAGGATGGAAGTTTGGAAAAGTGATTGACTAGTGCCCGGCCAGGTGGTTGAGTAGGCAAGTAAGCTGTTCGGTTCTTTCCGCAGCTTCCGAGCCGTATCGAAACCACCGCGTGAATAGGAAAGCTTGACGTAAACGGGCTTTATAAGTGAGGTGGTTCGATACGGCATGAGAGTGATGGAAAGATGCGAAAAGCTTTCCTGCCTACTCAACCACCTGGCCGGGCACTAGTCAATCACTTTTCCAAACTTCCAATCTTCCATCCTTCCAAAGACAAGGGGAGAAAACATGGTTATAGCCGTTTCCGGAAAGGGCGGCGTCGGGAAATCGACGATCAGCGCCTTGATTGTACGATATCTGGTTGAGAAAAAGAGCAAGCCGGTGCTGGCGGTGGACGCCGACCCGAACAACACGCTGGGCGAGAAGCTGGGCATCCAGGTAGATTGCACCATCGGCGACCTGCGCGAAGACGCGATGAAGAACAAGTATGACGCGCCCGCCGGCACGCCGAAGCAGCGGAACATCGAGTACCAGGTTCAGGAGGCCATCACCGAGGGCAACGGGTTCGACCTGCTGGTGATGGGTCGCGGCGAAGGGCCGGGGTGCTACTGCTCGGTCAACAACATGCTGCGCGCCTTCCTGGAGGACGTGTCCGCCGGCTATCGGCACGTGATGGTGGACAACGAGGCGGGCATGGAGCACCTGAGCCGCCGCACGAATGCGAAGGTGGACCTGATGCTGGTGGTGTGCGACGCGACGCCCACCGGCATGATGACCGCGAAGCGCATCGGCAACCTGGCGCGCGAGCTGGGCATCATCCAGGGCAAGATAGGCCTGGTCATCAACCGCGCCCTCGAGCCCGTAACGCCGGACACGGCGCTGGAAGCGACCGGCCTGGAGCTGTTCGCCTGCATCCCGGAAGACCCGCAGGTGCGCGCCTTCGAGCTGCAAGGCAAAGCGCTGACGAAGCTGCCCGCCGAATCACCGGCGGTGGCCGCGGTGAACGGCCTGATGGCCGCAAACGGATTTTAGGAGACGGTTACCGGAATCATATGGGAGGGCGAGCGTCCTCGCGAGCCACGAGCGAGGCATCCGGTAACAAAAATCAGAAAACGCCTATACATGTGCCCGGGTTTTTGCTGCACTAAAGACGTAACCGGGCTCATGATCGTGGCTCGCGAGGACGCTCGCCCTCCCATGGGACAGTCCTTGACGTGAAATCAACAGGAACGGCTTTTGCCTTTCCTGACCGTTATCATCATTGAACAGGAGAATAGACCGATGGCAATTGAAGATCCCAAAGAGCGATGGTCGGCGGCCGTCGCCACTGTCACGTTAGGCGCCACGCCGGCCGAAGGCGGCACGCGCGGCAAGACCCTGACGGTCGGTGGTTCATCGACCCTGCCGTTTCTCGGTTTTGATGGCGAGACGCCCAACCGGCCGCTCATCGCCATGGAAGTACACGATGCGGCGCCGGAAGACTGGCCGGCGGCGTTGACCGATGCGCTGGGCGGCGTGCTCGGCGATCCGGCGGCCTGGGCGGCGAAGTGCGTCAACGAGTTCGGCGCCGACCTGATCTGCCTGCGCTTGACCGGCACCCATCCGGACAACGGCAACCGCGGCGCGGCCGATGCGGTGGCGACGGTGAAAGCCGTGCTGCAGGCGGTCGATGTGCCCCTCATCATCTGGGGCTGCGACGTGGACGACAAGGACAACGAAGTGCTGCCGCGCTGCAGTGAAGCCGCCGCGGGCGAGCGCTGCCTGCTGGGTACGGTGAAGGAAGACAACTACAAGACCCTCACCGCCTCCTGCCTGGCGGACGGCCACAACCTGATCACCCAGTCCCCGCTGGACATCAACATCGCCAAGCAGGTGAATATCATGGTGTCCGAGATGGGCTTCCCGCTCGATCGCGTCGTCATCTTCCCCACCACCGGCGGCCTGGGCTACGGCATCGAGTATGCCTACTCCATCCAGGAGCGCGGCCGGCTGGCCGGGTTGAGCGGCGACAAGATGATGTCCCCGCCGGTCATCTGCACCATCGGTGAAGAAGCCTGGCGCGGCAAAGAAGCCAAAGCCACCACCGAAGAAGCGCCCCAGTGGGGTCCCGCGGAAGTCCGCGGCCCGATGTGGGAAGCGATGACCGCCGTCACCCTGCTGCAGGCGGGCAGCGACATCATGGTCATGCGCCATCCGAAAGCGGTGCAGACGCTGAAGAAGACCCTCGACGCGCTCATGCAGACCGTCGCGCAAGGGTAGGACGGAAGATTAGAAGGTTGAGAGTAAGTAGTTAGTAGTGATTAGTAAGTAGTATTGTGTCTCTCGGACGTTACTGACTACTAACTACTAACTACTTACTACTCACTCCATCCTTCCAACGGCATAACTTGACGAAAACCAGATAAGGGAGACATTCACATGATCATTATCGGCGAACGCATTAACGGCATGTTCAAAGTGATGAAGGAAGCCATCCAGAACCGCGACAAGGCCGCCGTTCAGGATCTGGCGAAGCGGCAGTTGGCGGAAGGCGCGAATATGCTCGACATCAACGTCGGCACCGCGTCGGCGAACCCGATCGAGGCCATGCAGTGGCTGGTGCAGACGGTGCGCGAAGTGACCGACGCCCCGCTGGCCATCGACAACGCCAACTTCGAAGTGATGAAGGCCGGCCTGGAAGCCTGCACCGGCAAGAAGATGATCAACTCCACGACCGGGCAGATGGAGCGGCTGGACATGTTCCTGCCGCTGGCCAAGGAGCACAACGCCTCCGTGGTCGCCCTCTGTATCGACGAAGGCGGCGTGCCGGTAGACACCGACGGCCGCGTGATGATCGCCATGAACATCCTGGCGAAGGCGATGGAATACGACATCGCCAGCGACGAGCTGTTCATCGACCCCATCATCATTCCGGTGAAGGCCGACCAGCGCACCCCGGGCATGGTGCTCGAGTCCATCAAGCAGTTCGCCATGCTGGCCGATCCTGCCCCGCACATCGTCATCGGACTGAGCAACCTGTCGCAGGGCGCCATCGATCGCAAGCTGATCAACCGCACCTTCCTGACCATGGCCATCGGCGTCGGGCTGGACGCGGCGATCGTCGACCCGCTGGACACCGAGCTGATGGACGCCGCGATCACCGCGGAGCTGTTGATGAACAAGGCCATCTACAGTGATTCGTTCCTGACCGCGTATCGCCAGCGCTAACAGCGTTACAACTCGCGGGCCCTCTCCCCATCTGCGGGAGAGGGTTCGCACTTAGGGAAGGTTACCGTGAGCCAATCCGAACGGCCCATATCGGAACCGGGACGGTTTCCCATTCCGCCCAAGCAGCGGCCGTATGAGCTCGCCTTGAATGTCAGCTTCGATGCGCTGCTGGCGCGCGAGCAGACGCCGGAACGGCTGGCGAAGCTGGGCGCGACCCGCGATGGCACGACCCTCCGGCTGCCGGCGCTCAACCAGCACCTGCTCATCGATCTGGATGCGCGCGACGTGCTGGTGGAAGGGCAGGGGAGAGCCCGTGTGAACTGGGCGCTGTTAGCGCTGCATTACTTGAGCGCGGACAACCTGATGGAAGACGCCCGCGAGGTGACGCTGACCCACTTTGCCGACGCCCGCGGCTATTTGAGCGCCTACAACGGCCGCATCATCGCGCGCTTCCTGGGCACCGTCGGCCGCACCGACGCCGGCTTTCGGCAGGCCGCGGAGCGTGTGGGCGCCGTCCCGCTGCCGTCCAGCGGCACCAGCTACCGGTTCGACATCTTTCCGCGGCTGCCGATCACGGTCATTCGCTACGAAGGCGATGAAGACTTCCCGCCGGGCGCCAACATCGTCTACCGCGCCGACGCCGGCCATCTCCTCCCCACGGAGGATCGCATCGTGGTCGCGGAAGTGATCATCGAGGCATTATCGGGTAAACCCTTATACGAGTGAGACACTGGAGGTAGCGATGAAAAGCAATGGCCTGCGGCGCCTGTTTGTTGCCGCAACAAATCAAAACGATGGCAAGACTTCCTGCAGTCTGGGATTCGTCAAAGGCTTCGAGGGGCTGGCGTCCTCTATCGGCTTCATCAAGCCGGTGGGGCAGCGCTACGTCACCGCCGAGAACCAGCAGGTGGATGAAGACGCCTGGCTGATCAAGCAAGCGTGCAAGATGGACTGCCCGGTCAAGCTGATGAACCCCGTCGTCGTCCCCCAGTATTTCACCCGGCAGTACCTGGAAGACCCGGACGGCACGCACCCGCAGCTCGTCGAGGCGATCGAGTGCTCCTTCGCGGAGCTGTCCGCCGGCAAGGACCTGATGGTCATCGAAGGCACCGGGCACGCCGGCGTCGGCTCGGTGTTCGACCTGTCGAACGCGCGCGTGGCGAAGCTGCTGGGCGCGAAGGTGGTCATCGTCACCCGCGGCGGCATCGGCCAGCCGGTGGATGAGGTGGCGGTGAACCTGAGCCTGTTCGAGAAGGAGAACGTCGAGGTGATCGGCGCCATCGCCAACAAGGTGCTGCCGTCGAAGCTCGAACAGACCAAGTACTACCTTTCTCGCGCCATGGAGCGCCTGGGCATCCCGCTGCTCGGCGTCATCCCCTACACGCCACGGCTGTCCTGGCCAACCGTGCAGCAGGTGGTGGACGGATTGCACGCACAGATCCTCAACGGTGCCGACCGCCTTGCCAATCCCATCGCCCACATGATCATCGGGGCAATGACCCCGCATAATGCGCTGACCTACGTGCAGGACAAGACACTGCTCATCGTCCCCGGCGACCGCGACGACATCGTGCTCGCCGCGCTGACCATGGACCTGCTGCGCAAGGACATCAAGCTGGCCGGCGTCCTTTTCACCGGCGGCCTGCAGCCCCAGCCGCAAACAATGGACATGGTCTGCCGCACGGACATCCCGGTGGCGATCGTCGACACGCGCACCTTTGAAGCCGCGGCGCTGATTCACGACATCTCGGTAAAGATCACCGTCTCTGACGACGAGAAGATCAAGCTGGCCACGAAGAACGTGCGTGACAACATCGACCTTGGGAACCTGTGGCACGCGTTGCGATGATGGATGAATGGAAGGTTGGAAGGATGGAGGATTGGAAGCCCATCCTTCCAACGGAGATTATGCGATGAAACAGCAATGCCCCGGACAGGATCCGCGGTTCTGGAAACCGAGCGACGTGCACATCGTCGCTTGCCCGAAGTGCGGCAATGAGGTGGAGTTCTTCAAGGACGACCCCTCGCGCAAGTGCCCGTCATGCGGCGCCCGCTTCAAAAATCCCCACCTCGACCTCGGCTGCGCCGAGTGGTGCCCGCACGCCAAGGAATGCCTGGATTACGTCAAGCGTGAGACGGAGGGGACGGAGTAGTCCTTTGCGCCTTTGCGTCTTTGCGTGAAACCACGTCTACCACGTCGCCGACCTTCAACTCTCCGCCTTTCAGCACCCGCGCAAACACGCCTTCCCGCGGCATCACGCAATCGCCGATTTGCTGGTAGATCGCACAGTAGGCGTGGCACTCCTTGCCGATCTGGGTGATCTCCACTTCCGCCTCGCCGAGGGCCAAACGGTCGCCGATCTGCAAATTCGGGACGTCGATGCCTTCGGTGGTGATGTTCTCCGCGAAGTTGCCGGGGTGGACGTCGGCGCCCTTCGCCTGCATCTTCGCAATGCTCTCCACCGCCAGCAGGCTGAGCTGGCGATGCCAATCGCCGGCATGGGCATCGCCCTCGATGCCGTGGTTCTCGACAAGGCGCGCGGTCTCCACGTTCGTCTTCGGAATGCCGCGTTTCTCGCTGATGGAGATGGCGACGATTTTACCAGTTTGCATGACGTCCTCCTAATCCCAATCCAGCAATTCGATGGTGATCTCCTCACCCGTGGCGCAGGAGTCGGCTGGTTGGGGGAAGCGGAGCAGGCAGTTGGCCTGGGCGAATCCGCAGAGCATGTGTGATTCCTGGCCGGTGGTGGGGGTGACGAACAGGCGGCCGTCCCGCACCGAGGCGATGCCGCGGACGAATTCCAGGCGGCCGGCTTTTTTCTTCAAGGGTTCGGTCAGGGTGGCGGTCAGAGCCAGCGGCTCGGTGGCCGATTCGCCCATCAGCCGCAACAGCGCCGGGCGGACCAGCGTGTAAAAGGTGAGCAGCGCGGAGACCGGGTTGCCGGGGAGACCGCAGACCAGTTGGTCGCCGCGGGTGCCGAAGAAGAAGGGCTTGCCGGGCTTGATGGCCACCTTCCAGCAGTGCGCCTGGATGCCCAGCGACTCGCTGACCTGCTTCACGAAGTCGTAGTCGCCGACGGAGACGCCGCCGACGGTGAGGATAATGTCCGCCCACTCCAGCGCCGTGGCGAATTGCGCGCGGATGGCCTCCGGAGTGTCCTCCGCGGAGGTGAGCCGGCAGTCGTCGATCCCCATGGCGCGTAAGGCAGCGGCGAGGATATACGAGTTGGCATCGTAGATCTGACCGGGACGGAGCTCTCCACCGGGGGCGACCAGTTCGCTGCCGGTGACGAGGATGGCTACCTTCGGCTTGCGATGGACGGGCACCACCATATACCCCAGCGTGGCGAGCAGGCCGACGCCGGCTGGATTGAGGCGCAAGCCGGCGGGCAGCGCCTGATCGCCCTCTCGGAACTCCTCGCCGCGGCGGCGGATGTTCTCTCCCGGCTTGGCGGAGCGCGAAACCAGCACCTGGCCGTCTTCCTCACGGCAGAACTCACGCATGACCACCGCTTCCACGCCCGCGGGAACGGGGGCGCCGGTGAGGATCTTCACCGCCGTGCCGGACGCCAACTCTCCCCCGGCTTCATCGCCAGCGCGCACGACAGAGGCCAGCCGCAGCCGGGCGGGGGATGTTTCGGAGGCGCCGGTCACGTCAGCCAGCTTCACGCCGAAGCCGTCCATCGCCGAGTTGTCGAAGCGCGGCAGGTCCATGCGCGCGTTAATCGGCTTGGCCAGGCAAAAGCCAAAGGACTGATCAAGCGGCACCATGATCGCTTCGAGCGGCTGGGTATGGCTCAACACCAGCGATAGTGCATCCTCAAAGGGAATCATCGCCGCTCCTTCCCATCGGTATGGCCGCTGTAGCCCCAGAGCATGCCGAAGGCGTGCATCAGGCCGGGGAAGAGCGCGTCCAGCGATTCCGCCACCCCGCGCGAGGAGCCGGGAAGGTTGACGATGATGGTATCCCCGCGCAGGCCGGCCTTCCCACGGGAGAGCATGGCGTAGGGGGTGCGATCCTGCCCGTAGTTGCGCAGCGCCTCGGGGATGCCGGGGATTTCGCGCTCGATCACCTCACGCATAGCTTCCGGGGTGTTGTCGCGATGGCTGAAGCCGGTGCCGCCGGTGGTGAGCACCAGGTCATAGTTGTCGATGTCCGCATACCGGATGAGCGCTGAACGGATCTGTACGGTGTCGTCGGGGATGATGCGGTAGTCGCCGACCTGGAAGCCTTCCGCCTCCAGCCGCTCGACGATCAGCTTACCGGAGCGGTCATCCTTCTCGCCGGCAGCGATGGAATCGGACAGCACCAGCACCGCCGCACGCAGCGGCCGGTCGTAAGCGTTGCGGAAGTCGGACTTCCCGCCGCGCTTCTCCAGCAGCTTCACGCCGATGATCTCCATCGAGTCGTCGATCATCTTCAGCATGTCGTACAGCGTGAGCGCGGCGACGGAAGCGGCGGTGAGCGCCTCCATCTCCACCCCCGTCTTATGCACCGCCTTCACGGTGACGGTGGTAATGATGGCGCCTTCCTGCAGGTCGAAATCGATGTCCACCGCCTCGACTCCCACCGGGTGGCAGTAGGGAATGATGCGACTGGTGTCCTTCGCCGCCTGGATGGCCGCCACTTTCGCCACCGCCAGCGGATCGCCCTTGGGCACTTCGCCGCGGCGGATGCAGGCCAGCGTGTCAGGCGAGGCGAGCAGCGTGGCTTCGGCCGTTGCGGTGCGTAGGGTGCTGAATTTGCGGGAGATATCTCTCAACTTATCCTCCGATATCGCTCATGAAGCGGTGGTTGGCCGTCGCCAGCTCCTCCGTGGCGGGGTGCGCCTCGGGCTTGAGGGCGATGGCGGCGCGAATCAGCGTGAGCAGCTCCTCATCCGTCGCGCCGGTGCGCAATGCGTTGCGGAGGTTCACCTCCGCCGGGTGGAAGAGGCAGGACTTGATGGAGCCGTCCGCGGTCAGCCGCAGGCGCGAGCAGCGTGCGCAGAAAGCGTCCGAGAGCGGAGTGATGAAGCTGATCGTCCCGCGGATGCCGTCAATGCGGTAATCGGCCGCCACCGCTTTCGGATCAGCGACTTCATCCGGGATGAGTGTGTAGTGCTGCTCAATACGGGCCTTCATCTCGGCGGCGGGGAAGCGGCCCCAGCCTTCCCAGCCGTTGCCGGGCATGGGCATCTCTTCGATGAAGCGGATGTTGACGGGGCGCTCGCGGGCGAACTCGACGAAATCCAGCAGCTCGTCGTCGTTCATGCCGGCCAGCACCACCACGTTCAGCTTGATCGAGGGGAAGCCGGCGGCGAGGGCGGCATCAATGCCGGCCAGCACCTTGGGGAAGAACTCGCGCCGGCCGATGCGGGCGAAGCGCTCCGGCTGCAGGGTGTCGAGACTGATGTTGAGGTGGGTCAAGCCGGCATCGCGCAGCGGCTGCGCCATCTCGCCCAGCAGCACGCCGTTGGTGGTCAGCGCTACGGTGTCGATGCCCGGCGTCTCCGCCAGCCAGCGGACCAGCTGTTCGATGCCGCGGCGCAGCGTGGGCTCGCCGCCGGTCAGCCGCACCTTGCGCACGCCCACCGACGCGCAGGCGCGCGCCACCCGCGCCAGCTCCTCCAGCGAGAGGATCTCCTCGCGCGGGCGCCAGGGCAGGCCTTCCTCCGGCATGCAATACACGCAGCGCATGTTGCAGCGATCGGTGATCGCGATGCGGAGGTAGGTATGGACGCGGCCGTAAGCGTCTACCAGGTTGTTCAACGAGTCAGGCAAGGGTTACTCCACGATTTATTAGTGAGAACGGCCTCGGGGAAACATTCTCCCGAAATCATACTGGCACGATCATCCAATGCCCGTCTGCCTGCATGACGAAAAAAAGTTAACATAACATTTAGTGTTTCGTGCGCAAACAGAAAAATAATATTATTTTGTACCCGTAAGATGCTCTTTCGCCCGGTTGCTGCTATCGGCAGGAATATCCTATCGTATTGTCGTCGTGCCAGGTTCATGTTGGTCTCTATAGAAATTACCCGTTTTCCACCGTGATGTCACCTGTAGAATGTAGCGCTGCGAGTTCATCCGGCGTGTTGATGCTGCGGAGCAGGGAGGCTTCCGCCGGGGAGAGCGGGAGACGGGTCACCCGTGCTTGTTGGATCAGGCGTTTCATTGAGCGACGACTGCTGGAGAGCGCTTCACGCACCAGCGGCAGCAAGGCGACAGAGTAAACGCCGGGGAAGGGGAAGAAATCTTCCTCGTTTCCGGTATGGAAAAGGCAGACTTCTGCTTCGCACCCGGTCAAGCGGCGGAGGAGGTCCGGGGTGAGCAGCGGCTGGTCGCAGCCGGCGAGCAGGTAGCGGTCGTCCAGGCCGCTGGCGAGCAGGGTTTCCAAACCGGCCAGCGGGCCTTCGCCGGGGTGCAGGTCGGGGAGGTGCAGGACGCCGTCGGGTATTTGAAAGCCGCGGCAGGCGCCGACGATGACAACCTGGCGGCAGACGGTGTGCAGGACGGAGATGACGCGGGCGATCATCGGCGTGCCGTCGGGGAGGAGGACGCCTTCCTTGGGCTGGCCCATGCGGCGGCTTTCACCGCCGGCGAGGATGGCGGCGGTGGGGGGCCGGGTCAGGTTGTTGGTTGATTCGTTCATGATTCATCTACCAGTAAGCGGTGGAAGATCCATTCACAGTCTGGAAGGGTGCGAGAGCCCCGCCCGCATATAGGGAGACCGGCCTGTCATCGGCGGGGCTCTCGCACCCTTCCTGACTGAGAGTCCTGGTTCCATCGCTTTCCGAGATTCGGGCGGGGCTCTCGCACCCTTCCAG
>Ga0172369_10000028_pt1 | contig 192466 bp, 184 predicted proteins | sample LakKiv25m_FD_114539 | JGI IMG/M metagenome (GOLD analysis project Ga0172369, IMG submission 114539) | Freshwater microbial communities from Kabuno Bay, South-Kivu, Congo - kab_022012_11.25m | ecosystem: Environmental > Aquatic > Freshwater > Lake | place: Democratic Republic of the Congo... | reverse complement strand
GGCGGCACTGCTGACTGGGAGTTTGCTGACGGTGTTGTTCTGCGGGCGCAGTATTTCCCTGCTCAGGATGGCAAGAAGGAGTATGTCCAGGTAGGGGTGCGGTTCAAGCTGTAGGGGAAATGGAGGAAACAGATAGGGCCTGGCGAAGAAATCGCCAGGCCCTATTCAGGAACTTGATTAATAATTTATTAATATATATCCTTGTAATTGATAGCATCTAGGAGGGGAAAGAACGATCCTTATGATGGTATAGCCAAAAGGGAGCGATATGCAGTTTGTATTGCATACGCTTTCAAAAGATTTGAACTGTACACGCCCGAGAGCCTTAAAAAACAGGTTGTTTTTGCCAAGCAATTTGCTTGTTTTGAGGTGATTTGGTGGGTATCATTCTTTCTTTATTAGGTTTAACAAGTTTCAGAATCGACGTCTTACTGCTTTGGCAAAAAGCCAATTCCGTGAAAGCAAGGCGGACAAATGGAATAAGTTAAAACTACTATTTTGGTTTAACTATTAAAAAGGAAAAGTCCTTATTTTTAGGTATTTAAAATAACCTTTTATTAGCTACAAAGTTCGGCCCTATTACACGATCGTGTAATAGGGCCGAAAATATATTCGATCAAAAAGAAATTCGGTGCCTTTAGTTTTATAATTCTGCGGAGTAAGGATTGTTAATTATGACAAGTAATTTGGCCCGAAATTGTTGATTTATACAACAGTTCTTTGATATAAGGTCAATGTCTGCTTCAGGGATGAAAATCTTGGCAGAAGAATCGAGGTGAAAGGGCTCATGTCGTCGTACGCGATTCCACCAACATCCTTAACGGATGAGCAAGTCGAAGCACTAAAAGTGCTTGGAAAGAAGATTCAGGGAATTAGGCGAGATAAGGCAGGGTTCAAGAACACTGAAGAGTTTGCGAGAGCATTGGGCTGGTTTAGCGAGTTGACGAATCTTCCGGATGGCAACCCCCTTGCCCAGATCGAACGCGGCGGAGTGTATATGATGAAGTATAAGAAAACAGGAGAGAGTATTCGCCGACCGATTTTTGGCAGGGAGAGACTGGAACAGGTTATTCAGTATTTAGAGGACCATGGTCATGTCGAAGTGGGTGAGCTGGTAATACCATATGACCAAATTACTACCAGAAAGAGGAATCTCAAATCGAGATCTGATCCAAAGCAGTACGCCCTAAAGACTGTTTCTCCGGACGATGGAGAGGTGGTCGCGAGGTCGGAGTATGACCGTGTATTGGAGGAGTTGGAAAGGGCCAATGGTCGTATCCGGACGATGGAGAGAGAAGCAACTGGGGAAGCTGGAACCTTGCTTGCCGAAGAGAAGGCTAGACATGAGGAGGTTATGACGGCTCTGACTCGAGAACGAAATCTATTCCAGAGCTCCAGTTTATCTGCTAATAAACGGGCAGAGCTGGCGGAAAATCAAGTCACTGGCTTACTTGGCCGGATCAAATCTCTCGAGCAAGAGATTCAGGCGAAGCCGGGATCTATTGACCCGATGTCTCTAGGGGAGGTTGATCAACTGGTGCTTGAGTTGGGTCTAAATCCGGAGATGGAGCTGAACCAGGAACAGATCGCCAGGTTGGCGCTTGCCTTGAGGGATGCGGAACTGAAAGATGGCGGGCCGGAACCAGAGCTTAGTGCTGCGAGGATACTGCAACAAGTCAAATTGATCAGCAGTGAACTCACGGGCCGCTTGCGACCATTCGTAGGGATAATCAGCGGACGCATGGAGAGATTAGACAGCCGCCAGCAGGCCAAATATTCGCTGGTCATTATCGACCAAGCTGCCAGGATGCTTGCAGGGGGTATACAGGTACTCCTCTGGTTGGCAGCTTTGCAGATGGGCGGCGAGACTGGGCAGAAGGCGATCAATGCGATGGCTGCTTATTTCCAGGATCGTTGGAGACCTCAAGAAGAGGAAAGAAAGAAACCGGCCAGGCGCGGGTAGTTAGGAGGGGAACTGCATGTTCGCGCCTGGCTACTCGTTTATTTAGCGAAGATTCTTGATTCATTTAATAAATATTTTATTGTATACTATATTTAATAGCACTCACGGAGGGGTTGCACTAAATTCCTTTTTTAAAGGGATTATCAAAATCGGGGCAAACATATTTTTAGTTTACATTATTTTGATTTTCAACAGCCCATTCAACCAATTGATTATTAGTGATAAAATAATCTAGCGATGAAGTATCTACAATCAATCTTTCTCTCTGTAATATTGCTGGCAATCACAACGACAATTCTCAGTGCCAGAACACCAAAAAATCAAAGTCCCAAAAACTATCCTTATCTAGTCGAGGAAGTTTTTGCTGACGGAAAAGCAAATAATGTTTCAGAAAAAAATAATTTAACTAAACCCAAAGAAATTTTAGGAAATATGGCAATTGCCTCGATGGAGGATGACAACATTCATTATTTTCCCGACCCCAAGCTTGGTATTGGCAGCAAATTTACAATTTACCGAGCGCCAGTCTATCGGGTAACAGACGGGAAAAAAGAGCTGGAACTGCGGAGCTGGTCCAAAACAGTCGGAGCGCTTTTAAATGAAGAAAAAATTGAGCTGGGAATGGATGATAAAATTAATTTTTCACCGAAAACAAAGCTAGAATTAGGAATGGCGATAACGATTATCAGGGTGGCAAAAACTACGATTAAAGAGACGGAATCAATCGATTACAAAGTAGTGACAAAGAAGGATCCTGATCTTGAAAAAGGCAGGACAAGGGTGGAGCAAGTAGGGGAGACGGGGGTTAAAAACCTTTTTTACGAGGTTACTAGAGAGGATGGTGTGGAGGTCTCTAGAAAACTTCAGAAGGCGGAAATTGCCAAGGATCCAATAGCTAAAATTGTTTATGAAGGGACAAAAATTGTTAGTTATGGCACCGGAGTGGCCAGCTGGTATATTGATTCATCGCTGATGATAGGGGCGGTCAATATTGTGCCGAAAGGGACAAGAGTAAGAGTTGTTAACCTGGCCAATGGCAAGGAGGTAGTCGTCACAGCTGCCGGAGGAGGGCTTCGAGGGGACCGAATTATTGATCTTTCCACAGCCGCATTCCGGGCTCTTGGCGCTTCAACGGACCAGGGATTAATTAAAGGGGTCAGATTGGAGAAGATATATGAATGATACCAACTTATCTAATAAAGAAGAGTTAATAAAATATTTAAAGTCCCATAATCTTTGGGCCAAACATGGCTTGGGCCAGAATTTTTTAGTTAATAAAACAGCGCTTGATAAAATTATCGAGGCAGGGGAATTAAACGAAAAAGATTTTATTATAGAAATTGGGCCTGGAATAGGAGTATTAACACAGGAATTGGTTAATAAAGTCGGTAGCGTCGTTGCGGTCGAGCTGGATAAAACGTTAGTGGAATTGCTCAAGTCGAATAATGAATTAAGAATTAAAAATCATGGTGATAATCTAGAAATAATCAATGCAGACATCTTAAAACTTAATTTACCGCAAATCATTGAAAACAGGCCGTATAAAGTTATTGCCAATATTCCTTACTACATTACTTCTAAAATTATCCAGTTATTTTTAACATTAGAAAATAAGCCCAAATTGATGGTTTTGCTCGTTCAGAAAGAGGTTGCAGAAAGGATAGCCGCAAAACCCGGAGAAATGTCTATCCTATCCCTATCTGTTCAGTCCTATGGAGTGCCGGAGATTGTTGGTTTAGTTCCGAAAGAGTCTTTTTTTCCTGTTCCCAAGGTAGATAGCGCCATATTAAAAATTTCAAATATCCAGTACCATTTTAAGATTCCAGAGAAAGAGCTATTCCGAGTGATAAAAATAGGATTTTCTTCTCGTAGGAAAACTCTTATAAACAACCTTTCCTCTGGCTTTCATTTGGATAAAGAAACAGCAAAGGGTATAATTGAAAAAATAGGATTAAAAGACACTGTTCGAGCCCAAGAGTTAAGTCTGGAACAGTGGCATGATCTGTCAGGTCTGCTACCAAAATAATTTATTTTTTGGGAAAAAATGGAGGGGAAATCTCTTAATCTGGATTCTGAGCCAAAGGCAGTAGAAAAATCGTCTTCCGATTTTAAAAAAGGCTATGATGCTGGTTTTAAAGAGGGAGAATTTTTTACTTTGTCAGAATTTAGGCACGAATTAGGGATACCTCTCATCCTTGCTAAAAAACTGATTTCTTGGGGCTATGTTGAAGCCTATAAAACCGTCGACGGCACGATTAAAATTTCGGGTAAGGAACTCCAAGAAAGCAAAAAATTTTTAAAAAATCCTTGGAAAAGATCTGTGCTTTATATCCGGGCGCTAGGTCCGGGCTTAATAACCGGGGCTTCAGATGATGACCCGGGAGGCATCGGTACTTACTTGTCTGTCGGCGCCAAATATGGCTACGGACTTTTATGGATGGCTGCTTGGCTTTTGCCAATGATGGTGGCAGTCCAGGAAACCTGTGCCCGAATAGGTGTTGTTACCAACAAAGGCCTTGCCAGCGTCCTAAGGCGCCATTACAACAAAAAGATCGTCTTTGGAATTGTATTGGCTTTAATTATCGCCAATGTTGTTAATATTGGAGCCGACATTGGGGCGATGGCTGCTTCATTACAGCTCATAATTCCTATCAATTTTATTTTAGCCTCAGTAATCTTTACTTGTATTATCATACTGATTGAGGTTTTTGTTCCTTATAAGACGTATGCTCAAGTTTTAAAGTGGCTCACTTTGTCTGTCTTTGCCTACATTGCTGCCGGATTAATGGCCAATTTAGATTGGAAAACAGTTTTCGCTAATGCGGTTGTTCCACATGTTGTGTTTTCAAAGAATTATATTTTCGCCCTAATTGCGGTGTTTGGCACCTCGATTACGCCCTATCTTTTCTTTTGGCAAACGTCAGAGGAGGTTGAAGAAAGTAAAATTGCCGGCGAAAATACCACAAAACTAACACCATATAAATTGCATCATCGAATCGCTCGGATGCGCACTGATGTTAATTCCGGGATGATTTTGGCTAACTTGGTTTTCTTCTTTATAATTATCACCTGCGCCAAGGTGCTTTTTCAAAATGGCATTACAGAAATCGGATCTGCTGAGCAAGCAGCCCTTGCTCTGAAACCGTTTGCTGGGCAGTTTGCCTTTCTCTTCTTTGCGCTTGGTATTATCGGCACCGGCCTTTTGGCGGTGCCAATTCTGGCCGGCTCCGGGGCATACGCCCTGTCCGAGCTGCTGAAGTGGCGGGAGGGATTGGGTAATAAATTATCCCGAGCAAAAGGCTTTTATTTCATTATTGTTGTTTCAATTATGGTTGGTTTGCTTCTGAATTTTATCGGTGTTAATCCGATCAAAGCGCTATTCTATTCGGCTTGGCTAAACGGTGTTATTTCCATTCCCTTGCTATTCGTCATAATGATTGTTGGAAATGACCCAAAGATTATGGGCAAGGAAACTCACCCCAAATGGGTTAAATTCTTCGGTTGGATTGCTGTCGCTTTTGCTGCAGCCGCTCTTCTTGCAAGTGTTATCCTGGTCTTTTAGTTACAAAATAAAAGAAATCTGTTATAATAGCGCTTATGGATAAAGGAATTTTATATGTGGTGGCAACACCAATTGGCAACCTCAAAGATATTACCTTGCGAGCAATTGAAGTTTTACAAAATGTTGATTTGATTGCTTGCGAAGATACTCGCCACACCGGAATGCTTTTAAAAAGCCTAAGCATCAAGAAGCCGATGGTCTCTTATTTTCAGCACTCAAAATTAGACAAAATCGAATACATTATTGATCAGTTGTTAAGCGGAAATAATATTGCGCTTGTAACCGATGCTGGCACGCCAGGAATTTCAGATCCAGGGCAGGCCTTGATTTCACAAATCAGAAATCTGGAACAGGAAATAAAAATAATCCCTGTGCCGGGGGCAAGCGCCTTGGCAGCATCAGCCTCAGTTTCAGGTCTGGTTGAAAAAGAATTGTATTTTGCAGGGTTTTTGCCCAAGAAAAAAGGCCGTCAAACCCAATTTAAGCGCTTAGTAGAGATAAATGCCCCAATTATCTTTTATGAATCAGCAAATCGATTAGAGAGGACTCTGGGGGATATTAGAACCTATTTTGGAGATAGTGTCCAAGTATTTATTGCTCGGGAAATGACAAAAGTCTTTGAAGAATACTGGGGAGGAGAGATCGAGGAAGTTATTTTCAGTCTAAATCAGCATAAGATTAAAGGAGAGATTGTAATAATTATTAAACCGAATGGAAAGCTCAAAGAGGTAAAAAACAAGGACTCAAAAGTTTTATGAGAAGCGAGCTAAATCAATTACCAGAACGAGAAAAAAGAGATAAAGTCTCTGATTCGGCGATCGCTTTTTTCGAAAAACTAGATATCTCAAAAATATTTGCCGAGGAGACAACTCGGAGAGAATTTTTAAAAGTTATCGATTTTGACACTTTTATGGCGCTTCTTGTTAGGATAAACGGTTTTATCAGGAATATTCCTATCAAGAAGAGAGAAATTGATGGGGAGTTCGTTTATATTGAACTTGATGACGCGGGAGAAGAAATTTATAATCCCCCTCAAGAGGAAGATAAATTAGTATTATTGGAAGAAGCTTTTGAGGCCTCAAAAAAATTAGAAAATATTAGTGATGCTGCACTTCTGGTTTCAACGGTTTTGAATGCTGTACATCCTTTCCATGATGGCAATGGTCGCACTTCCCGACTTGTTTATTTCTTATTAAAGAATGGCTGTCAAGGAACTCAAACCGATAAAGACGAATTAAAAAGAATACTTAGTGAAAAAAGCGGACCGATTGGGAGTCCCAATCCTGGAAACATAGAGAAATTTCTAGTAGGGGAAATTCGCAAGGAAAAGAATATTACTTTGCCTTTGGAAAATGCCGGTTTTACGATTGATCAACTTAGAAATCGGGGATCGTTGCCTGAAAATCATAGGTATCGTCTGTTGACTATGCATGAATTTTACCATGATCAGCGGGGTTTGATTGTGCTTGCGGACTTTTTGCAAACAAAGGGAATCGTTGAGCCATCAGTTAATCATCCTCAAGTTCTAATACCGTCCATTGCTAAGTATTTTCGAGAAATAGAATCCAATCTCCCAGAGGAAGAATTAGAAAAATTAAGGTCAGACTACCGTGAACTCAAGAAAGAATATATTCGAAAAGTCATCGATGTGTTCGTAAGCCCAGAAAATCATATTATCCCAAGTACAAATATAAGAGTAAGGGATTATTACCTACAGATGGTGGAAGAAGGACAAGTAGTTATTAATCATAATCAATTAATTTTTCAAGATGGTACAAAAAATTAAATTAATTGAACCCATTACCGAAAGCGATTACCAGGGAATTCTGGAAGTCATTGAGGAAAACTTATTTAAATACGACCTCACGCTTTCCCATCTAAAAAAGGCCTGTTTAGGCGAATTGTTGGCTGCAAAAGACGGCGTTAAAGTCGTTGGCGTTCTAAGAATGTGGCGGCCAGGAGAAGTATTTCGAGAGCATGATGATAAATATTTTAACTTTGAAAAACATCCTTATGGTCGAGAACACCTCGGCTATATTGCCATTGTTGCGGTTGATAAAGAGTATCGAGGACAGGGAATTGCCAAAAAGCTGGTCAAAAAAGCTCTTAAAATTCAAAAGGAATGGGAAACCAAAGCGGTTTTAGTTCACGCCTCCAAAGGTTCTCCGCAAAATGCCTCAGAAAAACTTTTTAAGTCTTTGGGTTTTGAGTCGATCGGCCTGCAAAAATCACCCTGGCTGGAGTACTCAAAGGAAAAAGGACCCGAAGGTTTTTGGTGTGTTTTTTGCGGGAATCCCTGCAAATGCGACCAATTGGAGATGATCAAAGAGCTCGTTTAGTGTATAGTGTTGAGGGTATAGAGTAGAGCGGATCATGGATAAGATGGGCTTGACGCTAAACTCTAAACTCTAAGCTCTAAACTCTATACTCTATACACTATACTCTCTACCTACTCCTCGTGTTTCACAAAGGGGTCGCGGATTTTAATTTTTCCTGAATGGACATCGCCGATTCCGACATATAAATCAGCTGTTCCGTCTGGATTGCGATAGAGTCCGCCAGAGAAAATAATTTTTCCAAGGTCGTTTTTTTTGGGTTTGAATGGGGGAAACTCATCAGCGGTTGTTAATATCTCCATGTGTGAGTGGCGTTTGGTTTTTGGATTAAATATAAAAGCCATAGCATAATAATGTTTTATCTCTCCATCCGAATGTGCAATATGCCCAAGTACTCCAATATTATCGTTTTTAAGCAGATGCAGCTCATTAGCCCCACCCCACTCATCACTATGAAATTGATTCTCAATAATCTGCGCTTCCGGTATTTTGCTTTCCAGCTCATCTAACTTTTCGATTTCAATATAACCAATTTTCCCCAAACCTGCCCTACCACCTTGTGGCCTGGTGAAGACGGCTATTTTTTTGCTGGAAAGTTCAATTAACCTGATATCTTTCATTCCATCCGGTCCAACCGCAAAAGGTTCCACGAGCTTCCCTTCTAAGTTAATAAGCTCCAAGATGCTTGTCTTGTATCTATAAAATTCAGTTTTCCAAGAGATCTCGTCATTTTCCTTTTTGAAGGTTTTTACTCCGCCGATAATGTGATAGCCTTGAATATTGTCGATGAAAAAAGGGTCTTGTAAGCCCAAAATTGGCGCTTCGGAGACCAGTCGCCATTTATTATCAATATCCTCAAAAAACATAATTTTGCTTTCCTCGGAATCCAGTGGTTCTACCCTTCCGGCAAGATATCTTTTCCCCTGTCTGATGATCGGTTTGGTGGGGTTATAAATGGTGATGTTTGAAATAGCTAAATCTTGCTCGGTTTCTTCATTGGCAAAAGGCGCCAATATTTTATGCAAATCTCCCTCGGTATCAAAAGCAAGGAATTCACCCCTTGGCGGGCCCTCCTCGCCATAGGTTTTGTAGTATTCTTTTACTAGTTCTTGGGCTCTTTTTATTTTTTCTTTTTTTTCCATTATTTTATTTTCGCGATGGGAATTTATAATTCTAGGTTAAAATATCCAAACAACTCAAAAAGCGGTATAATATTTAGGAAACATTAAGCAAAGGGAGAATATGAAGAAATTTTCGATGAGCGAGGCTTTGAGTTTTGGCTGGAATGCAATGAAGAAAAATTTTTGGTTTTTTGTCTTACTTTTGATTATTCAGGAAGGTTTTTCGATGCTGCCGTCTAGAACTGAATCGGCTAAGCCGGAGTTCGCGATAATCTTGATCATTCTTTCGGTTTTTATCTCGACTTGGATCTCACTTTGGGTAACCTATTCCCAACTAAAAATTTATAGTGGAGAAAAAGGTACGGTCAAGGATTTATTTGAAGTCGGTTCCTATTATCTGGATTATCTAGGGGCCATAATTCTTTATGGATTGTTGGTTATGGCCGGTTTCATCTTGTTAATTGTCCCTGGCATTATCTGGGCGATAAAATATCAATATACTCCGTACTTAGTAGTCGAGAAAAAATTAAATCCGATTGAGGCGATGCGGGAGAGCGCCATGATTACGAGCGGGGTTAAATGGAATCTATTTCTTTTTAATATCGTCATATCGCTAGTTGCAGTTGTTGGTTTCTTCTTCCTGTTTATCGGAGTTTTTGCCACAGTGCCAATGGCAATGATGGCCCAAATCTTTGTTTATAAGAAACTAAAGGACCAGGCAAAATTGCCCGCAGAACCTAAAACTGCCGAGGCTTTTGCCAATTAGTCCTTGTTTGTAGGACAGATAATTGAGCTTAAAGCAATCTTTTGATAGGATGTGGTTATGAAGTATTACATAACCACTCCTATTTATTATATCAACGATGTGCCTCACATTGGTCACGCCTACACTACGATTGCTGCCGATGTACTGGCTAGATATCACCGCAAAAAGGGCGACCAAGTTTTCTTTTTAACAGGAACGGATGAGCATGGTGCAAAAATTGCCGAAGCTGCTCAATCGGCGGGCAAGGAACCCAAGGAATTTGTTGAAAGTCTGCGGCCGATTTTTAAAGACACTTGGAAGAATCTCAATATTTCTTACGATGAATTTTTCTATACCACTAATCCTGAACATGAAAAGCTGGTCCAAGAGTTTATCAAAAAGGTGAACGAAAACGGCTATATCGAAAAAAGAAAATATGAGGGACTCTACTGTGTCGGCTGTGAACGGTTTTTAAAGGAATCAGAACTTGTTGACGGCCTTTGTCCTGATCATAAAAAAGCGCCGGTAAAGCAAACAGAGGAGAACTATTTCTTGAAACTCACTGCCTTTAGTGAAAGATTACTTAAGGTAATAGAGTCTGGAGAGCTAAAAGTCGAACCAGTTTTTCGTAAAAACGAGATACTTGGGAAAATTCGCCAGGGCCTGGAGGACGTTTCGATTTCACGAGAAAATGTCCGGTGGGGCATCCCTTTCCCGGGCGATGAATCCCAGACGATCTATGTTTGGTTCGATGCCCTGTTAAACTATTACACAGCTACAAAACTTTACGGCAAGGAGGATTTGTGGCCAGCTGATCTACATTTGATGGCCAAGGATATTCTTTGGTTTCATGCCATCATTTGGCCAGCGATGTTAATGGCCGCCGATCTGCCTCTGCCAAAGGAAGTTTTTGCTCACGGTTTCTTTACAATCAATGGTCAAAAGATGAGCAAAACAATCGGAAATGTAATTAATCCAAATGAGGTCGTCGAAAAATTTGGCGCCGACGCTGTCCGTTATGCTCTGCTAAGAGAATTTCCGTTTGGCGAAGACGGGGACATTTCAATTGAAAAGATTGAAAAACATTATTATTCTCTTGCAAACAATCTTGGAAATCTTTTTCAGCGAACAATATCGATGATAAATCGGTACGAGGTAAAAGTCCAAAACGAAAAGCTAAAAGCTGATAGCCGCAATGTTGATGCAGAAATTGAAAATTTGCAGTTCATGGAGGCGCTCAAAAGGATTGATGAAATAGCTATAGAAGCTAATAGATATATAGCAGAAAAACAACCCTGGGCTTTGGCCAAGGAAAATAAAGTGGAGGAGCTTACAGAAGTTTTAAACAGGGCATATTCAGACTTAGCATTACTGGCAGAGTTGATTGAGCCTTTTATGCCCGAAACGTCAGCTAAAATGAAGAATCAGCTGGAAACCCTGAAACCAGAACCGCTGTTCCCTCGTTTGGACAGATAATTAAGTTTAATCGGAGGGTGTATGATATTCGCCTTAATCGCCGCATGCGGTTCGGCCGCCGGGGATGTCACAAGCAAGGTAATTCTTGATATCAAAAAGCTGACGGTGAGAAGTTATCTTCCGCCTCTTTTTATTGCGTTGGCAGTGCTGACTGCTTTAACTTTGCCGTGGCTTTTCGGGCTGGATAAAACACTTTTTTTCACGCCTAAATATCTTATACTTTTCGTACTCATGTTAGCAGCGGCAGTAGCTTGGAATATACCGTTTTATACCAGTCTCAAAAAAGAAACCCTTCACGAATTCGAGCTAATCATGCTGCTGACTCCGATCAGCACGGTTTTGTTAGCGGCAATTGTCTTTCCAGATGAGCGCCAGATCGGCCCTTTTGTTGCTTCGTTAATTGCTGCTATCGCTCTGTTGGCCACTCGGATAAAAAAGAGTCATCTGGAATTAACAAAAAATATCAAAAGAACGCTTTTGGCCATGTTCTTTATTTCGGTCGAAGTAATTTTATTGAAAGAATTGCTCACGGCAGTTTCACCTGCCACTCTTTATTTTTTAAGAACAGCATCAATCTCTGTAGTTTTGTTACTGTATTTTAAGACTAAAAAAGATGATTTTGGTAATTTAGCCCAGAGTCTGCCTATAATAACCCTCTCTGCAGTATTTGGTATTATTTATATGGTTACTAAGTACTTTTCTTTTCAGGAGTTAGGTGTCGTCAAAACGACGTTGATCTTATTGTTGGCACCCATCCTAAACTATATTGCCTCTTATTTCTATTTCAAGGAACACCGGCTCTTTAAAAAAGATTTGGTCGCTGCCCTTGTTATTCTGCTTTGCGTGGCTTATGTTACATTGGTAAAATAGTTAAATAGATTCCTTGCCCAGAGTTTAAGTCTTAAATTGAAAAATGTATGTTTATTGATACCCATTCCCATTTAAATTTCCCCGAATTCAAACTTGAAGTCTCCTCTGTTCTTGGACATGCCAAGGAGGCTCGAGTCGATCGTATTGTTAATGTGGGAATTGATGTTCAAACCTCCAAAGAATCTCTTGATCTTGCTAGAAAATACCCCGAAATTTACGCCACCATCGGTATTCACCCTCATTGTGCCAATGATCTAGACATTGAGGCTCAGATGAAGCTATTGCAATTGGCTTCCCACCCCAAAATTGTAGCTGTCGGAGAAATAGGACTCGATTATTATTTTCTTAAAAGATCGTCAAAATATTCTAATTATCCCAAACGTGAAAAACAGATTTTTTGCTTTGAACAAATGCTCGACTTGGCCATAGAAATAAATAAACCGGTTATCATTCATGCCCGGGAAGCGGAGGCCGATGTTATCTCCATTTTAAAGACCTACAAAGATCAGCTTTCCGGAGTACTCCATTGTTTTTCAGGCAATTGGGATTTCGCCGAAAAAGTCTTGGATCTGGGATTTGCCGTCTCTTTTACTGGAGTAATCACCTTTAAAAACGCCAGCCCTGATTTGGTTGAAGTTGTTAAAAAGGTTCCACTCGGTTCGATCATGATCGAGACAGATGCGCCATTAATTTCTCCGGAGCCTTACCGAGGCAAACGAAACGAACCAGCTTATGTTGTTGAAGTCGCTAAAAAAATTGCCGAAATAAAAGGAATATCTTTGGCGGAAGTTGAAGCAGAGACGACTAAAAAAGCTAAGAAATTCTTTGGAATAAACTAGAACAAGCTAGTAAGCTAATAAGCCGATAAGCTTGTAAGTAACTAAAACGCAGGGACCCCGAGCGCTTATCACGCCCGGGGTCCGGTGCTTCCTTATTTTTTATTCCTCAGTTGGTCGAGGAACAGGCTCGGGAACCTTTGCCATTACTTCGCTTACTGTTACCTCACAGAATTTTGCTTCATTCTTTTTGTAATTCCAGAGGTCTGATCTCGCCGTACTTGTGTTTGCCTTCTGAACGGCTTGATAGAAGCCCCGTGCGATTAACCTTTTTTCCCAATCGAACTCTTCGGGAAGGCAGTTACCTTCAAGTGGTCGGATCGTGATAGTTGCTGAGCAAAAAGGCCCGTCTTCGTGCTTGACTGTCAGGCCGCTCACGAAACAGGAGGTGGAAAAAAATCTTGGTGAGATTTCTTCTTTTTTCCAATTCGTGCGGTATTCCCATGGGCTAAAAACCGATTTCCTGTACCATCCTATTATCCGACTGGCGTAGGGAAGATGGTAGAATTTGCCCTGGCAGCCGACCACAAAGGAAAAAAATCCGATAGGGAAAATGAGCCAAAGAGACTCGTAGCTTGTAATCGTTGACCACAGACCATTTTGTCGAATTGGTATTAGTATAGTCCCGACGATTACTCCGCCAACGAGGAAGAAGAAGACATATGCCAAAAACAAAGCATCTCCTTCTTTGGGCGCTTCCCTAGTGCTCAGCCTTTTGGCGACAAGGAGAAGCAACAGTCCAGCTACTGCAATAGCTTCTATTGCAGAGACGATTAGCCAGGCCCAACTAAGGACTGACATGTGTACTCCTTTCTGTGCCTGCTGGGTTGGAGCAATGAGCTCACAGACACAAAACGGCTAGCTAACTTATATAACAAATCGGTTAATTAAGCAAAACACAAAAGAGGACTTGACTTTGGTGTTATTTAGGACTATTTTAGTCTTAAATAGTTTAATCACCCAAAAGGAGGAGAATGCTGATTAGAAAAGAAACCGAATATGCCATACTTGGACTTATCTCGATGGCCAAACAAAGGGACCAATATATTGATGTCAAAGCTTTGGCCCGAGCAGAGAAAATCCCCGAGGCACTGCTAGCTAAGGTGTTTCAAAAAATGGTGGTTACGGGAATTTTAGAGTCACGAGTTGGCCCTACTGGTGGCTTTAAGCTGAATAAAAATCCCTCGGAGATCTCGCTTTTGAACATTATTAAGGCAATCCAGGAGCCGGAGGTAATTAAGTGTTTTTCTGGTTCAGCGCCTTATTGCAAAAAACCGGTTTGCACTTTAAAGAAGACCATAATAAAAATTGAAAAATTCATAGAGAATTATCTGGCGAACACCTCGCTTTTTGAAATTATTGCCGAAGAGATTCAATTAAATTTAGGCAAAAGTAATTGAAAAGGAGAAAAATGGAAAAAGAAAAAATCAACAAACTAAAAAATATACTAAAGAATGCTGACAAGAAGGATCCGTCAGAGGTAAAGGCTGAGGCCCAAGATTTTCTGGAAAGCGTTAGCGAAGAAGAACTAATTACTGCTGAGCAAGCCCTTATAGAAGAAGGAATTGGCCCAGGAGAGATGAAGCATTTATGTGCGGCCCACCTAGAGATGATGGAGGGCAATTTAGAGGGACTCAAAGAATCTTTGCCTGAGGATCATCCCATAACAACCTTGATCTTGGAGCATGAGGAGATTTTAAAATTCCTTGATGAGTTGGAAAAAATGGGCGAGAAGATCGAGAAGGCTACAAAGAGCACTGATCTCTCTGGTGATGATCATCAAAAACTTCGCTCTATCACCCACCATCTTGTTGCAGCAGAAAGGCATCATCAGCGCGAGGAGGAGGTTCTATTTCCTGAAGCCGAGAAATATGGCCTGTATGGCCCGCCCCAAATCATGACCGAGGAGCATGTTGTTCTGCGGGCTCTCAAGAAAGAGCTTGATGAGCTGGCCCAGCATAGCGAGAAGATGGATTTTTCAGAGTTTAAGGAGAGACTTAAAGCACTTTCCGGAGAAATTGTCCAGTCGCTTCGCGACCATATCTTTAAAGAAAATAATATTTTATACCCGGCGGCAATTGATGTGATACCGGAGGAAGATTGGCTCAAAATCAAGGAAGATGCGGATAAGATAGGGTATTGCTGTTTCACACCTCAATATTTAAAGAAGAAATAAACATTTATCGATCTACCAATAGAGTGTTTTTGCTTGCTCGTTGACTTTGGCGGGTTATAACTATATTATTCTCTTATGATATAGACCTATACCACAGGTATTGGTTAATTAAATGGGAGCACTATGGATAAAAACAAAGCGCAAACGCTCGTTAATTTTAAAAAAGCCCGAAGTCACATCGAAAAGATCATTAAAATGATCGAGGATGGAGAGTATTGCATCAATATAATGCAGCAAAATTTAGCTGTGATTGGCCTTCTTAAATCAGCCCACCAGATGCTAATGGAGGGCCACTTGAACACCTGTTTCAAAAACGCCATGAAAACGAGCAATGAATCAAGAAAACAACAAATGATCTCAGAGATTTTAGCGGTCATCAAATTGGCGAATAAATAAAAACAAACAAAAAATGAATAAAACAATTGTGCCAATAAAGGGCATGCATTGCCGTTCTTGTGAGTTATTGATTGAAGAAAAATTACAAGAACTATCTGAGATCAAAAATGTCCAGGTAAGTTATAAAAAAAGTCAGGCCATTATCTACTCAAAATTGCCGCTTGATATGAATAATGTCAAAAATGCGGTGATTGAAGCTGGGTATGAAGTGGGTGTTAACGACTCAAAGTCTTGGATTTCCAAGGATCCGGCAGTATATAAAGACCTGCTGATATCTTTTATTATTCTGGCGATACTATATTTTGTTGCCAAAAAATTCGGTTTGTTGAATATCAGCGCCGGGGGTTCCAATAATCCCTCCAGTTTAATAGTTGTTTTGTTGGTTGGTCTAACGGCAGGATTATCTACCTGCATGGCGCTAGTTGGCGGGCTAGTTTTGGGTATTACTGCCAGGCATGCCGAAAAACATCCTGAGGCAACGCCAATTCAAAAATTTCGTCCTCATCTTTTCTTTAATCTAGGTAGAATTTCTTCGTACTTTTTGCTTGGCGGAATCATTGGATTAGCCGGTAAGGCTTTCCAGCTTTCCGGGCCAACTCTGGGGATTCTAACAATTGCTGTTGGTTTTATCATGCTGTTTTTGGGTCTACAACTAACCGAATTATTTCCTAAGCTCTCCAATGGCGGATTCACATTGCCGTCTGGAGTAAGCAAATTTTTGGGAATTAGAAAACATCATGAAAAGGAGTACAGTCATGGAAACTCGGTCTTGGTCGGAGCGCTAACCTTTTTCCTGCCTTGTGGCTTTACCCAAGCGATGCAGCTTTATGCCATTTCGACAGGGAGTTTTACTAGAGGGGCCTTAATTATGGGGCTTTTCGCGTTAGGCACTGCCCCAGGACTTCTCGGAATCGGCGGGCTGGCCTCAATAATCCAAGGTTCCCTGTCAAAAAAATTCTTCAAATTTGTCGGGTTGCTGGTCGTATTTTTGGCTGTGTTTAATTTTTCAAATGGCTACAATTTAACCGGCTGGAAAGTTTTTTCAGCCAACAAAAAAGAGACGGTTATTGCCAATGACCCGAATGTAAAAGAGGAAAATGGTGTTCAAATTGTCCGGATGGTACAAAGTGCCTCAGGATATTCACCGAACAAATTCACGGTCAAAAAGGGCGAACCGATCAAATGGATTATCACTTCAAAAGATGATAAAACCTGCGCAACTAGCCTTTATGTGTCAAAACTTGGGATCCGAAAATTCCTTCAGCTTGGAGAGAATGTTGTTGAATTCATCCCTCAGGAGGAAGGTGAGCTCAAGTTTTCCTGCGCAATGGGCATGTATACCGGAAAATTTATAGTTGTGCCAGGTGAAACAGCCGCACAAAAGAATAGCCAGAAGCTGGAAAATAATGATATTAACACCAGTCAAGATGTGTCTGCTGAGCCAGTATCTGGATCAAATTCTGTTGCCAATTCTTCCAATTCCAGCGATACCAGCGACTCAACTCAAAATGATAGCGTCTCTGGCAATGATGTTGCCAAGAGTGATAGCGATGTCCAGGTAATTAAGGCAACATTTGTTTCTAATAAGCAAGATATTGCTCCAAACTCTTTTACGGTTTTTGCTGGCAAACCTGTTCGGTTTGAAATTTTGGTCAACGAGGAAGGCCAGGGTTGTATGAGCACTATAATGATCCCTGGTCTTGTTAACCATCCGGAATATCTGGCTAAAGGCGAAACAATTAAATTTGAATTCACCCCAAAGGAAAAGGGGGAGTATAATATTACTTGCGCAATGGGTGTACCCCGTGGAGTTTTGAAGGTAATTTAGTACTAATTCATACAAAGAGGGCTTGACACAGCTTTTATCTTGTCTATAATATACCTATACCATAGGTATAGGTAAAATTAAAAAGGAGTAGCAGTGGCAGAGACGACAAAATTTCAACTAAAAGGTCTAACCTGTAGAGCTTGCAAGTTAATTAGCGAGAGGCAGTTTATGAAAATACCTGGCGTTTCAAGTACGAACGTCGATTTTGAAAGCGGTACAGGTGAGATAGTTGCTGATCGTTCTATCCCCTCTAGTGAGATTTCCAATGCTCTTTCCAGAACAGGGTTTACACTTATAGAAAATAAATAAGAGAATAGCCATGAAACATAAACTTAGTTTAAAAATCAAAGGAATGCATTGTCCCTCCTGCGAAAAGCTTATCGCCGCTGATTTAGAGGATCTGGCGGGAATTTTGGAGGTGAAAATCAGCGCCAATACGGATAGCGGTGAGGTTGTTTATGATACAAATAAGGTTGATTCAGGAAAAATTTTAGAAACAATTAAAAAAACCGGTTATGAGGCGGAAATTCTTAAAGAGGAGATGTTGGCAGACGATGGCTCACATACAGAAAATATGACGGATGACGGAAGTGCCAAGGATTCTTCAGGTAGTAATACTGCCGGTTCTAGTCAAAAGCCAAAAGGTAATGACCGCATTTCCCTCTCTCTTTCGGGGATGCACTGTGCTTCCTGTGCTGGTATAATTGAGCGTTCGATAAGAAGGTTACCTGGCATCAAGGAAGCAAACGTTAATTTTGCAGCTGAAAAAGCCTTAGTTTTATATGATAATAAATCATCGAACCTTGACCAGATTATTGGAGCAGTTAAGAGGGCAGGGTACGGGGCGACTTTAGTAGACGAGAAGGATACTGAGTTTGAGATGAAAAAAAGAGAGCGCGAGATTCAAGCTCTCTGGAAAAAATTTATCTTTAGTTTAGTCTTTTCTCTGCCGTTGCTTTATTTTATGTTTTTAGATTTTTTCAAATGGTTGCCTGGAGCAAATCTATTTCCGCCATATTTCGGTATAGTTTCACTTATTTTGGCGACCCCTGTCCAATTCATTGCCGGCGGCGGTTTTTACAAGGGAATGTGGTCAAGTCTTAGGATGAAAACCTTCAATATGGACTCTTTGATTGCCATTGGAACTTCGGCGGCTTATTTTTATAGCCTGATAAATTACCTCATCTATGCTGTTGCAAAAGATAGTCTAATTGGTCTAATGGGGGCAAAGATCCCTGATTTATACTTCGAAACAGCGGCCTTTTTGATTACCTTCGTGCTTTTAGGTAAATGGCTAGAAGCCCGGGCAAAGGGCAGGACATCTGAGGCAATTAAGAAGTTAATGGGTTTGCAGGCTAAGACTGCTCGAGTGATCAGAGACGGTAAAACCATCGATATTCCGACTGATCAGGTGAAAGAAGGCGATATTGTTTTGGTAAGGCCGGGTGAGAAAATTCCCGTTGATGGGGAGATTACAAAAGGGGGCTCGGCCGTAGATGAGTCAATGGTTACTGGTGAGAGTTTGCCGATCGAGAAAAATGTTGGCGATAAGGTAATTGGAGCTACGATTAATAAAACAGGCAGCTTTGAATTCAAAGCGACTCGAGTTGGGTCGGAGACAACCCTTGCTCAAATTATTCGGATTGTCGAGGAAGCCCAAGGTTCCAAAGCCCCCATTCAGGCTTTTGCTGACCGGATTTCTGCTTGGTTTGTCCCTGCAGTTATCAGCTTAGCCATCATTACCTTTTTGGTCTGGTTTCTTATTTTGGGAGCATCGCTCGCCTTTTCACTAATGGCCTTTACCGCCGTTATTGTGATTGCTTGCCCTTGTGCCCTTGGCTTAGCTACTCCGACGGCGATAATGGTTGCGACCGGACGTGGTGCCGAGCAGGGGATATTAATAAAGGGAGGCGAACCACTTGAGGCGGCAGAGAAGATCCAGGCAATTATCTTTGATAAGACTGGGACTTTAACGCATGGTAAACCGGAGGTCACAGATATTAGAATTATGAATCAAGAATCAAGAATTACGGAGAAAGAAATTTTACAGATTGCTGGCTCTCTCGAGGCTAGCTCTGAACATCCCCTTGCTGAAGCAATTGTTAACAAAGCTAAGGCAGAAGGTATTGAGTTTATTGAAGTCGCAAATTTTCAAGCGGTTCCAGGAAAAGGGGTTGAAGGTAAGGTCGGTGGCAAAAAATATTTGCTTGGTAACGTGCGATTGATCGAAGAAGTTATATCAAAATCCATGATTCATGATTCGAGCTTCATGCTTCATGAATTGGAAGATGAGGGCAAGACGGCGATGATTTTAGCCTCGGAGAAGGAAATACTTGGAATAATTGCGGTCGCGGATACTTTGAAGGAAACCTCAAAGATCGCCGTAGAAAGATTAAAAAAGATGGGAATTGAGATCTGGATGATCACTGGCGACAATGAAAGAACCGCCAAAGCTATCGCCCAACAGATTGGTATTAACAATGTGATGGCGGAAATCTTACCAGAGGAAAAAGCTAATGAGGTCAAAAAGCTTCAAGATGGTGGCAAAAAGGTCGCGATGGTCGGTGATGGAATTAACGATGCCCCGGCTTTGGCCCAAGCCGATCTCGGTATCGCTATGGGATCCGGCACTGATGTGGCCATGGAAACCGGCGGAATTGTTATTATTAAGAATGATTTGCGGGATGTAGTAACCTCAATCGAACTCTCCAGGGAGACCATGGGAAAGATTCGCCAGAATATGTTTTTTGCGCTCTTTTACAACGTCATGGGTATCCCAATCGCGGCAAGAGTCTTTGCTGGCCTAGGGTTGGTTCTTAAGCCTGAATTAGCTGGGTTGGCGATGGCGTTTAGTTCGATCTCCGTTGTTTCTAACTCGCTTCTTTTGAGGCGTTTTGCGTCCAATAAAAAGAATTGGCTCTCTGTTATTGCTCCTATAATTATGATTTTATTTTTCAGCCTATTGTTTCTCTGGTTTGCCAAAATTAGTACGGAAACAATGGGTAAATAAGGAGATTTATGTCGTATTATCAAAAACCAAAGGATAAAACAGGGCTAATTATCGGAGGAGCATGTTTATTGATTGTTGGAGTTGTAGTCGCCATTATTCTTATCTCAGGTGATAGCAAACCTAAACAGGCAGTCGAATCAAATACAGTTAGTGTAGCTAATAATGAAGCTGCTGTTTTAGCCGACAATGAGGCGGTAGTATACAAAACTCCAACTTGTGGCTGTTGCGGCATTTATACTAAATATCTGCCAGGCGAGGGGATTAAAACTAGTTCCGTTGACCTGACTCAAAAAGAGCTTGATCAAATGAGAGAAAAATATCAAATACCCCAGAGGCTGGCCAGCTGCCATATTACCAAGATTGGGAATTATTTTGTCTCTGGACATGTGCCGATTGAGGCAATTAGAAAGTTGGAAACAGAAAAGCCTCAGATTGCCGGAATTGCCTTAGCGGGGATGCCAACGGGTACTCCGGGGATGCCGGGGCAAAAAAATCAGAGCTGGGTTATCTACGCTATTGGCAATGATGGGTCAACTTCGGAGTTTATGACGATCTAAATGAAAAATATTACTAAATTACCCCTTCTCCTTTTTTCGATTATTTTTCTTACGATACCTAAGCTTGCCTTGGCTCATTGCCCGCTTTGCGTCGCAGGAGCCGGAGCTCTAGCTGTGCTTGCTGCCTCGCTAGGCGTTTCTACAATTGTGGTGGGGCTGTTTATTGGCGCCTTTTCTTTAGCTCTTGGCATTTGGATTGCTCGATCGATTCGAAAAAAGATTATAAAATTTCAGAACGTATTCATTTCGCTTATTATTGCTATTAGTACTATCGTTCCGATAATGCCTCTCATCAAGGAATACCGTCCGCTTTATCTCGATATCTACGGGAAATATGGAACTGTCTTGCACAACACTTATGCCTTAAACCTATATATTGTCGGCGCGATTTTGGGGTCGATTCTCTTCTTTGCCTCGCAATATCTAAGTGATTATTTAACAAAATTAAGAGGAAAGAAGTTGCCGTTTCAGAGCATGATCGTGGCATTTTCTTTATTAGTAATTTTCGGAATTATTTTACAACTTACCATCTAAAAATGAACAAAATCGATGACTATCTTAAAAAAATTGAGCAGAGCAAAAAAGAGGCCAAATTCGACCTTTCCAAAGACGAGGATCTCTCGATTGCTCTCATGAACTTAATTTCCATTGAAGAGCATTTCTTTTTTACCGCCAAAAAGAGTGGAAAGGATAAATATTTTGATTTGCTCTCGGAGGTCAGAAAAATGCGCCAAGAGCTAATGAGAAAGATAGTAAAAAAGCCGGAGGGCGAGGTATGGTGCATCTCCAAGCATCTTTTGGCTGCCTCAATGAGGTTAATTGAGGTAGGTAATAAGGAGTTGACTGCCGGCAATAAAAAAGTGGCCGGCTCAATGTTTGAAAAGTCTTATAACCTTTATTCTCTCTTTTGGGGGCTAAATCTTGGGGTCATTGAGGCCGGAGAGATTAAAAAAATTGAGTCAGGCAAACTTAATAACACAGACAATAACCCTAAAACTGTTTTTGAAAAATTAAGGACAATCGTCCGCAAGGCGGTTGATTGCTGTATTGAGCAGTAATTTATTTACTAATATATTTCCACAAAGCGGCAATGCCGAGAGCCAATACCACGATCAATTCTAAGGCAATCAACCATCCCAAAACCATAAGTCCTGACCCATTGGCGCCTGACATCATGTCCGGATTTATTCCCATCATTAGTACTCCTTTATTTATTATGGTTCATCGTGCATGATCTATCGTGGCCGCCTTTTTCCTCTTTAACCAGATGGCCATCTTCAATATAAATGACACGATGAGCTGTGTCTTTGATGCGCTCATCATGACTCACGATGATAACACTTTTACCTTGCTCACAGGCAACCGAGCAGAGGAGTTGCATGACCTCGTGTCCAATGTTTTTATCAAGATTGGCGGTTGGTTCGTCGGCTAGAATAATCTTTGGGTCATTGATAAGTGCCCTGGCGATTGCTACCCTTTGCCTTTCGCCACCGGACAAATCATTGGGCTTGAAAGAAAATCTTTTTTCTAGGTTTAATTTTGCTAGCAACTCAGGAGTTTTTTTGAGCGCATTTTTTCGATTAAATCCCGCAATCAAAATATTCTCATAAGCCGATAGATTTTGGAGTAAATTAAATGATTGAAATATGAAGCCAATATCACTTTTTCGAAAGGCGGTTAATTGGCTTGCGGAAAGCTTAGAAATGTTAGTGCCGTTAATAATTACTTCGCCAGCTGATGGCGAAAGTAATCCCCCAATCATCGTAAGTAATGTTGTTTTACCGCTTCCTGACGGCCCCATTAGCAGAACTATTTCTCCTGGCTGAACAGAAAGTTCGATATTTTGAACAGCTCGAACCTCAGAGGGTTTGCCTTCGTTGAATGTTTTACTTAAATTTTTAATGGTAACAATATTTTCCATTTAAGCTTTAAAAATATTAGCAGGGTCTATTGAAAACAGTCGTTTTAGGGGAATAAAGATTGCAATTAAACACATTACAAAGGTTGAGGCAAATACCAGTGTAATCTCGATCCAGCTTATCTCGAAGATAAAAGAGGGTACAGATTGCATTGCTAAATATGCAATAGCAAAGGCCAAAACAACTCCAAAAAGAAAGCCAATAATTCCAGAAATAAATGACTGTATTAATCCAATCAAAAAGAGTTGTCCGTTGGTATATCCTATTGCTTTCAACACTCCAAATTCCCGGCTTTTTTCTAAAGTAGCCGTGTAGATTGTTAGCCCGATTACCGCCACGCCAACCATGATTGCGATAAGCGTTAGGACCCCTATGATCGGGAGAAAAGTTTCACGAACTGTATCTGAATTATTGTTTAAAAAATCATCTTTTTTTATTATTTCTAAATTCGGCATTTCCTTAGAAAGATTTTTTTGGAAGTTGCTAGGATTGCTGGTTTTAACAAGAAAGTAGTTAGTAAACCCCTGAAACTGGAGAACTTTTTCTGTTGTTTTCTGGTTGGCAAAGGCGTAGGAATAAATCATTATATTGCCCCCGGAACTGATTCCGGAAACTGTCATATCTGTGTTGTTTAATGAAATTTTATCTCCAACTTTAATGTTACTTTCCTTGGCGGCTGTTTTGTCGATAATGATCTCGTTATCAGCCGGATAGGCTTTGCCTTCAACAATTCCATAAGGTTTAATAAGTTTTTCACTATCAAGAGCAACAAGGAAAAGATGAGTTTCCTTATCGCCTTTCTTAAAGGCAGCCTGGCGCCCGGTAAATTGGCTAACTTCGGAAACTAATGCTTGATTTGCCAAATCCCCTTTTGTCGAAAGAGGAAGAATTGAGATAGAGTGACTGGCATCTCGGCTGCCTTTTTGGCCCACCCAAAAATCAGTATCAATGCTACCCAAAAATCTAGTCATCTGGGCACTCCATCCTTGGTAAAGACCGACCAAAACAAGGATTAATGCGACTGAAAAAGCCACTCCGCCAGCGGTAATAAAGAGCCGGCCTTTTTCACCAAAGAGATTGCGTACCGCAATTAAAAAAACGTTCATATTTTAATTTTATCACTCGCCGAATTGATTTAATAGGACTGGACAAATCAGGCGAAAGGTTGTATAATGCCTGCACAGGCAAATCGCAGCCTAGTTGCAGAAGGAGGAAGTCCGCATGTCTCTATTCCGGACGCTTGAACTGATGGAAATCGGCGAGTTGATGACGGCATTATCTATGGCGGCTGAGATCCTGCAGCGATATTCGGATGAGCCAATTCGGGGCTATTTCAGCCTTACCAATGTCGAGGTTGACTCGCCAATTTATCAAATCGCATTTGGCGGTCTGGAACCGGAAAAAGTGGATGAGGCCAAAGGGTTGGCGGAGCATTATGGCAACATTATGTTTCAAGCGCCCGAGATGGGCAGCTCGCGTGAGAGCCATCCTGATTCTCCCGGAGCAGGAGTTCGAGGGCCGGACTGGATCTTTGCTTTTGGCGGCATCCATTGCATTAAGGCGGAGGCCTTAATGTTGATGGTCGCCTACAAGGTAAGCCAGCTCTCCAAAGATCAGACAATCGGTCTGGCCCGCCGGACAGAGAATGGCCTCGTTCTTGGGATGAAATGGTAAAAAACGAGGCAAACGAACTGGACCCTGGGCAATACGCCCAGGGTTCCGTCGTTTATTAAGGAATTTTATATAAAGTTGTGAGCGGTGCCGGGGGAAGTGCCGCTCACGGTTATTTGGGCGGAGGCAGATATCGCAGGACAATCTTTAGTCCGATAATAATCAGAACGATGGCGAAGACCAGCATTCCAATCTGGACGTAGAGCCCGAGATAGGGGTTACTGCTCAACCGGTCGATCTGATTACTGGCCAAGACAAAGCCTGCAATTATGACAACAACCGCCGCAATAACGGCGATCAGCTCGGCGCTGTTTTGGCCAACAAAAATATATACATAATTACAAGACCGACCGTTGACATATTTTTACCTGAATGTTATATTACTTGTTACGTAAGAAATAATATTAATGACAGATTACCGATCATACGAATATTACAGATTAAAGGATTTGCTTAATTAGTATTATTCGTTATTTGTCGTTTAAGATGAAACATATCACCACAAATGAATTGCAAGCCCAGCTTTCAAAGGCCCTTCGTGAAGTTGAAGACGGGCAGGTTTATCAGATAAACAGATATTCCAAATCTGTCGCTTATTTGGTATCAAAAGAGGAGTTTGAGCGGCTGGTATCGGGCAATGAGTGCAAAGCTTGTATGAATGATCTTCGCAAGATAGCCAACAAATTGAATAAAGAATAATGAATCCGGAATCATGGAATAAAGAATTTTAAGACCATTATTCTAATTCATGATTCAAAAGAGGACTAATATGAATAAAATATATTTAGATAATGCCGCTACAACCAAACCTTCAGAGAAGGTTCTTGCTGCAATGGCTAAAGTTAACGAGGAAGCCTGGGGTAATCCATCCTCGATTCATACAATCGGGCAAAATGCCAATTCTAAATTGCACGAGGCGAGGGAAATTGTTGCCGATTTTCTAAATTGCGATTTTCAGGAAGTTCTCTTTACTGGGGGCGGTTCTGAGAGCGATAACTTAGCAATCAGGGGAATAGCTCAAAGCTCACAGCTCAATGCTCAAGGCAAACCGCATATCATTACCAGCGAAACCGAACACCATGCTGTGTTACATACGGTTTTGGAACTGGAAAAAGGGGGTGTTATTGAAGCGACCTATTTGGCACCAGATTCTGATGGTGTTATTGAGCCCAATTCTGTTAGGGAAGCGCTCAAGAAAAACACGGTTTTAGTTACTTTGATGTACGTAAATAATGAAACAGGAGTCAAGAATCCAATTGCTGAAATCGGAAAGATTATCAAAGAGGAAAATGAGAAAAGGCAATCTGGGGATCAGCAACAAATTTATTTTCATACCGATGCTGTTCAAGCTGCCGAATGGGAAGACATGAATGTTGAATCACTTGGGGTGGATCTCCTCACTTTCACTGGGCATAAAATGCATGGCCCAAAGGGAGTAGGTGTGCTTTATGTCCGTAAAGGCACACCGATCAAACCGCAAATTACTGGCGGCGGTCAGGAATTTAAAAAACGTGCCGGAACAGAAAATGTAGCAGGGATTGCCGGATTAGCAGAAGCAATCAATGAGCTCAAAGCACAAAGCACAAAGCACAAAACCGTAGAATCTCTCCGAGACAAATTAGTCGCAGAAATAGTTAAAAATATTCCCGATGCAATCATCAATGGCAGCCAAACAATGCGAGCGCCTCATATTGCCAATATTAGCTTTATTAATGCTGAAGGCGAGGCGATTATTTTAAACCTCGACTTTCTAGGTATTGCCGTTTCTTCCGGTTCAGCCTGCACCTCTAAATCCTTGGCGCCTAGTCATGTCCTGACTGCGATGGGAATTCCGCCCGAAAAAGCCCATGGCTCGATTCGTTTTTCTTTAAGCAGATACACAACAGAAGAAGAGATCGATGAAGTGATCAGAGTTTTGCCCCCGATAATTAAGAAATTAAGGGAAATGTCGCCATTTAAATCATAACTGATTTAAGAATCATTCGAATTTAAAGAAAGTTTTTTATGGAATATAGCAAAGAAGTTTTAGACCATTTTTATAATCCACGCAATGTCGGAGAGATAAAGGATGCTGACGGAGTCGGTCAAGTTGGTAATGTTCGCTGTGGAGATGTAATGTATGTATATATAAAGGTCGGTAGGCGACCTTTAGGTAAAGAGTCTAGAGTTAAGAGTTCAGAGAAAAAACCCCAAACGCTAAACTCTAAACACTTAACAGATGAGTTCGAGGAGTTCATTGAGGATATAAAATTCAAGACGCTCGGTTGTGCCGCCGCCATCGCTACTTCTTCAATGATGACAGAGTTAGCCAAGGGTAAAAGTATAGATGAGGCTAAAAGTATCTCCAGAGATGATATAAATGAAGCCTTAGGGATTTTACCTAAACAGAAATATCACTGTTCTATACTTTCGGCAGACGGTATTCAAAAAGCGATTGAAGATTACGAAAATAAGAAGGAAAAATCAGCTGGGAAGTAACATGATGCAAATATTCGACGGAAAACACATTAGGGAAGAAATATTAAGTGATTTATCTAACAAAATCGCTCAATTGGAAATAAAACCGGTATTAGCCGAATTTTTAATTGGTGATGACCCAATTTCCCGCAGCTATGTGGAATTGAAAAAGAAGATGGCCGAAAGAGTCGGGATTATTTTTTGTCTTTATTCCTTTGAAAAAAATTCGGAGGAAAAAGAGATCATCGACTCAATCAATTTTCTAAATAATGATTTGGAAACGAAAGGTATTTTTATTCAGATTCCCCTTCCTGAGGGCTTTGACCGAAATAAAATAATTAGTGCCATCAGCCCCAAAAAAGATGTTGACGGGTTACGATACTGTTTGGGGCTGGAGTCTGATTATAAGCCGCCAGTGGTAGAAGCAATACTTGAGGCACTTCGAGCTGCGGGAATCATGAATCATGAATCAGGAATCAAGAAAAAAATAACATTAATAGGAAGAGGTTTTTTGGTTGGAAAACCCCTAGAGCGGGCACTTAGAGAAAAAAATGCAGATTTAACAGTTCTCGATAGTGATGCTTGGGAAGATAAAAAAATTCATGATTCTTTATTCCAGATTCATCATTCAGATTGTGTGATCTCTGCTACTGGAAATGCAGGTATTATCAAGCCAGAAATGGTGAAAGAGGGGGTTGTCTTGATTGATGCCGGGACTGCCGAAGAAAACGGTGAGCTAAGAGGGGATGTTGACCCTGATGCTTACACAAAAGCTTCCTACTATACTCCAGTCCCTGGGGGTATTGGACCGGTAACAATTGCGATGCTTTTTAAAAATCTTATTAAATAATAATCAAGCGGAGGTTTTGTGTTTAATGAGCCTGATCATAATCCCATGGGTGAGTTTAAGGAGGTCTATAACAAATACAAGGAGGAAGCCAAACCTCTTGAAAAGCAATTGGAGGAATTGGAGACCCAATTTCATGAGTTATTTCAGACTGTAAAAGCTTTGAAAGCTACGCTTGCCGCTACTGATCCAACCGACAAGGCAAGAGCGGGTATGGCTGTAGAGTTAAAAGAAGCGGAAGACAGGATGTATCAAACCCGAGACCAAATACACAGCCTTTCTTCAAAAATCGAGAAATTGAAAAACGAAGATAGTTTCGCTAATGAAGTATTAAATATGCAAGAAATTGATAGAATGCTGGATCCGGAATTTCGGGATAATTAATTGTTAAGTCCCCCTCGGAAACCCGGAGGGGGACTGCTCGCGACTGGTTGCATCATCGCTTGCCTCCCGAAATAAGTTGTTGCCAGTTAATTACTTCTGGATGCAAAATGCTAATGGCAATCAGGCTACCGATAGCCAGCAGAGCGCCTGCCAACAGGGGCCATCGGCGTTTGAGGGGAGTTTGGGGGCGGCGATCGGCACAGAAGAAGATAATAATGCCGAAAACCGCCAGTGACGCCAGCGCTATCTCAGCCATATCGGCCTCCTCTTCCTTAAAATACCCCAATTTTGGAAAAGATAAAGCGATCTTTAAGTTAATACTAAGAAGTAATGAATCAAAAGATAAAAGTTGCCGTTGGAATGAGCGGAGGAGTCGACTCCTCTGTTTCGGCGTACCTTCTGAAAAAACAGGCCCTTCGACTAGAACGCTCAGGATCTAAGAGCTATGAGGTTGTCGGTCTATTTATGAAGCTCTGGCATGATCCCGCTTGCGATATTTCCCGAGAAAATGCCTGTTGCGATGATCGGGCCCTGGCTGATGCCCAAAAGGTTGCTGAGAAGATTGGGATTCCCCTTTATGTCGTTGATGCAAGAAAAGAGTTTAAGGATTTTGTTACTGATTATTTTGTTGATGAATATAAAAACTTACGGACTCCCAACCCTTGTATTGTCTGTAATCGCCGGATTAAGTTTGGCTGGCTCTTGGATTTCGCAAAGAAGATCGGTTGCGAATATTTAGCAACAGGACACTATGCCAGAATAGTCAAAACAGGAATGGATAGCAGATTAAACAGACGGCAAACAAAATGTATCATTTCGACCGAGCGGGGGGCGAGTGGAGAAATCTATTTGCAAGATCTCTCGACTATTGTTCGAGATGACAAGGGAAAAGGAGTTTGTCACTTGTTAAAAGGAAGCGATTCAACCCGGGATCAGTCGTACTTTCTTCATCAATTAGACCAGGAGCAATTGTCACAAATTCTTTTTCCGGTTGGGGAAATGACCAAAGACAAGGTTAGAAAAATCGCCAAAGAGGCTAAATTGCCGGTTTTTGAGAAAGTAGAAAGCCGGGAGATTTGTTTTGTACCGGATGACTATAGAGCATTCCTAAAGCGCCACTTGGGAGAAAATTATTTTAAGCCCGGTTTAATTGTCAACAAGGCTGGGTTTACCGTTGGAAAGCATAACGGAATGGCCAATTACACAATTGGACAGAGAAGAAGCGTGAATCAAGAATCAAGAATCATGAATAAAGGGGAGAATAGAAAACCGCTGTATGTGATTGGATTTAATCGCCAGAAAAACCAATTGATAGTCGGGGAAGAAAAGGATCTATATAAGGAGGAATTTGAGATCGGGCAGATGTATTGGGTTAATCCGGAAAATGAACCACGAATAATGAACAAGGAATTAAGGGATATAACTGTTAAAATTAGGTATAAAGCAGAGGAAGTTTCATGTGATTTGACCATGATTCATGATTCAAGCTTCTTGATTCAAACTGCCAAGCCAGTCCGAGCAGCGACACCGGGACAGAGTGCAGTTTTGTGCTATGGTGAAGAGGTGCTCGGCGGAGGAATTATAGCAAGCTAATCAGCTAGTAAACTAATCAGCTATTCAGCTGGTAAGCTGAAACTGTTATATTTATCCTATGAACTTGCAGCTTGATTCAAAAATTGAGTCGATTAATGGTGTCGGGCCAAAAATGGCCTTAAAGCTAAATCGGCTGGGAATCGACAAAATTGTAGATTTATTTTATTTTTTCCCCCGGAAATACAGTGATTATACTGATATAACCAAGATTGCCGATATTCCCGAGGTCCTTAGAGAGCGCCAGGATAACGTTTTAACAATAAAAGGCACACTTTTAGGGATAGCCAACAAAAGAACTCGCAGGCGCGGTTTTACGGTCACAGAAGGGGTATTGGCAGATGATTCAGGTAGTCTAAAGGTAGTTTGGTTCAATCAGCCATATTTAGGCAAGATGTTTAAGGCTGGGAGCCGGCTGGTTCTTAACGGCCGGGTTAACTTCGACTCCTTCTCGAATTCATATGTTATAGAATCCCCGACAAGAGCCAACCAGCCAAAAATCCAACCGATTTATCCCGAGATCTCTGGAATTTCAAGTTTCTATATAAGCAAACTATTTGAACATGCCAAACCGCTAATGGATCAAATTGAGGAATATTTGCCCCGGGAAATTCTGGTGAAGAACAAACTCCCTGGTATTAGAGAAGCGATATTAAACATCCACTTGCCTAAAAACAGCGATTTGCTAGATAAAGCCAGGGAAAGGTTAGCTTTTGATGAGCTATTTTTTATTTCCTTAAAATCAGTTCTTGCCAAAGCGAAAATCGAAAAAGAAACGGCTCCCTCCATCAAAACAGATATTAATTCCCTTAGAGAGATCATTGGTCAGTTGCCTTTTGCTTTAACGAGCGACCAACGAAAAGCTGTTTGGCAAATAATTAAAGATATTGAGAAGAATGTGCCGATGAACCGCCTGCTTAACGGGGATGTTGGGAGCGGGAAGACCCTGGTTGCAGCATTGGCGGCATTTTCGGTTGGCGAGCGAGGATTGAAGACTATTTTTATGGCCCCGACAGAAATATTGGCTAATCAACATTGCCAAACGTTTGCTACTTTATTTGGCGAAAATGAGGTTGGAATTATGACCGCCAGCAAAAAAAGTATCCCGTCGGAGGCCAAATACATCATTGGAACGCACGCCTTGATTCAAAAGGGGATAAGTTTTGAAGATGTTGGCCTGGTCATTGTAGATGAACAACATCGGTTTGGGGTGAAGCAGCGAGCAGCTTTGTCTAATGTCGGGTGTTCTCAAAAAATGCATCCGCATTTTTTGAGTATGACTGCCACGCCAATTCCGCGCACTCTTCATCTGGCCTTATTTGGAGATTTAGATGTAAGCGTTATTGTTGAAAAGCCGGCTAATCGAAAGGAAATAATAACTCGCTTTGTGGGCAATTATCATCGGGATAAAGCTTATGATTTTATTAAAAAACAAATCGAATCAGGTAGACAGGCTTTTGTTATCTGCCCATTAATCGAAGAGAGTGGGGAGTTGAGCGTTAAGGGTGAAATAAAATCCCTAAACTCTAAACTCTTTACCCTAAACTTACTTGAAGAAGAGCGAAAATCGGTCAAGGCAGAGTACGAAAAACTGCAAAAGATATTTCCTGATTACTCGATTGCCATGCTTCATGGCAAAATGAAAGCAAAGGAAAAAGACGAAATAATGACTCGATTCTCAGAAAATAAGGTCAAAATTCTTGTTAGTACTTCGGTGGTCGAGGTAGGGGTTGATATCCCTAATGCTTCGGTAATGATAATCGAAGATGCCGACCGCTTTGGGCTAGCTCAAATTCACCAATTTCGAGGTAGAGTTGGGCGAGGCGAGCACCAATCATACTGTTTTCTTTTTTCTAATTCCAAGAACGAACGGACAATATCAAGGTTGGAAAACCTCGAGAAAGTTTCCGATGGCTTTAAGCTAGCTGAAATTGATTTGGAAACAAGGGGCCCCGGTGCAATCTTTGGTCTTGAGCAGTCCGGTTTGCTTGATCTTAAAATGGCCTCTATTTCTGATAGAATATTAATTGAGAAAGCAACTGAGTCTGCTAAGGAAGTGGCTTCGGAAGTCGATAAGTATCCCCTATTAAAGAAAAAACTAGGCCAATTTTTGATAAATAAGCACCTGGAATAAAAATGAAATCAATTACGATCTTGGGTTCAACCGGTTCTATTGGTACAAGTGCCTTGGATGTGGTGCGGCAGCATGCAAGGGAGTTTTCAGTTTATGGCTTAGCTGCCGGAAGCAATGTTGAATTGCTGGCCGATCAAGCCAAGGAATTCAAACCAAAAGTGATTCATCTGGCCGACAGGTCAAAAATAGCTGAACTCAAATCACTTTTAACTGGCCAAAAAGTCGAGATAGTTACCGGCGAGGAAGAGATAGAGAAGACATTTGACGATGCAAGCGTTGAGTTAGTTTTATTGGCAATCACGGGCATAGCTGCCCTGGGTCCTCTAATTAAGGCCATCGAGTACCGGAAAAATATTGCTTTAGCAAACAAAGAGGCGATTGTCTCGGCTGGAGAATTGATCAGAGAAATAGCTGAGAAAAACAATGTTAAGCTTTTACCGGTTGATTCGGAGCATTCGGCGATTTGGCAGTGTCTGGAAGGTTCAAACGGCAATAAGATTAAGAGAATTTTGTTAACTGCTTCAGGGGGATCGTTTCGAAATAAGACAAGAAAAGAATTGGAGAAAGTTACCCCAAAGGAGGCGGTTCACCATCCAAGGTGGAAAATGGGGGCAAAAATTACCGTTGATAGCGGGACATTGATGAACAAGGGGCTGGAAGTTATCGAGGCGATCAAACTTTTTAATGCGCCCTTGGAAAAAATTGAAGTTTTGGTTCATCCGGAGTCCATTATCCACTCGGCGGTGGAATTCCAAGATGGGTCGGTTATTGCCCAGATGGGAACAACCGATATGCGGATTCCAATCCAATTGGCCTTGACCTACCCAAAGAGATTGCCGAACAATGTGAAGCCGCTTGATTTTGTGGAGTTGGGTAGTTTGACTTTTGAAAAACCGAATTTTAAGAATTTTCCCTGTTTGTCCTTGGCACTTAAGGCTGCAAGCATCGGTGGGACAATGCCCTGTGTTTTAAATGTTGCTAATGAAGTGGCTGTCCAGGCGTTTATGGATGGAAAGATAAAATTTACCGATATTGCCAGAGTGGTTGAGCATAGTATAAATAATCATAGCCCTAAACTAAATTTTACTTTTGAGGATATTTTCAGTATTTGTCAAAGTGAAGCAAGAAAAGCAGAACTATTTATTACTAACCTAAATGGAAACAAAAAATAAAATTTCTGGTTTTTTTGAAGATTATAAGCTTCTAATTGGGAGCATTCTGTTGATTCTAGTTCTTCTGAGCGGGGGCTTTTTAATTTGGAGAGAAAATTTTTGGAAACCGGCCATGGAGTCTAGGGTAGAGAGTTTAGAGTCTAGGGTACAGGAGTTAGAAAAGGACGATAAACAGACTGCTTCGGCAAACAATGTAAATGTAGACGAATTAATTTCTTTAAGTTCAGGGGAACAACCTAAGGTCGAGGAGAGCGGAGTGGTAGCGGGAACCGCAACAACCCCAGTAGCGGTGAAAACAGAACCTGTTGGTTTGATGAATATTAACACTGCTAGCGCCAAAGACCTCGAATCTTTGCCTGGAATTGGACCGGTTTATGCTGGAAGAATTGTTGAATATAGGAACAGTAACGGGGGTTTCAAAACTATTGAAGAGGTGAAAAAAGTTAAAGGTATAGGCGAAAAAACCTTTGAAAAGTTCAAGGACAAAATTACTGTTGATTAAATGCTTTGAAATTTAATAAATAAAATGGCTATCACAAAGATAGTCATTTTATTTTGGTACTCGGGAGAGGACTCGAACCTCCACGGGTTTTACCCCACTAGCTCCTAAGGCTAGCGTGTCTACCATTCCACCACCCGAGCACGGAACGGGATTATTGTACTATATTTTTTGTGGTTTTTCCAGCAGCTGATATATTATTTAATAGAAACCACTCTTTACAAAAAATTCTGATGACAGGCTCATTCGACTCACTTTGTTCGCTCATGACAAGTAAAATAAAATGACTATCTTTGTGATAGCCATTTTATTTTTTTGAAAGTTATTCTTTTGGTTGTGGAACTTCGTCTTTTTTCTCTACGGTTGCATCTGGTGCTGCAGGGGTTGGTTCGGCTGGAGCTTCCGTGGCTGCCTCTTCAGGTGCAGTTGGCGCTGCTTCTACTGGCGCAGAAGTTTCCGGCATCTCGCTCGCTGCATTGGTTGGGGTTCCCTCAACTGGTGGAATTTCGCCTTGTTGTTGTTCTTCTTGCCCTGGCTTTGGTGCTTCCTCGCCGCCGCCGAAAATCTTACTTAGAAAACTCATTCTCCTCCTATCTTTAAAATAGCAATGGCTTTATTTTCCTAGAAATGCGCCAATCCGTCAACCCTCGAAAGTAAATCTTACTTAGAGAAGTATAGCTTTTCGCTTGGATTTTGTAACAACGTGTATCTTTTTTAATTTATTAAACGTTGTTCTCTGCCATTAACTCTTCCAATAATTTATCTATCAGCTGCTCCATTTCTGTGCGATAAGTTCGGAAATTCTCAGGAGTTTCGCCAAGAATAACCGCTTTTTGAAAATGGTCGCCAAAGCTAGGTTCGACTGCGTCAAGAAAGTGGCTGTAGTTTGGCTCTTGGGAGAATTTGTAATCGGACAAGCCTGCTTGTTTAACAAGTTTAATCTCTTCCGCACTTAATTCTGTATTCCTGCCTCGATCAAGAATATCCAAGATTCTTTGCAAAAGAGAGGATTTAGCGATAATCCGGCGAATATTGCGGTTGTAAAGTTCGACCATCTCCCGAGCAATTGCCGCTGCTTTCTCGTTTTCCTTTAAAAGATCAACAAAGGTAAATCCGAGGGGAGTAAAGAAATGGTGTGGGGCTAGAAAATAGGTCATGTGACCGGTGTTGCCGCTAAAATCATGAAAGATATATTCCAGTGGCAGGCCGGCTCCATAAAGGGCTTTAATTGCTCTGCTATCGATGGAAGTCAAATACCCTTCTAGCTTTTGTTCCGGTGATGCTTCCAGATAACCTTGAAAAAGGTCAGCCTTTTCCTTAAAATAGGGCAAGAAACCGACAATCTTGCGCCTAGTTGACTCTTCATTGGAAATTCGTTCCGGCTGATTACTTCTTTCTTCCTTGCCGCCGGCAATGGTGTCGTCCGGCGCAAAATAAATTCCTTCCCGTGCTGTGTTGTTAAACATTTTTCTCCTTATTAATTTTTACTATTGGTGTGGACTGAAAGATGAATTCCCTCGCTATTGCCGAGTTTACTAAGGTAGAAAACCGGCTGCTTATCGTTGCCATTGTCGCCGTCCACAGTCCAATGGCTGTTGATGTGGCGTTCCAGGGCAATTGCAATAATCATTTTTGTCGATTCCGCTGACCGGCTGAAAAATATATCTCTTTGGAGATCCGGTCTCAAAATTGATAAAGCTTCGTCGAGGGAAACAGAGCCGACATCTGTAACATGGATGGAAACAGAAGCTCGTTTTGCATTAACATCAATTGTTCCCTCTGCTTGAGTAGAAACCTGGCAAGTTCCATAAATTCCGGGAAGATAGACTGTAATACTGCCAACGGAATATTGGCCATCTTTTTCGCCTTTCTCTACCTTAGATTCTCCTGAAGCAGGTTCATCGGGAGCAAAATTAATCTGTTCTTTGACCGTAAAATTTTTAAGCATTATTTCCTTTCCTAATTTAAATCGTTAATATTAATAAAATTTTTAGCGGTAATACCATAAGTTGATTCAAACTCCTCCTTGGTCATGTCATCGACGACGGTTTCTGCCTCCACATCTTTAAAGAACTGTTTGGAAGTAACTTTGCAGGATAAACCAAGGGCTCTGACTTTACTTTGCAGGGTTTTAACATCGCCGCCGCTCCAGATCGTGACTGGCCTTCTTTTCAATTCAAGAGTCAGCTTGATCAGGTCAAGTACCTTCTGGTTGGGTTCGCCATTTTCATCGAAAAGAGTGCCCTCGATATCAACAAAAAGATCAGGGTAGTATTTACCGGCAAGTTCACTCTTAACCTGGTTTAGGTCGGCATTTTGCGTTGCCTCAATTAATTCTTCTTGGGATTTTTCGCCAAAGACAGACTCTGCAAGTTTAAGCCACTCCGTCATTTTTTGGCCCGTCGAGTCGTTCAGGGCATGTCCAAGGTTATGTTTTAAAACCCCTAGCATTGAGACGTTCATTTCAATCGAGAGCAAATCAATTGCCAGCTGATCGAAGGGGCGGCCATCTTCTTGGGCCTTGTTAATCAGCTCTCTTAAATCGTTTAGGGCAAATGGCAGTCGAGTAAAAAATACGTTGGGATAAGCCATTACAGCCTGCCATTTAGGATTGTCGGCATAATGGGCGATTGAATTCCAGCCACTAAGAATGATGGTATGTTGGTTTTTGGCCAAGTCTAGGGCAAAATCAAGCCCGGCTTCATCTGATCGAGAGGCGTTGGCAGTAGGGGTTTCGATCATGATTATCGAAGTATTTCCTTCGGGGTCTATGACCTCAATTGCCCGTTTTAACGCTTCGGCAATAGCCTGATCGGCAAAGATAATTCGCTCAGGCTTAGGCGTGACTGTCTCTTGTATTTCATCAAAAGATCCTGTCAGTGTAGTATCATCTGCTACATGTAGTACTTCCGATTCGTAATTATTAAGCTGTTTGTCTCTTAAAAAATCATCAGGCATTTTTCTCCTTTTTGCTATCTAAAAACATAAAAAATTGTTTTTCGAGTTGGGGACAAATATTGTTAAAATCGGCGATCATCCTCTCTTTTGATAAATTTGACTCAACCGTTTTTGCCGTATTTAAATCTACCTCATTGAGGATATATATTTTTCTACGTAAAAAATTGATCCGCTCGTTTGTATGGTTGGGCCATAGCGAATTAATTAGGCGGCCGTGGCCTTTTCGTTCAAGTTCGCCAATCAAATCTTCCTGAAATAGCTCGGTTATTTGGGGTTTTTCTTTATGGTCGGGTATCAAATTGTCATTCATTTTGCTAATTTGCCTAATCTCTAAGTTAATAAAAGGAGGCTAACACAATTCCATTTTGAAATTGCCCGCCTCCGTTTTTTCTTCTCCGGGTGAAGCCTATTTTTTAGGCTCCACGCTGGAAAAGAGAAGTATCTATTTTAGTTGTAGCCTTTTGACGGCAAAATTTTTGTATATTATGTACCGAAGGCTCCAAACGTTATTAAGACACTTTCTAATCTTATTGACAGCCCATAAGACTTATCATTCTATTTTTGTTCCTAGAAGTTGACTTAACTTGCTAATTTTGCCAGTGGGTTAACGGACGGACAAATCTTCGCTTATTTCAACTCCTATAAAATGTTTTTTGTCTCAACGCTCTGTCTTAGCGTACGTGGCATTATAGCAAACAAACGTTAATTTGTCAATACATTCTGACAAAATATAGCAACTTGACGCCAGGAAATGTAATAAGGCATTGACAAAATAGTAAAAAAGCGCTATAATGGCACTCGTTTCCAAATGATGGAAAATCATCTCTCCTCTCCGGAGGGTTTGATATAAGTAGGCCCCTGCCCATCGCGGCAGATCAGGCAATCTCTACCGAGAGGAGGCACCCGTAGTGAATCCGGGTTGGTAGAGCCTGGTCCTGGAGCCAAGAGTAGTTCGCCGAGAGGCGAGCGGTCCCTCATCCTTCGCAAGAAGGGTGAGGGATGCTCCCCAGGTTGCCTTCGAGAAAGGAGGGCCACCATGAAGACGCTCGCGCCGAGTTGGTAAGCGTCGCACTGCTGCCATCGCCCCATGCGGGCAAAATGCTGATGGCACTGTGAACGGTTTTTGTTTAGATGGCGTCATCAACGATGCCTTAAAACGACCGCTGGACTGTGAAGTCCCGGCCTGCAATTGCGCGGGCCGGGACTTCCTTCGTTATTAGAGCCTAAATTTTATTTTATTGCTTGGCTTTTTGCTTTGTGCTTTATTCTTTTAGCTTTTAAGCTACTTGCTATATTTTCCTGCCCCTTCCCAGGCGAGATCCCAGACGGCTTTAAAAAAGTTGGCAATATCCGCGTCCTCGATCAAGACTCCGCCAACCTTGCCCTCGTAGTCGTAAATTATGACTTCCTTACCGGGATTTATAGTCATCGTTCCGCAAAAGGGAAATTTGTCCTTAGGTACAAACCTGGCTTCACGTTTTTTGGTAGGATCAGAATCCTTCTCGATTGGTCCATCGGAGCGAGTATAAATGACCTTGACTCCGATATTTTTCTGAACTCGGCGGTCGATATCCCGGCTGTAACGATCGGGAAAAACTTTAAAGAGATAATCCAGGTCGTTAAAAGCATACGACCAAGAATTTGGTTGCATGCGATCGTAATCTTCGTCGTTTAGCGCTCTGATCCCCTCCCAGCCCTCGTAAAATTTAACCTTAGGTTTATTACTGGCAAGGTTGAAGATGGCTTTGAGTTGGGGCATTGCCTCGACTAATTCCTCTTTCTTCTCGTTTATATCCTGTTCCATTTTATCCAAAAGCAATTTCAATCGTTCAGGTGGTTCAGCAGTAAATAAGGTTTTCTTGCCCTGAATAAAGGTGGTGGCCAGGCCTTTTTTGGACAGAGATTCCAAAATAACATAGGTAGTAGGACGGTTAATTTTCGCTTTTTCGGCAATTTTTTGAACTGGAGCGGCGCCTAGCTCAAGGGCGGCTAAATATACTTTTGATTCTTTATCAGAGAGGCCGAGCTTTCCCAGAGTTAGTTCAAGCATTTTACTCCTTTGTTAATTTCTTTAATTATACAGGTGATTACAAAAATAATTAAATAATGGCTTAAAAATCGGTATTTAAGGAGATCAGTAAGATAGATAGGAGACTATTTAACTAAAGACTTTCTCAATCCCTCAACATCCAAGCCGTTTTTAATATTATCGGGTATATTCTTGGAATTAACTGCTAAATCAAAGTAGTATAAAGCCTTCTCTTTGTCACTGTTTATGTAATAATTCGCTGCAAGGTAAAAAGGAATGCGCCAATCATTTATGCCATTCTTTATGGCTTTTTCTCCCAATTGCATTCCCTCCTTTGAATATCCCAAATTGGGTAAATTAATTACTCCAAAGGAATAGGCCTCGGAAAAATACGGATCAAATTTGATTGCCATCTCTAAATAATCATGCAGAAGATCGTAATTATCTCTTTTTTCGCCATAGTATTCGATACCTTTTAGCCAAAAGGCATCGGCAATTGCATTATTTATACCTAAATCAGCCTTCGTAAAAACAATTTTTACGTTTTTGTTTAAATTATTTTTGGTCTCCAAGCTAATGCTTACGGATACCAAGATGAGCAACAGGCAAGAAAGTAATATGGCAATTCCTATCCGTTTGATATAGAGCAAAGCCATTGTTTTGGCTGCCACCAATAAACTCAGCGCTGCCAAAAAAAATGATTCTAGCAACGCTAGTCCGGAATTAACAAACAAAGACGAGCTGATGTTTCCCTTATTTGATAAAAATCCATACAGTGTTGCTAGGCAAATCAGGCTTAATAAAAGCAAGGCTAAAAAGAGGCCAATAAGATTGCCTAATTTGTTTCCACTAGTAGAACCGATTTCTTCTAGGCGAAAGGGGAGAATGACGGCTCCAAAAAGCGAGAAGACATATAGACAGGCAAAACCGATATCTAAGAGAACTCTTTGTTCTTGTCCCAAGGACGAATTTGCTAAAAAATTGGTTGAGAGTATTCCTAAAAGGGGGAAGATTACTAAAAGCCAAAATACTTTATCAGCAAGGAGGTTTAAGAAGGACGATTTGGCAATAGATGCGATGTTTTTCATCGGAAGAAAATAGATTTTTTGGTTATTTTTTGATAAAATTGACCGTACGTTTTGTATTAAACAGTAAAGTCACAAGTTATTCAACCAAGTGGAAACGAGAAAAAGAAAAGTTATTGCAATTGTCGGGCCGACAGCTAGCGGGAAAACCAGAATTGCCGTCCAGTTAGCCAAAGACATAAACGGGGAGATAATCTCGGCCGATTCCCGCCAAGTCTACCGCGGCCTAAATATTGGTACCGGAAAGGATCTGGATGAATACAATGGGGTAAGGTACCATCTGATCGATATCGTTGACCCAGAAGAAAAGATGACTTTGTTTGATTATTTGCCATTAGCCAGAGCGGCAATCGAGGATATTTTTAAGCGAGGGAAAACCCCGATAATTGTCGGAGGAACGGGTTTATATGTTCAAGGAATTGTCGAAGGATTTAAGCTTGAACAGTCGGGAGTAGAGAGTAGAAAGTCGGGAGAAAAACATCAAGCTCTCAATAGAGAACAATTAAATGATGGAGCAATCAAGCAATTAAATTCGATTTTACTAAAAATCAGTCCTGAAAATTACGAAAAAGTTGATCATAAGAATCGACATCGATTAATTAGGGCAATTGAGTTGGCGCAGGAGGGTCTTAAACCAACAAAAAGTAAGCCGGACTTTGAGGTTTTGCAGCTAGGAATTGAAGTGCCAAGAAAAGAGCTTCACGAAAGAATCGATAGGAGGGTAGATGAGCGGTTTAAGCAGGGAATGTTGGAAGAGGTTATAGGCTTGCTAAGGAGTGGTGTGAATGCGGATTGGTTATTGGGGCTTGGCTTAGAATACAAAATTATTACGGAATATCTAACTGAATTAAGAATTAAGAATTATGAATTATGGGGGGAAAAGCTGCAAAAAAAACACGATTTTAAATTCATTATTCATGATTCTGAATTTCAGGCGATGGCTCAGCGCTTGAAATTCAAGATCCATCAATTCGCTCGGCGGCAGCTAACCTGGTTTCGGCGCTTTCCCGAGATACAGCGACTTTCCAAATATGACGACATTAAAAGATTTGTAAATATTTTTATTGAACATTAGAACTTTTCTCTAAAAAAAACTATTGACAAAAAGTACATTATGGGTATATATTCATAATGTACTTTTTAATATTTTGAGAGGAGGTGATAAAAAAATATGCCGAGAGGAGACAGAACAGGTCCTTGGGGGGAAGGCCCGATGACAGGCCGAAGAATGGGCCCTTGCGCTAGAGGCATGGGATATGGCAGGGGATTTGGCTTAGGCATGGGATATGGTTACGGGCGAAATTATTTTACCAAGGCCGAGGAATTGGACGAGTTAAAGGAAGAGGCCGAAGTTATGAGAGAGGATTTAAGAGCTCTTGATGAGCAAATCAAAGAGTTGGAAGGCCAGAAATAAAATCGAGTCCCGAATATTCGGGACTCCTCTCTTTTTTCATTATTAGCATAATGATATAATTTTTAAAGATGCGACCAAGAAAATTACGCCGTATATTTTTCAACCCCAAGGTTACATACTACAAGCCCAGGGGGGTGCCGATGAGGGTGTTAGATCAAGTAAATTTATCCAGCGAGGAGCTGGAGGCTTTAAGGTTGAAAAATTTAGAAGAGTTAGAACAGACTGAGGCGGCAAAAAAGATGGAAACCTCGCAAAGCACTTTCCAAAGGATTTTGTCGTCTGCTTATAAAAAAATCGCCGATGCCCTCATTAATGGCAAAGCCATTAAAATCGAGGAGAAAAAATGAAAGTAATAAAAATAGGAGCGATCTGGTGCCCAGGCTGTCTTGTGATGAAGCCGCTATGGTCAAAGATCGAAGAAGAAAATCCCTGGCTTGAAACAGAATATTTTGACTATGATAACGATAGAGAAAAAATAAAAAGATTTGATATCAGTTCTAATAATATCCCGGTTTTTATTTTTTTCGGCAAAAATGGGCAGGAGCTGGAAAGACTTGAAGGAGAATATTCAAAGCGCGATATTTTAATTAGGATAGAAAAATATAAAGACCGATGATCAAGAAATTTTTAAATAGTTTATTGCTTATAGTCTATGGCCTATTGCTGGTACTGGCGCCGGCGCCTTTTGTAAAAGCAAATGACCCAAACACAGTCAATCTTTATTTCTTTAGGGGCCAAGGTTGTCCTCATTGTGCTGATGAGGAAAAATTCCTTGAAGGAATGAAGAGTAAATACCCCGAACTCCAAGTCAAAGATTATGAGGTTTGGTATAACAAGGATAATCAAAAAATTCTTGAAAAAGTCGCCGAAAAGTTGAACAAGAATGTTTCCGGCGTCCCCTTCACTGTTATTGCCGACCAATCTTTTATCGGTTTTTCGGAGGAAAGAACTGCTCCGTTAATTGAATCGGCGATCGCCGAAAGTGTCAAAAACCCCAAGCCTGATGTGCTGGCAGATTTAATCAGTAAACCAGAAAAAAAAGCGGAAGAAAGTTCAGAAAACAGCTTGCCAACAGCTTCTAGTAATGATTTGGTTAAAGTGCCATTTTGGGGAAATATCTCTGCTTCTTCGCTTTCCTTGCCGGTGTTAACCCTTGTTGTAGGATTCTTAGACGGGTTTAACCCCTGTGCAATGTGGATTCTCTTGTTCTTAATTTCAATGTTAATAGGAATGAAGAATAAGAGAAGAATGTGGGTTTTGGGAAGCGCTTTTATATTTTTCTCAGCTTTATCCTATTTTGTTTTTATGGCCGCCTGGCTTAATTTGATTCTTTTTATTGGAGTTGTTCTCTGGGTCCGTCTTGTTATTGGATTACTTGCTTTGGCTGGCGGGGGATATAATATTAAGGAGTATTTTGCCTCGAAAAAGAAGGGAGGCTGTTCTGTCGCGGATGATAGAAAACGGGAACAAATGTTTTCAAAAGTTACGAAAGTCGTGCACCAAAAGGCTTTTTGGCTTGCGTTAATCGGAATTGCCGCAGTGGCATTTTCGGTTAATTTATTTGAGTTGCTTTGTTCGGCTGGTTTGCCCGCAGTTTATACTCAGGTGTTGGCAATGAATAATTTGCCTCATTGGCAATATTACCTCTATCTTATTCTCTATGTTTTTATCTTTATGCTAGATGACCTGATCATATTTGTGATAGCAATGGTTACCCTGCAGATGACTGGTATTACGACGAAATATCAAAAATATAATCACATTATTGGCGGCATCCTTATGCTTTTGATTGGAACTCTTTTAATCCTTCGGCCAGAGTGGCTGATGTTTGGGAAGTAAGTTCGTAAAGTTTTTAATGTTGAAAGTTTATAAAGAGGGGGATTGTGAAGATAATTAAATTTGAAGACATAATTGTTTGGCAAAAGTCAAAAGAACTAATTCTTGATTGCTATAAAAACCTCGAATCTTCAAGAGATTTTTCTTTCCGAGACCAAATTCAGAGGGCAGCAGTATCTATTATGAATAATATTGCAGAGGGCTATGAGAGAATGGGTAATAAGGAATTTAAGAAATTCTTATACATTGCAAAGGGATCTTGTGGAGAAGTTCGGTCAATGTTATACCTTGCACTAGAATTAAAATATATTGATAATATTAAATTCGAAAATTTATTCGACAAAACAATCGAGATATCAAAAATGCTTTCAGGCCTTATAAAAACTCTTTCCTAATTTTACAAACTCTTGCTTTACAAACTTTACGAACTTGTCACTTTAAGAACTAATTAATTGATTACTAAGCCATTTTGTGCTATTTAGATTATGAAATTGTTGCCAAAGGGGGTGATAGCATGCCAGGCAATAATTTTGAGATGGTCCCGCTCTGGCGGGAGGCGGTCGGTCGGGCTCTTCAGGACGCAGAAGACGCGGATGATAACAATCTTCGCGGGGCGATTGAGGAGTATGCAAACGGTCGCACCTGCCCGTTTTATCATGAGCTCATGCTCCGAGAGCTTTGGTATGCCGAAACCGCCGTGCTAAAAATCACGGCAAGCCTGTATTTCGGGATGTACCCCGACGTGATGGCTTGCCAGCCGCTGATCAAACTAGCGCGAGAGGATCTTGTTGCTGATGTCAGAGAGGCGGCTGTAATGGCGCTGGTCCACCAAGATGGGGAAGGCGTATCACAAGCTCTGTTTGATGTTTCAATCAATGATCATAATCGTTCGATCAGGATTGCGGCATCAATGGCGTTACAGCTCTATGAACGCCGGAAGGAGGTGGTATCGCGGGGCGACTGAGGAAAGAATGAATCGTTTCTTTGCCGCCCCCCACAATAAAGTAGTAAAAAATATGCAACTGGAATATGAGTTGCTTTTTTTATTTTACTTTTACTCATAATAATCTTATAAAGAAGATAGCCAGGGAGCGACTGGCGTCAGGAGGTGGAATTAGTGGTAACTCAGTTGGAGGAGCGTCCGGCAACTCTGCTGGCGGACTCGGTGATAGCAGTCGGAACAGACCAATATCTCATTTCCAATGTCCTTGGTGACAGGGATTTAATCGGAAGGTTGCTCAAACCCCATGGGCTATCTGTAGAGCCTGAGATATATGGTCAAAATGTTTTCTGGGTTGTCCCCGATTTCCAGGGCAAGGTAAACGATGCGCTCCAAAACTGTCCGCAGCTCAAATTAGCGGATGAACGCGAGCTGGCCGCTCTCTTTAGGTCATATGGCCTCGGAGAGGGTGAAGTAACTCCCGGGATGCCCAGGAAGGGTATCGTGCGCAAAGGCAGGGGGCCATAGCCGAATCGGCTGGCCCCACGTCAATTAATCTAGTTTGAATTTGTAAACATAATCGGTAAAAGTCCCCCCATTTCTCTCGTAAAAATTCTGCGAGCCGTAAAGTTGGCGTCCACAGTTAAGCCAGATGGTATTTATGCCCTCTTTTTTGCATAGTTTAAAGATTTGCGATAAAAGAAATGAGCCCAGCCCCTTTCTTTGAAAATCTTTGGAGATAACCAGATCTTCGATATAGCCTCGATATTCGCCCTTATCGATTTTGGGCATAGTTTGCAATGTTGCGAGTCCAGCTATCTCGTCATTATCTTCCAGCAAATAAATTTTAAAGTCCTCGCGTTTTATCAGGCTCTTATATAGGTTCGGAGAATTTCTGCTGACCTTAAAATCAGCTATGTTACTTACCGATTTTCTAAGCTCGATAAGTAGTTCAAATACCCTGTCTTGATCACCAAGTTTTGCCAAACGTATTTTCATTAAACTAATCCTAACAAGATAGACCTGCAACTTCAATATAAAAAAGAAGAACCGGTTTTCGCCGGTTCTTCTTAAATGTTAGCAGTATTTTCTTTTGCGTTTCTCCAGAATCGAGAGTTTTGCCAGTTGTTTTTCCAGAGCTGCAGCCGCGTCAGCAAATTCAACGTCGTCTTTGGCCTGGGCGAGTCGAGCCTCGGCTGCCTTTTTTGCTTCCACAATCTTCAATTCATTGAGAGATGAAGCCTCTTCGGCGGTATCAGCCAGGACCTTTACTTCTTTGGCTGAAACTTCAACAACCCCGCCTTCGGTGGCTAATTCTTCTGTCCTGGAACCATTCTTGATAATAATCTCGCCTGGTTTTAAAAGGGCGATTAGAGGCATATGATTCGCCAAAACAGTAATCTGACCATCGGCAGTCGGCAGGGTTATTTCCTCTGCTTCGGCCTCGTATTTCACTCCATCTGGAGCAATAAGTTTTAGTAAAAATGTAGGCATGAACTATTTCTTTCCAACAGAGCTAATGTCGCCTTTCATATAAAACTCGGTTTCCGGCTTATCATCATGCTTGCCCTCAATAATCTCTTTAAATCCGGCAATTGTGTCTTTAATCGGGACATAAACCCCAGGAATGTTAGAGAAGACCTCGGCGACATGAAAGGGCTGTGATAAAAATCTCTGAATTTTTCGGGCGCGAGCGACTGTCTTCTTGTCATCATCGGATAGTTCCTCCATGCCAAGAATAGCAATAATATCCTGAAGGTCCTTGTAGCGCTGCAGAATTCTCTGAACTTCTCGGGCAACCATATAATGTTCTTCTCCGACGATATTTGGGTCCAGTATGGCTGAAGTTGATGCGAGCGGGTCAACAGCGGGATAAATGCCAAGCTCAGCCAGGGATCGTTCAAGAACGATCGTGGAGTCAAGGTGGGCGAAGGTAGTAGCAGGGGCTGGGTCTGTTAAGTCATCAGCAGGCACATAAACGGCTTGAACCGAAGTAATGGAGCCTTTTTTAGTCGAGGTAATTCTTTCCTGGAGATTACCCATCTCTTCAGCGAGAGTTGGCTGATAACCTACAGCTGAGGGCATTCGGCCAAGAAGGGTTGAAACTTCAGAACCTGCTTGGGTAAAACGGAAAATATTATCAATAAAAAGGAGTACATCCTTGCCCTCATCCCGGAAATATTCAGCTTGTGCTAAGCCTGAAAGAGCTACACGCATTCTAGCGCCAGGTGGCTCGTTCATCTGGCCAAAGACTAAGGCCGTTTTTTCTAACACTCCGGAATCTTTCATCTCGCCGTACAGGTCGTTTCCTTCACGAGTTCTCTCTCCTACGCCGGCAAAAACGGAGTAGCCGCCATGCTCAGCGGCGATGTTTCGAATAAACTCCTGAATAAGAACGGTTTTGCCAACACCAGCGCCGCCAAAGAGACCTACCTTGCCACCTTTAGTTACCGGGGCAATAAGGTCGATAACTTTGATACCGGTCTCAAATATTTCAGTCTTAGTGTTTTGTTCCTCAAACTCAGGGGATGGGCGATGGATCGGATATTCCACTTTAGCAGTGGCCGGCCCTTTCCCGTCGATTGTTTCGCCGATAACATTGTACATTCGGCCAAGTGATTCTTTGCCGACCGGAACTTTGATCGGCTCACCGGTACTTACAACTTCTGTGCCTCTTTGCAGACCATCAGTTGAAGCCATAGCCACGGCTCGTACTGTATGCTCGTCCAAATGCTGCTGGACCTCAAAAACTAAGCGCTGATCATTTAATTTGCACTCGAGCGCATCGTAAATTTCTGGTAATTTGTCCTCAAATCTGGCATCGATAACGGCGCCGATGATTTGGGTAATTTTTCCTTTTGTTGCTGTTGGCATTATTTCCTCTTTCTATTGAAAATGTTTGTTATTTCATTGCTTCGGCGGCGCCGGAAATCTCGGCGATTTCACGGGTGATGCTGCCCTGTCGGACCGAATTATATATTAGGCGTAATTCGTCAATTAAATTTTTCGCGTTATCGGTTGCATTCTTCATCGCCACCATCCGGGCTGATTGCTCGGAGGCATTGGCTTCAATCATCGCCCCAAAGATCTGAATTCTAGTAAATTGCGGCAGTATCCTTTCCAAAACGGCATCAGGATTTGGTTCAAACTTAAATTCAGTTTCTCCCTGCCCTGAGCTTGTCGAAGGGTCTTTCTTTTCCCAGAGTTCCGGTATATCAATATGTTCTGTGGTAATGGGCAGCACTTGTTTGATAACAGGAGCTTGCTTAAGTGAGGAGACGAAATGGGAGTAAATAACGGTAATTTTGCCATATTTTCCGGTGATGTATTCATCAATTGCCATTTTTGCGATTGGTATAACCTCATTATAGTCAATTTCATCTAGGGCAGGGAATTCGGCGATTAAATTACCAACTTTGTAACGCTTAACATACTCAGCGCCTTTTTTTCCGATGGCAATTATATCAACGTTAGGTGAATTTTCGATATATTGGTTTAATTTACGGATAATATCAGAATTGTAGGCGCCGGCGAGGCCTCGGTCAGACGAGATTAAGATAATGGCTTGGCGAGTACTTTCCTTGGCGTTCAGAAGCGGATGGGCTTCCGGAGAGGTGGTTTTGGCCAGCAATTCAAGCATATTCCAGGCATTTTGAACGTAACTGCGAAGAGCGGCGGCGTTTTTTATCGCTTTTTGCATCTTAATAGAGGCGATCATCTCCATCGCTTTGGTAATTTGTCTTGTGTTGTTGACCGACTTAATGCGTCGGCGAAACTCTTGTGTACTTGCCATATATTCTTGTCTAATTTCTATTTAATTGTTGTAAATTTACCGCTTTTTTACTTTAATTAAATTACCGAATGGGAGGCGACCGCCATGTATTATGTCCCGATGCGAACGATCTGCATCGCTTGCAGCCTCCTTGGAGGCGCAATCTGTTTTCATGTTTGGGGGTGGGATTGGCTGGCGCGACCGTCAGCGATTCTTGGCCTCTTGATTATCCTCCTTGCTTTCTGGTTGGCGAGAGAAACCTCGAAACCGCCAGAATTGCAGGAGCGCCAGCTGCCGGATCCTGTTTTTGTAAAGAACAGTTGTCCGACAGAAAGGTGGATTATCGGCCTGGCAATTGTGGTCCTCGTTCTTTTTCTTATCGCTGTCCGCCTGACTTTTTTCTAAAAGTGGCAGCGATTGTCGCCCGGGCGTCGATTGGCAGTTGGATACTGTCTCGGCGGCCGGGGCTCTTTTTTGTTCTAACTAATTGCCCATAACTATTGATTAATCAACCAATAGCATATTGACAATTATGCTAAAAAACCTTTAGTTTTCTTGGTGAAAATACCATTGCTTGCCTTGACACCGAGCCCCAAATGGGGTATAATGTTAGCCGCAGTCGATAAAGGAGGTTTCAGGAAGATGTACTGCAGTAACTGTGGGAAGAGTATTTCTCGCCGGTATCCCCGTTATAAGAATAAGGGGTTTTCCGGTTGCAAGCGTCCTGCGTGCAAGGAGAGGGTTGATGCCCTTGCAAAAGGTGGAACCGAGAGACTGGCATTAACGCCGCCTCTGGTTATGCCCCTCATCCTGCTGGACGACTCGCGTTCAATTACTGCTGCCGGCACGGTGTTTTACCGGCAGGCTCCGACTCTGGATGAGCTGGAGAGACTGGCTGCCTGATTGACCGTTAAGGTCGGGGTCCCCACCCCGACCTTAAATGTAATTTTAAGGTACTAAGCTATCGAAACAATTAAGGTTAACGAATTTGTTTGATAACTGCTAATGTGATTCTGGTGAAAATCATTTTTTGTCATTTCGACCGAACGAAGTGAGTGGAGAAATCCCTGGATATCCTCTAAGATCTCTCGACTCGCTAACGCTCGCTCGAGATGACAGATTGTGATTATTTTTTCTCGGTGCTTTCGTCCTGCAGCTTTTCACTTTCAGCTGCTACCGTTTTGGCGTTTTTATCTAAGAAATCAATTAAATGTTTTTCAGCTTTCTCGGATAACTCGCCGGTAGATTTGATCTCCTCCAAAACATCTTTAATACCGGTTTTGGCTTTGGATAAAAGATTTTTCTCAACATCCCGGATCTCATCAACCTTATAGCCGTCAAGATATCCGTTGTTGGCGGCGTAAAGGATAATCACCTGTTCCTCGACTGGCATCGGCTGGTATTGCGGCTGTTTCATAACCTCGGTGATCCTTTTGCCTCGCTCGATTGTTTTTTTAGTTTCAACGTCTAAATCGGAAGAGAACTGAGCAAAGGCGGCTAGCTCGCGATATTGGGCCATTTGCAATTTTAACTTGCCGGCTACTTTCTTCATGGCCTTGATTTGAGCCGCTCCGCCAACCCGTGAAACAGAGATGCCAATGTTTAAGGCTGGCCGAATGCCTTGGTAAAAAAGATCTGATTCCAAGAAAATCTGGCCGTCTGTGATAGAAATAACATTGGTCGGAATATAGGCTGAAACATCGCCGGCTTGAGTTTCGATAATTGGCAAAGCGGTCATCGAACCGCCGCCGAAATCTTTGTTCAATCTGGCTGATCTCTCAAGCAAGCGGGAATGAAGATAAAAAACATCGCCCGGATACGCCTCGCGGCCAGGGGGACGACGGAGAAGCAGGGAAACTTGACGGTAAGCCCAAGCCTGTTTTGTTAAATCGTCGAAAACGATTAAAACATCTTTGCCTTTATCCATAAAATATTCACCGATAGCACAGCCGGCATAAGGGGCGATATAAGAAAGTGGAGCAGGGTCGGAAGCGCCAGCCAAGACGATGGTTGTATACTCCATTGCGCCCATTTCCTCTAATTTGGCAACGATTCTGGCAACCTTCGATTTCTTTTGTCCAATCGCAACATAGATACAGATCGGCCTCTTATCTTTTGGTTGATTTTTTTGGTTGATGATCGTGTCGATAGCGATGGCAGTTTTACCTGTGCCACGGTCGCCGATTATAAGCTCGCGCTGGCCTCGGCCAATTGGAATCAAAGCGTCAATTGCTTTAACGCCAGTTTGCATTGGCACAGTAACCATTTGTCGAGTGATTACACCGGGGGCAACCTTCTCGATCGGCATTGCTTTATCGGTTTTGTATTTACCTTTCCCGTCGAGTGGTTCGCCGAGCGGTGAAACAACTCTGCCGACGATTGCCTCGCCAACATCAATTTTGGCCACCTGTCCAGTTGTTTTAACTTTATTCCCGGCCTCGATATTTTTGTAGTCGCCTAAGATGATAGCGCCGACTGAAGTTTCCTCTAGGTTTAAAACCATGCCGGTAACATCGCCTTCCTTGGTTTCAATGGTGACAAGTTCGGCAGATTTGGCATCTTTCAGGCCATAAATTTTTACAATGCCGTCGCCAACCTCGGCAACTTCGCCAAACTCCTCCGCCTTAACGGAGGCGTCAAAGTCTAAGATTTCCTTTTTAAGCTCTTCAATGACTTTTAATTCACTCATATTGATCCTTGAATTATGAATAATGAATCATGAATTATGGTTTTTACCATAATTCCTAATTTTAATTCCTAATTCTGCAAGCTTTGTCGAAGCTTACTGATTTTGCTTTCAACGCTTAAATCAATTATCTGGCCGTCGATCTTGGCAACGAGGCCGGTAATATCCTTGTGTTCAAATTTGACAATAATTTTCTTGCCGGTTGATTTCTCTAATTTGGTTTTAGTATCGGCTAATTCAGTGTCCGACAAATTTTTTCCGGATTGAATGTAGGCAATTTTGGCGCCAGTCTTCTCGGCATAAAGCGACTCGAGTTCGGTTAAAATTTTTGGCAGCTCTTTGTATTGTTTGTTCTTTTGCAGCAGATTCCAAAAATTAGCGGCAATCTTTTTTGTGTCGCTTTTTTTATCAATACTCTCAAGGAGCAGTTCGGCGTAAATTTTTGGTTTAATTTTCATAACTTAGTTTATCAAGTTTGAAAGTTCTTAAAGTTCTTTATAAACTTTTCACTTTATGATTTTATAACTCTTGTATTGCTTTGGCTGTTAATTTTTCCTTTTGATTGCTATCCAATTCTTTCCCGACGATCTTATCTAGGGCGATGATAACAACATCGGAAATTTCCTTTTTGGCATCAGTCATCACTTTCTCTTTTGTTGATGCTGCCTCATCCTTGGCGGATTTAAGAATCCGGTCTGCTTGATCGTTGGCTTTTTTAACCAGCTCGGTAGCTTCGACAGTAGCCGCCTCCTTGGCGTTTTTGATAATTTCATCAGCCTCTTTGTAGGCCTTGTCTCTAATAGTTTGAGCATTTTCCTCAGCTGTTTTTAGATCAGTTGAAGCTTTCTCGGCATCTTTTAAACCCTGCTCAACCTTTTTCTGTCTTTCTTCTAAGATGTTTAGGACCGGCTGGTAGGCAAATTTCCAAAGCAAAAACATAACGATCAAAAAGTTAACAATTTGAGCGATAAATGATGTTAGATTTATTCCAAGTGATTCCATATTTCTCCAGCTTGTAAGCTTGTAAGCAGTAAGCAAGTAAGCTACTTATCAGCTTACCGGCTTATTTGCTTACCGGCTCGTTATGCCACGAATTTGATGATCAAAGCGACAACCAAAGCGTAAATTGAGATAGCTTCGGCAAAGGCGATAGCTAGAATCATTGGACCCTGAACTTTGCCGGCAGCTTCGGGGTTTCGGCCGATTGCCTCAAGACCCTTTGAGCCGATCATTCCAATAGCTAAAGCTGGGGCGATAGCGCCAATTGCGATGGCGGCTGCTGTTGCCAGGCTGGATACTGCTTCTGCTTCCATAATTTTACTCCATTTATTAATTTTCTATTAACAAGTATCAAGTTTCAATTGCGGTCATTGACCATTGATATCTGATAATTAGTGAGCTGTTACGGTCTCACTTTCGTCATGGGCCTCGTGATCAGTTATGGCGCTTTTAATGAAAACCAATGCCAACATTGTAAAGACAAGCGCCTGAATGAATCCAACAAAAAGCTCCAAGCCGTAAAAGGGTAATGGAGCAATAAATGGGACAATGAAGGCGATAACTGTAAGCAGAACTTCGCCGGCAAAAATGTTACCAAAAAGCCGGAAGGAAAAGGAGATAATTCTAGAGATTTCACCGATCAATTCAAGAATGCCGACAATAAACATGATAGGACTGGAAAAATTTAGGAACTTTTTGCCATATTTAAAGATTCCGATGGCCGCTATGCCAAAGATTTGCACTGCAAAAACAGTGGTGACGGCTAAAGCTATGGTCATATTAAGATCAGCGTTACCGGAGCGAAAGAGGGGTACTAGAATTTCCTTGCCGTGGACTGTTTCAGGCAAGCCGATTGTGCCAACACCGGGTATTAAACCGAGCCAATTATTAGAAATTATGAAGAGAAACAGAGTGGCAACAAGGGGAAAATATTTCTTAGTAGCTTTCATGTCGCCGACAACACCGTTGGCAGTGTTTAATAAAAATTCAATGACTGTTTCGTAGGTGTTCTGCCAACCGGAGGGTATCAGCTTCATTTTTCGAGTTGCTGAGAGAGAAATTACTATCAAAATAATCGCGCCGATCCATGAGGTCAGCATAGAATTAGTGATGGCGAATTTGCCAATATGGGCGATTGTTTCAGCTGCTAGTGAAATTTCCATGCAAGTAAAAGGTTGGTTATTCTTTGTTTAATTTATCAAATTCCTCAATCGCCTTTTTTACTAGGCGGCGAAGTGTGAAGTAAACAATGATGGTGGCGATGCCGAGCCCCGACAGAAAAAGATAGGGCGCAGTCCCAAATTTTGTATCAAGATAACGCCCCAGAAGCCCAAAGACAACTAGGGGTATTGCTGTGGCAAAACCAATTTGACCGATCAGGCCAAAAGAAAAAAGCAGACTCTTTTTCATCTGATGCTCCTTTGTCAGCTCATCTGTAACTTAACATTTAAGGCGAAGACAAGTCAAGGGAGTAGGGACTTGACAAGAATTATTGACAGTGTAAAAGCGATATGCACAGATTGACCGAGCGGTTTTTTTGATATTCAATGAAACTGCGCACTGACAATTTAATATGAGTGATTGCCTACATGGCGCGTGCTTTCCAGAATGGGGGTTGTATGAGCGAGCAAGATGGAGGAGTCCAGGCCGTACCTGGAAATTATTTGCCCTGTTTTACCGTCAAGTTCGAATTGGGCCGTGGCTTTGAGATGGGCCCTGTGATTGCCGGGTTAAAAACTACCTTTCCGGAGTTCGTGATCACTGATGGTGATAATCGATGGCAGAGCAAGATTATTGCCGAGCCAGTCGCCCTGCTGGGCACGATCGGATCGTTGGGCGTCTGGGTGGAGTTGCGGTACTGCGCGCAATTCATCCTGCCGGCCATCGTCGATGATCGGATTCAGGCTCTGAATATGGCTTCAATCGTGTTCTATGTCGGGCACAATGAGTCGCGGATGAAGCCTATTGCGGAGGAAAACCTGGGCGCGGCAAAAGAAATCGCCGAAAAGATTCAGCGGAAGTTCGTTCCCCCTGATGAACAGTTGAATCTACTCGAAGGGTAAAGCTGATGCGGAAGGGGTAACCTTCCGGCTATCCGGCCCAACCCAAACTAGGGTTGCGGCAGGAAGCCAGAGAGACTGATCGATGTTAAAAGTGAAAAGTTAAAAAGTTTATCATTAGACAACAGACTTCTTTATAAACTTTATGAACTTGCAACTTTATGAACTAGTAATCGGTTGCTCTGGCTTTTTTGTTTGCGATTATGTTATTTAAAAAAAGGAATGACGATGGAAAGGCGGTAAAGGTCATGGGTCAGTGGATATTTCTTGGCTTTTTGCTGGGAATGATCGCCTTGTGCATTATTCAGGCGATCTGTCGGAGTGTTGATAGGAGCCGGCTGAGAGGATTGGCCGGAAAGACGTATTCGATCTATTGGGAGACGAAAAAGGGTGAAGATTCAGGCATACCGCAAGCAGTCCGGTACACCCTGCCAAAGGCAATCAGCGGACTGCTAACCGCCTGTGCCATGCGGCCGTCAGCCAATGATTCGGACTTCAAGATCATCCTCATCCGGCTCACCAACAATCCGGAAGCTGGACTAATCTGCTATCACGACTGGTATTTCAGGATTACCGTCGAGTATCGCGGAAGAAAGCTCCCGGATTATGGGGGATATGTCGAAAAGGGCAATCTCCCGGATCTGAATGAGATCTTGCATCCCCTGGCGTCACGGATTGCCGGAGGAATGCGCGAGATCGACCGTCAGATTGCCAAGGCGCAAGCCAGCGTCAACGACAAGCCGTAATGCCCTGTTGAAGGAGCAGGTTCCGGCCAATGCCAGGAGGGCGGCGGCGGAAACCAGAGGTGGCAAGGCTAGTGTTTAGGGTTAAGGGTATAGCGAGGTTTTAAAGCTCTATACTCTAAACTCTATACTCTTAACTAGCTTACCGGCTCTGGTTTTTTTGTTTAAAGTTCTAACAGATTAACTAAAAGATAGATAATCCAACAACCAATCCCTTGCAAAATAGTACGAAAAGTGGTATAATTAAGCAGTCCCCTCAATATTTCGGTCAGGAGGAATTGAAGATGTGGCGGATTGAGTACTGGTTTGTCCTTGTGTTAGGCGTAGTCGCTGTTTACTGGATTTACACTATGATCCGCGACTATTCCACTCGGGGAAGGCTATGGGGAAGGTCTGTCTGGGTGTCGGATGTGATATTACAGCAGACCGATGTCGCGATTTTCAATTTAATCACGGAGTGGGGGCTCGTTGTCACTAATTACGCTGATCGAGCTGAGATTCTCCTTGATACCGACGAAGAAGCACCAGAGCTGATGTTTATCCAGCGCAGAAGCGACTGGAAGATGGGCCGAGTGCTTCGTATCATTGACTATAGCTCCGTTCCTCATCTCATCGCCAAATCATTGGCCGACTGGGAGAAGACGGAGAGCCGGAGTTTCGAAGAGATGCCCGGCAGGTAGGATTATCGCTGGACGCTGAGTGTGACAGCGTCCAGGTCAGTTTGGAGAGTAGAGTATAGAGTAAAGTGGTTAGATCACTAAACTCTGAACTCTAAACCCTAAACAAGTTAAGCGTATAGAGTGTAATGCATGATGGGTAGACCGCTAGACCCCGAACTCTTAACTTTAAACGAATTGAGCGTATCGTATAGTGTGTAGAGTATAGCGTAGAGCGGATCATGGATAAGATGGGCTTGACGCTAAACTCTTAACTCTTAACCTTAAACTCTAAACTAGCGATAATGAATATACAGCCTATAAAAACGAAGAAAATTATTCTCGGTGATCAAATTACCGATATTCTTGATAAGTCTTTGACGGAAATAGGCGAGGGCTCTATTTTAGTTGTTACCTCTAAGATTATTTCAATCTGTGAAGGAAACGTGGTGGAGATAAACGACAAAGAAGAGAAATACCGTTTGGCAAAAAGGGAAGCAGACCTATTTCTCCCAGAAAAAACTCCCTATGGTTTTTATCTTACAATTAAACATAATATGTTGATCGCCAATTCTGGTATTGACGAGAGTAATGGCGATGGCAAGCTTATTCTCTGGCCGAAATATCCTTGGCGAAGCGCTAAAGAAATCAGAAAATATTTGGTTAAGCGATTTAGGGTAAATAATATTGGGGTGCTTGTAACAGACAGTAAGACAGCGCCTCTGCGCTGGGGGACAACCGGGATAGCTCTCTCATTTGCTGGATTTAAAGCACTGAATAATTATATCGGTGAACCGGATATCTTTGGTCGGAAGCTAATCGCAACCAAGGCCAATATTGCCGATGGTCTAGCGGCCGGAGCGGTGGCGGTAATGGGGGAAGGTAACGAGCAAACGCCCCTGGCATTGATTACGGGGGTAAAAAATGTAAAGTTTTCTCAAAATAGCCCGACAGAAAAAGAAATTGGCGAGCTAAGGATTAATATCAAGGATGATCTCTATGGCCAAATTCTATCAGGGGTTAAGTGGGTTACAAAAAAATAGCATTATTGACCGGATAAGCTCATGGTGATAATATTTGTGGTTGAAATGAGTCCAATCATTAATATTTTTTAAGGATAAAAATGGAAGATTTAAAACATTTACATCATTGGGATGTTTTGGCTGTGTCCTGTATTGATGGCAGATTTACCAAAAGAACGATTGATTGGGTTTCAGAGAAAACTGGCGGGGTTTTTGATTTCCGAACCGAGGTTGGTTCAAGCAAGGCGATAATAGACTCGCGGGCGGATCAGGAAAGGTTTTTTGATGTTATCTCTACTTCTTTGAAATTGCATTCGATTAAGGAAGTTTGGCTGATTGATCATATTGATTGCGGAGCTTATGGCGGGAGCAAAGAGCATGCTGATGCGGAAGCTGAAAAACAATTTCATCTAGAAAAGTTGGAAAAGGCAGCCCAGATTGTCAGTGAAAAATTTCCAGAACTGACTGTAAAAAAAGTTTATGTTGACTGGCAAAAAGCCGAGATAGTTTAGATTCAGAAAAGGCTGGTAGCACTTCGTGCTGCTAACCTTTTTTGTTCTCCCTACTGCTCTGATCGGAGATCGGTAGCAGAGAACAAAACTCTTACAACCCCTTGAAAGGAGCTTTGTTATGCCGGGTGTGCTTGACCGGTGTGGTGATGAGCGCTTCCCATGGATGGCGCTTGAGGACAGTAAAACCGTCATTATCTCAACGGTGGGCGGCGGTGCTTTAGGTGATCCGATTCGCTGGATTGTTTACTGCAAGGATTCTCAAATCGATCCCGACGGGATTGATGTTTGCTCGCATGGAGGGTGCGCAGCGGCTGGATTGTTGGGCTTTGTAACCGATGACAGTATCATAAGGCGAGCCCAAAGCAATATCGATGTTTTTGAGGCGGCGGGTTTTGCCGTCAATTATGGCCATTTGGGATCTGATGGAGCAGTCTTTCCAAGGATGAAAGCGAAAGATTGGCGTTGTCGATCGGCCCAACGCTTTGTCAACCGGACCAAAACATTTTACTCCTACAATCCGTTCGGATCCCTTGGCGGTCATCGGATTGATCGCTTCTGGGTGGCCAATGTAATCCGGGGACCGGTCCCGGAGGGAACGTTCCCGTTGACGGGACCGCTCATGGATGATTTCACCATGCGGGTGCTTCGCGAGGTAGTCGAGGATGTGAATCCCTCGGAGCGTCCCGTAATGGCGGTCGACAGCAGCGTCGATCGCTCGGTGATAGAAATGATTGAAAGCTATAATCGGCAACACCCCTTCTGCCGAACAATCGAATTTGTATAACAGTTAGCCATCCCCGGCTGGCTGGAAGGACTGAATGACCCGACGCCCGTCGGGTCATTCTGCTTTTTATGAACTAAAATTTAAGCTATAATTAATTTAGCTAATAGCCAAAAGCTAAAAGCGATTAGTCATAAGTATTCTCTAAACTTATGATTTAAGACTTGCTACTAGCGCCGGAGGGGTTTTGGATTGCAACGAGTTAACTAGAACCCTCATCAAACTCCATTCTTTTGATATTGCCATGGAGGGATTTTTTGATAACGGGGAGATTGATAATGTCTTTACTGTTAAAAAAGCTATGAGGGAGTGTTTATCCCAAATAGAGTTTTTAAAGTGGAACAATTTCCATCTTGATCGTGACGTTACTCTGTTTAATGGTAAGCGGTTTACTGATAACGAACTCAAATACCAATACCAAAATGACTGGCCGCTTAAAGTTACACCTGATGGCAAATGGCTGATTGCTCCCGGAAGAGACGACGTAATAAATATCTACAATTTTAATGACTCAAAGAGATGGGATTGGTTTTTGCCGGCTGATTATGCATACGCTGATTGTATGTCAGTGTCGCCCGATAGCAGAAGGCTTCTTATTCGAGCAGCCGAACGAAATTATGTTAATCATTATAATATTTTAGAACTTGATTTGACGGATTTGCATAAACCTACAACCCGTTTTGAGCCGATCGAAGGAGGGAAAAATTATGACCGGTTTTCTTTTCTTGAGGATGGGAGCCTGCTTCTTGTCCGAAAGACCTCGGTAGGAGAAGATTGTAGAGAGGTGGAAATTTATCTTCAAAAACCAGGAGAAAAATCAGCCACCTTAATATTTAACGGTGAAATACCCCAAAATTACTATGAGAAAAACCATACCGGGACATTCCAAATTCTAAAGATCCTAAAAGCTGGCGATCTGTACTCTCTTGTTCATCTTTCTAAGCTAAATTCTCTCAATGAAAACGTTCCAGGTTTCTACGAAACGGTGGCTAGCCTCATAGATCCTGACACCGGAAAGGTGATTGATACCAAATCAATTCAACGGATTTATCCATATGGTCAAAATTTTCTGATTAGTAGGAATGAATCAGGTGATATCGTTGAATGGGGTCCTCGTTTAAATTCCTCGACTGAGTATATCGATGATGGCTTTACTGAAGATATTTATACAGAAAAAACCGAATGGGGTGAGCCGGATGATGATAATATTGATTACTTGGCAACCTTTGGCTATTCACCAGAAAAATCTGTTTTGGCTGTTGTGACAAGCCAAGATTTAATTCGTTTTTACGATCCAAGAATAAAACTAAAACTTGGCAAGATTGATTTACCGGAAGGAAGAGCGCCGGATGTGAATTTCGTTGAAATAACGCCTGACCGGCGAGTTCTTGTCGGTATGTCTGATGGTCATGTGCTGGTGTACGAGCCGTTTGAAGACGAGGAGGAGGAAGAGTGATTTGTGATAACACGAACATAATGGATTACGGATCCGCCAGCTGGCGGATCGGATTACAGATTACGGATAATAAAACCAAGGAAGAAAGTGAATTGTAATGACTTAACCAGATTACTTCACAAACTCCATTCTTTTAATATTGCGATGGGTGGATTTTTGGAGGAAGAAGAGTCGGAACAGGCATTGACTGTCTGGCAAAAAATCAGAGAGGAAATAGACCAACTTGAGCTATTTAAATGGAATATGTGGTTGTATAGGGTATTTGGAAACTTTAGGCAGGAAGAATTTAGGACAAGGTACCCCAGATATTATCCTCTGGTTTATCTTCCTGATGGAAAGAGATTTGTTACCAGATCGGGCGAGGATGAAATAGGTCTTGTAGATCTTGAAACAAGGAGTTGGAAAACTGCCAAAATTCCAGAAATGGGGCTCCATAATGGAGTTGCTGATTGTATGGAAATTTCGCCGGACGGCCACAGCCTGATTGTAAAATGCTCATATATGTTAAGCGGCGGAAGACAGTCGTATAGTTTAGTAGAATTTGATTTGTTAAATATAGAAGAGGGGAAGGAAATAGAACTAGATCAGAATTTGGCTTTCTCGCAATTTTGTTTTTTGGATGATAGCCGTCTTCTGCTAGTTGCTCCCACTGAGGATCAGAAGATCGGATTATTTATTTATGATGGGTCGGGGCAACCATTTTTTCATAGATACGTTCCTTACACAACATTAATGCCTGATCGGGTTGTGGCAAAAAATTTGGATGAAATTTTATTGATCAAAGGGTCTTCTTCTTTTTTCATGCCAACAGAGAAGCGGCAAGTTCGTCCGGTGGACTCTTCGACTATTAGGCCATATCAAGGTAACTATTTGGCGATGACGCGGGCAGGGATAGAGCTCTATAACGAAGAGACTTGGCAATACGCGGGCATTGATCCAGAACCGGATTTGCTTGTTCCAAACAAAAAGGATGGTAAGGAGAGATATTATATCACTAACTTTGCCGTGGATGAGAAAAGCAACGTTGTCGTCTTTGTTGACCAAATCAGCAACTCCCTGATTCTGTTTGATCTAACTCTCAAGGTAGAATTCAAGCGGATCGGGCTAGAAGAACAAAATGGCTCAGTCGATTTTCTTGATATAGAAGAGGGTCGGCAAATCACAGTTGGCTATGCTAATGGTCAAATTCGTGTTTTTGCATCGAGGGAGGAAAATGAATTGTAAGGACACAAATATGACGGATTACGAATCCGCCAGCTGGCGGACCAAATTACGAATTACAAATAACAACCAAAAAAATGGATTGTAGTGAGTTAACAAGAATACTGATCAAGTTTTAGTAGGAGCCGAGGATATTGATGGTTCGGTTGAAGATATTATGAAAGCCTTACGCTGGCGGATGAAAAAAATTGATAACCTGGAAGGCGGTTCGAAATTGTCCGTTGAAAGAAATATGAGCAAGGGGTTTTGGCCAACTATCCTGAATGCCAACAAAGAGAGAATAGTTTACTATAGCGGACTTGATTATTCCTTGTCTTTTTATGACTTGCGAAAACATAAGAAGACCGTAAATTTGCTACAAACTTTTGGTCAATATTTCCTTAAACCTCATTTTTTTACCTATGATCAGGACGGTTTTCCTTATATTCGCGGAGACGTTATGAGTTTAGGCAAGACTCCAGGGGAAGCGCCTAAACTAGAGTCAAAGAGCCGGGTTTTTACCTTTACGGGCGAGCTTGCTGAGGATTACAAAGAACTCCAATTATCATCTGTAAGCGATGAAAGACCTAGCTTGACAAAATTTGCTCTAACTGTAGATATGGGGCCAGGGGTTGGTAGTTATGAGACGGGAATACTATCCCATCTTGGGACTAATTTTATCCAAGGAGAAAACTTTAAGGTTCCAGCTGGCTATGACCGAGCAGAATTTACCAGGATCGAACTTTCACCGGACGGGCGGCATGCTCTGACTTTAAATGAACGAAACCAGTTAAATTACTGGGATTGCCAAAAGAAGGAGCTCATAAGTTCCCCACTGGGTGCGAATTGTTTAGACTTTTCTTTTTTGCCAGATAACAGAATAGTAATATTAACGAACCTGGGAATTTTCCTCTGCCAAACTCCCGGAGATGAAATTAATATTAAATTTAAAAAACCGACCAGCTTTTCGGAACGATATGTTAAAATTGCCATCAATCCCTCGGCCGATTACCTATTTGCGCTCAAAAATACAGGGCAAATAGAAATCTTTAGTATTGGAGATACTGTCGATTTTGAACAGCCGATTGATATAATAGATTTAGTGCCAGATATCAAAGAGAGAGAGGTAAAAACATTCCAAGCGGGGGTTGGTGACCAGCTGATTATTGGAACGGATGATGGTTTTAAGGGCGCGGATATTTTGGTGTTTAATTCCAACATCAGAATGCATGAATTGGGAATAAGGTGACAGAACATAAAGGATTACGGATTGTTCAGATTTGCGGATTACGAATACTTAGGCATTAGGTCGTCAGTCGCAAGTCGCAGGTCGAAGCATCATTAACTCGACAGGCAATAATCGACATACTACATACGAACAAACGGAGGGGTTTTGGAGGATTGCGAGAGTTTAACAAATTTAATTAATTCCTTACAGTCAGGCTTACAAGAAGTTGACTCATTTTATGAGTCCGAACAATATGATGAGTTGCAAGCCAAAGTTGAAGAAATCAACGCTACCTTGGCTGAAAAAGGGGATTTCTTTTATTGGCGGAGTTTAAGACTGACCTACCAAGAAAATTTGCCGGTAAGCGACCAGGAAAGAGATGAATTTATCGAGGGCTTTTGGCCAGTCCAGGTCTCGCCCTCCGGCAATTATCTGGCTTACGGGGCTGGTAATGCTTTTACGATGATAAACCTGGAAACTGGAGAGATCGAAAAAGAAAACATCCCACTGGTAAGTATTGACCGCAAGAAGGATATAGCGAGCAACTACTCTATTGACGATATTGGCTCGATGCATATAAGGGCTCGTGTTGAGGATGAGCCGGGGGTTTACCGAATCTACTCTTTTGCAACGGATGGCAGGCAACTTGTACCAACTTCTGCGATGACCCCGATTAGGTTCGTTGATAAAGTGGTGGCTGAGTATGATCCAGGAAAACTGGCTACCCCCAGCTTTGCTTTTATGAAGGGTCCCGATTATGACTCAACCGGTTATAGCGGATTGCCATTTACAAGTTTAAAAGCTGATACTAGCGAGCGTTATGCTTATACGATAAACACCAATAGAGAGCTCCATTATTGGGATTTAAAACGAGATATTTATCTAGACAAGCTGGCTGAGGGCGTTAGAGAATTTTTGATTTTATCAGATAATACTGACCTGATAATTCTAGATGATGACCAACTTTCTTTCTTCTATTTTGTTGAACCTTCAACGCCGTCAGGCGGTTCGCCGGGGAGGTTTGAAAAAAGAGTTCTGGCTACTGGACCGAAAGATAATTTTTACACAAAAATTACTAAGTCTACTGATAATAAAAATCTTTTTGCCATAGAGCCAAGTGGTTGGTTGGATATATACGACCTTGAATCAATGGAGCTATCGAGGAAAATTGATTTATCAAAGATATTAAATGGACGGCATATACAGTCGTTGGATTATGGTGTTAATGACCAGCTAATTATTAGTACTACCGAAATCATTGATAATAATATTGGTGGAAGCTATTTTATGTTTTCTTGGCAAAAGGTTCGAAAGGATGAAGTCCTTATTCTTCAACCAAGTTGGAGGGAAGAATAATGGAAAGTTGCAAGAACTGGACTGATTTTATCGATAATTTGCAGGATAAGGCCAAATCCATTGACCAGTTTTTGGGCTCAGAACAATTTGAAGACGCACAAATGCAGATAGAAGAGATCGAAGATTTAATTCTGGACAAGAAAGAGTTTTTGCAATGGATGCTGGGGGTAGAAGCATATGAATTCAGACCATCTCAAGAGGAAAGAGAGTCTGCTTACGATGAATTTCCGTTTTTTGATGTTTCGGACAATGGTGAATATTTGGTCTTTGGCACCGGAGAAAAATTTACCTTAATAAATTTGGAAAATGAGAAAACTGAATTCGATAACATCGAGCTTGTTTCTAACCAAGGCCAAAATGTTTTGATAAATTACTATAGAGTCAGTAATAGTGGAGAGGTTTATATAAACGCCCAAGAAAAGATAGACGATTTTGGTCTGTTGGAAACAGAAACGTATTTTATTGATTCGTGGAGAACCGTGCTTAACCCCTTATTTTCAGACCAAACACCAATGGTTTTTGACAGGCATATTTCCGTTGCTTCCTTTGAATCTGGCAAGCTTTCAGAGGTCTCGTCTGCTACTGATTCTTGTTTAAAGGGGCTTGATTACGATAATCGGGATTACGGTGGCGTGCCTTTTGATAGGATCGAGGTCTGCGAACCAAGGAAATTTGCCTACACAATTAACGAGAATAACGAGTTAGACCAATGGGATATGGAGGATCGAAACCATATGCGTACTGTTGCTTCCGGTGTTCAGGACTTTATGATTTTACCCGGGGACTCGAATTTTATCATTCTCTCGAATTTCCAACTTTATCATTACCAAATTGAATCTGACCCTGATAGTATGGAGGATGAAGTAACATCAGAAAACCTAAGCGAAGAGTACGAAGACCTGTATGAGGGGATGGCAAAGAGTCCGGATAATAAGTATCTTTTTGCTTTAACCGGTGAAAATTTTCTTGACGTATTTGATCTCGAAAAAATGGAGAAAGTTATCCGGTTGAATTTGTCAAAAGAATTAGGAGGGTTAAGGTTTGAATCAATGCGCGCTGGCGTTGACAATAGAATCGTAATCAAAGCAAGTATCGATGAGGGTTTTGGAGTTGGGAGCAGTGAACATAAAGTCCTAGTCTTCCGCTCAAAATGGAGGGATGATGCCTGAAAATTGCCAGAGCCTAACAAGTTTAATTTTCAGGCTTCAGAAAGATGTCTCCATTCTTGATCGATATTTGGAATTGGAGCAGTACGAGAAAGCCCAATTAAAATTAGATGGAATCGATAGAGTTTTGGCGGACAACCAAGAATTTTTAAGATGGCGAGGATACAAAAAGACATACTCCGACAGGATAGATGGGAATTACGTTTTTAACGAAATGAAAGAGCAACTTCACCCCGGTTTTTGGCCGGTACAGGTTTCACAAGACGGTAACTATCTTGGCTATCTGACCGATAGGTCAGATTTAGTTCGAGTTAATATACAGAGCGGGCAGAAAACCAGAAACTCGGTTAACAGCAGTGGTTCTTTCGTCAAATGTTCTCTTTTTGAATTACAATCTGATAATGGTGTGTATATGGCAGGCAATGATGATTTTGGCACAATGCATTTGTATTTTTTGTCGCCTAATGCGGATTATAATGGCTCGATTCATTTACAACCAATAGAAGTCGGAGATTGCCCTCGAATCTTTAAAATATCGCACAACCAAAAAGGTCTCGGTAGTTACAAGACAGGATCTCTATCCCTTATTCATCCCCTTAACGCCAAAGGAGAAAATTTTGATACAAAACAAAGAACCCACAAGCCGAGCGAATTTGTATCAATTGAATATCTGCAAGACGGAAATACAGCCATTACCTTGGATTTAGAGGGTCATCTGGATTTTTGGAGTTGCTCCTGGCCTCCAGCATACTTCAAAGAATTTACACCGAACGAAAGATGTTTGGATTATAAAAAACTAGAGGATAATTTAATATTAATTCTGACAGAGCAGACTTTTGGAATTTGGCGGTATAGTTCCACCGGGGTGATTGAAAGAGTGCCTTTTGCGACCAAGAAATTAAGAAATTATATCAAGATAGCAGTGAACCAAGAACAGGACCGGTACTTAGCTATTACTGGAGACGGTAAAATCGATATTTACAAGAAAGATGGTCTCTTTTTGCAACAACCCTGCGCCAGTCTTGACCTTTCTTTTCAGTTTACGGGCTGGACAATTAAGAGCTTTGATATCGGAATTGATGATAAAATAATAATAAGCTTTGCTGATGGCGAAGTATCAATTTTTGACAACAAATTGAGCGGAGGGGATGTTGGAGAATTGTAAGAAATTAACAAAACTAATTGTAAAGATTGGCCATCATTTACAAGGGATTGACCAACTTTTGGCGACTGAAAAATACGAAGAGGCACAGGCAAAAGTTGAGGAGGTAAACAATATAATTGGCGAAAAAGATGAATTTCTGAAATTTCGCCAATTGGAGATAAAAAACCATTACCAGATCAACGTTGAGGAATTAACTGAAAAAAAAGAACAACATTTAAGGCGATTTTTTTGGCCTGTTCAGTTAGCTGGCTCAGAAAAGGACACGCTAGTTTTTTTTACTGATTCCGCAAATGTGGAGAGTTTTGATCTAAACGGAGGTGGCGGTTGGGCCGCAAGACTTCCCAGTATCGGTGGAAAACAGAATAAACTTTTAGGATACTTTTGGGCTAACAGGAAAGCGGTTTTTATGAGAGTCTCCGCTGCTGATGACCCGTTGCTTCTCGCTATGGGCAATGAAATAGGGACTGTAAATATAACTGGAAATAATTTATCGCCGGAAATTTTTTGCGGTGATTTTTTCTCTGGCAAAATGATTTCTAGCTATGATGGAAAATCATTAACAGCTACCGGAAATAATATAATGCTGCAGCGTTTTGGGTCTCCGGTCAATCGCCCTCCTCGAAATATCAGGCAGATGAAATTGTCGCCTTCACAGAACATAACCTATACATTTAATGATGAATTGAACCTGGAGTGGTGGGATAACAATACAAAAAGTTATGGTGGTAGCATCTTTCAGACGGGTACCAGTCATGCATATACTGTTGCCGATTTCCAACCTTTATCAGAAAACCGATTGCTATTTGCCTATGCTAACACAATTTATTTAGCGAAACTGGACGAGGGCGAGCGCGTAATTATTGGGGAAAGTAGGGAAAAGTACTTTAAAATTGCTGTTTCGCCGGACGAAAAATATATTTATGCTCTCACTGATTGGTACAAAGTAGATATATTTAGAATGGATGACTTTAGTAAGATTACCACATTTAACCTGGGTAAAAAATTGGGCATCAAGAAAGCAAAATTTGGTGAGAACAGTCGGGTTAGATTTTTCGATGTTGGGGCCAATAATAAATTAGTAATCGGCGTAGATGATGGCCGGGTGTTAGTGATGGGAGTGTAAAAAAGTAAGTCGTTAGTCGCAGGTCGTAAGTCGAAATACCAAAAACTGGACAAACGATATTCGACATACAACATACGAACAAACGGAGGCGTTTTGGATAATTGTCTGGGCTTAACATTATTTTTAAACGAAATGGTCGAGGAACTAGCAAGGGTCGATCAATTTTTAAGTCAAGAAAAATACGAAGAGACCCAGGATAAAGTTGAAAAGATAAATAGTCTAATAACTGAAAAAGAAGAATTTTTGCACTGGATTGGCCTTAAGTTAACATCAGTTGCTTATCAAGTTGAGGTAAATGAATATCAAGCACGTTCAACAACAGGGCAATACCCCGCTCAGCTTTCCGAGGGTAATAAAAGATTTCTCGTTTTGTGTCGCGATATTAATCATATGGAAATTTTGGATCTGGAAACAGGACAAAGTTTTGAGGAACCGCTTCCCGTGGAAGGTACTCTGAAAGCTGAAGCTGATGGCTATATGTGGGTTGACCCGATCGGCGGAGCTTTTGTTAGAGTCTGGGAGCCATCAGCCGGACAGTTCAGAATATATTATTCGCACAAAAGCAGCTCTGGCTATGTTTCGGATTTTTCAGCTGCCCCCCCATTAATTTTTGCAGGCAATAAGGGGGACACTACAATGCTAGGGAGCTATGATCTAACTACTCCGAGTGGCATGGACTCTGGCTTCAAAGAAGGAGAAAGATTCAGCCTCCCTGACTTATACGATAGAAATCGAAAACTTAAAAAAATGAATATTACTAATGATGGGCAAAAGACATATACCCTTGATGACAAAAATAACGTGGCTGTTTGGGATAACCAGTTTTGCGGATATACCGGAGCTTTAGCCTTATTGGCGATAGATTTTAGGTTGCTCTCCGATGGCAAAGTAATTGTTTTGGAAAAAGATAATAAAATTTCTTGTTTTGATGATAGTAATGGAATTATGAGCGTAGATTTGCCTGAGATGGAGATTGATAAAATCGCAGTTAATCCAGAGGGAAAATCTCTTATTGTCTTAGAAAAAAATATGACGATAAACATCTTTCGGATTGGCAGTTGGGAGAAGATCGCTCAAATAGATCTGCGAAAATTTTTTCAAGATCCGGACAGTGAAACAATAGAGTTTATTGATGTTGGTAAAGATGACAGGGTAATTTTAGGACTGAATGATGGCTTGGTTTTGATTTTAGCTGATCCCAAGGAGAGAAATGCCTGAAAAAAATAATTATTGTTTAGAATTAACATATATTCTTTCAACTCTGAATAGAAAGAGCTTATCGTTAAAATTCAAGCTAGAAGGAGAAATTTCCAACTTTGATTCAGAGGGGGCTTTGGCTCTGCAAGAAGAGATTGAAAAAGAACTAGATGAAATGAAACGGCTATTTTCCACTGAAACAATGCTTGAGTTTTTGAAAGATAAAGATCGCTGGGAACTATTGGAGGAGGCGTTCAAAAATAAGGAATTTAGCGAAGCGGTTAAAACAGACAGTGTTTCGCTTTATTTGCTTATCCGGTATTTATTTGCAGTTTTGCCTATCATTCCCGAGGGAGAGAACGCTGGATTTGATTATTTTTACAATAGCGTCGTTACAGATCAGCAAATTCAAGACTTTGTAAATTCTTTTGTCCCTGAAGGTTATGCGGATAATGAAGAAGGGAAAAAAGAACTCGAAACTCTGAGAAAATACATCCGCGATGCTATAGTTGCTGCCTACATTGCTAAACTGTTGCCGGAAAATGGCCGAATCACCATTAAAAACCAAAGTTGGGTGGAGACAGATTATGTTGGTATCGGCTTTAACAGCGGCATTCTTTCTCTTAACTCGACTGGCCACTTCTTTGGTTATGGGATGGATGGCGGGATTTTAAGAGCCGGTAGAACAGGCAATATGGCGGGCTTTTTGATGAAGGACGGCTTGATGGATATCGAACAGAGCAAAGATATGCCCGGTATGCTGATGAGTGGAGGGAAGCTGTCAATATTGACTCGCGGAGGTGAAAAAGCCGGTTTGGGTGCGACTGGCGGCAGCATTTTTGCTAAACGTCTTGGTACTCGAGCTGGAGAGGCTTCGTATGGGACAAATATAATAGTTCAGGAAAGTTCTGCTGCTATTACCACAAATAAACGAGGCGGAGTTATCATTACCGGTTCCTGCACCCAGGCTCCGGTGGTCTCTAAATCTTTGGAATATACTCTTGTTTATTGTGTGATAGAAAGTTGGCCGCAACCAGGGATTCCACTAGAGTTAAAAGGTCCAGTTTACAAATATTTTCCCGAAACCAATCATTATGTTCAGGCTGGTAGCGAGGAGCTTGTTTATGCAATGAAAAACGAGGATCTGGAAAATTGGAAAAAGAAGAAACAGGGACTTTGCATTATCAGCGACTGCAGCAAATTTGAACCAAATATTACTAAGGGGATGGAGGATGGTGTGTTGGTTGTGAAGAGTTTGCCGCCGGCTGACTTTGGCAAAGGAATGAAGGGCGGAGTCGTCATTTTTGATATTTTTGAGGAGGATGACATCGAGGAGCTCAAAAAGCGGTTAACGAAGGATAATCATGAGGGTATAATATTATTGAGGCAACAGAGTGAACCTGATGAATCGCGGCTGCTAGATTTGGAGTGGCCAGAAGAGTTACTCAAACAGTAACTCATAATGGATTACAAATGGTTCAAATTACGAATTATAAATTGCCAAACAAGTCGTTCAACAGATTGTAAGTCGTAGTAATCAAAAACTCGACAGGCGATAACCGACATACTACATACGAACAAACGGAGGGGTAGTGAAACTGTTTGATTGCGGAAAATTGACGGATGTTTTAACTCAAGTAGCTGAAAAGCTGTCTATTTTGGATCGGTTTATTATTGATAGTATCCCAGAGGGACAACTATCGACACGAAGCGGACTCGAAACCGTTATCGAGCCGGCTGTTGATTGGTTTGGCGGGGATCAAATAGAGCTTAGGCAAGAAGTTGCCAAAGAAAAGGGTTACTCATATATATCTAAATTCAATAAATTCGGCATAGCCAGAGCAAGCATTAAAAAAGGGCAGAGACCTTCTCGTTGGATTTTGATAAATACGCTTGGAGAAGATGTGCTAGGAGAGGAAAGTGAGAGTTATGAAGTTACAGATTTCTCTGATGGTATCGCAATTATAAAAACCATCAATGCGAGAAGGGAGAGGGAATGTTTTTTTGTTAACGAAAAGGGCAAGCGTATTAATGACAAAACTTATGAAGACGCTAAGCCTTACAAATTTGGGCGAGCCCTTGTCATGACAAGCACTGGTCATGGCTATGATCTGGTTGATCCAGAAGGAAATGTTTTAAGAAAAGGAGTTGTTAGGGGTGGTGATGAATTAAGATATAGCAATAAGGGATATTTGGGTTTCCATGCCACTGGTTGTGGCGCATGGTACCGGACTCCAGACGGTGAAAGAATTCCTCGAGAGATGAATAAATACTTTGAAGATGGTATGGGTGACTTAAATGAAGGTATTGCAAAAGTTTGTGATCGTTTGGGTAGTGGTCAAAGCGGAAGGGTAACTGATCCGGACAAACAGATTTGGTATTATATCGATCAAGAAGGCAATCGATTGGATAAGGGGATCTTATCACGAGATCTTCGAGCAGTGACAAATTTTTATAAAGGGCGGGCCTATGTTCAAACACTTGATGGACAAATAATTCTTACAAATGTTGATGGATATATTATTAAAAATATCGGCAACACTGACGAGTTGGGAAGAATACAGAGAGGAATTGATGCATTTTCGGAGGGCATTCTTGTTCTAGGCAAAAATGGAGCAGTAGCCTTTGATTCTGATGGAGAGATTTTAATAGACGGATTGGAAAATTTAAGTAATTTTCATGATGGGATTGCGTTTGCTAGGAAGGATGGTCAAAGTTGTCTTGTGAATATTCACAAGGAGTTCGTTGAGTTAAAAGAAACCTATACCTTTGCAGGCAATTTCAAGGATGGCGTAGCACGACTAGAGCGAAGAATAGATACGAATGAAAAAGATCGGAACGGCTTTACAAAAAGTATTACTGAATATTTCTATATCGATAAAAAAGGCAGAAGAGTTTTTGAATAGCAGAATCAGGGACATTCACCGATATTAAAATAATCCGATTTTTCAACAATTAATTTTCATTTGATGGATATTGCAAGATTGTAAAATTGTAAATTCCCCGGAGGGGCAATAATGGATTGTGTTATCATTACAAACTATTTAGAAAGAATAACTCGATTAAATAATCAGATCGGTGATTTAGGGGACGATTTTGAGGCAGATATTGCCCAAACCTCAAGAGATAGTATCGATACAATTATTTGGCAACTAACAGACCTCCTGGAGATTTATGACGAGAGATATGCAACACTAGAACAGGTTGAAAAGTTGTTCGGGGATAAGTTTATTGGACCTGATACGGTTGATGGTTTTTTAGGCAAAGAGCTATTTATCAGGGAAAAAACAAGGTTACCAGAGTTTTTGCGCTTTACTTTAATGCGAGCTAGATATGAAGGGGCTTTCTTGATCTGGAGGCGCCAAAAAGATTCCCATGACAAAGCTATCAGTAAAATTGCTGATTTAGAGAAGTCCTTGCGCCAGGCGGCTGAGTGGAGAGGCTTAACACTAGAGATTCAAAATTCCGATCTTGTTAAATTTGTTAGTTTTATGATGGCGGAGGGTTGGGCGATTGTTTACAATCAGGGGAGCGGTCGCAGCTATTACGAGGAATATTTAGATCATGATAAGTTTTTAGAAGAAAAACAAGCCGATACCAGATCATTGAAAGAGCGGTTACATTTTTATCGTGAGAACAAACAAAAAATTGCTGAATTGATAAAGTCTAAGGCTGAGGTGGACGAGATTAAAAATGCTCTTGATAGCGACCAGATAGATGGTGTAATGCGACCGTCGGTTATTGAACTCTTCTATGATTTAATTGCTATTTTGACTAAGACCGGTTCCGTCCCTATTGGTGAATTTTGGACGAGCACAATGCTTCCAGAATGTAAAATGGCCACGATTAAAACAGAGATGATCGAAAATAAGCTGACTGTTACTTTTGGGGAAAGAGATATTACCGAAAAAGGACCGATTTCTCTTATCAACAGGATTGATATTTTTGAAAAATTCAACGAGCTTTTAGAAAGAGATCGGAGAGGTAGAGGTGCTTAATAAAGATTGCGGCGAGTTAACAACTGGAATCGGGTCCATCAGTGATTGGGATAATCACCTCCTTTCTGTTCTTGGGAGCGAGGATTATCCAACCTGCGAACAACTGCCTGATCTCCAAGCGGAGATTGATTGGCTTTGTGAAACTTTTATCTACGATCGCCCGGTTTTAGAAAGAGAACTAAAAGCTGAGGGAAGGGGCAGGATTGATTTAGGAGAAGATAAGACATTCTTTGGTCAGGGCACAAATGAATTTGCTTTTTCGGAAGATGGCTCAATGCTGGCAATATTAGTTGATAAAAAAACATTAGAATTTGTGAACCAGATTACTGGTGAAAAGCAAATGCGGTTTTTTCTAGTTGGCCTTGACCCTCAAAGTTACATAAAAAGATTTTATTATATTGGCAAGGACTTGATTCTCGATTTTTATACCATTGACCCAGAAAAGAACGAGGTGATTTTAGCTAGGCGAAAGATCAACGAGGCCTTACTATCTTCTTCTGCCGAAGTAGTAGAGGATGAAATTATGGCAAAGGATTTGGTGGGGAATATTTATTTAATTGACGAGTGGGGCCGTATAAGCACGACCAAAAATGGCGCGCCTAACTTTGAGCAGTCAAATGAAAGAGTTAAGCCGGAAAAAATGGTCAGTTTTGAGCACTTTCTTATTGTTGAATCAATGGGAAATATTTTTGTTTGGGATTCAACCACCGGTGAAATCATTTTCCAGAAACAATCTTACGATTTTGCGTGTAATAAAGAGGCCTCTGAGATCTTATTTTTCGATGAAGAGTCGACGGCTGTTAAAATTCTTAATCTGGAAACGATGGCTGAGAAGACGATAATTGCGCTAGACAAAAAGAGGTATGCAGGAGAATTTAGCGGAGGCATAACTTACGATAAGTCTAGACAAAACATTTTAATAACTGGGGTATGTGACGAAGTAACGGCGATTAATATTCCAAGGAGAAGAGTCATATCTAAATTTAAAACCGATTTTGGTGAGAAATATTATTCTCCCAATATCGGATATACTAATGATAATGAAATTATTGTTTCGGGACGCAGAAGGGATACTGAAACAAAAATATTTAAGCTGCCGGGGTTAGAGAAATACCAATAACCTAATACAGATTTTTTTTGATGTAGGGATAATTAATCAAAAAAACAAAATGTTAAATCGGGATTGCAATCAATTTACAACTGGACTGAGAAAAATCCAAGAAGAAGAGCGGGAATTTGCCGATCTTTTGGCTGGCGATTTTGTGGATACCGCCCAAATAGATGAAAAACTAGCCAATGTTGAGAGTGTTGCTGACGAGCTTTTTCTTGATGAAGTTACTGAGGTTGAACAGATTGCATTTGATGAAACAGAATTAGCCCGGCGATTTTCTTTTCTCTTTAGGGATTCGGCTGGTCACAATTCTTTTGCCTTTTCGCCTGATGGAGAAATTTGCGCCATTCAAAAAAACCACTTTTGGATTGATTTCTATGACAAGGATGGAAATAAAATTACTACCAATACCGTCACCACAGACTCAATGATTCACTCCTTTTACTTCTTGAATGATAAAGAATTTGTCTATAATTACTTTTATGATAGTCAACAGGATGGCCCATCGAGAGGAACTTATTATTCCATCATTGATGGCAGTCAAAGCCGGCTAAAAACCTTTGAGCAGGGTACTAAGGGACAAATTTATGCCTATGATAAATATGGCCGCAAAATTACATGGGAGCCAGGGAAAACGATTTGGGGAGAAGCAAATGGCGGGGGCTATTCTCTGCCTGGATCAGAGCAAATTGAACGATTGGAATATATGAAATCAATTGGTGACTTTCTCATTTGTCAGACAGACCTTGAGCTTTTATGTTTCAGGATCGACAACGGCACAATAGGACTGACTTATAAATATGATACCTTTGCTTCGGCATCATTCGGCAATCAGCTTCTTTTTGTTGATGAAAAGGACGATTGGTTAAAAATATTAAATCTAGATTCGGGAGAAGAGGAAAGAATATGTCGCGATAATCATGGCTGGTTTAGGTGGCAAAAGACCTTTGATAAGGGTAGGAAAAATATTTTTTCTGTGGATGAAACTGGGCTCGTACGGGTATTTAATTTGAAAAAGAAAAAGATTATTTCGGCATTCAAAACATTGGATGGCGAGCAATTTTTTCCTAGTCAAATAGGCTATACGGCAGATAATAAAATTATCGTTTCTGGCGGACATAATCAAAGGGCAACTAAAACTTACAAGCTGCCAGGGCTAGATAAATATCAAAGTAACCAAACATAAAAGATTACATATCCGCCAGCTGGTGGATCGGATTTACAAATAAATAAACAAGAAAAATAAAAATGTTAAATCAAGATTGCCAACAATTTACGACCGGATTAGCGGCGCTTCAGAATGAAGATCGTCAATTCCTAGAATTGCTTTCAGGCGATTTTCGAGACACCGAGGTAGATGAAAAACGGGAAGTATTAAGTCGGACTATTGATAATATTTACTTTGACGAGATAGAAGAAAGCGAGCAATTCCTTTTTGGTAATGCAGAAGTATCCGAACCATACTCCTCAATGCAAACCGATTCTGTCGGACGTACCTCTTTTGAATTTTCACCTAATGGGCAAGTCTATGCGCTGCAGACAGATTATAATGCTGTGCAAATCATTAATAATGGGGGTGGCCTAATAAATACATTTACTGTCGGCCGCGACTGTTTGATTCGATCCTTTTATTTTCCTAGTGATGAACAATTCGTCATCAATTATTTTTACGACGATATCGATGATGGACCATCTCGGGCGATCGGCCACTATGTTGTAGATGGGCGGAATAGCCGAATGATTATGACAGACAAAAAAACCAAGGGAGAAATTTTTGTTAATGGCCCACAAAACCATAAATATATTTATAGGCCCAATCAACCGATTCGTGAACAAATAGGGAGCAAAGAATATGTTGTGCCCGGCTGGGGTAGTGTTGATAAATTAGATTATATGAAAATAGTCGGCGGTTTTCTTGTTTGCCAAACTGACCAAGAACTTTTTTGTATTGAAATCGATAGTGATATGACTGGGTTAGCCTATCATAAAGATACTTTTGCCTCAGCAGTGTATGGCACCAAGATTGCCTTTGTTGATTATTTCGATGATTGTCTGAAAGTCCGAGATCTGGCGACTGGCCAAGAAGAACGAATTATGGATCATCAGGAGGAATTTGCTTGGAAAATTTGTTTTGATAAAACCGGTCAAAATTTGCTGGCAGTTAATTCTAAAGGTATAGTCCGTGTTTATAATATTGCCCAGAAAAGGATAATTTCTCATTTTCGTTCGATCAATGGAGAAGAGTTTTACCCCACGCAAATCGGTTATACTATGGGTGACAGGATAATTGTTTCGGGAGGATTCATCGAGAGAAAAACTAAATTATTTACTTTGCCAGGGCTAAAGAAATACCAAAGTAACCTAACATAAAGGATTACGGATTATTCGGATTTACGGATGCTTAATACTTGGAGCTTAAGACTTGGATTAAACAATGGATTGTGAGGGGATTACAAGCAGGTTGAGGCAATTGCAAAGCAATGACACGGAGATCATTGATCTTTTTGTATCTGATTCAATTGAGAGACTGGAAGAGCTTTTTGGGGAACAAAACAAGATAGTTTTGGAAATTTTGGTATCGCGTGGCGATTATGCCACCGGTATTGCGTCACGAGAGCTTATTGCTTCGATATTTGAGTATGATTATATTTCCAGTTTTTCTGAAGATAGAGCTTGGGCTTATAAAAATGACAGGACTGATTTACTTGATGATAGGGGTGATGTTTTAAAAAGTTTTAATTATCGCAGTTTCAATTTTTCTCCTTTTATTGATGGCGTCTCGGTGGTGTCTTATGATACTTCGACCGATATGACACTTGCTTTCCAGTACTTATTGGTAAATAAACAGGGCAAAAGGATAGCCGGCCCATTTGCTGGAATCCTCGGCAAACCTACCGAAAAAATACTGTGTTTTCGAAAGGAAAACGGTATAAGTGAACGAACGGATTTGTTTGTAAGACATGACGGTACAGTTGTAGAAGGGGTAATACCGGCGACACCTTTTTCGGAAAATCGAGCTTGGATCAAAGCACAGGACAACTCAGCTGAATTAATTTTAGTAGACGAAGAGTTTAATGCAATTGCCAGGCGAATTGGTAACTCTGCTACGGCGATGTCATCCGAAAGGAGTTGGGTGAACACCGGCGGGACGATGTATGATCTGGTAAATGAAAAGGGGGAGTTAGTCAACACCTTAAATCTTGCTCATGTAACAGAATTTAAAGACGGATATTCGATTATCTCAATGGTGAGTGGAGGAATTGCTTTTGTTAATCAAGCGGGGGATATAGTCTTCGGACAATATTTGGGCGTTGCCCCTTTTAGTGAGGGTCTGGCGGCCATCAGAAGGCCCGAGGATGGCCGATACATCTACATAAGCAGTCCTAGTGGTCTGCCGAGATTTACCAACGATTTGCAGGGCTACAATGAAGCAAGTTCATTCTCTGAGGGCTATGCTGTTATTTTGGAAAATCCTGACGACTACTATTTTATCGATCATCATGGCGACAATCCTTTTGGCCGCCACTTTGAATTTGCGACTTCATTCGAAGACGGTGTGGCCAAGGTGGGGATTGATGGCAAGTATTACTGGATAGACCACTCAGGCCAGATAGTTTTTGGCCCAGTAGAAAGGAGTGAAGAGTAGGTGGATTGCAAAGAAATAACAAACAAAACGAAGGTTCTTGGTGGTTATTCTCAGGAGGTAGAGTATTTTTTAAATACAGAATTCAATGAGTTATTTCTTTCTCGGTTTGAAACTATCAAGGAAGAGATTGAAGCGATATTTCAAAATGAACTCCAAGAATTCCTTTTTGTTTCCTTGGAAAAAGCAAAAAAAATATTTGGACGAGATTTTTTTGGGCCGGAAGAAATAAGAAGGACATATGAAATTAAAACAGAAATTAAATATCCCCCCATTCCATTTTCCAAAAAAGATCTAGAGAGAGCCAAGAATCTAGGGCAGTTCTTGATTCTAAGAACACCCGAAATCGATAAAGCAGGATTCTTAGTAAGGGGTAAAATATTTTTGACACATATCAACGAACATATTAAGAAGCCGTTTCCTGCTCATTGGGCTTTGGTCTCTAAAAGACCAATGCCAAAATCCGTTAAATATGCAAATTATTTGGCACTCACGGACGAGACCATTTCTTATCTCTCCGAAGTTTTTCCTCTCGGACTTCCAGATGAATACAAGAAGGCAATCATAGACTATAAAGCGATAAGACCCAAGATTGAAGCAATTATTGACTCAAATCCGCAGGCTGCAGCTAGCAAACTGGTCGAACTGGATCTAAACAAAATGACTCATCCATCTCTCGACCAAGCTCTCTATGATCTCGAAATTTATTATCAAATTACAGGAGAACGTCTATGGGATAGTGTAAGCACTTATTGGACAAATACTCAGACCGATTCTGGTGAAATTGCCGTTACTAGCTGGATGTCAAGCCATGGGGCTGACGTTGGGAGTTTTAAGCCGGGAAGCAGTGGAGATTTTATGAGAATTTCTTTTTCGAGGACTAAATAGCAATGGCAAAAGAAATTATAAATCTGCCTCGCCGGCAGTAAGTTAAAAGCTTAATATTTAAGACTAAAGACTAAATATGGATTGCAAACAATTTACATACATAATCGAGTACTTTAATTTCCATTCGATAAAATTGGATGTTTTTTGGAACAATGGCCATCCAGCCGATCGGGATTTGGAGATTTTGCTTCCGATGACCGAAGAAATCCAAAGCAATCTTGATCAAGTTTGTAATCCGGCATCTTTGTTCCTCGATCAGCTAGAAGACGACCAGTGGCGCTTGCTTTTTCAGATGGTCGGCCCTGATATCATGAATGAAGACATGACCATTTATCAAGTAATCGAACATCTCTTTAAAATTAATGCGCCAGCAATGTTCATCAAATCAGAGGAAGATTTGATGATAGCTCTGGCAGAACTCTGGCTCAAACTTCAGGAAAAGGTAGGTAGTCTCTATGATTCAAATGAAATAGAGAGAGAAAATATCGATCGTAGATTAAAAACCTATTGCCGGATGTTTCGTTCCGTGCTACTTAATTTAGTTTTCGAGAAAAAACCTTTAATAAATTTAGAAGGTATTAATCCCCAATATTACAACAATGGAATGTTTTTGCGTCCTGGGGTACTTCTTGCCACTCGATTAGAAAAACAGGGCGGAGCCCACTCCGGAGGGACGATAATAGTTGAGGATGGTGGAGAAGATCTTGGTTTTGATAAACTCTGCGGTGTTATTATTGCTCAAAAAGCTTCTGGTAGTGTCGGTGTTACAGCACAGGAAAGACCATCTAGGGCAACAATCCTTGTTGAAGATGCCTCAAGACTTATGTCGGCTAGGTGCAAGGCCAGGCTATATAAGTTTCAAGCTAATACTACGGTGCCTCTTGGGACTAATCCGTCTCCGTCGGTTTGGCAACCTAAGCTGGGAGGTTATCTGGATGTAGAGGATTTGAAGAGAATACCAGTTCTAAAAACATCTGACGAACTGCATGCCTTTATAGAGGGCAAATCCGGGCTTGTTTTGATAGATGAAAGAAGATTTGACGAGGTAGACGAAACAACACTCACTGAAAATTTTGAGGACGGAATCATGGTTTTGCGTAGATTACCGAGTGGAAACCTTGGAAAAGGAATGCGTGGCGGGGTTATAATAATAGAGACGAATAACTCGCTTGAAGAGATTCAGGCGGTCTTGTCGGATGAATACATCCCGGGACGAGGTATTATCCTTCGCCGAGTACCTGATCAGAAAAATAAGGGCGAAACAGAGCTGGAAGTGGTGTACCCACGAAAAAAAGTTTATAAAGTTGAAAGTTCCTAAAGTTCCTAAAGTGAAAGTACTTCTTAAAGGAAGAATAAATGGGTTGCCTGGAAATAACTCAAAAGTTAGAGCAGATATGTGACGAGGAGGGGCGGATTAGTCCCCAGCTGGTTGCTGGTGATTATGAAACAGTTTTGGTGATGCAATCAAAGGTCGAAGAAACAGTCCTTGAGGTTATGGATAAGATAGACCCATATCGGGTGCCCAAACGTGACAAAATTGCTAGGAGACTTAATCTTGCTTATGTTGGGGAGATCGTTGATGGGTTTGCAGTTGCCCAGGTAAAGCAACCGGACCTGGGATTGCCAGACTGTTTGGTGGATTGTGAAGAAGAAAAGATAATAACGGGGCCTAGTAAAAAAATTCTGCCTCTTTTTCATGGCCGGACTTTTATTTTTCAACAAGATCATGCTGAGTTATTTGACGTCAAAAGAGGGGTCATTATTAAGTACAAGAATAATGAATATTCTTTCCAACAGGAAAGCTGGCGTGGGGAGGGGGTGATCGCGGCCTACTTAATGGACACCGCGCCAAATGGCCAATTATTCCGGGCAGGGAGCGCTCAGATTAATTTTGAGGGTAATCAGGTTGTCAGAACGCCAGGATTGGAACCGGTCAGACAATTTTCAAACGGCATTGTTTTACGGGAGTTTGTAGATAGATTTAACGCCTATGATATTAATGGGCAAAGAAAGTTCACTTTGAATAAGACTCAGGTCGACGAGGTGTTTAAGTTTACAGAAGATATGGCGATCGGCTTGAAAAGAAATGCCGGAAACGCCCAATTAGCAAAGGTATTAATTATCGATAAAAGCGGAAATATTTTTGACAATAATATAGAAATTACAACTTCAGGACCGGAAGACGCACTTCATCTTTATTTTGAAGATGGTTTTGCTCTGGCCAGGGATAAAAGAAGGGGTTGGTTCTTTTTGAATAAAAAAGGTAATCAAACTTTTATTCAAGGCGGTTTAAAAAAGCGGATTGGCAATCTTGCGGTTATGGAACAAATCAAGAGAAGCAAGCAGTATTTTGCGCTATTTACCCCGAACGGACTCATCGGCATGTTCTCTCATGTGGCTGAATTTTGTTCCGAGGGCTATACAGCAATTAGTTACAATGGCGTGGTTTGGCAGTATCTGCGGGATGATGGAGAGTTTCTCCAAACCGAAGAAAAATTTATCGCTATCTCGGCATTTTCAGAAGGATATGCTTCAGTGATTGGTGAGGGAGTGCATTATATTGATAAAAACGGAAAGGATCCTTTTGCCGGCAAGGGCTTTAAATTCAAAAAAGCGGGATCATTTCACCAGGGTGTGGCCAAAGTGACTGTTCAGAATGGCGAGGAGTATTATATTGATAAGTTTGGGGGGCGAGTATTTGAGTAATACCCAATACTTGAATATTTAACAACCATTTACCGGAGGGGTTAGTGGATTGCGGAGAAGTTTCAAAAATAATTAAGGATTTATTAGCTAAGGACCAAGAAATTGGCTCTGCTGTTGCTGACGAGAATTTCGGCAAAGCTCTCGAACTGCAAACAACTACCAATGAGCTTATTTTTAAAACACGTGTAAGAGTGCTAACAGAGAAAACGCCGAAAAACGAAGAGGAAAGATATAAGTTGGATATCGATCATAGAGATTTGATTGTTAAAGAACTTGGCTATGATTCTATCTCTAGTTTTTGCCAGGGTGTCACTTTGGCCACCAAAAAGGAAAATGGGCGATGGAGCAACAAAGAGGAATTAATTGATATTTATGGTACTGTTTTAACTTATTTCGAAAATGTTGAGCAAGTTTTTGGATTTAAAAATGGTGTTTGCTGGCTTTCTCTTTGGAATAACAAAGAAGTGCTTCGCTTTGTGATGGTTGATACAAAAGGGGAAGTTCTTGCAAATGTAGCCCAGCTGGATGACGACAACCTTGAGAATGGTATTTATGCAGTATCAGACTATAAAGACGATAACCCAAACCATCGGGCAGAGTGGTATTTTATAAAAAGCGATGGAACAAAGTTGTCAGATCAAAAATATCAAGAGGCTATCGGTTTTTCAGGCAAGGCAAACAGGGGATGGGCCAAAGGGGAATCCGCAGAGCCCATCTTGATAATGCCTGATGGGAGTGAGCGATCAATTCCTGCTGGAGTTTTTGGACAGGAATTGCATTTTGGCTCTGATAATTCCTGGGTTAGAGTCGGGGTCGAGGAATATAAAATTTTTTCTCCAGTCACGAATTCATTTATTTCTAGAAATCAATACGATATCCGGGCTGATTACGCGCTGCCTTTCGAGGGCCGTTGGGGAGGGTTTAGGAGGGGCAGTTGGTTTTTTTACGTAAATAGTGATTTTAAAGAAATTGGTCCATATAAGCAGATAAGGCAATTTACTGTATCGTCTGATGGAAAGTTTTCTGCCGCGCCGGTAAAACAGGAAGATGATAAATGGCGTTTGATTGACGGAGTGGGCGGACACAAACTTACAAGAGAAGAAGGTTACGATGAGATATCGGTGTTTTCGGAAGAGCTCTGTTGGGTCAAAGATGGCGATGCCTATTTTTATCTTGGTCTTGATGGGCAAGAACCAAAAGGCTTGAAGGGCAGACGGTTTAATTCCGTTCACCCTTTTGTCGACGGGGTTGCAAGTGTCAAAGATTTTAGCGGTAATTGGCACCAGATCGATAAGTTGGGGAGATATGTGTTTGAGAAAGACCAATTAACTTAAGACTGAGCAAATGGATTGCGGGGAAATTACAACCAAAATCATTGATTATAAAACGAGAGCCGATGCTCTAGTAGATTCTCTGATTGATCTCAAAGATGTCGACCAAATTGTTAGCGATTTAGATGGCCTAGAGAGTCATATAGCGGAGACGCTTAAAGTTATCGATCCTAATCAATTAGCCTTAAGGCAGGAACTAGCAAAGAAGCTTGATGTTGACTATGTTGGGCCGATAATTGGCGATCGGGCGGCAATGGCTGTAACACTGAGAGGTGAGCATATATTGTCTTCGCGTGACAGTGTTTGCCAAATTTTTAATATAGAAACAGGTGTCGCAATCAGCGATATATATGCCAGAATAACCCCGTTTTTTCAGGGTATCGCCTGGGCGGAGGCCCATGTTTCTATTCAAGGCGTAGCTACTATAGTAAAACACAGCCTAATTAACGATCAAGGCGAGACTGTCTATCAATTTCCGACTGGTATGACAATTTTGTATGAAAGTAGGGATTGGGAAGGATCTCCAATACCTGTCAAGACAAGACCTGATCATATCTCTTATATCAATAGAGATGGTAAACATATCTTGAAAGCTGCAAGGGCAAAAAGTTTTATCTTTTATGATGGGGTAATATGGGCGGATAATCAAGGAAGGCAGACCTTATTTGATGAGGATGGCAAAGAAGTCTTTACTCTTCCGGAATCTTTCTCGATGCTGGATGTCTATCACAATGGTTATTGCTTAGGTTTTAGAATACCAACTGATGGATCAAAAGAGGCCAAAGTTTACAAAATAGACAAAAAGGGGAGGGTTGAAGAACTAGATGGAATATTTGTCGATGCGGAATGGCTTAATAAAACAGATCGCTTAGATGCCAAGATTCATTATGAAAATGGCTTGTATTACTGCTGGAATAAATCTGAGGGTTATTTTACCTTGAGGATCGATGGATCAAAGACTGTTTACGGTAAAGCTGGCGAGGGTAAGAAAGATTGGAGCTTGGAGCGTGTTGTAAATGATAGACTATTTATAATGAGCCTAGAAAACGGCAATGATTTAGTGGGATTGGTTGTGAACACAGAAGGAGAAACACCGGGAAACATTATGATGACCAATAAGGGAGATTTTGTTGAGGATATGATGTGGTTTGAATCATTTTTTGATGGCAAGTATTACTTTCTAGACAGAAATGGTGAGAAAATAGGTGAAGGATATGATGAGGTTAAAGATTTTTCAGAGGGCTTAGCGGCTGTCCGAGATGACAGAGGTTGGTTTTTCATAGATAATAAAGGCAAGAATAATTTTCTGGATAAGCATAAGCGCTTCAGTGCTTTACCTGACCCGGTAATTCAGGGTTTTGTTGGCGGAGTCATTCAAGTAGAGGATGAGGGAGAAAAGTATTTTATTGATAGGTGGGGAAGAAGAGTCTTTGGGTGATTAATGACAGATGACGAATAATTCTAATATTACAAATATTCGCTTAATTCGTATCATTAGTTATCTGTAATAATTTGGATGTTTATGGATTGCAGGGAAATCACAACTAAACTTAACCATATGGTGGCGGGGATTAGCTTGATTGATAATGCTTTACTTGGCGGTAAAGAAGTGCGAGGAGAGGATCTTTTGGAATTGCAGGAAATTTTCTCCGAAGCGATAAATAAATTTTTGGCGATGTATTTATCGGCGGCAGCGATATATATGCGCTTGCAAGATCATAGTAATTGGGAAAAATTCATGGAAATCTTTGGAAATCCGATTAATGAAGACCGACTTGCAGATAAAAAATTATTGGATGGATCAGTCAAAGAAATTTTTGTACCTTTTCCAATAATCAAAACCAACCAAGAAAAGCGAACAGTAATGAGTATGTTTTCCGATTTATCAGACCCGATTACATTTCATCTTGGCTTTGTAAATGTCACCAACGAAGATGAAACAATCTATCTGGATGTTATTGAGAAAATTAGGGATTCGATCAAAAGGGTATTATTGAAAAGGATAGGGTTGTAACTTAATAATGGATTACGAATCATTCAAATTACGAATTACCAATAAAAGTTAAAGACTAAAAGTGGATTGTGGAGAAATTACAAACCGAATAAAGGATATCAGGCAACAGGAAACTGATCTTTTTGGCGACTTGGAAGTAAGCAGCGGGGAGAAGATAGACGAAGGTCGGGGCTCTTTGGAAAATTATCTCACGGAAACCCTAAGATTAATCGATCCCGATTTAGTTGAAAATATTTTGCCGCCGAAGGATATAGAGATCAGGGAAGCGCTGGCAAAGAAATTTGATTTTTCTTTTGTTAGCGAACTGTACCATGTCCAGGATAAAATTATTGCCTGGGGAAAAATTCAAGACGGTGTAAAAATCATTGGATATAAACTTATTGATTGTACTATGCCAGAAGAAGCGAAAGTATTACCGGAAATATTTGAGCGTGTTTCAAACTTTGCTAAAAATTCGGCCTTTATTAAAGAACCTTTAAGCTCTGGCGGGGGATTTGCCATTATTAACAAGTATGGCATAAAAATTTCAGAGCGATATTTCGACAATCAGTATGTTGTCCCCTTACAGCTTCAACAGCCGATGGAATTAATCGGCGAGTACAATGGTGACCCGGTTCCGATAGTGGAATCAGGGGGCCATTTCTCGGGCCGCTATTTAAAAAACGACGGATCGAGATTCGAGGCAACTACAACAGGAAAAGCTGCAGATGGCTATAAGTTTTGGCATGGAATGGCAGTTTTTAAAAATGGCAGGGAGGTCGAAGGGATTAGTAGTGATGGCAGTGAATTGTTTCATATGATTGAAGATTTTGACCTAATTCTTGGCGGAGGAGATGGCTATGTTTTGGCTAGCAAAACAATTCAAGGCAAGGGATTGAAGATGTTCAAAAAGTATAGCGAGATTTACGCCATCAATAGACAGGGGCAGACAAAGAAGTTGGCGGTGGTGGATGAAATCGATAAAATGCAATACATAGCTTTTGATGAGGGGCCAAATGATGGCTATTATTCATGGCATCTCGACGGTATTCCAATTTATTTTAACCTACAGGGAGAAACAATAATTCCCAAAGCTCATTTATTTGAGGATGAGAAATATTACGAATTTAGTGAAGGCTATGCCATCGTCAGCGGTAAGCCAAAGGACAAAGCTGTATGGAACTATTATTATTTTGATCAAAAAACTGGATTGCCGGTCGGTTACCCTGATACGGAAACCTATAAATCGGCGACCGATTTTGATGGTGGTTGGGCCATAATACAAGATTTAAATGGTGCTTACTGGGTTGTTGATTCGAGCTTTAAAATCAGACGGAAAATACCTTTTGCTGATATAATTATGGCAGGGAAATTCTTTGAAGGCAGAGCATATATTAGCACAACTAAGGGGATGTTTTTTATTGACAAGTATGGCCGAAGAAGAACGCCGGTTTTTGATAAAATAACAAACCCTGTGAGAGTTTATCAAAAAGGTATTGCCAGGGTGGTTGAGATGCAGGAGGAAAAGTATTTTGACTTAAATGGCAAGAGATTGTTCGAAAGAGCATCGAATGAATTATGAATCTGGAATCATGAATAATGGGTCTGTTAAGTAATAGGCTATGCATTATTCTTTATTCGTAATTCGTAATTCAAAAAAACCGGAGGGTGATGGATTGTCCTGAGATTACAAGAAGGATAAAAGAGCTTAAGGATAAAGCCAAACAGGTCGATACTTTGTTGCCGACTGACCAAGCTGGCGAACTTTTTGATCTCTACAAACAGACTGATCGGGTTGCTTTTGAAACGATAATAAAGAGCATCACTGAGCGTGAAAACAGAACCGAAGAAGAAAAATATCGGGACGATATTGACCACCGTGATTTAATAGCTGGTTTTTTTGACTATGATAATGTCGGTGCTTTTTATCAGGGCGTTGCCTTTGCCGAGAAAAGGGATGAAAAAGGCCAATGGACAAGAGAATCATTTTTGCTTGATCAATATGGAGGCGTGATTCGAAAGTTTGTCGATGTCGAATGTGAGTACGGTTTTGAGAACGGTGTATGCTGGATTTATGTTTTTGACGAAGAAAAAGACGAGAACCGTTATGAGATGATAAATACTAAGGGGGAAACTTTAGCAAATGTCGGCCAGCTTGATTATACAAATAGGCACAATGGGATATTCGCGGTATCAGACCAGAAAGAAGAGGCGGGCGGCGAGTGGTATTTCTTAAAAAATAATGGAGTGCGGTTATCAGATAAGCGATATCGTGATTGCGTCGGCTTTTCAGGAGCCGTGAATAAGGGGTGGGCGCAAGACAAAGATTTTAATTTGATTTTGATTTATGAAGATGGAAGCGAAAGGACAATTCCGGGCGGAATTTTTGACAAAAACGCCTTGGGTTTTGGGCCGGATGTGTCATGGGTTAAGATGGGAACCAATGATTTTAATCTTTTTTCGGGCGAGAGCGATAGCTTTCAAAATTTAACAATAACAACTGCGGAATATGTCTTCCCGTTTTCTGGCGGATTTGGCGGGTATAGATCATTAACAGGAGATTATAATTTTCGCGGTAAAAATACTTGGCTAAGTCTTATATTGGACCAGATAAAACCTTTTGGCAGTTCGAAAGATGGAATGAAAGTTGCTGCGCCAGTCAAAATTAAATCGGGAGGTTGGGAATTAATTGATCGCCTTGGAAATTATTTGACGGATCAAGAATTTGATCAGATATCCGACTTTGTAGAAGATCTCTGTTGGGTGCAAAAGGGCCAGGAATTTTATTTTCTTAGTCTTGATGGTAAGGAACCCGACGGATTGGCAGGTCGAAGATTTGCCTCTGCTGGCACTTTTGCCGATGGCTTGGCTATGGTCAAGGATTTTGATGGTATCTGGCATGAGATGGATAAATTCGGGCGGTATGTATTTGAGAAAAAACAAAATAAAGGATAACAGATTATACAGATTGCAGATTCCTGATAACTGGAGGGAAATTGAATTGCGGAGAAATAACAAAAAGGGTTAACAGACTCGCTACAATCAGTGAAAAAATTCAAGGTGGAAAAGTTGAAGCGCTGGCTTTACTGAGCTTGCAAAATAATGCCGAAGAAGTTATTGAAGAAATTTATGATCATGTTGGCTTATCAGGCGTTTTGTCAACAGAGCTTAATAGGGAAGAGAACTGGCAGAAACTCGGAGCTTACTTTGAATCAAAATCAGGCAATCTTTTCTCAGAGGATTTTTTCCAACGCCTAAATGAGTTCTTTAACATCAAAAAATTTTACATAGAGGTAAATGATTATGATTACGAGAGATTTATTCGTAAACTCGTAAATAATGATTTTGTGCGCCAAAAATTTGAACAATATTATCCGCCGAACAGATTTAGCACGCCGAAATGGGATTTTTTGATATTACTGCGTTTAATTAATTCTCTATACCTGACCATTGGACTCAACCAAGATGCACAGTTATCAGTAAGAGATTTGCCGGAGGAGCTTAAAAATTCTTATGGTTGTTTTATGGCGAGAGGGATAATTAATCTTGATAAAGGCGGGGATGGGTGCGGATTGGAAATGTCAGGGGGACGATTAAATATTGAAGAAACAACCGGAAGGGTCGGCGAGGAAATGAGTGGCGGCATTATCGATGTTGGTGTCACCTCAAGAGAAACAGGCTACCATATGTCTGGCGGCAAGATTATTGTGGGGAAACATATTGGCGGAAATTTCGGTTATGAATCTGACCATGGGGTGCTTGTGTGCGAGGAAACTGATAATGCTGCCGGGCCATGCTCAACAACTGATATTCTTATCAACAAAGCCGGCGATAATCTTGGTGCAAACAAAAATGGGGGTGTAATCGTAGCTAATTATGCTGGTTTTAGTATTGGACGTTTTCAGAATAGCGATCCATGGAAAAGAGATGTTGTTACCATATTGGTTGGCGAGTACAAAGACACAATTGCTTTGGAATCCAAGATGAGAACTTTTAAGCGGGATAGCGATGGTAGATATTTTGGCCTGAATGCCAGTAAACCCGATAACAACATCTCGACAGACAGTGAATTATCGGAATTTAAATCTGGTAAATCAGGGCTGGTAATTATTGACGATCCTGATTTATATGATCAAAACATTACCGAAGGCTTGCAAGGAGGAATTATAGTATTGCGCAAGCTGCCAAAAGATGGGCTTGGAAAAGGTATTAAAAGTGGGGTTGTGATCATTGAGATTCCTGGCATCACAAAGGAGGAAATAAAGAGTCGGATGAGTAGTGAGCGCCAGTATGATCACGGGCTGATCTTAATGCCGGTGGATGATCCTGAACATCCTGGAAAAACAAAATTAGTTGATGTGGAGTTATAAATGGATTGTGAAGAAATAACTAACCAAATAAAACATCTTCAGGAAGTTAATTTACACCTATTGGGTATAATTAGCGACGAGAGTAAAATAGATAATTTTTCGACCGATTATTTAGATGAAATTAACGCTGAACTTAGGGCCCTGGAAAAGTACAATTGGATTTTGGTAAGGCACATCGAGATTGAGTATAAAATCGATCTCAATAGCCTAGAAGAAGAGGCAACAGATGCTGAAGCAACTCCAATTGCCATATCTCCTGACGGTAATAAAATTGCTTACCAATCAGGAAGCGACGAATTAGTTGTTAAAAAACTTTTAACCAAAGAGGATATTTACAAAATCAAGTTGCCTCATCCTTCAACTTCAATTTCTCACAATCATCCGGAGAGGTTATTTTTTTCCGAAGATAGCCGACAACTGATGGTGAATGTCTGGTATATCAATCAGAGTGATAATCAACGGCGAACAGCTTTTTGTTTTGATACTGAAACCGGTAAAGAAGACGAGAATTTTGATGCTCAAAATGTTTATAAAGATTTTATCAGCCATGATTATTATCTTGCTGGTTTTGCCTTAGGCAGTACACTCATCAGAAACTATGAGACAGATTTTCTATTCCAAATTCGAGAGCTATTTAAAGAAGATGACCCGATACTGAATGAGCGGTTGCAAAAATTTGCAATGTCTCCCGAAGGCATTGCTGTTATCAAGACGGAGAAGCATCTGGTAGCTATCGATACGAACAAAAAAGAAGTTCTCGACAACAGGGAATTAGAGGGTGATATAACAGAAATGGAGGCGATTCCGGGCACAACAAAGTTTGTTATGACCCATAATATTGATACTTATTGGTATGACTACTCCGCAAAGGAGATACGCACCGCCTATGATGGGGGAGTATATCCCAAATTCTCGGTGGATGAAAATGGCCAGATTTTCGCCGGTTACAGGCCGTTCAGTGAATTGAATATTTTTGATGCGGTTTCCAACGAGAGAATTAGATTAATTGAATTACCCAAGATCGAACCTAACTCGATTAAAGTCTTAGCAAATAAAAAGATCGCCGTCATTTATAAGGATGGCATCGTACTAGTATATGGCAGTAAGGCCTTAAAACCTATTCTGGAGGTTAAAGCTAGCAAGCAGGGGGGTATAGGCTCATTTCTTACAAGATTCAGGAAAAGAAAATAACTTAATTTTGATTGAATTTAAGCAAACTTAGGGATAAAATATAGTAGATTAATATTTTTCGGAGGGGGATGAGCGACATTAGTAATCCCGGCTTGCCCGGACAAGGAGGGGAGGAACACTCCCAAACCCCAATCACTCCATCTGGCACAGACAGTAGCCAGCCGGAGCATTTTGGTTTGGATAAGGCAACCCTAGAGATGGCCAATGTGCCTACACCAAATCCCGATGACCCTAAAAAACCTAAAAAGGATAAAAAACTAGAGGAAATTCAGGACATTCCGCCTGAACTTGAGCCATATCGGCAAGAGCTGATGGAGTGGGTGGGGACAGAGGATAATCCCAAGCCAATTTATCGGACATTGGTTTCTTTTTTGCAATACCAGGATGTTAAATTTAAACTAATTGGCGGAAAAGGTTTCTACTTTGCGCCGAGCGAAGGCGTCATCTCCTTGTCAGTCCCCTTCTATAAAGAAATGAAGGATAAATTTGGTAATGAAATGAGCCCGATTCAATTCCTCTTTGGGGCCATGCATGAATTTGCTCATCTAAAAACGATGATCGAGCTCAATGAAGCTGGCTTGCATAATCTTTTAAAACAATTCGACTATACCAGCCAAAAGGGCTATTTCATTGATACTCCTGATGGCCCCGTGAGAATGACAGCAGGAGAAACCTATGATCATTTCTACAATATATTAGAAGATGCGATGGTCAACCAGATGGTTTTTAATACGATCTTTTATGGCGAGAATTTTGCCGAGGGCCGGCAGAATCGGGAACAGGTCACTAACCTATATACGGAGAAATTTTTCCCAATCAAACTCACCCCGGAGCAGTATGCTCAGGTTATGATCCATAACTTGCGAAACCCCGACAATCCTATTAGTCAGCCAACAGACTTTATAGCAAAAAAAGAGCATTATGCAGCAGGTTTTGATTGGAATCAAACGGCCACGCCAATGAATAGGACGGGGCAATTTTCGACCTTCTTTATTAAAAATCAAATGGGTGTTCTTGAAGCTAGTTCGGTGTTTGACCCGACAAAGAACCCGGAAGGAAAGCATATCCTGCATGAAGATGTCGGCATGATCTTTACCAGACCATTGACTGAGGTTTATGAAACCCTGCTTAAAAGGGTTATTGGAAAATATCGGAGCGATCCAGCCAAATACATTAACTATTTAAGGTTCATGACCGAGATAGTACGTGTGCCGGTTTATGGGGTAAAGAACGGCAAGGTAAAAAGAGTTAAAAACGATGATGTTTACAATGTGATGAATCCTGGACGAGTTGATGGGAATGGAAACGTCGATTATACCCTGGCGACGTTTGAATACTCACGAGGAGCGATCAAGCCTGTTTTAGACAAACTGGGCTCAAAAACTCATCCAGCCAGTATCACTTTCCTTGACTTATTTAATAATTTCAAACAGCTTGATTGGCGTCGGCAAACAGGAGGAACGGTTCCGTTCATCTTCAGCCTACAGGAACGCATTGAAGCCTATCGTCATATTTTGGAACCGATCTTTAGTCTGCTTTGTGTATTAGACGACTCATTTACCCCTGAAATGCCCCAGGGAGATGACTCCCCTCCTAAACCGCAAAAACCGCCAGAATGGCCAAAAGATAACAACTGGCGACCAGGCGATTGGGTTAAAAACGATGTTCCGGGTAGTCCCAATCGAGGGAAACGGGGCCGAATAGTTCGAATTAACGGCGATCCGGAAAACCCCGATTCTATCGTCGTAGTCTATGATAAAGACCAAAGTCATTTAGACAAAAAAGAGGCTGTAGATCCGGATGATGGAGAAGAAACCCTTGGGCTTGTGACGAGAATTCAGGGCATGGCTGACTCGCTCCCGAGTGGCGGCAATAGTTATCTGAACAATTTTAGCGGTGAGACGGAAACTGTTTTTGATCCAAATCGTAATTTGGTATTGCTTCATAAAGAAGGAAAATCCCAGAAAGGAAGCCAACCGCCGACCGAGAAGGAGAAAGATTTTCGCCGGAAAGAAATAGTAAAGAAAGAAAAACCAGAAAACGAGCCTGATGATGAGGATAACGATGAGGACGATGACGATGGGGACGAGGATTTGGATGATACCTTTGAAAATGAGGATGAATCCGATAACAAGGATAAAAAAGGCAAGCCAAAGCCCGGAGGAAAGCAAAACAAGCCCGGAGAACCCGAGGATCAAGACGAAGGCGGAGAGGGCTCAGAGGAAGGTGATAAAGACAAGGATAAATCTGGAGGTGAAGACAAAGAGCCAAAACCAAACGAGGGTGAAGGTGAAGATGGTGAAGACCATAACGAGCAAGTTGCCCAAGGTTCAAAGAAAGGACTCAGTCGTTATCGCGGTTTTGTCGAAAGACTTTTGCGCGAAGATAGACGTAATCGACGTAACAAAGAAATTGAAGCAGAACTTGGATCCAAAGGTTTTAAGGAAAAGACCAGGGATTTGGCGGAGGAAGAGAGGGTTATTAAAAAACTTGCTGAGGCAAGACGAAAGTTAGGCCTTGAGACGCCAGAGGGTATAGAAGAGATCGACCGCCAGCTCATTCATGAATACAGAGAGCTTGAGGAAGAGTTAGGGCCAAAAGCAAATAAAATGGCCTATGCCTGGCTGAATGTTATTAAAAACATTACCTCCAGAATAAAAACAATCCGGGAGAAATACTTTATGTCCGGCAAGGTTGATATGAAGCGTCTGCAGCGATTTTATCTAGAAATCATGGAGGGCATGGATGTTGAGAATAAGATGATCTACTCCCGCTTAGTTGAAAAGCTTGTAACGGAACTTCGGCCGAAGGCTATCAGAGTGATTCTTAATGTTGATAATTCCAGCAGCATGGGAGATAAACTCCAAAGGATCAGAATGGCCGTAATGCTTTTGAACCGGTCTCTTCGGAGCTTTAAAGAGTTATTCAAGACGGAAATCAGCAGCTTGTACCGAAGTTTTGGCGCCGAGCCGCCGAGCGCCAGGGACTTGGATATCGTGGTGGATATTGAAATCAGGCTTTTTGGTTCTGGTACTACCCTGGCTGCACCATTCAGCATCGACGACTATTCATTTCTTGTTGACAAGAAGCAACCTATGCCAGTAATTGACCCCGACAATGAACTTATCTCGACAATGCTCGCTTTTCAGGCGATCAGTACAAATGAGTCTACCTATGACCGTGCGAGCTGGGAAAGGATAATTATTGGACACGATGAAAAAACTCAACTGCTTATAAATGAAGGTGTTATCTCCGAGGTTGTTATTCAGATCACTGATGGCCAGATCCAGGAAGGGGGATATTTTGACGAAAAGGTAAGAGAGGCGATAAACCAGTTTTATCGGGCGATAGTTGGAGAAGAGCTAACTGGATCTGATAATGAGGTTTCGGCTAAATTAATAAAATTTATCCAGGAAAGAATGAATATCGGAGTTGCTGGTTTCGCTATCGGCAAGGACAAGGCTGAAGCCGAAACGGCTTTCAAGGCACTGGCAGAGCGGATGGAAGAAGACAAGGTGATTCCGGCTAATTCTATTGATGAAATTGTCGATAACTTTTCTGAACTGCTCAGAAATGTCATCATGCAGCGCTTTGAAGATCAAATGATGAGGGAGCTGGACGAAATCGAAAAAAAGCTGCAGGTTCTTTAATAATAAAAAAATTGATATAATGAAATCAAAAGGAGGGCTTAGTTATGCCAGGGGAAAGGGTAATGCCGGTGGTCGTCAACCCGGAAGTGAAACGAGAGCCGGAAAAATATGAAAAGATCAGAAAGGTCGAGAATTTGGCCTATGATTTTATGGCTACCTCAGAGGAGATGTATTCGATCCTTGATGAGGTAAACCGCTATTTTGATCTAAAAACCTTCGTTGACTCAGAATTTTTTCAAAATTTTGATAAAAATCAGGAGTTATACAGCAATATAATCAATGGTTTATCTTCTGCTGGTCAAGAATATGATAGCTATACAGCAGATCTCGATTTGCCTGATACAGAAGAAGAGCTAAACGAGCGTATAAAAAATAAACCCTCTAATGAAACTCAAAATGCTAATCTTGAGGTATGGCGACAAACACGGGGGGGTAGTGTTGAGAATAAGCTTTGGCAAGAAGCCCAGAGTCAAGGTGTTAATAAGGCTGATTTTGAACGCCATTTTCGAAGGGCTAAGTTAGATCTCAAGCTTCGCGATGCCTACAATTATAATGGCGGGTCGATTAATTTTACGCTTGAAGATTTTGTTGCCTTTTTCCAGGAATCAACTGAGAGCGATGAGAAGAAAATATCTTTCAGAAAGTTAATCACTAGATTAATAGGCAAGTTTACCAACGAAGAGTACTCGAAGGATTATCAAGCTGATGGATCAGTTGAGGGGGCGGAGTATCTGGCCTCTGGGCGGACCGCTAAAATCAAAGATTTGTTTGTTAGATTTAAAAATCTAGTACTCAAATCACAAAGCTTCAGCGATAAAGATTTTAGCGCTATGGATGCCTTTTTTGAGTCTCAATTGCCCGAGGCAAAGGCATCCCTCCAACGTATCAAACAGATAAAGAGAAATATCATCGCTGCCAATGAGGTCGGCGGCCACGAATTACTGTCCACAGCAGAGGAGAGAGCCGCCTATTTGGGGGCTGATGCTGCTGAAATTGAAGCGGATGATGATTTGTGGGAAGAAGCAATAGCCAGTGAGCTTGGGGTGCAAATTACTTTTGATTCCAAGCAGCAGTATGAAGAACACCAGGAAGCGCTCGGTGATGAATTTATCACTGCTTATATAACCTATCGCAAAGAATTATCCTCTCTGTATCATCTCTTGGTTGATGGTGAAATTGTCGAGACTGATTATGTTAAGGGCTTGATAGAAGAAGCCTTAGAGTTTCTGAAAAAAGATCCACCAACAATTGTTTATTTTCATGGTGATTTTGGTTCAGGTAAGACGGCTCTAGCCAAGCATATTGCGATCACCAGACTGTGCAAGGAAGGTAAAAGACCAGTGATTGTCGCCGGTAGCAAGCATTTGGAGCCGGATAAATTCCTTCAGGAATTTAAAGTTTCCAAGCTTCCGATGCGGGATTTCCTGAATAAAATTTTACGGGAATCAGGCTCAGACAAACAGATTGCCCCCGACGCTTCCAATGAGGATATTCTTTATGCTATTGGTATTACTAAAGCAGATATGAAACAGAGAATGATGGATAAGGCCAGGGAGGAATTCAGCAAGAATAAGAAAGAAGTGCCAGCGGAACTCGAAGAAGAATACACCAAACAAATAGATGCTCTCTTTGGCAACACGGTTGAAGGGCGTTATGTCCTCGGTAAGATGCTCCAGGCTATGATTGAGGGCGTGCCATTGATTATCGATGAAGCAAACGCAATATCGCCCGATGTTTTGATTGCTTTAAACGACTTCTTGACCTACAAAATCGGCCATATTATTCATACTGATACTGATATTGGCGACGCAGAGGTGGCCAGAGGGTACTGTATTATGTGGACTGGTAATACCGGGTCTCATTATAGCCATGCCCGTTTCAATGACATTGACCCGGCAACCTTAAGTAGAATTCATTCCTTGAGAGTTAAATATTTGCCTAATGCTACCCAAATTGCCAGTTTGGATAAATTGGCCGAGAGGTTGAATCTGCCTGATTTGCCCAATCAGACCTTTGGCAGTGAGGATGAGTTAAAGCAAAAGGTTGAAGAATCCCACGTTCAGGCTAAGGCTGATCAAATTTTTCAAGTTCTGCTTTTGTCAGTCATGAACCGGCATAAAGGGGCCGAGCTGATGGTACGAGCGGATGATGAGTTCTCGATAATTAAAGATTTGTACCGTTTGGCAGTAGCGGCTCGAAGAATCATGGACGTTTTTGAGGGCAATACCGCTTCTGATTATATTCCCGATCTTGGATTGAAAAAAATTATCGGCGGCGGGGACACACCGGCTGAATATCATTCCAAACTCCAGCACGCCAATATCTCCATGCGTGAACTAATGGATAAAGTAATTAGCGCCTACCTTGATCGCGGTATGGATATTGAGTATCACCTCTTTAATTATGTTAAGCATATGGAAATATTCCCCGAGGAACAGGCGATAGTCTATGCCATTTTGCGGGACTCCGGCTTTTTCATGGATGCGGCCGCTCTTACCGGTCAGGGGCCTGATCAGTCTGGTTGGCCAGACATAACCGGTTGCAGTTCAATGGAAGAGTATGAGAATAAAATGAAGATTGATCCGATAAAAACTTGTAACAAATATAAAAGGTTTCGCTTTAATGGTGACTATGCCAAAGCGTTGGAGCTTGGTTCAAACTATCGGATGAGGTATTTCTCTTCGGTCGAAATGTTGCAGCTTCTATTTGGCCATCTGCCTGCCAGAAAACCGGGCGAGTATATGGAATTCGAAAAAGCCGTTGATTTAGTGGAGCCATCAAAATTTTCCATCGAAGAGCAGGAAAATATCATTAGAAGTATCCCGGCTGCCATAAATGCGCTACTCAAGGCCACAGAAAAAACTAAAGCCAAGGAGTACAAGGCTGAATTAGATAGGATTATGGCGATGGATATTTGCAAGCCGGACTTTCTTAACTCTCCTGATCTCAAAGATGACGATTTATTTGCTGAGGCTGATAAATTTGCAACCGAACTTTTGATAATTTCCAAGAGGATGCTGGGAGAGACTGTTAATCCGGATGATATCGCCAATATGTCAACTTCAGCGAAGCTTAATATGGCAACTAATAATTTAAATAGTTTAACGTAAGGAGGATAAATGGCAGATCCAAAAGTACCAGGAGCCGGTGGACCAGGCGATGATGAACAAGTCGCTGCTGGCGAAGAAGCCGGTAGTCCCAGAGCACGTTTAGTACATGCTATAACCGAAGGTACTGAGCGGTTGACTCTCAAGTGGAAGGAAAAGGTAAAAACGGAAGTCAAGGAATGGCGTGAAGGCCCGTTTAAGGAAAAAATGAGGCTGATTGTTCAGGCTCAACAGGAAATTTGCGGTCAGGAGAACAACGAAGAAGCCTGTGCCAACGGACGAGAGATCTATAAGCAAATGTTCAACGAAGAGTGGACTGCAGAGGCTCCAGCCGAGGGTTCAGCGAATTAATGTTCTTTGAAGATAAGGGGAATAGTTAGGCTCTGAAAGGGGCCTGATTGGGGGTAATCAAGTAATAATGTCCCGACGACTGAATAATTGATTGATTTGTATAGTGTCGGGATCCCGATTGATAACATCGGGAGATTACAGAATATACCTAATTACTAATTACGGATAATACCATGTCATTTCGACCGATCCGCCAGCTGGCGGAGAGTGGAGAAATCTTATGAAAAATTATTATGTCTACATAATGGCTTCGCATAGCGGTACTTTATATATCGGAATGACGAATAATTTAGCGAGAAGAGTTTTTGAGCATAAAAATCAGTTGATCGAAGGTTTTACTAAAAAATACAAATGCAAGGATTTGCTTTATTACGAACAATCAAATGATGTCAGGATTATCTTAGAAAGAGAGAAGCAATTAAAGAGGTGGAACCGAGCTAAGAAAATAAATCTCATCAAAAATATTAACCCAGGATTAAAAGATCTCTCGGCTACGCTCGAGATGACACAAAAGAGATTGGTTGAATGAGTTCAGGGTGACAACTTATTAAAAACGTGACCACCACAAGATTTTATTGATTTACCGCTGTCATTTCGACCGACTGAAAGGAGCGGAGAAATCGGATAAATAATTTTCAAACCCATAAACCAATAACTATTAAAATATGAATTGCAAGGAGCTTACAACTTTTCTTCAAAGGGTCCTTAAGAATAGGGATTTATTTGTTGATCCGGGTGAAAATTTTGATGATACCCAGGCATTGATTGATGAGATTAGAGAAATAGCAGAACATTATATGCCATATAATTTAGGATTAAGACTGGAGATTTCAAGATGTCTTAATCTCTCCTATGTCGGTGATTTTTATGACGGCTGGGCTTTGGCTATTAGAAACGGTTTAAATGTGTTTGTTAACAAAGAGGGCGAGCTTTTAAAGGGGAAAGATAAAAAAGTTTTGGAATTTGCTGCAGGCTATGCCGACCGGTTCTCTGAGGGTATTGCCGCGGTTATTATTGGTGGAAAATTAAGATTTTTAAAAACCAACGGCACTTTTATTCGCGGTAATTTTGAAAATAAGTTCGACAAACCAGAAGAATACCGATTTTCCGGCGGAATTGGCATGGTCTATCTCGCTGACTCTATGACTTATCCTCATTTTATAAATAAGGATGGCGTAATAATCAATTCTCTGGAAAAGTCTCTTCAAATGACAAAATTCACCGATGGTTACAGCAGATTTTTTCACTTTTCAACAACTAGCACTGTCCAGCATAATTCCTATGGCTATATAAAAAAAGACGGGGATAAACTAGCCCTTGAAGATGGTAAACAGTATTTAGAAAATGCTCAAGAATTTTCAGAACAACTAGCCTGGGTACAAATAGAAGTTGACCCAAAACTTAATAAAAAAGCCTGGCGTTTAATTGATATAAATGGGAAATACAAAAAGTTTCTAGCTGATTATTTATTGGGCCGATGGAGCGATATTTCTTTAAACCCAGAAGAAAAAACACCAGAAGAATTTCATAGCGGCTTGTCCCAGGTTGTTGTAAAGGCGAGAGGCGTTTATTTTATGGATCAAGAGATGCATTATCTTATTGCTGAAGATGAAAAAACGCCCTTTGGAACAACCTCACGGTCTTATTTCCAAACTGCTTCCAGTTTCTGCGATGATTTTGCTGTCGTCACTCGCGACCACACAAAGGGATATCATGTCTTAGTAAGAAAAAATCTCGGCGGCAAATATTTAAGAGATGAAAATGGGAGGATTGTTACGGTTGGTTTGGTAGATTTGGATAGGCGTGGACGGCCGGCCGGATTTACAGATGGTCTGCTTAAATGTGTGCCTAACGTTAAAAGTGGTGAACCAGGGAGCTGGCAATATATGGACACAGCCGGCAGGATAGTTAAGTTCGGGGGGACTAGCAGTAAACTGTTAAGCAGTAATCCATAAGTATAAGGCTTACGACTTAAGACTAAAGACTAAAAGTATGAATTGCAACGAGCTTACAACCTTCCTTCAAAAAGTCCTCGATAACAGAGACCTGATTTTTGAGCCAAAAGATGGTCAGCTAGAAGAGACAGTTGAACTGAAGGATGAGATAGAGAAAGTTGTGGAAGAAAATACCCCGTATAACCGCAATCTTAGATTAAGAGTCGAGCTATCAGAAAGGCTAAAATTAAATTATGTAGGCGATTTTCATGATGGCTGGGCAGTAGCTACGAATAGAAGAAATAAATGGGTATTCGTAGATAAGGAAGGCGATTTTCTGACACATGCAGAGGGTGATATTTGGGAGTTTGACGACGCTGACCAATTTTCCGAAGGTGTGGCAGCGGTCGAAGTTGATGGGCACATCCGATATATAACAACTTCGGGAATATTTTTTAGCGGAACATATAGCAAGGGATCGGCAAATCTGGCTTTTCGCCGTTTTTCCAATGGGGTGGCTCGAGTCGATATTGAGGATACTCAAAAATATTTCCACAAAAGGGATGGAAGCCCTCTGATAAATCTCGGTGATGCCTATTCCTATGTCGGAAAAATGTCTGCGGAAGGTTTGGCGCGATTTGTTAAAAAAACGACTGACAAGCAAGGTTTTCTTGATAAAAGGGGGCGTGAGTGGGCTAGGTTGCCAGTTTTCTCTGAAAATATTCTGGCGGTTACTGCTTTCTCTGAGGGATATGCAGCCATAAGGCACAAAAATATTACCGATTCAAAGACCTGGTGGAGTTTTATAGATAGCATTGGAAATTTCTATAATAACGTTTTGAAAGAAATCCATCTTGATGGTGAAGAAATTGAGGTTATGGATTCTTTGGATTGCGGTTGGTTTATGTGCATTTTCAAAGGCGGCAGACAATACGGGTATGTGAACTTAAATGGCGAATTCCTAAAATCAGAGGATAGCAAGGATAGATTTGAAGGCGCTTTTCATTTTTACGAGGGCTTGGCTAGGGTTTTCGTAACTAATGATCAAAATCGACACGTAACACGGTTTATTAATACTAGAGGAAAATATCTCAGAGATGAAGATGATAATATTCTTGAATTTACGAAGGCTACTGATTTCAATGATGGTCTGGCAAACGTAATTTTTGATAATGGTGATCAATATTATTTAACAAAAACAGGGGATTTAATACGGTTTGGCTAGTAGCCGAACAGGCACGGATTACAGATCATTCGGATTTACGGATTTAAATATTGATTGCAAAATTTTAAATTATAAATTGTAAAATTACAGCATGGATTGCAATGAATTAACAATTTTTCTTCAGAAAGTCCTGGATAATGAGGATTTAATTTATCGTCCCGATGATGACCAGCTTGAGGAAGTTCCAGAGCTTTTAACTCTTATTGATGAATTTGCAGAAAAGTGTGATCCATATAACCGCAATATTGAATTGCGATTGGAGATTTCGAAAAAACTTGATTTACATCACCTGGGTGATTTTCATGATGGCTGGGCTTTGGGTACTACACCGGAGGCTAAAAAATGCTTTGTTAATAAACAGGGCGATCAAATGATTGATCCTGAAACAAAGAATCCTTATGTATTTGAACTGGCAGATCGGTTTTCGGAAGGTTTCGCTGCTGTCTATTGTTACTGGGACGGAAAGATACGATTTCTAAAGACCGACGGCACTTTCTTGCCGGGGGAATTTTATTACGAAGTTGATTGGCCTAGATTTTCCAATGGTTATGCCGCTGTCCAAAAAACCAGTATCGAGTGGGGTTATCTGTATACAACTGGAAATTATCAAAAAGCGGATGATCAAGTTACAAAGCTGTGGAATTATACAAAAGAAGGCTTTGCTCGAAGAAGTGTAACTGTTGGTAACAATGTACAAGCAACAAGATTTCATTTTTATGACAAGGATAATAATCAGCTAGATATTGAAATTGAACAGGGGCTTGTTCAAGCTAGTGATTTTTCTGAAGGTTATGCTCCTGTTATGTATGCGGCGCCCTCGTATGCCTGGTCTTTTGTTGACACAGAAGGGAAACTCTATCGAAAAGGTACCGAAATTGTAAAGTTGCGGAATGCTGCCGATATTAATCCGCAGAGATTTGGTTGGTTTAAATTCAGAACTTTTGACGACAATTTCGGTTTTGTGAATCTAAAAGGCGAGACTCTAAAAGATGAGTTCGGCAATCGCCTATTTCGTGTTGTGACTGATTTCTCTGATGGTCTTGCAATAGTTACTCGAGATAACAAAACTTATGCGATGGATACTACAGGTAAATATCTTCGGGGGGAGGATGGTAAAATTTTAGAATTTAATTATGGCGAGGGATTTGAGGATGGGGTTGCTTTGATTTCTTTAAATTCCGGAGAGTTTTGGTATCTGACCAAGAAGGGGAAACTTATTAAATTTGGGAATAACCAGCAGTAACGGATTACAGATCATTCGGATTTACGGATATAAATAATGATTGCAAAATTAAAAATTATTACAGCATGAATTGCCAAGAACTTACAATTTTTCTGCAAAAAGTCCTCGATAAAAAAGACTTAATTAGAAACCCCGAGAACGATTTTGATGGTATCAGTGCTTTGATGCAGGAAATCGATGGACTTGATGAAAAAATCAGAGGTCCGCACAATTTAGGCCTTCGGTCATTATTGGCAAAGAGATTAAACCTTGATTTTGTCGGTGATTTTAATGATGGGTGGGCTTTAGCCGAAATTTCAGAGGAAAATCGGCAATCATTTGTTAATGAAAGGGGCGAGTTCATTAAGGATACAAACGGGAATACCCTTTATTTTAATGAAGTTGATATTTTCTCTTGTGGTATTGCAGTGGTTCAGCCACTGGATTTAGATGAAAAACCGAAATTTTTACGGACTGACGGCTCGTTCTTGCCTCTCAAGATGGAATTATCCCCTGGGAAATTAAGTGATTACCGCTTTAGTGAAGGATATGCCCAAATTCATATTTCCGATTCTTCGCAAGCGCTTATCGATACTAAGGGAAAAGAGTTTCGGAGATGCGACCTGATTAAAGAATCGGGTTTTCACGAAGGTTTTGCTGTGATTGAACCAATCGGGAAAGGGGGAGCTGATTATTACCAGTTCTTGGGTAAAGACGGGGCACTTTTAAACACTGAAGACGGCGTTGATCATTTCGATCAGGCCAGTGATTTTTACGGTGGGATTGCCCCGGTCAGGATTGGTCCAAAATGGTACTTTATCGACCTGTTGGGAAAGTATTTAAGGGACAAAGATAGCACTGTAATCTCAATTGGCAATCAAGAGATTTTATATATGTTTCCCGGTAAAGAGGGTTGGTTTTGTGTGAGAACCAGCGATGGTCATTATATGTTTCTAAACAAAGATTTAAAAGTCTTGCGTTTTGAGGATGGTCATGAAAAATTTTTAAATAATGTTGCCTATTTTTCCGAGGGTTGGGCGCTGGTTTCATACAAAATTGAAATTGGCGGCAAGTTAAGGGAAATTCAGCGGTTTGTTAATCCTGAAGGTAGATTTTTGAAAGATGAGGATGGAAGAATTGTTAATTTTGAGTTTGGCCACAGTTTTGAAGATGGTTTAGCTTTAGTCTTTCTACACGATTCCGGTTATGTCTACCTCGACCAAAGAGGAAATGTTTTTAGATTCGGAGATATCTCAAATTTAGAGAGGTTATAGTTAAATGAATTGCCAAGAGCTTACAACTTTTCTTCAAAAAGTCCTCGACAATCGAGGGTTGATTTTCGAACCAAAAGACGAGGAGTTGGAGGAGGCCTTTGCTCTAAAAGAAGAAATCGAGCGAGCAGCTGAAGATGAAAGTCTATACAACCAAAATATTCGGTCTAGGGTTAAACTATCCCAAGAATTAAATTTGAGCTATGTCGGTGATTTTTATGATGACTGGGCAGTGGCAATACGAAAGGAAAGCAAAAGAACTGTCTTTGTTGATAAATATGGCAATTTTTTTAAGGGGCCTGACGATGAAGTTTTGGAGTTTGAAGAGGCTGATAGATTTTCCGGTGGTATTGCAGCTGTTCTTGTTATTTCAGATGATCCCGCCAAAATAAGATTTCTTAAAAAAGACGGAACCTTTTTAAATGGTTTTTATTGTCAATCCCAAGATTCGGATCTATCTCGTCATCGCTTTTCGTTAGGCTTTGCTCTTGGCTCAGAAGACAACAAGTCAATCTATGTGAAAAGCGATGGAACTACTATTGATATCGGCGGTAATTATGAAACAGCGAATCCGCCTAGTGATGGAGCCTGGGCATTGATGAAGGAGCGAACAGGCCTCTACGAATTCCATAGTTTTTTAGGAAAGGGCAGGCTGATGACAGAATTTGGGAATGATACTTTTGATGATGCAGCTCAATTCTCCGAAGGCTTTGCTCCTATAAAGATAAACGATGACTGGATTTTTATAAATACAGAAGGAAAATTTTGCCGTCGCAAAGAAGACAATACTATTGTCCAAATTCACCGATCCTTTTGGAATCCCCAAAGGATTGCCAAGATTGAGTCTCGGCATAACGGCTGGTTTCGGTTTACTGCCGGAGCTCTCTATGGGTTTGTAAAAGAAGATGGTTCCTTTTTTCAGGACGAGGCCGGCAGTAGAAGATTTGTTTGGACAAGCAATTTCAGTGAAGGCTTTGCTATTATTAGGTTTAATGTGGGAGACCATGCAATCTTCCGATATATTGATATTGCAGGGAAATATTTGCGTGACGAAGACGGTAAAATGCTTGAGTTCACCCATGCGCAAAATTTTAACGAAGGATTGGCCTTGGTTCAACAAACAGCTGGGGCTGAAGCTGTATGGATGGATCGTCAGGGCAGGATAATAGAGTTTGGAAAGAATATTAGTGATAAGTTGAATGCTTAGGACTAAAGACCGGAGACTTCAGACTAAAATATGAATTGCAATGAGCTTACAACTTTTCTGCAAAAAGTCCTCGACAAGCGGGGGTTGATTGAGGTTCCCCAAGATGATCAGTTCAGAGAGATACAAGATATTATCGAGGAGGTTGAATTGGTCTGGGAAAAGGTTCAATCCTTCAATTTGTTTCTTAGAATAGAACTTTCCAGAAAACTTGGCTTAAGCTATGTTGGGGATTTTTACGATGGTTGGGCCGTGGCAGTCAAAGACGGGTTAAATGTTTATGTTGATAAAGAGGGTGAATTTTTGAGAGGCGAAAACGGGGAGGTCCTGGAATTTGCTTTCGGGTATGCCGATCGTTTTTCAGAAGGAATAGCGGTAGCAATTAAAGACAAAAAAATAGTTTTCATCCGTCAAGACGGGTCTTTTTTGCCAGGAGAACATTATTACAATATGGATATTCCTTGGTATTGGCGATTTAACGCTGGAGTTGCTCGCGCTTGTCCGACTGAATCAGAATTTCCCAAGTATATAGACAAAGAGGGTGTTTTCATTGATGAGTTAAATGCCAAAGTAGATTGGGCGGATAGGTATTCTCGCGACGGGTATGCAATTTTGAAGGTGGATATGGGTAACGAAGACCCGATCTGGTCTCTCATGGACACAAAGGGCAATAATCTAATCGCGGAAGATGGGAGTGAATATTTCGTGTACATAGTCAATTTTTCGGAGGGATATGCTTGGGTCGAGGTAGAATTGAGCACGGGCGAGAAGGAATGGAGGATAATTGATACTGACGGCAAATATCAGCGAAATAGTCTTGGCATAATAGCGCGAGTTTTCCAGGGAGACCGAGTCCATCCTCGGCCATTTCAGTACGGCTGGGGGAGAGTTGAGGATAATATCACAAAACGCTCGCAGTTTTTTTCTCCGCAAGGCGATGTCCTAGTCGACGAATACCGTAATAGCTTGTTTGAGGGTGCCCAAGATTTTTTCGACGGTTATGCAGTCGTTAAAGTCGATGGCCAGTATCAACTTCTGGGGATGGATGGGCGATATCTGAGAAATGAGGGCGGAGATATAATTAGCTTTTTAAATATAATGGCTTTTCAAAAAGGAACCGATGTTGGATTTGAGGATGGACTTATCCATATCCACATGAGGAAAAAGGATCCCAAAGATGAATGCTGGGAATATATGGATCAAAGAGGAAGGATAATAAAGTTTGGGAGCTAACAATAACGTTCCGACGACTAATAAATTACACAGTGTCGGAATCCCGATCGATAGCATCGGGAGGTTACAGATCGTTCGGATTTACGGATTTTAAAAATGGTTAAAAATATGAATTGTAAAGAGTTAACAACTTTCTTGCAGAAAGTCCTCGACCAGCGGGAATTAATTGAAAATCCGGTGGAGAATTTTGAACGTACGGAAAGATTTATAGCGGAAATTGAATCGGTCTATGAAAAATTTGAAACCTATCATTATGGGCTTAGGATTCGTTTATCAAAGGAGCATAATTTGAGTTATGTTGGCGAGTTTCATGATGGCTGGGCTACCGCTTGTCCTGATATCAATGATCACACGAGTCATTATTACTTTATGAATATGCAAGGCGAACTTCTTCGAGGAGAGGACGGCGCAATTTTAGATTTTCCCTTGGCCGACCGATTTTCGGAGGGTATTGCGGCTGTTTATACCAAGGAGGGAGATCAAAGGTTTATCCGAACTGATGGCACTTTTTTAAGTGGTGTATATAAAAGAACTCCTGTTAGCGCCGATCTGAAGAAAAGACGTTTTGTGTCTGGCAGAGCTTTAGTACAGGCAGATAATGGCAAAGAAGTATATATAAATGTCGAGTGTGTTTCAATTCATGGTGACTTAGAAGTTCCTATTACTCCATTTTCCGACGATGGTTATGCTATGGTGTCGGCTGTTACGAAATATGGCCGTACTACTACTGAATTTATGAGCACGGAAGGATGGGGAGATTTTTTGAACATTGAGGATCGCTCGTATGTCCCTCTTGCTAATTTTTCGGAAGGATACGGCATTGTCGGAAAAACAGAAGACGGCGGCCAAAATTATAATATTAGGCTGATAGACACAAACGGTCGTTTTGTTCGAGATGCCGAAGGTAAAATCCTTTCTCGTTGTATAGATATGCGAGACAGCGAGATCTATCCATTCCATAACGGCTATGTCGCATTTGTTGTCAATAATAACACCTTCTTTTTTATAGATAAAACTATGAATTACTCTTTCAAAGACGAAACAGGGGAGAGTGTTTTTTATAGGGTAGTTGGCGGTAGCCAGCACTCTTTTGAAGATGGGCTAATGCCGGTCAGAATAAAAAATGACGATGGCACGGAAACCGTTCGAGTTTTGATGAGTAATGGCAAATATCTACGTTATTTTGAGGGGGATAAAAAAGGTGAGATTATAGAGTTGGATCGGAATGCTGGCGGTTTTAATGAAGATGGTCTGGCTAGGACTTATGTCGACGGATTTGTGCTATCACAGTGGATCGATCGCAAAGGTAGAGTGGTACCCTTTGGCAATGGAGAGCACAAATAATAAATAATGGATTACGAATCCGCCAGCTGGCGGACCTAATTACAATTACAAATTACAAATGAACTGCCAAGAACTTACAACTTTTCTTCAAAGAGTCCTCGATAAGCGGGAGCTGATTTTTGAGCCGAAGAATAATCAAATTGAGGATATTCTTAATTTTCAACGTGAATTCGAAAAGGTTTATCAATTATTTGAGCCTCATAATGTCGGCTTAAGGCTCGAACTCTCCCAAGGATTAAACCTGTCTTATGTTGGGGCTTTTTATGATGGTTGGGCTGTGGCTTATCGCAAAAATTTTGGCCGGACATATATCAATAAAAGCGGTGAATTTATCAAGGATGAGAATGACGAGGAACTCTGGTTTGCCCAGGTTGATCGCTTTTATGAAGGCATGGCAGTAGTTGTTACCAAGGATTTCGAACTGTATTTTCTTCGGACTGACGGTAAAAAAATACCGGAATCAGGATCTTTTGTGCAGAATAGCGATGACCTTTCGCAATTTCGTTTCTCTCGTGGCTACGGGCAGGCCTTACAGGGATCGAGTCACCTGCGCTACGTGAACCGTGAGGGAATTTTTGCAGACAAATTAAATCGAAAAACTGATCAGGCTTACCCATTTTCCATGGAGGGATTGGCGAAAATCGAGCATAGAGAAGTAGTAACGGGCAAAGCTGATTTTGGTTTTATGGATACAGACGGGAAGATGCTAGTTACCGAAAATGGGATCGAATTTTTTGATGATGCAGTTGAATTTTCCGAGGGTTATGCCTGGGTTTACGTGGAGCTAGATAGCGGCCAGAAGGAATGGCTAATCATCGATACTGCTGGGAAATACATGCGAAAAAATACCGATGAGGCAATTTCCGTTCCCGAGAGCCCTTTTATAATTACAATTCCGAACTCTCCTTTTCCTTTCCATAATGGCTGGTCGCGTTTTGAGGCAGGCGGAATCACAAATTCTGCCTATGGATATATTAATGCTAAAGGCGAAGAATTACAGAGCGAGGATGGTTTTAGGCTCTTTGGCTCGGCCTTGGATTTTTCGGAGGGCTATGCATCTGCAGGGGGTCGATTTATCGACACGGATGGCAAATATTTGCGTAATGAAAAAGGCGATATAATTGAATATGAACACACTCAGAGCTTTGAAGATGGTCTAGCCATCGTGCGAAAAGCAGGAGAGTCGAATATCCACTTTATGGACCACCAGGGCAGGTTAGTCGATTTTGGAAAATAGCCAAACAAGAATGGATTACAGATTTTTCGGATTTACGGATTTAAAATTATAAATTGTAAGATTACAAATGGATTGCCAAGAATTAACAATTTTTCTTCAAAAGGTCCTCGAGAAAAGAGGACTGATTCAAAATCCGGTGGATGATTTTGGAGGTACTGAAAGTTTAATCGAGGAGATCGAAGATTTTTACGAAAAAGCAGAACAGATTTTTCGATGGAGGGGCAATTACACAGAATTTTATCCTGAGTTTTCTAGAATTGGAGCAGCAGAAGAATTGATTAAGCATAGCGAGCAACATCGGCCTTTTGATGTTTCGCCAGCTGGAACAAAAATAGTATTATCAGATGGATTGAAGATCAGGGTAATTGACTCTCAAAAAGAAGAAGAGATTTGTGCTCGCGGCACTCAAATAGCAGATAATAACTATTTTATCCAGTGTTATTTTGTTAACTCGGATCTAATAAGAGTACAGCGGATTCGTAAAAGTAGCAATGAAATACTCTATGACTATTTCCATCTTAACATAACGACTGGTAATGTCTCCGGGGTTCCTTTCAACGATTCCTATGAATTTGTAGTTGAAGACAGAGATATGGAATTTGGGGTGCAGAAAAACACCATTCAATATTATGAGTCAGGAGCAGAAAAAGAATTCCCCGGTCTCAAAGAAATAACAAAGCTTGTAAAATCTCCGAGCGAAAAATTTCTAATATTTAAAGGGGGTAAATCCTCGTCAAATGGCTTGGTGCCGGTTCTGGGAATCCTTGATTCTATCAGTTTGGAGACAATACAGATGACCTATGATGATTATTATGCCCTAGGCCATACTAAAGATTTGTTGGCAACGGTAATGGCAAACCAATTTGGTAAAAAAATCTTTATTCAAGAACTCGGCGGAGGTCCTACTGATTTGACATTCTTGATGTTTAAGGATGACCAAATCGAAATCTCACAAATGGCATTTGATTTTGATGACAAAAATCTGCTGGTGGCGGATAATAGAAATACCATTCATATTTTAAGTTTGGAATTAAGAAAAGAAATTGCCAGTTTTCAGGTGGATTTGCCATTGCCGATAAAGTGGATGCAAACGACCGCCGACCATAAATTAATTGTGGGTTGCGGAGATAACAAGAGCTGGCAGGTTAAGATTTACAAGAAAGACGTAAGGCCGTAAGTAGCGAGTCGTATGTCGCAGGTCGAAGCAACAAATAACTCGGCAAGCGATTAACAACATACTACATACGAACAAACGGAGGGTTGTGAAACTATTTAGCTGTAAAAAGTATATAGAGTGGATTAATTTAATTGTCGAGCAAGACAAAATTCTTAATGATGCGCTCGAGAGCTTTGATGTTGATTTAATTTATCAAGGTCAGGAAAGTCTGGATCAGGCCACTGAGCCGAGGGATTTGGAGTTTTGGGGAGCGTTAGAGAAAAAATATGAATTTAAAGAGTTTCATTCCGGTGATGGCGATATCCAGTTATTACAAAACGGAGCGATTGCTTACTCTGGGTTTAATGAATTTGCGATCAGAATTCTCAATCCCTACACCGGCGAAATAATTAAGGACTTAGCAGGAGAAGATGGTAAAAGCGAGGACGTCCGGTCTATCTGCGAGTTGGGATTCGGCTTTATTCTTGGCGGGGGCTATGGCGGAGCGCTGCTCATCTGGGGGCCACAGGGCAAATGTGACAAGGGCCCCAAGATGATCCGAAATTCCATTTATGAGATTATTTTTGACAATGAGTCTGGCTACTTCTTTAGCGGCGAATCCCATACCGGCAAGGTGCGTGTTTGGGATATAAACAAGGCTGGCGAAGGTATGCAGGAGATGAATTTTAGGACGTTTCAAACGATTCCGTACGATAACGAAAATGAGGCTTTTGATAAGCATCCTGGCACTATCTCCTCTCTGGTTTATCTAGGTAACGGTATAATAGTTGGTGCTGGGTATGATGCTGGTATTAATTTTTGGGATCTCAATTCAGATAGTAACTTACCTGTTGAAAGAATTCTTGATGTTGCGAGGGGAGGCGGGCATTTACTATTAATGAATGACGGTACCCTCATCCATTATTCAAAAAATATTGCGATTGTCGATCCGATTAACCACCGAATCATTAAAAATTTCGGGCCTAGTATAGATCGGTGGATTAGCAGTGTGATTGAAATAGAGCCGGGGATACTCGCAGTAAGCGATGATCAGAAAAATATTACGTTCTGGCAAAAGAATAATGGTCAGTGTTTGGGAACAGTAAAAACGGATGGAAATCCTGACACGCTTTGTACATTTCCCGGTGGTTTGGTTGTCGGATTTGGGGATCAGCGAGTTCAGGTCTGGGGGAGGAGCCAAACATAAGGATTACGGATGTTTCGAATTACGAATTACCCTTCGACTTCGCTCAGGGCAGGCTCAATACTAAAGATAAAACGTTAAATGCAAGCTTAAAACTTATAACTAAAAAATGGCAATACATAACACAACTTGTGGTCAGTTAACAAATATTTCTCTTCCCCGATTGGCTCATATCAACAGGCGAATTGATCGGGCGATCAGTAAGGATAATTTTGAGTCTGCCTCTAATCTTTTGGATGAGGCCAAAAGGGGACTAGAAATGGCCACAAAGGGGCTTTGGTTTCCTGAGCGAATCAACACAAGTGAGATAAGGCGAGAGCTAAACAGGCAAAGCCATGATTTGGAAACAATGGGTTTCGTCGAAAAGATTGCCGGCCGCTTAGGCTATTATGATACGGAGGGCAATGAATGGATTTTGCCAACAGTCCAGGAAATATATGATTACTTAATGGAAGATTTTGATTTCCGTTATCTTTTGTGCCGGAAAGAACTCCAGGGTTTTGGCAAGATTATTATTATCCCCGCCTTTAACCTTGAGATGCTAATAGACAACTTAGAAGCAAGAATCGGGGAAAAGGGGGGAGCGCCGATAAAGCGAGATATTAATTGGGACAGGAATTTCGATGAGCTGTCTTATTTTGGATCGATCGGCGAGGATGGTTATTTTCACGGAGGAATTAATCGAAAAAGAATATATGAGGAGAGAGATAGGCTCCCATTTATTTTCAAGGGATATTATGTCTCTTTGGTAGAATTTGATGAGGAGTTTGTGTCGGCTAATAGCGAAGATGTCGAAATTGGCGGCAGAAAAAAATTGAAGGCGGGAAAAAAAATGGTTGAATATCAAGAACAGTTAGCCAGACTCAAGGAAAGCAGCATGATTCCCGAGGAGTGGATTGCTTTGTATGGAGAAAGATTTGTCCATCATTTTATTAATTCGGGTAGGAGGATGGGGCAATTTGATTCAGGTCAACAACACTTTGATGGCGAGTATATGACCGCAATGCCGAACTGCGGCTTTAAGAGTGGTCTATTTGTTCGAATGCAATATTATGCCGGGATTAGTTCCATATATCTGGAATCAACTCTTCCCTCCCAAACAGGAGCCAAAACGGGGGTTAGGCCGGTATTGCGGAGGATGAAATAATATATTTTAACTAGCAAAAAAGAGCCTTTTGGGCTCTTTTTTGCTAAATGTTTGATTTTTATGCGGCTAGGGGCTGTTCTTCTTCTCCCATTGCTTCTGCCATTACTTTCATGCCGTCTAGGACCTGTTGCATGCCCTTTTGAAAAGCCTCTCTTCTTCTTCGCTGTCTTTCGGCTAAACCTGCTTCATCGGTTTCCAGTTTCTCTCTCCTCTTTCTTAATTCCTCTTCTTCCTCTTTGTCCATACCATCTAGGGCTTCTTGCATGGTGCGAAGCCTATCCTGGACGGACTTGAGCGATGGTGCCTCTGGTTCCCTTTTGACGGCAACATCGTATAATCTATTCGCAGTTTCATGTAATACCCTGGCACTTGGTTCGACAGCTGGCTCTACTACCCTGGCGGAATCTTCTTTGGAGGTGGTTTTGGTGTAAAGCTCTTCGGAAAATCTGTTTAGACGTTCTTCAAGAGCGGCATAATCAGGTTCTTTTGAGGGATCGCCAAGTTCTGCTTGAATTTCGCTATAAATATCTAGAATCCTCTTGTAATCGGCGGCACTGACCGAATCGCTGTCTGCCATTCGATTTAAAGCGTCTAATTTTGTTAAAACAGATTCCTCTGGACTTGTGCTGGGAATCCCCTCTGGTTTATAGGAGTCTCCATCGGGTGTATAAAAACCCAATCCCTCCGGACCATCTTGACGATGTGTTGTTTTCCCCAAATCACTGGTTAGAGAATCTTGTCGACTAAACCTGTCATCCAAATATCTTTTTTTGCCCATCATACCCCTCTCTCTAGTTCAAATTTTATATTCATAGATATTATACATATTTTAAAATATGCAAGCAAGAGGTTTTTAAAATTATTGTAAATAAAACTCTTTTTGGCTATTTTAAAGCTATCCTGATGGTCTGGAGTAATAGGATGGGCAAAAAAGAAGAGGAAGCGTATGCTTTGCAATTCAAACTGGATCATGCGATTAGGTCAATTCTGGATCGCACCTTGCCAATGGAAACAAAGGACGGCAAAAGGTATTATCTATCACTGATTGACAAAGAATACGTACCCGCTCCTATTCTGGGCTATCTGGTCAAAGAGAGCGGGGTTTTGTCAGTCAACCCCGGAAATGGGGTGGAGAGTTATATTCTCCCGGGGGTGTTCTGCTTCGGGGCCTTCGATGAGGAGAGGTTCCAATCACCGTTGGGCTATCGCTTTTGTTCAGAGGCTCGAGCTTCCATTCTGGATATGTATTACAAAAGCGAAGTCTTTGTCGTAAATCCGACCAAACTCCAGAAGTTGAGGAAGGAAGTTGCAGAACTGATTAGTGACGGAGAACTCCAATTTACGATCGTTTCCGATGACAGCTTTGGAAGGATTCTAAAGCGAGCCATGCGAAAGGAGGTCTGGTAGCCGCCGGTTTCAGGAAGAAACCGGTTGCTTTTTTATTTTTCGAAAACAAGAAGGTATAATAAAAAGCGATTGAATTGATCTAACAAGAGGGGGTTTATGAATAGGGTTGCTAAAGTATTTTCTTCCACTACTGTGGGACTGGATTCTTTTTTAGTTGAGGTTGAAGTTGATATTGGTGCCGGCCTTCCCTCGTTCACTATTGTGGGTCTGCCGGACAAGGCGATTGACGAAAGTAAAGAAAGAATTAGAGCGGCCATTAAGAATTCGGGGGTGTATTTTCCGCAACATCGCCTAACGGTCAATTTAGCGCCCGCTGATATGAAAAAGGAGGGCCCGAGCTTTGATTTGCCCATGGCCATTGGCATATTGCTGGCGAATGAGCAATTTGATGATATTTCCTTGTTTCAAGACTCAATTTTTATTGGAGAACTAGCTTTGGATGGTAAACTCCGCCATATTAATGGTGTACTGCCGATTGCAATGTTTGCTCAAACAAAAGGATACAAGCGGATCTTTTTGCCGGAGATTAATGCCAAAGAGGCGGCTTTAGTTAAAGAGATTGATGTTGTTCCCGTGAAGTCATTAAAACAGTTAGTCCAATATTTGAGAGGGGAAATTAATTTAAAAGTTTATAAAGTTCCTAAAGTTCATAAAGTTGAAAGCAAAGAAAACTCTCCATTTGACTTCAGCTATATTATGGGGCAGGAGCAGGCCAAGAGAGCCCTAGAAATTGCTGCAGCCGGCAACCACAATATATTGCTGTCTGGACCCCCTGGGTCGGGAAAAACTTTGCTGGCCAAAAGTTTGCCGACAATTTTGCCAGACCTTGACGAAGAGGAGATGCTTGAGGTGATGAAAATTTATTCTGTTGCTGGTTTACTATTGGGAAACGATTTAATTGCCGATCGACCATACCGAGCCCCTCATCACACAACATCCAGTGTGGCCATAGTTGGAGGCGGTACCTGGCCTCGTCCAGGCGAGATTTCCCTCTCCCATCGAGGTGTTCTCTTTTTAGACGAATTTCCCGAGTTTCCCCGGAGTGTTTTGGAGGCGTTACGGCAGCCGCTTGAGGATGGAATCGTGACAGTATCGAGAGCCAGCGGGAGCCTGACTTTTCCGGCGGAATTTTTATTGGTGGCTGCTCAAAATCCCTGTCCGTGCGGTTATCTATCTGATCCAGAAAAGCATTGTATCTGTACTCCGACGCAAATTCTTCGGTATCAAAAGAAAGTTTCGGGACCAATACTTGATCGGATCGATATTCATATCGAGGTTCCCAGAGTGAAATATAAAAATCTATCAAGTGATAAAGTTGCCGAGGAATCAGCGAAGGTTAAAGAACGGGTTGATAAGGCCAGGCTTATACAAAAGGACCGCTTTAAAAATTTAAGTATTAAAACCAACTCAGAGATGGGGGCAAAGGCAATCAAAGAATTTTGTAAATTAGATGTAGGAGCCGAGAAGCTGATCGGAACAGCAGTTGATTCTATGAAACTTTCGGCCAGGGTTTACCATCGGTTATTAAAATTAGCCCGAACGATTGCCGACCTTGAAAATTCAATAGAAATTAAATCGAGCCATATTGCCGAAGCTTTGCAGTATAGGCCCAAAGAGAAAACCTACTAGGTGTTACATTTGAAAACGAAATATAGTATAAACCCAATCACCAAAACTCTTGAGATAGCCTGTATAGTAATTCACGAGACAAACGATCGTTAAGACAATGGCAAGAATAAGAAAAGTAAGTAATATTTTTTTAACATCCCGCCTGGCTGTCTCTTGGTCAACATCATATTCTTCAACTGCAGATATTTGCGCGACTACCGGCTCCGTTATCTTTTCTTCGCTACCTTGAGCAAAGGCTGGTTCAGGTTTAATATAAGTCCCTTGAATTTTTTTTATCTTTTTATTCTTCTTGTTTTTCTTTTTTCCCACTTGAGCTCCTTCGTTATTACTCATAGGTTATAAGATTTTCCCAATTTAATCAACCTTTACACTAAATACATTGTATGCTAGAATTTACCTTGTTATTAGCACAAAAATTCTGAAAAAAGGTTATTGCTTGCTCGGGTAGCTCAGTGGTAGAGCAGAGGACTGAAAATCCTTGTGTCGACAGTTCAATTCTGTCCCCGAGCACCACTCGACTCGATGGAAGCTTCTGTTTATTGGGTCTGATGGCCGAGTGGTTAGGCAGCGGTCTGCAAAACCGCGTACCCCGGTTCAATTCCGGGTCAGACCTCCAAAACAACTTTAAGTTATCTAGGTGCGGGTATAGTATAGCGGTAATATACGTCCTTGCCATGGATGAGACACGGGTTCGACTCCCGTTACCCGCTCCAGAAAAAAGCGATTATCTAAAAAAGATGATCGTTTTTTTCTTGAATGATAGACAAGGAAGTCGAACAGGAATGGGGTCGGGAGAACAATTGGTCTCCCGTTCTCGGAAGGAGCTGGAAACCGAGGGTGTCCAGAGAGGCGATTAGCCGACGTGAGATTCTCCCGTTACCCGCTCCATAATAAGAACATCACGAAAGTGGTGTTTTTATTATTTCTGAAAGCTCTTTTGGGGCCAGGATGGGGTATAATTATCAAAGCTGAACTTGAAAAGTCGGGGGCGATGTAGTATCTTAAACCATAATATGGTAGAAGCATTAAAAATAATTCAAATAATATTGGCGGTTCTATTGGTAATCGTTGTTCTTTTGCAACAAAGAGGTTCAGGCTTGGGCATGGCTTTTGGCGGAGAAGGAAACGTTTATCGGTCGATCAGGGGAGTGGAAAGATTTCTTCATTGGGCAACGGTGGTAATAGCAGTACTGTTTTGCGCTACTGCGCTATTGACCGTTTATTATGGTTAACTTTTCAAATATAATTTCTAAAATTTCATTTTTAGGTAAGGTTTGCAAAAACCTTCTTTTCTTGATTAGGAACTGTTTGCTTTTGTTGGTTGTTAGGGTTAAGAAATCGTTAAGCTTAATGTCACTAGCCGAAAAAATCATTTTAGGTATAGTGCTAATTGTTGCTTTTTCGGCAACCGGAGTCAAAATTAACAACCTATATGTTTTAAGTACTAAAATTGCTCCGGCGCCAGGCGGCCAATATGATGAACTATTGGTGGGTAATGTAAAATATATCAATCCAATCCTAGCCCAATCAGATGCGGAGAAAGCTGTTTCTAGTTTAGTGTTTTCTGGCTTGGTAAAGATTCGCGATGGTAAGCCGGTACCGGACCTGGCCAAGGGCTGGACAGTTGAAGATGAAGGCAAAAAATATATCTTTGAGCTAAAAGACAATATTTTCTTTCAGGATGGCCAGCCTGTCACAGTCGACGATATTGCTATGACGGTTGATACTATCAAGTCTCCTGAGTACAAAAGTGGATATTATGCTTTATGGAAAGATGTTGATGTGCAAATAATTGATGATAAGAAAATAGCTTTTCTCTTGCCAAAATCTTATGGTCCGTTTATTTTTAATGCTAATTTTGGCATTTTGCCGGCCCATCTAACGAGCGAGGAGTTCAATAGGAGGCAGATTGGTTCTGGCCCGTATGCTTTGGAAAAGACAATACAGGAAAGCGGAAAAATCAAAGAGATAATTTTAAAAAGGAATGAAACAACTGGACGGGATTATTATATTGAAAGGATACATTTTGTTCTCGCTGATTCAACTGATAAGTACCATGATGATTTGGCCAAAGGAAATTTTGATGCAGTTTGGGGCGGGGGAAATTTGCTTGCTAATGATTTGTCTTATCAGAGCTCAAAGAGATTGGGCTTAATTTTAAACACCAGGGCAGATGCACTCAAGGACAGAGAAGTTAGAAGAAAGATTTTGGCAGGAGAACAATTTACTGATCCTATTAGTCTAAATTTGGTCTCACTAGATACATCCCCTCAGAGAGAGATGGCAAATACTCTTAAGGAAAAGCTTTCCGGGCAAAATGTGCATGTTAATTTGACCTTATTTAATAACCTTAAGATGCAAGAAGCTTTAACAAAGCGAAACTACGATCTTCTTCTGTATGGCTTTGATTTTGGTTATGACAGGGATCCTTACGCCTTTTGGCACTCAAGCCAAATAGATAATCTTAATTTGGCTGGGTGGTCGGATAAAATTACCGACATTTTGATCGAAGACGCCAGGATGGAAACTGATCAGGCCAAACGAAATGAACAGTATGACCAGATATTTAAGACAATCGAAGATGAATCCCTAGCTAAATTTTACGATCCGATTAAGTTCAGCTATTCGGTTGGTTCCAATATTAAAAATATTTCCAAAATAACCAGCGGGACGCAGCCTGAATCTCGCTTTGACCAGTTAAGTCAGTGGTATATTACGGAAAAAAGAGTCCGGAAGTAATTCCCTTTGTTTAGAGTAGAGAGTTTAGGGTAAGGCGTTGCGTTAAAACAGTTTAAACAAAAAAAGCAGGATTATCCTGTTTTTTTGGTGGGCGAAAGAGGACTTGAACCTCCACGAGATTGCTCTCACTACGACCTGAACGTAGCGCGTCTACCATTCCGCCATTCGCCCATGTAAACAAATTTACCTCATTTTTCGCTTTTTTTCAATTCAGTTGGTCGGTGATATAATAAAAGCAAGTTATTGATTGGAGGAAAATGAGTGAATTAAAGACAATACCAGAATCTTCGGAAGCAGAACAAAAGTTCGGTAACAATATTGAGGTCAAGATTTATCTGAGAAGACACAGTAAATATGACCGTAACAGCAAAGATTTAACTGAAGAGGGTCGGAAAATGGCCCATAATGTTGGGGAAGAAGTTACTCCTTCTGGAGAAGGAAATCATTATCTGGCAACTGGTTACTCCTCGGAATTCTCCCGCACTCAACAGACAGCTGACGAGATTTTATCTGCCATTAATACCGACCGCAAAGGTAGTCGGAAGGTAAAGCTAGAATTGGGTAGTTTGGCTGAGGATTTTTATATTCCCGATATGGCAGTTTTCTTGGAATCAGAAGCGGGAATTGAGGTTTCTGGAGTTCATATCTCTAGAAGAGGATTAGCCGCGAGGGTTGCGAGAGTTTTTGAAAAGGTTATTGATATGAGCAGTCGTTTTTATACCGGTTCGCGAGTTGATTTGGTTTGCGTGACTCATCTGCCATGGATTCTCTCATTTTTGCGGCAATTGAATGAGAAAAGCTTCCAAAAGCACCGAGAAACAGCTGATTTTAGAGAAAAAATTGGCGGAGAAATTAACTTCATTGAAGGATTTGATCTTATGGTTAGGCGAGAAAATCCCGCAAAGGTTGCACTAGTATTATCATTTAGAGGCGAAACTGTTGAAGTTCCATACGAGAAAATAGTTGAGATAGCGAGGGGTTAACACTATGAAACTAGATTGGCAATTAATTGTCTCTTTCAAAACAGAGCTCTTTTCGGAATATTTAATCCAGAGGGGTTACCAAGAAGATTTAAGGAAGCTTTTGCCTTCAATCGGACTGATGCAGCACCGCATGATTATTGACAATGATATATTTGTAGATTTAGCCGAAGTTGACAATATTAAAAAGGCTTTATCAAACAATCTATTCAAGGAAGCAGACAATGCTTATCGTGTCATAGAAAATGAATCAAAGTTGCTGCTTGACCTGGCCGAGAATATTAGTTCTGCGGATATAACAAGCCTAGAGGTAAAAGAACTCATTAATCTGTTTGACAAATTTATTGCTCAATACCAAAAAGCTCTTTCTTTGATCGGTATTCCTACAATTATTGATTTGGTCGTTGAAGAGTTACTGCGGGCCAAACTCGCTGATTATACTCAAGATATTGACCATTTGGTTGCGAGTTTAGCCAAGCCAAATCAGAATTTATTGGCGGCAAATGAAGAGAAGGATCTTCTAGGGATACGAAATTACAATGGGGTCAAAGAGGAGCTCATTCGAAAACACGCTAAAAAATATGGTTGGCTCCACACTACGTTATTCTTGGGGGAGCCTTATTCGGAACAGGAAATAATCGAAAAACTCAAAAATTCCCCTAAAAAGTTCGAAAAATCAACCGAGATTAAAATTAATTTCGAGAAAGATGACGGAGAACTTATCAAACTGTTCCAAGAAGTCATTTATTATCGAACAGCGAGGCTGGAGTGGCTAAATATAGCCTGTTACAAAATCCGGCCATTAATCAACAAAATCGCCGATTCACTTGGCTTAACCTACGAAGAGGTTATTTATTCACTAACAGATGAACTTTTGGCCTGGCTAAAAGGCGATGGTAAACCAGATCGGGGGAAGATTAAAGAAAGAATTGATAAATATGCCCTAATATCGGATGGTGATTTTGCCTGCAAATTATTTACCGGAAGGAAAGTTGCTGACCTAGCCCAGATTTTTAGAAGAAGAAAATCTGAAAAAAATTCGGAAATAAAAGGATTGATTGCTTGTCCTGGGATCGCAACCGGAAGGGCAACTGTTGTAGCAGACCGAACAGATCTTTATAAAGTTTCGGATGGTGATATTATGATTGCCAAATTAACGACGCCTGATTTTGTAGTGGCAATGCGAAAGGCAGCCGGTATTGTAACCGATCTTGGCGGTATGACCTCGCATGCCGCAATAGTCTCAAGAGAGTTAAAAATCCCCTGTATTGTTGGTACTAAAAATGCGACTCAGGTATTGAAAGATGGCGAGATGGTTCAGGTGGATGCCGATAAAGGAGTAGTCAGTATCTTGACAAATGAGCGGTAATTTGATATACTTATAACAATTTATAATAACTTATAACAAGTTAAATGAACGAAAAGCTATTAACTTTAAAGGAGGCCTCTGAGTTGCTTGGTGTTAAGCCAATAACCCTTCGGAAGTGGGACAGAGAGGGAAAACTCAAGGCTATTCGTATTGGTTCTCGCAATGACAGACGCTACCAGGCGTCTGATCTTAATAAAATCCGGGAAAAAGCAACTGATCAGGTCAACTGGCAGGAGTACATCCGGGATGGTGTGAACTATCGTATCTTAAGCCCGGTTCTTGAGAGTGTAACAGAAGGACAAAAAGAATATTTTGGCCGAGGCCTAAATTACCTGATGGGCTATTTTGAGGGTAATACAATGTTTTGGTATTATGATTCGACTGATTTATATGAACTCGGAAAGACGATAGTAAAACGGCTCAGTGATAAGGAATTCAAAGAGTATTTTTTCAGAAAATGGGTTATTAAATCCGATGAGCTTTTGGATTTCTTAAAAACAAATTCAATTGCAAAGCTTGCCAGTAAAAGCCGAGGATATCTAGCGGAGATTTACGAGGACTACACCAGACGAATTACTGATCTTTACAAAATTGTTATTTGTATCGATGCAACCGACGAGGCCCTGATGATTGATATCAGGAATGGCTTAAGGGAGATTTTATCTAAAGTTAGCCCTGATTTTACCGAGAAGGAGTTAAACCAAGCTTATAACGTGTTAACGGTGCCTATAAAACTTTCCTATTTAAATAGCGAGCGCAAGGAGCTATTGGAACTTTATGGTCACATTCAGAACGGTCAGATCAAGCTCGAAAGTAAGGACTTTTATCAAAGGGCTGAAAAATTGGCAATAAAGTATTGGTGGACTCATCTTGGTTGGGCCAGGGGTCGGGTTAAAAATGTTGATGATATTCGACGCTCAATTTCAGAACTCAACGAGAACCAAGCTGATTATAAGTCCGAAATCAGAAAAATTAGAAATTATGAGAAAAGTGTTAAAAGAGAGAGAAAAGAAATCATCGAAAGATACTCGATAGTAGATAAAAACTTTTTAGCGATGCTTGAATTATATGACGAGCTCGTTTTTTATCATGATTTTCGAAAAGAATTGCAGATGAAATGCAATTTCTGGGAATACCAAATTGTTGATCAAATTGCGGACCGGACCGGAATACCTAGCTATTTGCTCGATTGGTGTAGCAACAAAGAAATAGTTGAGATTTTGTCGGGCGGGAAGATCGATGAGCATGAACTCAATCAACGTTCGAGTAAATTTTTCTATATGTACAAGAAAGGCGAAGAAACAATTCGCTCCGGCAAAGCCGCTGAAATTTCCCACGCTGATTTACTAGACGGCCGGCTTGATGAGGTCAGGGACTTACAGGGTTTAAGTGTTTCACCCGGTACTGTTACTGGCGAGGCTTATGTGGCCATAACCCTTGATTCTGTTTTAAAGATAAAGCCGGGGCAAATTCTGGTGACCGGAATGACCATGCCTGATTATTTGCCGGCTGCCAAAAAAGCTTCGGCTATTGTCACTGATGAGGGCGGAATGACCTGCCATGCGGCCATTATTGCCAGAGAGTTAAAGATCCCCTGCATAGTCGGGACTAAATTTGGTACAAAAATTATTAAAACAGGCGATAAATTAGAAGTTCGTGCCAATCATGGCGTTATTAGACGATTAGTATAAAGGAGATATATGAAAGAAGGACAATCTTACTTGGACACCGAAAAAAATTTATTCGATGCCCTGCCGGAGGAGGAAAGAGCTAAGAGAGTGGAAGAAGCGGGTGATGAGAGCGCGGCTATTTTAAGCTATGGCCAAGAGTTGGCTAAAAAATCGGAGGATAGGGAAGTTAAATTAACAGAAGAGGAGAAAAGGGAATTTGAACAGCTTAAAAAATCGGCTGCCGGTATATTAAAATCTTTTGAATACAATCCAGCCAATCATCACGACCGGCCCAATCCGTTGAAGCGGGAAAATTTAACGATTGTTATAGAGGATGCGGTGGATCCTTTGGTTAAAATGGCCTTTTATGAAGCGGCCAGAGATGATTTTGGCAACGATGCTCATATCGTTGTAGTAAGTAACATGGAAACTTCCGGAGCAGCTCTGCCAGAAGCGGCCGGTCAGAAGATGCTTTCAGCTACCAATGTGCTTTTGATCGGAATTCACTCGATGAGCCACTCAAAAGCTACTGCCGAGGCTTGGCAGGGAGGTCTGGATCAAGATCGAAGAAAAGAACGTTCGGAGGCAAGCGCAAGTAATAGTGAAGACAGAGAAAGAGTATTAGATCAATGGAAAAAACTTTATCCTGGAGCTTCCATTATTTCCATTCCGGATGCCTACAAGGAATCATTTTTACATGAATGTTATGAGGTTGACAAGAAAAGGATCGAAGCACAGGTTAAGAAAATCGAGGAATTATTCAAACTCTATGATCAGGCAAAGATCACCTCTCCTGCTGGGACTGAGGTGACTTTAACGCTGGAGCCGGATAAATTTAGAACCTATGTCGAAAAAGGCAGCGTTGGTTTAGGCGATGGCATGAACGCCCCTTCTGGTGAAACAGCCATCAGACCAACCCATGTTAATGGCAAGTTTATTGTCGACGGTTTTTGCGCTGATAACCCTCTGACAGTTGACGAGAAGGGGATTGTCATTGACCCTATCATTATTGAATTCAAAGAAGATCAGGGTACGGTCATTGGTGATTCAAAGGATGCGGAGAATCTTCGCCAGATGTGCGAGCAGGCTAGAGCTACCTCAAAAGAAGCCGGTACCGAAAGGGACCCATACCAAATTGCCGAGTTTGCCATTGGAGTTTTGGGTGAGCCGGATGAGACTGGTCGGATTAATTTTACCTTGGTCAATGCGACAATCGATGAGAAACTTTCCCTGCATTTAGCCATTGGAGCCGACCATATTTTGGGTGGTGAAAATGACGTGCCGATCCACATTGATTTTGGGGGACAGTTTATCACGGTAGAACTAACCGATTCCAAGGGCGCGGAAGAACCGGTGAAAATATTAAAAGATGGCCGGCTGATGTTAGATGAGACTGGCAACTTAGTTAAATAAGGGAGAAATATGACAGAAAAAAATCAGGATTTATGGCAAAAAATTCAGGACAAAGCCAAGGAAAAAAGACGGACTGTCGCTATTGGTATTAATAATGTTACTCCAAGGATCGTGGAAAGTTTAAAAAAAGCCGAGGAGTTTGTTGATGTTGTCGTTGTTGGCAAGGAGATTGAGGGTTTTAAATCATATAAAAGTGATAATCCGGAACTACTTTTTCAAATGGCCAAAGATAAAAAGGTTGATGCGATTGTTCGGGGAAACTTTGATGCGCTCGATGCTTATAATGCAGCCAGAAAAGTTCTAAATCATGAAGGCAGTATTTTAGAAATCGTCCTTTTTAAGCTAAACGGGGTGAATACTATCAATGAAAATGCCACCGGAATTTTCAGCGGCTTGCCTGGAAGCTTTGTCAACGAGAGAAGTCTTTACGACAAGATCAAATCAATTGATATGCATATCGAGTTTTATAAAAAAATTGGGCTTGAACCCAAGCTCGGTATTCTTGGCCCAGGAAAAATGATCGATGTGCTTGATAATGTCCCAGAAGTGAATCAGGGGTTGGCCGAGGCGCAATTTTTAGTCAATTGGTATACTGAAAAGGGGATCTGGGCAAAATATTTCAATCATCAGATTGAATATGCGGTTCAAGAAGCCTCAATTATAGTATTCCCGAACTCATGGGCAGGTAATTTTGCCGGACACTGCATGCTTTATCTCGGAAATGTTGATTTTTTGGGTGGTGCTGCCCTAAACGTTAAAGATATCGTCTATGTTGATGACAGCGAGGCGATGCAAGACTTTACGAACTGCTTAATTTTTGCCGGATTTTTGGCAAACAATGAGAACAAATAGAATGGTCACGCCCGAGCAAGCGAAAAAGATAAGTTGGTATAAACAGTCGGGGGCGGGTACAGCGCTATTGCTTTACCTTCCTCTTCGGGCGGTTTGCGATGTGATGTTTGACCGAACAGGCTTATTTTTCCCAAACCAGGTGGCCATTTTTATGAAAGGTGAAGATAATTTTGTTAATTTTTATCATTATTTTGACTATGATCTAACTTTAAACGAGGTTAAAAAAGTCTTTAACCGATTGGAAACTGAACCGGAATTTTTCCAAAAAGAGGAAAAAGATTTTTATAATTTCGGTGAAGAAATTCTGGCGCTGGGGCATGAGTTGCAGAAAATTAATGATCCTGTTGAGTTGGCTGAAAAGTTTAAAGAATACTTGCATCTTGCAAGCCAATTTTGGGGAACGTGTCTATTTATTGATCTGCTTGATCCGTATGAGGAGGAGATTATTAAGTTTGTTTTTGGCAATGAACTCTCAAGGATAGAGAAAAAAGACTTAGGCGCGCTCTTTTCGCCCAATGAGTTATCAATTGGGCAATCAGAGCAGATTGATTTCTTAAAGATCGTTAAAGCGGCCAAAGTAGCAGGAATTGATAGCCAAAAAATTGCTAATTTGCTTGAGGAACATTCCAAGAAATATTTTTTCATCTCCAACGACTATGAAACTATCCGGTATTTGGGCAAAGAATATTTTAAGGAAGTATTAAAAAAGAAGCTAACTGATTTAAATTATGAGAGGGAAGTTAATATTTTACTGGAGAGATTTAATCAGGCCATTTTGGAGAAGCAAAATTTAATCAAAAAATATGCCCTGGGGACGGAGATTATCCAAAAATTAGAATTCTTTAACTGGGTAACAAATTTTCGGGATCAACGAAAGAAATATACTCAGATCAGCAGTTATTTTGCCTTCGATACTATCTCAAAAATCGCCAAGAGTAAGGGTTTTTCAGATCTGGAAGTGAAGTTTCTTTTACCGACTGATCTTAATTCGATCATTGAAACAGGGAAAGTTACATCTATCAGCGACCGGGTCGAGAACGGAGTGATGTTTGTAACTCACAAAGACGAGGCGGAGGAAATAATCTTTGACCAAAGTGTTAAGAAAGTCCACCTAGCAATCGAAGAGTCTATTAGTCTGTCGGAGATAAAGGGTAATTCTGCCTCTAGAGGAAAAACAATCGGTCAGGCAAAAGTAATCATGAACCAAGGTGATTTTAGCAAAATGGAAGCAGGGGACATCTTGGTGGCTCCAATGACCCGGCCTGAATATGTGCCGGTTATGAAGCTGGCCAAGGCAATAATCACTGACGAAGGCGGTATTACTTGTCACGCGGCGATTGTTTCAAGAGAGCTCGGTATCCCCTGTATTACCGGCACTCAAGTCGCCACAAAGGTTTTAAGGGATGGTTATATGATTGATGTTGATGCTAATCATGGGTTAATTAAAATAATAAATGGGGAAAAATAATGAAAGACAATACTGATTTAATTAGCGTTTATAAATCCTCTGCCCCGCCTTTCCCTACGGCAGTAATGGCGAGCTGTTACAATAAATCTCTGCTACCGGTGATCGGAGTTGACATTACCTATCAAAATATCTTTTGCATCGTTTCAAATGAGCAAGGTGAGTGGCTCGGTTCGTCCTCGGAAATAGAGAATGTTGCCAAGATAGTGATTGAGGCTCTGTCTAAAGATCCAGAACTTGTCGATCGCGCAGAGCAACAATTTAATAACTATTCGAATAAGCTGTTGGCAATTTTGGATAAGGCAGAATTAGAAAAAAATCTGCCCAAGATGCAGGCAGGTGAAATTTTAGCAATTTTTAAAAAAGCCATCCCGCTTTATCGCGATACAACATACTGGCCCGAACCGGCTAATTTTGCTCTTGAAATAAAAGGTCATGATTTGGTGCATGATAAATTTGTTAAACATTTAAAATCTATAAATGACAATTTTTCTAATTCGGAAATATCGGAATTTTTTGCCATACTCTCAACTCCAACCGATAACTCTTTTGTGGCCAAAGCTGAACTTTCAATGTTAAAAATCGCTTTGATTGACAATCCGGAGCAAAAAAATAAAGCCATAGAATCCCATGCCAAGGACTTTTATTGGCTTGAATATGATTACTATGGCCCGATTTTAGATGCACGTTTGATTAATAAAAAAATGGAAAGCTACAGAGGCCTCAGCAAACAAGAAATTGAAAAACGAATTAATGCTATCGAGTCTTTTCCCAAAAGAGCTGAGTCGCAGCTGAAAGAAATATTAGACAAGGTAAAACTAAGTAAAGAATTGGACAATATTTTTCAGGGGTTACGCAAATTTGCCTATTTCTATGGAGACCTGAAAAAAATGCAAATCTCCAAAGCTAACGTCGGCTTAGGGCTCATTTTAAAAGAGCTAGCCGGGCGTTTTAATCTTGATGAAACGGATCTGCATTATGCGGAGATTTCTGAACTGGAAGGTTTGATGGAAAGCAAAAAGTTAGATAGCTCAATTTGGAAAAAACGCCGAATAAAGAGTGTCGTTCGGGCAACAAACTGCCAATACAGGTTTATAGACAAGCAACTCGTAAAAGCCGATGATGGCAAAAAAGATTTAGAACATTCAAAAATGATTAAAGGAATGAGCGCTTGCAGTGGTTTTTATACTGGGCGGGCTAGGATAATCAAAAACCCACGGACTGATTTCTTGGAAGATGGAGAAATACTAGTTGCCGAGATGACGAGCGTCGATTTTGTCCCTTTAATGAAAAAGGCCGGAGCAATTATCACAAACCATGGCGGAATCACCAGTCACGCAGCTATCGTGTCGCGAGAGCTGAATGTTCCTTGTGTTATTGGAACAGGGAATGCTACTAGTGTGATTAAGGATGGCGATATTGTTCAGGTAAATGCCAGGCATGGGATGATTAAAATTTTGGATAAATAAAAGCATTTATGATTGACCCAAAAGTACCATTATTTAAATGGGGGCCGATAGACGGAAAACCGATCTATCTTGACGCGTTTCATGAAGCGATTTCTGATTTTACAGCTCACTTTCCAAATGAAAGTTGGCCGGATATGATCGCCTACTTTAAAGATGGCAAAATTCTTTATGTTATAGAGCAATCAGGAATGAACTTTGCAGGTTTATCTTTTTTTAAGGACTATTTGGCAGGCAGAAAATCAGTCCAAGAGCGGTATAAGGTTTGGCAAGAAGCGGCAAAGAAAATCGAGAAGGAAGTAGATTCCATAAATAAAGGTCTGTCTAATCTTTCGGATCGAGATTTGGCGAAAAAATTTGAGCATTTTTATGATCTGGCCATTGATCTCTGGCAGAAAGAATTCTTGGCAGAGCTTTCCAATTATTCTGGCGGACCATATCTTAAAGAAAAAGTTTTTGCCGAGTTGCCGAAATATGGGGTCAAGGTTTTAGAAAAGATTACTGCCCCGGAATATCGGTCGATTTTTCAGCAAGAGGAGCTGGAGTTATTGGAAATCAGCCTTATTAAAGATTCTGTCCAGCAAGGTAAAGCACTTCGCGAACATCAGAAAAAGTACTATTGGCTCAATAACAACTACGGGGGAACCGAAATTTTGCCTGTTGCTTATTTTAAAGAAAAGTTGAAAGGTATTTCGATAAATGAGGCCAAAGAAAAGACTAGGCAGATCAAGGCTTATCCCAAAAAAGTTCGAAATGATAAACAAGTAGCGATTAAAAAATATAAAGTCTCGAAAGAATTAGAAAAAATGGCTGAAATACTCTGTGCTACAACCGCTTGGCAGGATCAGGAGAAAAAATACACTCTTTTGATGGATCATATCATCGCAACTTATCTCAAAGAACTATCTTCTCGCTGCAAAATCCCTTTTTCCGATCTGCTTTATTATTCACTCGCCGAAATAGGGAAATTGGCTGGTGGAAATGAGCCAATCAAGGTGGTAGAAAGGCAAAAAAGCTGCGTTGTCCACTATAAGGAGAAAGTGGGGCTTAGCTGGATTTCCGGCGATAAGGCTGAAGTGTTGGTCAAACCGTATCTGGAGGAAAAAATTGATAAGAAATCATCGATTATAAAAGGAATGGTTGTTAGCCGCGGTAAAAAAAGTGCTATCAGAGCAGTGGCAAAGGTACTTCTTACACCAAAGGAAGCAGCCAAATTGAATGAAGGTGAAATATTAGTTGCTCCAATGACCTCGCCTGAATATATATTAGCAATGCGCAAAGCTGGCGCTATCGTGACTGATTTTGGAGGCATTACCTCCCATGCGGCAATTATTTCACGAGAATTAAACATCCCCTGCATTGTTGATACCAGGGTTGCGACAAGGTTGATAAAAGATGGCGATAAGATATTAGTCGATACCAATAAAGGAATCATTAAAATTATTTAAAATGAACCCAGAATTAATTAAAAAAATTGAAAATACCAATTGGTGGCAAGCCGATGGACCATGCAGTGGAAAACTAGTCGAAGTGCCGATGATCGGTTTTTTGCTTACCCCTAAATACTTTCCGGGGATTGATTTCTGGGGGGTTATCGCAGTGGTAAAGAATGATCATGGCTATCAATTTATGGACGAGAATAATAATATCGCCTTTGTTAGTTATATTCTCGAACATTTCAAAAAGGATAAGGAATACTTCAACAAGAAATTAAAGATCTGGCAGGGCTGGCGGAAAAAGCTAAATTCCTATTGCCAGCGGGCTGACAAAACTAATCTAAAAGATTTAGAAAACCGAAAGATTCTTGAGCTTTTCGAGGAGTTAAGTTTATACATTACGGAAGCCTGGGCCATCCCGCTTATTTTGGAAGGCAATGGCATTTATTTTGAAAAGAAGTTACTCCCCGAAATTGCTAAAAAATATAATTTAAAGAAAGATGAGGTTTCGGAAAAGCTAGCCTCATTAATTGCTTCTAAAAAACCTTCGGTCGCCAAATCGGAGCATCTTGGTATTTTGTCATTAGCCAAGGATTTTCTTCGAAATAAAATTGATCCAAACGTTAGCGTTAAAAATTTAGGGCTTCAGTTCCCAAACATTGCTAAAAAACTTTCGGAGCACCAACAAAAGTATTTTTGGATGCTAAATAACTATCAGGACAATGTAATACTTGACGAGAGTCATTTCCTCGATGAAATCAGAGAAGTTATTGCAAAGAAAAAGCTCAAGGCGATAAATCTGGAGATGGGAAATTTAAGTATAAAGAAATTAATCCTGAAGCAGGAGAAAATAAAAAAAGAACTAAAATTAGATCAAGAGACACTAGATATTCTAAACCTTTTCTCAGTCTTTAGTTGGGTGATGGACGAACGAAAAAAGGACATGCTTATTGGCACCCATTATTTAGCGGAGCTATTAAAGGAAATCGCTAGGCGACTCAAGTGGGATTACAAGAATGTGTATTATCTGACCAACGAGGAGATCAAGGCTTATTTGCAAAAAAATATTATTCCCGACCAAAAGCAGGCGGAATCAAGGAGATCTTTGGTTGTCATGATTTATCGAGCCAAGAATTGTACCCAAGAAATGTTCTTGGGCAAAGAAGCAAAAGAGTACGACCGGCTGATTTTCCAAGCGATTGAGAAAATAAATACGAGAAGTGAACTACGGGGGATGATAGCCTGCCGTGGTAATTTTGAGTCAGTGGAAGGAGAGGTTAATATTGTTAGGAATGTTAGGCTCGATCCGTTTAAAGAGGGGACAATCTTAGTGACATCGATGACAAGGCCGGAGTTTGTGCCGTTATTAAAGAAGGCAAAAGCCGTTATTACCGATGAGGGAGGCATCACTTCTCATGCAGCTATAGTTTCCCGGGAGTTAAACATTCCTTGTATCATTGGTACTAAAGTTGCGAGTTCGAAATTAAAGAATGGTGATACGGTCAGCATGAATATGCAAAAAGGCTTAATTAAAATAATCGAGGGATAAAAATGAAGCTTACAGAGACATTTTCAAATTTAAAGAAAACCGATTCGGCAATTGCCGGAGGCAAGGGCGCTTCTCTTGGCGAAATGACAGGAGCCGGGATTCCAGTGCCGCCGGGGTTTGTTGTATTGGCCGACTCATTTGATAAATTTTTGTCAGATAATGGCTTGCACGCAGAAATAGAAGCTTCCCTGGACAAGGTGGACCATAAAGATATCAATTCGGTTGAGGGCGCTTCTGAAGCGATCAGATCAATGATTTTGGCTGCTGATTTTTCGATAGAAATAAAAGAGGAAGTATTGTCACAATTTAAAACCCTAGGAGCAGAATTTGTAGCCGTGCGATCAAGTGCTACAGCTGAGGATGGCAGCACTGCCTCATGGGCGGGAGAACTCGAGAGCTATTTAAACACAACCGAAAAAACTTTGCTTAAAAATATTAAGAAATGTTGGGCTTCGCTTTTTACCCCTCGAGCTATTTTTTATCGAATAGAAAAAGGCTTGCATAAAGAAAAGGTTTCCGTTGCAGTTGTAGTACAAAAAATGGTTCAGTCGGAGATTTCCGGGATTGCTTTTACTGTTCACCCGGTGACTGAGAATAAAAACCAAATGGTTATCGAAGCCGGGTTTGGCTTGGGTGAAGCAATTGTCGGAGGGATGATTACTCCTGATAATTATGTAGTAAACAAAAGTGAACTAAAAATCGAGGATATTTATATTTCCGAACAGGAAATGATGATTGTTCGAGGGACTAATGGGACTAAGGAAGAATCAGTATCGTCAGAAAAAAGGGAGGTGCAAAAGCTTGATGACGATAGGATTATTGAACTGGCAAAGATTTGCCTAATTATTGAAAAACATTATGGTTTTCCATGCGATATCGAATGGGCTTTTGAAAATGCGAAATTTTATATAACCCAATCAAGACCTATAACAACGCTAAAATAGGAGAAAAAATGACCGAATGGAGCGGATTCAAAGGGGATTTAAGAGATTTTGGTGAGGGTGGGGGATTTATTGTTGGTCGCCATAGTGATAAAGCCGATCCTAAAAAGGGCATCCAGTCTTCTATATCCTATCCTGGTTTATCAGAAAAAGGAGTGGAAATGGCACATGATCGAGGTATTAAAATTCTTGAGCTGCTGAAAGAATCGAAGCCGGGTACAGTTTTCTTTTTAGCCGGAACAACAGAGCAAGAGCGAACCTCTTCTACTCTAAAAGCCTATTCCGATGAATTAGCTAATTTAATTCAGGAAGAGAATATTAGCGATATTAAAATCATTAGAAAATCCGATATCGATGAGATTAGCGAGAAGATGGCGAAGGATAATGTACTCCGGGCTCATTCGACTCTTGGTGAGACTGCAAGATTAATAAATAATCCAGATTCGAAATATATAATTGCTTATCCCCTTTTTATATTCGGTTTTAGCATGAGAGTTAATAAACAAACACAACTAGAGGCAAAAAAATCAGGTCTCGGTGATCCAGGCTGGATTTTGCCGACTGACGAGTATACAAAATTTGCCAAAGTGCTGCTAGAAAAAAATAATGACAATGATGAAGCGGCTTTTAAAGAATGGCTGGCTAACCAGGGAGTAATGGAAATCGATGGTGAAACTATCATGGGGCCCAAGCCCGAACTTATTGCCAAGCAGCAAATAAGAGAGCTGCAAAGGCTCGGAAAATTTGCCAAATCTTATTTACCCAATCACCCAATTGTTATCGGCTCAATCGGGCAAAGCTGGCATTTGGATGCGCTTGCCATCTATCTCTTAAATGATGGCAGGGTTGATTTGGATGGCTTTGAAAAAGTTAGTTTGATGATGGAAATGGGCGAACTTTTGAGCGTAAAAGTTGATGGCGAAAAAGCCTATATAGAATATGGCAACCGTGAAATTAAAGAAATTGATCTAAATATGGCTAATTAAAAACCTAGCCGCCCGGGGATAGTGGGCGGCATCGGTTCGCTAAAGGAGTGGTTCGGAGGAGATGTTGCCGTCCCTTGAGTCACAAGCGGTCAGGTCGGCTGACTCGCTTATAATCTCGTAGACGGCTAAGCCGGGGACGAGTACGGGGCCTTCACGGTGGGCGTAGTTATAAGCCAGCGCTTTCCCGTTAGTGCCGCGCAGATATTTTTCCGGCAGATACCCCTTGAAAGCGATGCTGCCGGCATCGATCAGGCGGCTCAGAATTTCCGGTGGGACCTGATCTCCGGGAATCGATCCCAAATACTCTCGCTGTTTTTCACCGTCAACGAAGTTAACGGCGAGCCGGCGAAGTGTCGCCAGCCCTTGATGCATCTGATTGGACCAGCCCAAGTCACCTTTTCTCATAACCCTAACCTCCTTCGCTCACATAGCGCTTGGCGATAAAAATTTATCATAAGATTAAATCCTTTGACAAGTTTTTGAATTTATGGTAAATTAGAAAAGTTAAAAAATCATTAAGCCAGCTTGAATAGTCATAATAAAGGATACTCGGGCTGTGCTCGAGATTTTTTATTAACAATGGGTTACAATAATTTGATTGCGGATCAATTAAATAATTAGAATTCGTAATTCGGTAAATTGGTAATCCATATGGTTGGATATCTGGGCGGTTAGCTCAATTGGTAGAGCATCTCGTTTACACCGAGGAGGTTATAGGTTCGAGTCCTATACCGCCCACCACGCCGCAGGGCGGCAAGCTAAAAGTTTGTAAAGTGAAAAGTTGAAATTATGACTCTAACCTTTATGTAACTTTATGAGCTTTAAGAACTTTATAACTTGAAAAGAGGGCAGGTGGTGAAATTGGTATACACGCAGCCTTGAGGTGGCTGTGGGAGCAATCCTGTGCAGGTTCAAGTCCTGTCCTGCCCACCACAAATAAAATATGCCCACAGACTTGAAGTTGGGAAGGGGTCGGGAAACGGGAGTTTCCCGTGGCAGGAAAATACTAAAAACCGTCGGTTTTTAGAGAGGTCGCTTTGCGACCGACGTGAAAGTCCTGTCCTGCCCACCACGCCGCAATGCGGCTAGTTAAAAGTTTGTAAAGTAGAGAGTAGTTGTTTGACTTTATTAACTTTATAACTTTAAGAACTTTATAGCTTAAGCAAGAGCATGAACCTTAATTTCTTAACAACTCAAAAATTGCTAGAGGCGGTCCCGGCATTACCAGACCAGAGGGTTTATATATCCTTAATGGCGGTCTTTGGAGTTTTAATTGTTGGAAGTATTTTACTTTTTTTCTTCTCCAAACCGGCAATCATGGTATTGCAAAAGGGAAAGGTTTATTCTCTCTCAATTGGAATTCTAGGATTGATTCATGTTTTTGCTCGTTATGAATTTTTGCCATGGCTGAGCGCTCGTTGGTTTTTGTTGGTAGTTCTTCTGGCCCTAACAATTTGGCTGGTATATTCGCTGACAATGATAGTGTTGGAGTGGCCCAAACAAAAAAAAGTTATCAATATTGAAGAAAAATATAGGCAATATCTGCCCAAAAGCAGAAGATAGCCGAAGAATAGAAAGGAATTATTAATTATGGCAGTTGTTAAAGACAAAAAACAGACTTCAACTGATGATCAGATTGTCGCAGTTGAAGAAAAGAAGCAGACAAAGGGAGACTCAATGGCTTCTTTGCTTGAGGAGCTTGGGGACAATCTTCTTCCTTTTGCTGAGGGGGATATGGTTGAAGCCACGATTTTAGCAGTAGGTGGAAATCGTATCTGGGTTGATGTCGCTGGTCAGTCGCTCGGATTTATTCCAGAAAAGGAAATCAGTTCAAAAGCTGGTTTAAAAGCAGGAGATAAAATTATCTGCTCGGTTATTTCGATGGAGAACGAAGAGGGTAATGTTGTTATGTCAATGAAGAGGGCAGACAGGGAAAAATATTGGGGTGAAATGGAAGAGAAATTTAAAAACAAAGAGCCTCTTATTATCAAGATTACTGATGCAAACAAGGGTGGCTTAATTGTTGATGTTGGTGGAATTCAGGGATTCTTGCCTGTTTCTCAACTAACTCCAGATCATTATCCAAGAGTTGCTGGCGGTGACAAAGACGAAATTCTAAATAGGTTGCGACAGTATATAGGTCAAGAATTTAATGTAAAGGTCTTGACCTGCGAGAAGGAAACGAACAAGCTTATCTTTTCCGAGAAGGCAGTTAGTGCCAATGAAGTTCAACAAAAGATTGAAAAATTCGCGATCGGCGATACAATCAAAGGAAAGATTACCGGCATTGTCGATTTCGGCTTATTTGTTCGAATCGACCCGCAAATTGAAGCTTTGGTTCATATTTCTGAAATTTCCTGGAGCCGAGTTTCCGATCTAAATAAACTTTATCGAGTCGGTGATGAGGTAGAAACAGTCGTTATCTCAAATGATGATGGCAGAATTTCTCTCTCTATCAAGAAACTGTTGCCAGACCCATGGGTGAAGGCAGCATCAAAATATAAAGTGGGTGACCAAGTCCGTGGTAGAGTAACCAAGGTTACACCATTTGGAGCTTTCGTTTCTCTTGATCAGGATATTGATGGTCTTGTTCATATCTCCGAGCTATCCGCTGATCATGTAGTTGATCCAAGCCAGGTAGTTGAGTTGGGCAAAGAATATGACTTTAAAATTATCTCAATCGAGCCGGAAAATCATCGCCTTGGTCTTAGCTTGAAATTTGAAGAAAAAGAAGACGAGACAAAGGAAGAAGAAAAAGCCGAAAAGAAAACGAAACCAGAGAAAAAGGTTAAGAAGTCAGCCAAAACTAAAGAATAACTTTTAATAAATGAGTTTTGGAGGAACATGCAAATAAAATATCAAGGCGGGGATCGGTTTGAAATAAAGGCTAAAGAAGGGGAAATAAAGCTATCTTCACAGATTGCTGTAGAAAACTTTGTTTTCCCGGGTCCTGGCGAGTATGAAAAAAATAAGATTATTATTCAGGGCATCGCGGATAAGGAAAATACGATATTCGTCCTGAATGCGGAGGAGATGAATATCTGCTATTTGGGCCATCTAAATCATGAACTTACGGAGGACGAAGCTAAAAAGATTGGCGATGTCGATATCCTCTTTGTACCATTAGGAGAAGAGGGCACCCTCAATATTAAAAAAGCCGGCAGTGTGATTTCGGCAATCGATCCTAAAATTGTCATTCCTATGTTGTTTAGCTCGCTCGAGGAATTTAAAAAGGAAGAGGGTCTGACAGACGGTGAAATCGAATTGCTGAAAATTAAAAAGATGGAATTACCCCAAGAAGAGCGAAAAATCGTCATTTTGAAAGCATAATTTACAATCTCTAATTAAACTCCGATGAGAGCATTCTCTAAACTAAAAAAGTTTTTGGAGGAGAAAAATAGCTTTCTTTTGGTGTGTCACGAAAAAATCGACGGGGATGCTGTGGGGTCGCTTTTGGCCTTTGGTGCAATCCTAAAAGAGCTTAAAAAAAATTTCTCGATGGTCTCAAAGGATCAAATTCCTGAGGTATTTAGTTTCTTGCCAGGAGTTTTGGAGATAAAGAATGACTTTATTTTAGATGAATTCGATGCAGTTATCTTACTTGATAATGGGGAATTCAAACGGACCGGTTACAGCGATCAACTATCTGGTTGCAAGACAAAAAATATTCCAATTGCCAATATTGATCATCATTCAAAAAATGATATTTGGAAATTAGCAACGCTGAATTACGTCAATCCCGATGCTTCTTCAACTTGCGAACTTCTCTATGAATTTAGTAATAAAATGAAAATTAATCTGACGCCTGATCTATCGACATGCCTTTTACTTGGTTTATATACCGATACAGGGGGTTTCCAGCATCAAAACACAACAGAAAAAGTATTTACTATCTTTTCTGAATTATTACGTCGAGGGGCGAGGCTTAAGAAGATTTCTGAGTATATTTCCGGGCAGAAAAATATCTCCTTACTAAAATTATGGGGGATTGCGTTAAATAGGTTAAGGCTGAATCCCGAACTAGGAATTTCTTTTAGCTTGTTAACAAAAAAGGATATTACTAAATCTGGGGGTAGCGAAGAGGATGTTTCAGGACTGGTGAATCTCCTAAATACCATTCCTGAATCCCGCCTCTCTTTATTGCTTTACGAGACTCAAAATGGTAATATCAAAGGCAGCCTTAGGACAGAAGAAGACAGAGTTGATGTTGCTGCCCTAGCTAAACTATTGGGTGGCGGAGGTCATAAAAAAGCTGCTGGATTTATGTTCCGGGGTAAGATAACCGGGAATGATGGCAACTGGAAAATAATATAATTGCATTGTGAAATGACTGTTGGCGGAAGTATCCCGTACTTGTGGTGCCCGAGTGGTGGAATGGTAGACACGAAGGACTTAAAATCCTTTGCCGTTAAGGCGTGCCGGTTCGACTCCGGCCTCGGGTACCATATGGTGCGGGACAAAGATTTGTCCTGTTGTATTATTAGTTAATGATTGAGGCCTGGCGAGGGGTCTTTTTTAAAACCTCTTCTTTTTTTAGTAAAAGTGTTTTGGTATATTAAAAACAAATGAAAAAGTTTAAGCTTTGGCAATTCTTACTCATACTGGTCGTCATAGCTGTCGGCGTTTATTTTCTGATCCCCAAAATTCTAGGCGATACTGTTTACCCTTTGAAATACGAGGGTATAATCGTTAAATACGCCGAAGAGTATGATGTCGATGCGGCTTTGGTTGCAGCGGTAATCTTGCAAGAGAGCCGCTTTAACTCGAGAGCCCTCTCGCCGAAAGGGGCAACAGGGTTGATGCAATTAATGCCGGGAACGGCTGCCGGGATAGCTAATAGCTTGGGAGTTAAAAGTTATAATCTTTACGACCCAGAGACTTCGATAAATTTTGGCACCTTTTATTTAAAAGAGAAGCTGGATAAATATAACGGTGATTTGGACGCGACCCTATCTTCTTACAATGCCGGTTCCGGTAACACTGATCGTTGGATTAAATTAAATATTTTGAGCAATATTCCATTCCGAGAAACCAACAATTATGTTAAAAAAGTGAAAAACTATCGGACAGTTTATGCCTCAATGTACGCAGAACAGCTAGGGCTCCCCAATATGCTTGAGGTCAGTAAAGAGGAAAGTGCCAACTATAGTTCAAAAATGAGAGGATTCGTCTGGTCTGAAATTTTTGGTGGGGTGTTCAATACTTTCTCTAAAGATGAAAGCGATTAATGAATTCTCAGGATTTAAGAAACAAATTTTTAAACTTTTTTCAAAAAAACGGTCACAAGATTATTCCGTCGGCCTCTTTGGTCCCTGAGAATGACCCAACCGTTCTTTTTACAACCGCTGGAATGCATCCCTTGGTGCCATTTCTTCTGGGCGAGCCACACCCTCTCGGAACAAGGCTTGCGAGTGTCCAAAAGTGTATAAGAACAGATGATATCGATGAGGTTGGTGATAATTGCCATCATACTTTTTTTGAAATGTTGGGGAATTGGTCATTAGGAGATTATTGGAAAAAAGAAGCAATCTGCTGGAGCTATGAATTTTTAACGAAAGAGTTAAACATTGATATCAGTCGTTTTGCTGTCTCTTGTTTCATTGGCGATCAAGATGCACCCAAAGATGATGAGTCAGCCAAAATTTGGCTTTCTCTGGGTATCCCACAAAACAAGATTGCCTTTTTACCAAAAAAAGATAATTGGTGGGGACCGGCAGGTCAGACTGGGCCATGTGGGCCTGACACGGAGATGTTTTTTTGGACTGGTAAGTTACCGGCGCCTGATAATTTTCAAGAAACGCACGATGATCCTTCCTGGGTAGAGCTCTGGAATGATGTTTTCATGCAATATAACAAACAGGATGAAGGAAGGTTTGTTGCACTCAAACAGAAAAATGTAGACACTGGCATGGGGCTCGAGCGGACATTGGCTGTTTTAAATGGGTTTGATGACAATTACAGAACTGAATTATTTACGCCAATTATCGAAAAAATAGAGGAGCTCTCAGGTAAAAAATATACCGGCAATGAAAAGGAATTTCGAATTATTTCCGATCATATAAAGGCAGCTGTATTTGCAGTCAATGATGGCGCTTTGCCGTCAAACAAAGCGGCCGGTTATATAATAAGAAGACTAATTCGACGGGCGATTGTCCAGGCAAATGCATTGGAAATATCTGAAAACTTTACCGGTAAGCTAGCAAAAATTGTTTTTGAAATATATAAGGACACCTATAAATTTGCTGAAGATAAGATAATTACTGAGCTAGAGAAAGAGGAAACAAAGTTTCGAAAAACACTCAAGGCGGGCTTAAAGTTGCTGACTTCCAAAACAGAGCTTTATGGCGAAGATCTATTCAATCTCTACCAAAGTTATGGTTTGCCTATTGAGATTGCGTGCGAGGAGGCTCGGAAACAAAACATTTTAATCAAAGACGATGCAGTCAATCAATTCAAATCATTGTACGAAAAACACCAGGAACTTTCCCGGACTGCTTCAGCGGGAATGTTTAAGGGCGGTTTGGCGGATGCCGGTGAACAGACCAAGCGGCTCCACACCGCTGCTCATTTGATGTTAGCCGCGCTTCGCCAAGTGCTTGGTAACCATGTCCTACAAAAAGGCTCAAATATTACCCCTGAACGGTTAAGATTTGATTTCTCCCATCCAGAAAAGATGACTGCCGAACAGATTAAACAAGTTGAAGATTTGGTCAATGAACAAATCAAGAAAAACCTTCCAGTTGATCTAAAAGAGATGAGTTTGGAAGATGCCAAGGCTTGCGGGGCGATGGGGGTGTTTGAATCCAAGTATGGTGAAAAGGTAAAAGTATACTCTATTGGTAGCTTCTCAAACGAGATTTGCGGTGGTCCCCATGCGGCTAGGACCGGAGAGCTAGGGCATTTTAAGATAATCAAAGAGGAATCTTCCTCTGCTGGTGTTCGAAGAATAAAAGCAATTTTAGAATAACTATAGTCTATTAGTATCAATGCTTATTTAAAAAGCGTTCTTTTTTCTTGCTGACAAGCTATTTTTCTGATATAAAAACGGTCGAGGAGGTGCGGTGAGATGATCATCGTCATTGTCGTTACTCTGGTGATTCTTGCTGTGACGGTGATTGCTGTCGGTAACGGGCTTGTCCCCTGGTGTGGGGAGGATCCTAGTCGACAGATGAAGTTGATCGCCGTCCCCTGGCTGGCTTTTGTGATTGAACTGGTCAGCTACCTATTTACTCATCTGCGATCATAAAGGTCGAGATGAACCGTGCCCCGACGTCTCGTCGGGGCATCGGTGTTTAATTGGCTTGATTGTTTAACATTTGTAGCTTTATGCTATAATTAAATTGAATACGGTTGCCCAAGAAGTAAGCTTTCCTCGGAGGGATTTTTTAATGGGATTGTTTGGTACTAAAAACAAAAAAAATTACGCAATCTCCCTCGATATTGGGACTGAGTTTGTCAAAGCTCTGGTTTTTCGTTTGGAGGGCAGCAGGGCAACGATAGTTGGTCGAGGTAAACAGCGACAGCGCCTATCTGATATGCAAGGAGGCCGAGTTACTGATATTTCTGGTGTGATTGAAAACTGCGAGAAGGCTCTAGCCGAAGCCTTTGAGGAATCGAAGGTTTCTCCCAAGCAATGTATTGTCGGAATCGCTGGTGAGACGGTTAAAGGCACTACAACCTCAGTTCATTACCAGCGCCAAAACTCACAAGAAAAGATTAGTGTGAGAGAATTGAAGGAAATTATTGAAAAAGTACAAGCCAAGGCCTTTGATCGGACAAGAAGCGAATTAGCTTGGGAGACAGGCCAGGAGGAAATTGACGTCAAACTTGTAAATTCGGCAATTGTAGATGTTAAAATTGACGGTTATAAGGTTACTAATCCGGTTGGTTTTCAGGGCAGGGATATCCAGGTTGGTATTTTCAATGCATTTGCGCCGATTGTTCATCTCGGGGCTTTGCAGACGATTGTTGAGGGGCTCGGCCTTGAGCTTTTATCGATTGCAGCGGAACCATATGCTGTTGCTAGATCGGTTGGTCTAGACGATTCCTCGGAATTTTCCTCAATTTTTATTGATATTGGCGGAGGCACGACCGATATAGCAGTTGTGCGAAATGGTGGAGTGGAAGGGACACGAATGTTTGCCATCGGTGGCAGGGTCTTTACTAAATCCATTGCCGATGCCTTTGATCAGGGTTTCGCTGAGGCCGAAAAGATAAAAATAGATTATTCTTTGGGCCATATCCCTGAGGATTCGGAAGTAAGAAAAAAGGTCAAAAAGGCTATCGAAACCGATTGCGAGGTCTGGCTAACGGGAGTAGAGCTGGCATTGGAAGAGTTCTCTAATGTTGACCTTTTGCCTTCAAAAATTCTTTTATGCGGCGGGGGATCGCTCCTGCCTGATATAAAGGAGTATTTAGAGAAAAAAAGTTGGACAAAGCGCTTACCTTTTGCCAGAATACCTAAAATAGATTTTGTTAAATCTAATCAAATTGCTAATATTTCAGATGAAACAAATCGATCATTCGGCTTACAGGATGTGACGCCAATGGCTTTAGCTAACTTAGCGATTGATTTGGTTGGCGACCAGGGGGTTGTGGATGGTATACTTGACCGGATAGTTGACGGATTAAGGAGCTAATTGTAAATGAAACCAGAATTTTTATATTTAGAACCTGATGGAGAGATAACTGAACTTATCAATCGGATAAGATCTTTTGAATCAGAGTTGGTTGTGGTTGTGATACCAAGGGGTTCATCACTTGGACAGAGCATTGTTAATTTGAAGCTTCTGACTCGAAAAGCCGAGGATTTTGACAAAAAAATCGCTCTAGTATCGTCAGATCAAACTTGCCAGAGCTTAGCTTCCCAGTTGGGAATAATCTTTTTTGAACGTTTATCGGATGCCAAGAAAGCTGATTTTGAGAAAGCTTTTAAAGAGATCTCGAAAACCAGAAAAGAGGACAATGATGATCAGGATGAGATTCAGCCAATTTTGCAACCAAACGAAGAACCTCAAGTGGTAGCCGAAAAGAATGTCAAAGCTGATACAGGCGGACTTGTTGTAAAAACATATAGCAAATATCAGTCATCGCCGGAAGCTACAGCAAAAGAGGCTAAATCGGAAACAAAGCCAGAAGAAGATGTTGATGAAGAAATGCCGGAAACAGCGGAGGAAGAACAGCAAGAAATGACCCAAGATTTCGAAGAAGAGGAAGAAGAACAGGTTAAAGCTGAGCCCAAGGAAAAAGTTAAAGAAATTCAAAGCATCAAATCATCGGACAACGAACCAAGGGAGCGAACCTTTGTCTACACTCCCCAAAAGCATAAAAGCCCAAGGAACAGTTCAAAGGTCGGACTAATTCTTGGGGCACTTGTCTTATTAGTTGGTATTATCTCCTACCTTTTTCTTCCATATGCCAAAGCTTCAGTAATACTGAGCACTAATGATCTTAAAAACACAAAAGAGATAATTGTTGATACTAACCAAACAAGCGCTGATGAGGTAAAGCTTATTTTGCCTGGCAAGATGCTGACTCTAGAGAAAGAAACACAAAGAACATTTGATTCGACTGGAGAAAAGAATATTGGAGAAAAAGCGAAAGGGATAATTACTGCCTACAACGCTTGGTCAGAAGAGGCTGAAAACTTGCCAATCGGGTCAACCTTTGCTGCAGGTTCAAAGATTTTTACCAGCACAAAGGCTGTTTCAATCCCCGGGGCTACAACATCCTTTCAGGAAGGTGAACTAAAGGTGGTGCCAGGTTCAGTTGATGTAACTGTTGAGGCAAAAGAATCAGGAGAGACGTATAATCTTGCCCCAAGCGATTTTAGTATTACTAGCTTGCCCGCCAAAAAACAATCAAAAATTTATGGAAAATCAAAATCGGCAATGACAGGCGGCAGTAATAGGATATTAAAAATTGTAACAAAGGAAGATCAGGAAAAAGCGGTAAAGACTCTTGAAGAATCCCTGCAACCTGATGCCGTAAAAGGACTTCAAGATTTGGCTAATCAAGACAAATTAGTCTTTTTCGACAAAGAAGTTTCAAATGAAAATATTACCCAAGAATTCTCGAAGGAGGTCGGAGCCGAATCGGATACATTTGATCTGAAGATAAAAAAGAAATTCTTTTCAATCGGTTTTTCCGAGAGCCAGCTAAAGGATCTCGTCATCCTCTCTACCAAAAATGATTTATCTGATGATGAAATGTTGGTAAATCCTGATAAATCAGAAATATCGTACGAATTTGTCTCGGGTGATATTGACGCCGGAACTTCCAAGATTAAAGTTAATTTTACAGGCAAGTCCGGGGCAAAGATTGAAAAAAGTGAAATCATGAAGGAGATAAAGAATAAAAATACGTCTGTAGCTGTTGCTTCAGTTAAGGCAATCACTGGAGTAAAAGATATTAAGCTGGATTCTTGGCCAAATTTCCTAAATCGAACGCCATTGTTTGATTTTAGAATTTCAGTAGATTTTGATTTTACAAATTAATTCTTTCTAAATAAAGCATGTATTTATCAATTGATTACGGCACTAAGGTTATCGGCCTGGCTGCTGGAGAGATTATTCCAAAAGGTCTCGGAACGTTAGAAAATAACGACAAGACAATAGAGCATATTGCTATTCTTTGCCAAGAACACGATATTGGAATGATTATTATTGGTATGCCTATCAGAAACGCTGGCGAAGAGGGCACAATTTCACCAAAGATTCGGGATTTCGCCCAAAGGTTGGCTAACAAGACTAAAATTCCTGTCTATTTTGAGCCAGAACAGTTTACTTCGGTCGAGGCAACCCGAATAATCCAGGAAACCGGTGAAAAGATCGAAAAAGAAAAAATTGATGAACTATCGGCAATCTTAATCCTCGAACAGTTTATTCAGCGGACCGTCAATGAGGAAAATTTAACACCTCATATATTTCCAAGCGAGAAATGAAAAAATTATATCTAATTCCATTAATTATTTTTTCAGTTCTGGTCATTTTTATTATTGCACTGTCGTTGTTATTTAATTGGAAAGTCAAATCTCCCAATACTAATCTCAATGATTATAAGGTTGTCGAAATACAGCAGGGAGAAACTACAGACCAAATTACAAACAAATTAATGGATAAAGGGATTATCTTGGACCGCACAGTTTTCAAATTAGCTGTCAGGCTAACCAAAAAAAACTTAAAAGCTGGATATTACCAGTTCTCTCCCAAAGCTTCGATTAAACAAGTCATTGATCAGCTAGCGCTAGGCGAAAGTTCGGTTGTTAAGGTGACAATTCCCGAAGGTTGGCGACTTGAGCAAATTGCCCAGGAACTTAACGAGAAGGGTATTCTAAATTACCAAGACTTTTTAAATATTGCTCGGGACAACGAAGGAAAACTTTTTCCGGATACATATTTTTTTACAGCAAAAATGAACCCTCAAAAAGTTTTCCTAAAATTTACTGAAAATTATGCCAAGCACACAGAAAATCTTAATGTTACAAATAGTGATTTAATACTCGCCTCGATCGTCGAACGTGAGGCGGTTTCCGATCAGGATCGTCCGCTAATAGCCGGAATCTATAAAAATCGGCTAGATCGAGGAATGAAGCTGGATGCCGACCCAACAACGCAATATGCCAAAGATAATGAATTGTCAAATAACTTGAGTTTAGATCAACTTTTAGTTTTTGATTATTGGCAAAAGATCACGATTGCAGACTATTTAAAGTATGATTCGCCCTATAATACCTATTTGGTTTCCGGATTGCCCAAGGGCCCGATTTGTAATCCTGGTATAAAAAGCATTGAAGCAGCGATTCATCCCCAATCTAGCGAATACCTCTATTTTTTGCACAAAAATGGCAAGATTTATCCAAGCAAGACGATTGAGGAACATGATCTCAATCGCGAAAGAGTGCTTGGGGCTTCTCTCCAAAAGAAATAAAGTTAGGTTTTGTTCTTAACCAGAGCTTGACCGTTTTTTTGATTTGAAATAGACTGACAATGCAATAGTAAAATGAAAAATATTTTCGGACAAATTATTGGGAAATTTTCCCACGACATTGGAATTGATTTAGGCACTGCAAATACACTTGTCTATCTTCGGGGTGTCGGTGTAATGGTTCGGGAGCCTTCGGTTGTTGCTATTAATAAATACAGCAAAGAGATTTTAGCAGTTGGGGATGAAGCAAAGCGAATGGTAGGCCGGACGCCCGCTCATATAGTTGCCATTAGACCATTGGTTGATGGCGTCATTTCTGATTTTGAGATTACTGAACAAATGCTCAAATATTTTATAGAACGAGTTCATCGCGAGCGATTCGCCCTGATACCTAGACCAAGAGTCGTTATCGGTATTCCGCATAGCGTTACTGATGTGGAAAGGCGAGCAGTTGAAGAGAGTGCTCTAAATGCTGGCGCCAGAGAGGTCTTTTTGATAGAGGAACCAATTGCGGCGGCGATTGGCGCCAGGCTTCCTATCCAGGATGCTTCCGGTAGCATGGTGGTTGATATTGGCGGGGGGACTACTGAAGTGGCAATTATCTCTTTGGGGGGCGTTGCATCCTCTCGTTCTTTGCGCATAGCAGGAGATGAGATGAATGAAGACATTATTCAGTATGCAAGAGAGCAATTTAACCTCTTACTAGGAGAGAGAACGGCTGAGGACATAAAAATAAAAATTGGCGCCGCCCTTGAATTAAAGGACAAACTTGAGGCGCCAATGCGGGGGCGTGATTTGGTGACAGGGCTGCCAAAGGAAATTATTGTAAATAGCTCCCAAATTAGAGAAGCGATCTCCAAATCAGTTAATACAATAATTGATAGCGTGAAAGTTACGATGGAGGAGGCACCGCCTGAGCTCCTGGCTGATATCATGGACAGGGGAATTATATTGGCGGGAGGAGGAGCTTTGCTTCGTGGACTTGACCAATTAATTGCATCAGAAACTCAGACCGAGGTTCATATCGCCGATGACCCCCTGACTGCTGTTGTTAGGGGTGCCGGCCTAGTCTTGGAGGACTTGGATCTTTTATCTAATGTTCTATTGCCCAAGCAATTTAACAGATAATATGAAAATAAAATTAAAACCTCTTCTTTTAATATTTATCATAATCTTTGCGGCCTATTTGATAATTTTTGAAAGATCCGCCACTACTGGTTGGTCACTTCGGTTGATTGGCAAAGAGTCTTCCGCAACTGGCTCAGTTTCTCGAGGCTTAAAAAATTTTTTCTCATTTATTCCTAAAATCGCTGCATTAAATAAAGAGAATGTCGACCTAAAAAGAAGAATTCTGACACTATCGGTTGATAAAAGTAGAATTGCCGAGCTGGAGAAAGAAAACTCCTTGCTTAAGGAGGAATTGGGTTTTGTCATATCAAACCCAGAAATTAAGCTCATTCCTGCAAAGATTATTCAACGCGACCCGGTCACCTTTCTGGATTATATTATTGTTGATAAAGGCGCCAAAGATGGTGTCAATAAAGACAGAGCAGTTGTCTTTAATGGGGCTTTGGTTGGAAAGGTCTCTGAAGTCTATGAGGCCCAATCGAAAATTACCCTAATAACAAGCAAGGATTCATATATTCAAGCAATGCTTCAAGAGAGTCGCGCTAAAGGGATTCTTAAAGGGGGGATTTCCGGATTATTCCTCGATGATGTTATTATAGATTCAGAACCAGCCGGTGAGGAAAATGTTCTTACCTCGGGTCTCGGCGGAACGATCAGACAGGGAATACTGATTGGAAAAACGAGGAAGGATGGCTCAAGTTTATCGGGAATATTCAAGGTGATTTCCGTAGAACCTGTTGTTGACTTGTCAAAGTTAGATATAATTTTTATAGAACAATGAAAATGTTAATTTGGAAAAAATTATTAGTGGTTTTGCTGGCATTTATTGCGGTCTTTCTCGATGTATCCTTTTTTAGCTTTTGGCCGATATTTGGTGCGACTTTAATTTCCTCTTTTGTCTTGGTTGTAATCTTTTCGCTTTTATTTGATATTCAACTTTTCTTGATCTTTTCTCTTTCCGTGGTTTTCTTCTTTGCCATTTTTTCGTCACTGCCCCTTTTGATAATTATCGCCTGTTTTCTCCTTCTGCCTGCGCTTTTGCTTTACGTTAGGGACCGTTATTTGCCTGAACCTAATTTTATAATTATTGTTGTATATCTAATAATTGCTAATTCTCTTTTCGAAATAATGTTACTCACGTTTTTTGGGGAATGGAACGAAAATGGATTACTTGCCTTTGCTTATTTTATTACTCTAAATACCCTTCTTGGGTTGATTTGTTTGGCGTTAAGCAAGGTTAAGCGGAAGGCGCCATACAAGATCAAATTTTAAGATGGTAGACATATTAGGAAATTATTCCAAGCTTAGAGGGGACAAAAGAAAACGGCGGGTAGCCCGTCGCCAGGAGATTGATTTCTCTTATTCTCAAGTTGCGCTGAAAACTCGAGGCAAGATTGAGCCCAAGCAGAAACTTTTTTCTTCACTTTTTAGTCTGAAGGCGGTCATCGTCCTCCTTTTTTGTTTGTTAATTTTTAAAATATTTTCCCTCCAAGTCGTAAAAGGGGAAGTGAATCAAAATTTGGCCGAGGGCAACCGAATTCGTCCTCGTTTAGTCGAAGCCTCCAGAGGGTTGATTTTAGATAAAAATGGCGAATGGTTGGCAAAAAATAAACCTGATTTTGCTCTTGCTCTTTTCCCCTCTGATTTACCGAAGGATAAGTTAGAAAGAGAGAAAATCTTCCAGCGCATCTCTGATATTTCTGGACTCACTTTGGCTGAAATAAATGCCCAGATTCAAAAAAATACTCTCTCGTCAGTTGATGCCGTCATCATTAAAGATAATTTAGAGCCAGAGGAGGCGCTATTACTTGAAGAGAGAACAATGGGAATACCAGGCGTATTTGTTAATAAGAAATTTAAGAGAGAGTATCTGACTTTGCCTGGCTTGTCGCATATTCTTGGTTATACCGGAATGGTTTCCAAAGAAGATCTGGAAAAGGGCGGGTACTACATGACTGATTGGATTGGAAAGACAGGGCTAGAGTACCAGTATGAAAACTATTTAAAAGGCATTCATGGTATTGAACAAATCGAGGTTGATTCCAAGGGAAATGTGGTTCGAGTTCTTGTTAAAGAAGGTAGCAAGGATCCTATCGCCGGTGATGACATTATGCTTTACCTTGACAAGGATTTGCAGGAAAAAAGCGCCCAGTTTTTGAAAGAAGGCATGGCAAAGGCTTCGCAAAATACCGGCGAGGATATAAATGCCGGCGTCGCCATTGTTATGGATGTTAAGACGGGCGGCATTCTCTCGATGGTTTCTTTGCCGGATTTTGACAACAATCTTTTTACTAAAAAGATATCCGAAGTGGATTACAAGAAATTGACTGAGGACAAAAGTTTTCCAATGTTCAATCGGGCGATCAAAGGAGTATATCCCCCAGGTTCGATTATTAAAATTGTTATGGCCTCTGCTGGCTTGACTGAGGGAAATATAACCTTAAATACTTCCTTTGATACTCCTGAAGCTATAATGATCGGTGATTATCGTTTTCCCGACTGGAAAGACCATGGAGTTACAGATGTAAAAAGGGCGATTGCGGAATCAAATAATGTTTTCTTCTATTCAATTGGCGGAGGCTATGAAAATATCCAGGGGCTGGGTATAGACAAGATAAAGCAATATTGGCAGTTATTTGGTTTAGGTAATAAAAGCAACATTGATCTGCCCGGGGAGGCGACTGGCTTGTTACCTGATCCAGCTTGGAAGGAGGAAACTAAAAAAGAGCCTTGGTATCTTGGAGACACCTATCATGTTTCAATTGGCCAAGGCGATCTCTTGGTTACGCCAATCCAAATGGCTAAAATCGTCAGTGCCTTTGCTAATAATGGGACATTACTTTCGCCTCAATTGCTACGGAAAGTGGTTGACCAAAATGGTAAGACAGTTTTTGATGGCAAGCCCAAAGTTGAAAAAACCGCCTTTTTACCAGATTGGGTGATTAAAACAGTACGAGACGGAATGAGGCTAACTGTAACTGATGGTTCTGCCCGCAGTCTGAACGATTTGCCGGTAGCGGTTGCCGGTAAAACAGGTACGGCCCAGTTTTTTAACAACCAGAAAACACATGCTTGGTTTGTTTCTTTTGCACCTTTTGATGATCCTCAAATTGCAGTCGTGGTTTTGGTTGAGGGTGGTGGAGGCGGAAATGATATCGCTGCGCCAATCGCCAAGGAGATTTTGAAGTATTATTTTCAAAAATAACTCTTGATTTTTTTGGTTGGTTGTAGGATAATCGCAATAAAGTTTTTTAATCATAAAAATCGACGAGAAGTATCTCGCCATTATTATTTATTAAAGGGGTAGGTTATGGAAAATTATGTAACAAAAGAGGGGCTTGCTAAATTAAAAAGCCAGCTTGAAGAGGTAAAGGTCAAGCTAAAAGAAGTAGCCCAAAAGATTAAAGAAGCTCGGGAGTATGGTGATCTTTCTGAGAACGCAGAGTACCATGAAGCAAAAAACGAGCAATCTTTTTTGCTCGGAAAAGAACAAGAGCTGGAAGATAAGATCAAAAACGCTAAAATTATTGAAGAATCAAGCGATAAAAGCTATGTTTCAATCGGTTCAACAGTGGAGGTTAAGTCCTCCGGCACAGATGAAACATATCAAATCGTGGGAAGCGACGAATCTGATCCTCTATCCGGTAAAATATCCGCTGATTCTCCAATCGGCAAAGCGTTGGTTGGTCATAGCGTCGGGGATGAAGTAAGTGTAGAAACTCCGGCAGGGGAGTTAAAATATAAGATTTTAACGATAAAATAAATCCAAAATAGTAATCTCAGAGTACTGTGACCGCTTCAATTTGCGGGATGTTTGTGTTAGAATTTAATTACTTAAAAAAGAATTTTATGGAAAACGATTACGGCAAAACAGAGCGGGAACTGATTGAGCAAAGAAAGAAAAAGCTCCGCGAATTGGCGTCTCAAGGGATCAATCCTTATCCTTCAAAAAGTAACCGAAATTTTTCGACAGCCCAAGTTCGGGACAAAGAGGATAAATTAATCAGTGAGAAGAAAGAAGTCACGGTCGCCGGGCGCTTAATGGCCGAACGTGGTCATGGCAAGCTTGTTTTTGCTGATCTTTTGGATGAATCCGGTAAAATTCAAATCGTATTTAAAGAGGACATACTAGGGGAGGCTTTTGAAAATTTACATCTGATCGATCCCGGTGATTTCATTGAAGCTACAGGAACAGTATTTACAACTAAGGCTGGTGAACTATCAATTGAAGTCAAATCATTCAAAGTCCTAACAAAGGCTCTCAGGCCTCTGCCAGAAAAATGGTATGGGCTTAAAGATGAAGAAACACGCTTAAGAAAACGCTATTTGGAATTTTTACTCGAACCCGAACTTAAAAACCTTTTTGAAAAGAAAGCTAAATTTTGGCAATCGACTCGCAACTTTTTAATAAACAAAGGCTTTTTGGAGGTAGAAACTCCAGTTTTTGAGACAACGGCCGGCGGCGCAGATGCCAATCCGTTTATTACTCATCATAACGCCTTGGATATCGATGTTTATCTTCGCATCTCGATGGGTGAATTATGGCAGAAGCGTTTAATGGTAGCAGGATTTGAAAAAACTTTTGAAATCGGCCGGCAATTTAGAAATGAAGGAATTTCCCGGGAGCATCTACAGGACTATTCACAGATGGAGTTTTATTGGGCTTACGCTAATTATGAAGACTCAATGAATCTTGTCCGAGAAATGTATCAGTATGTTGCCCAAGAAACATTCGGAACTTTGAAATTTAAAATCAACGAATTTGATGTCGATTTAAGCGGTGAATGGCCTAAGATCGACTATACGGGCATCATCAAAGAAAAGATCGGGATTGACGTTTTGTCCTCTAGTGATGAGGAAATAAAAGCCAAACTCAGGGAGCTAGGGCTAAAATTTAACGAAAAAGACAGGAGGGGCCGTCTAATCGATATACTTTGGAAACAGATCCGTAAAAGCATCGCCGGTCCAGCTTTCTTGATTAATCATCCCGTTGAAGTCTCTCCGCTTGCAAAGAGAAAAACCGATGACCCAAGGCTGGTTGAGCGCTACCAGGTAATTTTAGCAGGCTCAGAGATGGGGAATGGTTATTCGGAGCTAAATGATCCAATTGACCAAGCTGAAAGATTTAGAGAGCAAGCCAAGATGCGAGAAGAAGGGGACACTGAAGCTCAGATGAATGATTACGATTTCGTTGAAGCTTTGGAATATGGCATGCCGCCGACTACCGGTTTTGGTTGTTCTGAAAGACTTTTTTCTTTCTTGGCCAACAGATCGGTTCGCGAGGCTGTTCTTTTTCCGTTAATGAAGCCGGTGGATAAGAAAATCGGCAAATCAAAAAACACGGAATTAGTAACAGTCGTATTAAATAAAGAAGCGAATTTGAATAATTGGCAGAAACTAAATACTGTTGCCCACTTAAATGCTTCTTTTGCGGCAAGAACTAAAAATCCTCTTTTTGTCCAGGATGCGATAACCACAAAGGATAAAAGCGAGATTAAATTAAACATCCAGCATGCCATTATCATTAAAGAAGCTGATTCCGGCAAAGAGTTAATTGATTTGATTGACACGGCTAAATCAGAAGGCTTGGAAGTTTGTGAATTTATCAGAGAAATGATTGAAACATCAGATGATAAGAAGATTGCTGCTTCGGCGCTAAATAAGGATATTTCTGACATTGAATTTCTTGGTGTCTTAGTTTACGGTGAAAAGAGAAAGGTCGAGGAAGTTACGAGCAAATTTAATTTGGTCAAATAAATTTAGAGGCGAATATGTTGGACATAAAATATTTAAGAGAAAACCCAGAAGAGATTAAGAAAAAAATTGCAACCAAAAAGGCTGATCCGTCTTTGGTTGATGATGTATTAGCGCTCGATCGTGATAAAAGAAAATTAGTGGCAGAGTTGGAGCTTAGTCAAAGAGAATTGAATCGCCTCTCCAAAGAGATCGCTAAATTATTTGGTCAACAGAAGTTAGATGCCGTTAACCAGGCAAGCCAATATTCGGGAAAAATAAAAAAAATCAGGCCTGAGCTGGAAAAGCTTAATCAAGAGTACAAGGAAACTATTTATGAAATTCCGAATATTCCATCTGATGATACTCCGGTTGGAAAAGATGAATCTGAAAATGTAGTCGCAAAAAAGGTAGGCGAGCCCAAAAAATTTGACTTTGAGCCAAAAGAGCATTGGGAGATTGGAGAAAAATTAGATATTATAGACATCCCAAGAGCTTCGAAAGTGAGTGGTTCGAGATTTAGTTTTCTAAAAGGCGAACTGCCATTATTACAATATGCTCTTGTTCAATATGCGTATTCGATTTTGACTGACGAATCAAAACTAAAAGAAATTGCGAAAAAAGCAGGATTAAACGTTTCGACTAAACCATTTATTCCAGTTGTTCCCCCTGTTTTTATCAAGCCCGAACCATTTGAAAAAATGGGCCGGCTAGAGCCTAAGGAGGAAAGATATTATATTCCTAGCGACGACTTATTCTTGATTGGTAGTGCCGAACATACGCTTGGGTCAATGCATATGGATGAGGTCATTGACGAGAAGGATTTGCCTTTGCGCTATGCTGGTTTTTCTTTGGCTTTTCGGAGGGAAGCTGGGTCATACGGCAAAGATGTTAAAGGAATTTTAAGAGTCCATCAATTTGATAAACTGGAAATGGAATCGTTTACTTTACCTGAAGATTCTTTAAAAGAGCAGGACTTTATTGTCGCAATTCAGGAATATCTAATGGGCTCACTTGGAATCCCCTATCAGGTTGTTAAAATTTGCACCGGCGATATGGGTGGCCCGGATGCCAGGCAGATTGATATCGAATCTTGGTTGCCTGGCCAAAATAAGTATCGGGAAACAAATACATCCGACATGATGACCGACTACCAAGCTAGAAGGTTGAATACGCGGGTAAAACGCAAAAATGGCGAGATTGATTATGCGCATATGAATGACGCCACAGCATATGCGATAGGAAGAACATTAATTGCCATTATTGAAAATTACCAGCAGAAAGACGGTTCGGTTAAGGTCCCGGAAGTTTTGCAAAAATATGTCAGATTTAATGAAATTAAGCGATAGGAAAAGATGGAAATAGAATTTCATATTAAAAATATCGTTATTACATCAAAACAGAAAGCTTTGATAGAGAAAAAGATTGCTAAGGTAAAAAAATATTTAGCCAAAGAAGAGCCCATTACGGTTGATGTTTATCTCATGGATGAAACTAGCCCCGAAAAAGGCGGAGTTGATCAGACTGTCCACATAAGCGCGGTTATTGGCAAAGAAAAGGTTTATGTTGAAGAAACTGATGATAGGTTAATGCGAGCATTTGCTTATGCCTATGACAGTTTTGAAAGGAAATTATCCAGACTTCATCATAAAAAAATTGACCGCCAAGAAAGCGGCGACAAAACATTTAAAATGAGCGAGTTGCTTGGAATATTTAAGCGAAAGAAATAAATGGACCAGGGGACAAAAAAAAGTGATTCTGATGATTTGAATATCAAAGAATCAATGACAGTCAAAAGCAATCCTGACGGCACAATCAGCGTCAATGGAAAGACTTTTGCTAGCATGGAAGATTTTGCAGGCTATTGGAGAGAGAGGGAAGAAAAAATAAAGGGTGATTCCGAGAAATAAATCGTGGTCTCGGCGAGGGAATATTTGTTGCCTAATTTTAATTATGAACCTAAAATATAAAAATGAGTATTATTGATATTTTCTACAATCCAACAAAAAAGCTTTTGGGCTTGCTACACGAAGAGGTTGATAAAATCAATGCTCTCGAAGCCAAGATCTCCTCATTGGCTGATGAACAACTCAAAGAAAAAACAAATGAGTTCAAAGGGAAGCTTAAGTCGGCCAACGGTGACAAGGAAAAAGAAGAGGTAATTCTTGCAGAGATTACCTATGAGGCCTTTGCAGTGCTTCGGGAAGCCATGAAAAGGGTCTGGGGAGAACGTCATTTTGATGTTCAGATTATCGGCGGATTAGTCCTAAATCAGGGGAAGATCGCCGAAATGAAAACTGGCGAGGGTAAAACTATTGTGGCTACCTTGGCCCTATATCTAAACGCACTCGGCGGAAGAGGGGTTCACTTAGTTACTGTTAATGATTATCTTGCTCAACATCAGGGCGAGGGCATGGGAGATGTTTTTCACCTCTTGGGATTAACAACCGGCATAATTCAAAACAGCCAAATAAGCTATAGATTTGTTAAAAAAGAAAGCTACAAGCATTACTCGGAGTGTGAGGGAAAAAATCTGGAATCGTGTACGCGAAAAGAGGCCTATGATTGCGATATTACCTACGGTACAAATAATGAATTTGGTTTCGATTACCTAAGGGACAATATGGCGCCGGATCTATCCCGTTATGTTCAAAGAGGTTTAAATTTTGCCATTGTTGACGAGATTGACTCTATTTTAATTGATGAGGCAAGAACTCCGTTGATTATTTCAGCGCCAGCAGAGGAATCAACCGGTATGTATCAGCAGTTCGCAGCCTTAGTGCCAAAATTAAAGATAGAGACCGACTACATCGTTGACGAAAAGGATAGGGCCGTATCTCTTACCGACCCTGGCATCAAAAAAATGGAGACAATGCTTGGCATTGAGAATATTTATGAAGAGGGTGGTATCTCTACTGTTCATCATTTGGAACAGGCTCTTAAAGCCCATGCCCTATTTAAGAAAAATAAAGATTATATCGTCAAAGAGGGAGAGATTATTATTGTTGATGAATTTACCGGGCGATTAATGCCGGGAAGGCGGTATAACGAAGGCCTTCATCAGGCAATCGAGGCTAAAGAGGGAGTTGAAGTTAAGAATGAATCTCAGACATTGGCAACAATCTCGTTCCAAAATCTGTTTAGGCTCTATGATAAATTGTCGGGAATGACCGGAACAGCCGCAACTGAGGCTGAGGAATTTTATAAAATCTATAAACTTGATGTCGTGGAAATTCCAACCCACAAGACAGTAGTTAGAGATGACCTGCCAGATCGGATTTACAAAACAGAAATGGCGAAATTTGAAGCGTTGGTTAGAGAGATTAGGGAGCGAAACGCTAATGGCCAGCCCATCTTGGTTGGCACTGTTTCGGTGGAAAAGAATGAGCTTTTGTCAAAATTATTGAAGAAGGCCGGGATTAAACATGAAATTTTAAACGCCAAGAATCATGCCAGGGAAGCAAAAATTATTACTAAGGCTGGGTTATCTGGTGCGGTCACAGTAGCCACCAATATGGCGGGACGTGGAACTGATATTAAATTGGAAGCGAAATCAAGAGAACTCGGCGGTTTGCATGTGATTGGTACTGAGAGGCATGAGTCTCGAAGGATTGATAATCAGCTTCGTGGCCGGTCCGGTCGACAGGGTGATCCCGGTTCAACTCAATTTTATGTCTCGATGGAGGATGACCTAATGCGGATCTTCGGCGGGGAGAGACTTAAGAATTTAATGGATAGATTGGGATTGCCAGAGGATGTTCCGATTGAGAACAAGCTTATCAATCATTCGATTGAAACAGCACAAAAGAAAGTCGAGGGCCATAACTTTGATACCCGCAAGCATTTGGTTGAATACGATGATGTTTTGAATAAACAGCGCGAAGTAATTTATCGCAAAAGAAGAAAAATTCTAGAAAGCGTTGCCTCTAAGGAGGGATCGCTTGAAGACGAAATTAAAGAAATTATTTTTGATGAAATAGAAAAGATTTTAACTCTTTTTGCTGAGGATAAAGAAAAAATTAACAAAGAAATTACCTCGATTTTTGGCAATGTCGTGGTTGAAAGCTATGACATTGAAAAGGTGAAAGAACTTGCGGCTAAGCTATATAAAGCCCGAGAAAACAAATTTGGCGAAAAAATAATGAGGGATATTGAACGGGCTTCTTACCTTCGAACCATTGATATGCTTTGGGTGGAACACTTAACGACAATGGATGAACTCCGGGCAGGTATAGGGCTTAGGGGTTACGGCCAAAGGGATCCATTAGTTGAATACAAACAGGAGGGCTATCAGCTTTTTCAAAACTTATTGGGTAATATCGAATCAACTTTAGCTCGTACAATTTATAAAGTTGAGATAATGCAGGTTCCTCCAAAACGAAATGTTAGCTATGAAAAACCAGACGAAAACGATATCGGAGGGTTAAAAGAAGAAGAGAGCGATATAGCTGTTCAAAAAGTTTCTGAAAATATTGCCAGTAGTAGTCCTGTTAATAGTGATGTTAGTGTGACAATCAGGGATAAAAGCAAAAGTGTTTATGATAGAATGGGCAATTCAGGCGGCGGAGGCTCCGGGGCAACTATTGCCAAGAGGGGAGTTAAAGTTGGCCGAAATGATCCCTGTCCTTGTGGATCTGGTAAAAAGTACAAGAAGTGCCACGGAAGATAAATGAAAATAAATTTTATTGGACTCTCATCATTTCTATTCACAAGCGAAAATGGCTATACCATTTTGACAGATCCATTTAGTGATGCCCCAGAAGATCAACTAGGTATAAGTTTTCCTACTGAAATCCGGCCAAATCTCACTCTGGTTTCTCATAATGATCCTGATCATTGCAACCTACGTTTTAAAATGGTAACTGCTCCTGCAGAATTAAATCTTACTAAAATTAAAAGTCAGGAATATAACGGCGATAATTTTGATATCCTAAAGTTTGAAATCGATAGCTTGAAAATTGTTCATTTTGCCGATCAATCAACAGAATTAACAGATGAACAATTGGGAGCTGTGGGTAAAATCGATATTGCAATCTGCCCTGCTCCAAAGGTTGATGGTCAAAAAATGCCTCAAGTTTTGGAAATAACGAAGGATAATATCGAAAAAATGAATCCTAATCTGGTTCTTTGGTCACATTTTATCACCCCAAAAGGCTGGGTTGACTCATCTGATCGACGGAATTTTTTTGTTGAATTTTTTTCTAAAAATGCCCGCACAAACAAAAATTATATTGGGAAAGATACCTTCGTTGAGCTCTATTATTCTCTTCAGAATGCTATCCATCTTAATGATTATTTTGGTGGCAAGCGGATTGATGGTTGCATTATTGAATTAGATTCTTCAAAAATATTAAGTAAAAGTATTTTATTTGAGCAAATGTTGGCAAGGCCAGTTGCTTAACGGTTTTACTCTCTAATTTTTCCCCAGCAGAGAATGCTGGTAATTTTGCAATAGATGGTATAATTGGTGCGAGGAGGTACTTAGTATTATGGCAGGAACCGACAATAAAGTTTTACTTGTTATTTTAGACGGATGGGGATTATCGCCATCCGATTATGGTAATGCACCGCTTTTGGCGAAAACCCCGGTGCTTGATTACGTTTATGCGACTTATCCCAAAACTTCCCTTTCTGCTTCTGGTTTGGAGGTAGGTTTAAATCAGGGCGAGCCAGGAAATTCCGAAGTTGGACATTTAAATATTGGTTCTGGCAGAGTGGCTTGGCAAAATTTACCAAGAGTAGACCAAGCAATAGCTGATGGCAGTTTCTTTGAATCGAAGCCGCTGCTTGAAGCGATCCAATATGCCAATAAAAATAATTCTGCCCTTCATCTAATCGGTTTGGTTTCCGATGGCGGAGTTCATTCCCATATGAGGCATCTCTTTGCTCTTCTAAAGCTAGCATCAGAGAAAAAAGTAAACAGAGTTTATATCCATTTTATCTCCGATGGTCGGGATACTGCCCCAGAATGCGCCGCTATGTTCGCCGAAGAAACGCAAAATGTAATAAATGAGCTAAAGGTCGGAAGTATCGCTACTATTATTGGTAGATATTACGCCATGGATCGTGACAATAACTGGGATAGAACTGTTAAAGCATTCGATTTGTTTGTTAATAATATTGGCGAAAAATTTAACTCTGCCAAAGAAGCTCTTGATTACAATTATAAATACAAAAAGAGTGATGAATTTATTGAACCAGCGGTAATTGGCGAGGGCGGTAAGATTAGTGATAATGATGCCATTATTTTTTACAACCATCGGAATGACCGATCGAGGCAGATTTTAAGAGCTTTTACGGAAAATGCTCTTAAAAAGGAAGTTCCCAAGAACCTTTATATTGCTACAATGACAAAATACTTAAAGGACCAGAAGGTCCCAGAAGTTTTCGCTGATATTGAAATGAATGGAATTCTATCTGAGTCGATTTCCAAGGCCAGCAAAAGCCAATTGCACACGGCGGAAACGGAAAAGTTTGCCCATGTCACATATTTCTTTAATGCGGGTTTTGAGAAGCCCTTTGTGGAAGAAGCAGATGTTATAGTTCCCTCAAAAAAAGTTCCGACTTATGATAAATATCCAGAAATGTCGGCAAAAGAGGTGGCAGATCAGGTAATTCTGGGAATCAAGAAAAACATTGATTTTATTGTCGTTAATTTTGCCAATGGCGACATGGTTGGTCATACTGGTGTCTTGGATGCGGCTATTAAAGCGTGTGAGAGTGTGGACGCAGATCTTAGTAAAGTTCTAGCTGAAGCTTCAAGCGCCGGGTACAAAACAATTATTACTGCCGACCATGGCAATTGTGAAACCATGATTGATGAACTAACTAAAACGCCCAACAAGGAACACACCACTAATCCAGTGCCTTTTGTGTTTTTGGATTTTCCTAAAACCCCTTTTAATTATGGGCCCGTAAATTTTAGCAAAGAAGATTATATGCAATACGCAGTTGGAACCCCAATTGGTGTGCTTGCCGATATTGCCCCTTCGGTTTTGGCAAATTTGGGAGTTAAGTTGCCGGAGGCCATGACGGGTATGGATTTAAGTGTTGCAATGTTATAAAATTAAGATCTGAAGTAAAAAAACAAAAATGGTTAAAGATATCGATATAAGAGAAGAAAAACAAAAAGAACCGGCAGTTTCGCCAACTCCAACTCCTGCAAAAATCGAAAAAGAAACCAATCAAAATGTAATTAGTAACGATTCGGTTATTGAATTCAGGAATGTTGGCAAATCATACCCGGGAGGAGTAAATGCCCTAATCGATCTTACCTTTTCTATTAAAATGGGGGAGTTTTTATCATTGGTCGGACCCTCTGGCGCCGGAAAATCCACTCTTATTAAATTGTTGATCTGCGAGGAAAAGCCCACATCTGGTTCGATTTATGTTGCTGGGCGTGATATTACCAGGCTGAAGAAAAAGGAGTTGCCATTTTATCGACGAAAAGTCGGAGTTATTTTTCAAGATTTTAAGCTATTACCCAAAAAGACCGTTTTTGAAAATGTTGCCTTTGCTTTGGAAGTATCAGATATTCCCGACTCCGAGATTCAACAAAAGGTGCCCCAGATTGTAGAACTGGTTGGATTAACAAGCAGAATAAAGGCTTTTACCGAGGAGCTTTCGGGCGGTGAAAAACAGCGAGTTTCGATTGCCAGAGCGTTAGTTCATAATCCAAAGTTATTGATAGCTGACGAGCCAACAGGAAATCTTGACCCTGTTACTACCTGGGAAATTATTGATTTGCTTTTTAAGATTAATCAACAGGGAACGATTGTGATGTTGGCGACACACGACAAAGAAGTTGTTGATACTTTAAACCGCCGGGTTGTTACAGTCAAAGAAGGTAGGTTGGTCTCTGATCAGGCCAAAGGTAAATATGTTCTTTAAGCTAAATGTTAAAAATTAAACATTAAATAATAAATTTGCCAACACTTTATTTTACTTTTTAACCTTTAATATTTAATTTTAACTACCATGTTTACAGCAATCAGAAGAATAATTATCACGGCAATTCGTTCATTATGGCGAAATCGTTGGCTATCCTTGGCAGCGGTTTTGATGATGATTTTGACACTGTTTACCATTTCCTTTTTTGCTGGGTTATTAGTAGTAACCAACAAAACAACTGAATCGCTTCGCGAAAAAGTTGACATCTCTGTTTACTTCAATGAATCGACTCCCAAAGAACAGATCTTTTCTTTGCAAAATATTCTGCTGACAAGGTCGGATATCAAAAGCGTTGAATATGTTTCAAAAGAGCAGGCGCTGGAAATTTGGAGAGAGCGCAATAAAGATAATGAAAAGATCAGAAATGTAATCAGTGAGAGCGATAATCCATTACCAAGAAGCTTAGACATAAAAACAGAAAAACCGGAGAATCTTGAAAATATTTATAATTTCTTGACCAAATCGGACTACCAAAATCAATTTAAAGAAATAAGCTATCGCAAGAATAAAGACCTTATCGATAAACTGGTTCGGATTACTTATTTTGTTAAATTGGTTGGTTGGATTGTTTCGGCTCTATTTGCAATTGTCTCGATTTTAATTGTTTACAATACTATTAGGCTAGCGCTTTTCTCCCGGTCATCGGAAATAGAAATAATGCGATTAGTTGGTGCATCGGACTTGTATGTTCAGGGCCCGTTTTTGATTGAGGGAATTAGCTACGGAATCATGGCATCGATTGTTACATCTGTCATTTTTTATCTTGCCTTTAAAGTAACATTTGAGCGTTCCGTTGGTTACCTTGGAGTAAATATCGATCCATCATCACTTGGTCTTAATTTATGGTTTATTTTGGCGGGACAGCTTGTGGTTAGTTTGGTACTTGGAGCTTTTAGCTCCATTCTTGCCGTCAAAAAATACATCCGCTAATTTGACTAAGGATGGTAAAATATATGTATATGATAAAAGTGAGGGGAATGTCTAAAATTCTTCGAAGTTGTTGTCTGAAATTGATTCTTTCAATTTTAGTTTTTGCATTTACCTTTACTACCGCTAGGCCGGCTTTTTCGGCAGCGCTTGATGACTTTTACAAGCAGAGAGACTACTATTCGAACCAGGCGGATAAAGCTAAAAAGCAAGCTGACCAGAAAACTACCGAAGCAAACACTCTGCAAACGCAAATTACTTCTGTGCAACAAGATATTGATCAAATTCAGGAATCCTTAACTAAAACAGAAAGTGATATCAATAGCACCCAAGGCTCCATCTCATCTTTGGAGGCGGAGATTAAAACAGAGGAGGATAATCTCGCGGTAGAAAATGAAAAACAGGGCAAGCTTGTGGCTTCTTGGTATATGGAAGGGGAGGACGGGCTCTTGGAAGCGGTTATTTCCTCAGAGAGTTTATCGGATATGATGGATCAACAACAGTATTATGATTCCATTCGCCAGCAAATCGAACTCAAAGTTGAAAGAATTGATCAGTTGAGGGCAGAGCTTCAGGGAAAGAAGGACGAAGAGAGCATTAAGCTACGTAATTTGTCAGATTTGAAAAGCAGCCAATCCACTCAAAAGGATAGTCTAGAGAACAAACAATGGGCAAAAAGACGTCTTCTAACTGATACAAATAATATGATTGCCCAGCTAAAGGAAGAGGAAAGGCAAGCAGAAGCCAAGGAGAGAGAGGCTATATCGGCTATTGCTCAGGTAATTGCCGCCCGGAAAAGTACTTGGATAAAAGAGCGAGGAAAGGGTGAAAAAGTCTCCCCAGGAGACGTTGTTGGAAAGATGGGCTCTACTGGTAATTCGTCTGGTCCTCATTTGCATTTTGAAGTAAGAGATCCGCAGAATAATACAGTTAATCCTCGTAATTTTTTGGGCTCAAAGTATATCTGGCCGACTATTTCCCAGCGGGTAACTCAGGAGTATGGCTGGACTGATTATGCAAGGGCGGGAGCATATAATGGGAATATTCATACCGGCCTTGACATAGGAGCTCTGGAGCCAGGCGTTTGGGGTGATCCAGTTTTTGCAGCTGGAGCGGGGGAGATAGTTTACAAACAATGGTATGGCGGGTACGGAAATTGTGTTATAATCTTGCATCCTGATGACTATATCACTCTTTATGGTCACCTATCGTCAAGCTAGATAGTTCAGTTAATAGTTGATATAATTGGAGAATGAAAAAAGAAATCAAAGGAATAAAGAAGAAAGTTCTCGTTGGCATATTGGCAGTGCTTTTTGTTTGCGTCTCCTTTTATAGCGGAGTTTTTGTAGGCAGGGGGGAGATAAGGGTTAGTAGTTCTTCTCTGAAATTGGTAAATCAAAATGCGAACCAGCCCTCTAATGTTGATTTTTCGCTATTTTGGGAGGCTTGGAATAAATTTCTAAACAAATCATCAAAAAATCCTCAAATAGATAAGATGATGGAAGGTGCTATTTCCGGGGTACTTTCCTCGGTTAATGATCCATACACGACTTATTTTACAAAAGAAGAGAATGACCGTTTCAAGCAGGATATTCATGGTGAATTTGGTGGTATCGGGATAGAGATTGTTCTTAAAGATGGATATCCGGTGGTAGTCGCGCCCCTATCCGGATACCCAGCCGAACAAGCCGGGATAAAGGCTAAAGATATTATAGTCGAAATTGATGGTACTAATGTCAAGGATATAACTTTTGATCAGGCCATCGACAGAATACGAGGCGAGGAAAACACCCCGGTTAATTTGAAAGTAACGAGAGATGGAAATGATCAGCCGATCACTTTTACTGTCAGCCGTAAGAAAATTTCTTTAAGCAGTGTCACCTGGAAGTTAAACGAGGTATCTGGTAAAAAAATATACAATTTAAAGATCAGCCAATTTGGCGATGATACAGAAGGTCTTTTCGAAAAATTTGTAGACGAAGCGGTTAAGACCAAACCAGATGGCATTATTCTGGATTTGCGAAATAATCCAGGTGGATATCTGGAAACAGCAGTTGATATTTCCAGCTACTTTTTGGATGGCGGCGTCGTTGTTTCTGAACGAGGGACAGGAGGCAATACAAAGGATTACAAGACGACGAAAAATGGCCGCTTAAAAAATTTCAAGACTGTAACTATTGTAAACGGCGGTTCTGCTTCTGCTTCAGAAATTCTTTCAGGTGCCCTACAGGATCACAAAGCCAGCAAAATTATTGGAGAAAAAACCTTCGGCAAGGGGAGTGTTCAGGAGTTAGTCCCCCTCTCCGACGGCTCAGCAATTAAAGTAACAGTGGCAGATTGGCTTACTCCATCAGGTCGGACGATCAATGGTTCGGGTATCGAGCCCGATATTAAAGTCTCAGATGACGATAAAACTCCAAATGACGAAATTGTTGATGTGGCGACGAAGTTGCTAACTGAATAGTTGCGGCTTGTATCAATATTCGGTAGAATAGTATAGAAAATTGGTCTAATGGAGGGGTGTAGTGCCCGATGTTTCCACTAACCAGGTCCCGCAAAGTTCCAACAGTAATAACGTAAACAGCCAACCGCAAAGTAATTTTAGCCCCTGGCAAGATGAATTGGACGTTGCTGCGCCGGAACAGAAAAAACCAACTATTAGTACGGTTGGAACTTTTGGTGAAAACGGCGTATTCCAGAATAAGCCGGCTCAACCGCCGGTACAAGTGCCAGCGGCTCAAAACCAGCCCTTGGCTGTTCCCAAATTTGAGGAAACAATTGGAAAAAAGGTTCCAGCTGAACAATATTTAAAACCGGGGGTAGCCGCCAATGTTAGCCAGGGCCAACCCGTAAATCCACAAACGGTAGCGCAACCAACTGCTCCAACGCAACCTGATAGTCAATCACAAAGCGTTAACCCGATAAAAAACGACATTGCGCCGACTGCTAATAATATCGAAGAATCCAACCCTCAAAAACCTTATTCTCCTCCTCCGTCGAGTCGATCGGACACAAGCAATGATGATGTTTTCTCTAATAAAAAGAAAAAACTCCCTTCTCTCGGTCGATTAGGTTCTTTAATTTTTACAATTCTTTTCTTTATTGTTGCCTCAATTATCCTCACTGAGACAGGCTTATTTTCAATAGGATTTGAGAAGGTCTACGGAGCGATAGGTTTGGAAAAATTATGGGGAGGACTTTCGGTTTCCACGAGTAAAGCCGTAGCCCGGTCTTTCTTGGCGATGCAATCACAAAGTGACGTCAAAATAAGAGGAGGAATCTCTTTAAAAGTGAGCGATAATGGGAAATCGAAGATTATCGACCCCCTGCTTCAAGCTAGTAAGGTCAACGTAGGACTTTTAAATGACGAGCAACTTGGTGGGGTTGTCACAAAGGCCATCAAAGCAATATATGATAGCAACAGTGTAACTGATGCCTTGGTTGATGATGATGTTTTTTCAAATTGGGAGGATGATAGCAGTGATACTGCAACTGATACTGATAGCAGTAGCTCGTCTAGTGATAGTGATGATATGGACGACCAATCAAGCTCCGTAACTGATACTGCCCAAAGTTCTTCGAGCGCTTTTCAAACAGAAGGTACTGAGCAGATTGCTGATACTCCAACAGATGAACTCCTTTTTGATTTAACCGGTGCTTTCTCTAAAGAGGGATCAGAGGTAATCCTACAGGGTAAAAAAAATGTTGGTGAAAGATATTTTGATAGTATTCTTCTTCGGAAAGCCGAGGACAAGCTTTGGGTAAAAAGCGCTGTCTCAAAATTTGCCAGCAACTATGATCCTCAAAGTTGGATGGAATACAGTTTGCCCCAATACGGTAGCCAATCGGTCTATAAATCTTTTTTTGGGTCAAAGAATAACTCTGAATTAGTACTGGTTGGTCATCGTCTTTCCAATGCTGATTTTATGGGGGTTCGTTGTTTTAAATATTCAATTGATTCGCTCCGGATCGGGGATCAATTTAAAGATCTTGGCTTAACTCAATCGATGGTCAAAAGTATTAGCGGTGAAGTTACGATTGGAATTAGAGATAAATTAATTAGGAAAATTAATTTAACCATTACTCCAAACTCCGAGACGGCTTCCTCTATCAATGTCTTTTTGGACTTTTATGATTACGGCACAAAAAATAATTTTATAACGCCAGAGCAAAGCGAAGTAAAAGTGGCCGGAAGTACAACAACTCCTGTACCTGCAACCGAAACGCCTAGTGTTCCGACGAATGCCAATGACACCCAGCGGAAGAGTGATTTAAGTACCATTGCTAGTGCTCTTACAGCCTATAAGGCTGCCAAAGGATCCTATCCAATTGCAACAGGTTTTACTAAATTGAATGAAACAAATAGTCTAACCAGATTGTTGATTCCTAAATATGCTGCTTCATTCCCCCCTGATCCCAAATCAAGTGATGGTTGGTGGTATGGCTACAAGAGCACTGATGGATCAACTTATTCGCTCTCGGCCAGACTCGAAAACGTATTGGATACGTCAGGCCAGTCAATCGACGGACTTTATTTGTATATTATTACACCAGCTGGACCGCAAGTTATCTCAACTACTCCAGCCCCTACTCAGACTGCTTCCGTAACAGATAACGACACAAGAAGGAAAGATGATCTTTTGCTGATTAAGACCGCGCTAAATACCTATTATTTGCGGTTTAATCGATATCCGATCGCTAAAGATTATGTTCGCCTGGATGAAAGGAATAATCCAATTAAGGAAATTTTGGTGCCTGATTTTCTTTCGGCGGTGCCTGAGGATCCAAAGTCCGCTGACGGCTGGTATTACGCTTACAAAAGTGATGATGGTATAAAATACACCTTATCTGCTAGATTAGAAGACCCGACAGATTCCGAGGGAGTGATAGTTAGTGGAAATAATCTTTACTTCTTGAGTAGTAATTAGTATATATAATTTAGTAATTGGAAAAGGAGAATAATGAGTATTGCAAGTTGGATTTTACTAGCGGTTATAATTTTGCTCGTATTCTATATAATCGCCCTTTATAACAGTTTGGTTAAACTGAAAATTAGAAGTGAGGAAGCCTGGAGCGATATTGATGTTCAGCTCAAACGGCGGTATGACTTGATTCCTAATCTAGTTGAAACGGTTAAGGGATATGCAAAACATGAAAAAACTGCTTTCGAGAACGTTACTAAGGCCAGAGCAGAAGCACTGAAAGCTCAGACTGTATCAGAAAAGTCTGAAGCAGAAAATCAAATTACCGGAGCGTTGAAGTCAGTTTTTGCCGTTGCGGAAGCATATCCGGAATTAAAAGCCAATGAAAATTTTGTTGAGTTACAAAGGGAATTAACAGATACTGAAGATAAAATTCAAGCAGCTCGGCGGTTTTACAATGCTAATGTTCGGGAATTAAATATTGCAGTTGAGTCTTTCCCGACCAATATTATTGCCAATATGTTTAAGTTCATAAGGAAGGACCTTTTTGAATTAAAAGAAGGTGCTGAAAAAGAACCGGTAAAAGTAAAATTTGATTAGGAGTATATGAAAGTAAAAAGCAATTTAATCGATCTGGGTCCCGCTAAAAAGACTCTAAGCAAGATAAATTTAAATAAAATAAACTGGACCAAAATTATCGCGGGTTTGTCCTACTTTCAAATCCTAGTGATAGTGCCGTTATTGCTTCGGAAAAAAGATGAATTGATCAGATATCATGCCAATCAAGGTTTGATTTTACTAGTTGTCTGGGTGCTATTCGTCTTTTCCTTCTTTTTCCCAGCGCTTCCTTATTTATTTGCCCTTTATATTCTTTCTTCAATTATAATTGGAATAACTAATATTACCTTGGGCAACAAGCGGCCAATTTTATTTTTCGGTAAATTTGCAAAATGACTCTTTGGACGCAGGCCGATCAGAATAAAAGGAGAAGTTGGTTGCTTATCTTCTTCTTTATTTTGATTGTTATCGGAATCGGCTGGCTCTTTGCTTATTATTATAATTCATATGGAATTTTGATTTTTGCTATTGCCGTTGCCCTGATTCAGTCATCGGTCAGTTTTTTTTCTGGCGACAGTATCATCTTGGCTACTTCTGGAGCACAGGAAATCAAAAAGAGCGACAATCCGGAACTTTGGCGAATTGTTGAGAATTTAGCGATCACGGCTGGTCTGCCGATGCCCAAAGTTTATATTATCCCTGAACCTGTTCCTAATGCTTTCGCAACCGGACGCGATCCCAAAAATGCTTCAATCGCTGTAACAACCGGGTTGCTGGAACGTCTAAATAAACAGGAATTAGAGGGTGTCATCGCTCACGAAATGAGCCATGTTGGAAACTATGATATTAGGGTCATGACAATTGTGGCTATTTTGGTTGGAGTGATTGCGGTTATCTCTGATATTTTTATCCGGTCTCGCTGGTTTGGGTTTGGTAGGCGTGATGACCGTGACAATCAGGGAGGGCAACTAATTGCCCTTTTGTCAATTGTAGCGGCTATTTTAGCGCCGATTATCGCCACAATTATTCAGCTGGCTATCTCTCGAAAGCGCGAATATTTGGCGGATGCGGATGGGGCACTTTTAACCCGATATCCTGATGGTTTGGCCAATGCTTTAGAAAAAATTTCTAAATATAATCAACCCCTTGCACATGCCAGTTCGGCGACAGCGCACCTTTATATCGCAAATCCTTTAGGAAAAGAAGAGAAAGATAGTCAAAATGAATCATTTTTTGCTAAAATATTATCAACACATCCTCCGATTAAAGAGAGGATAAAAATCTTGAGACAAATGTCGATTTAAGAATATAGGGGAGGGAGATGAAGCTCGAATTTAATAAAAGAAAAGCTGTTTTTCTTGGCTCTATTTTAGCAATAGCTCTTCTTGGAATCGGTTATTTATCGGCCATAAAATCATTTAAGGCTGATGTGCCAAATATTCTTAATGACGGCTTAAGGGCTTCTGTGATCGGGACAGAGATAGAAGAACAGTCTGGCTGGGTGACCCAGTGTCGCAATATGATTGATTTTGAGGGCGGCATAAATGGCGCAAGAACACCGGTCGATTGTTTTGGTAAAATTGGTAAAGGTTCAACAACCGGATTCGCTCGATCTGGCGGAAATGGCAAATCTCTTCGAATACGGGGCGATCAAAGCCTTGAGTACCGTCTAACAAAAGAAATAACATCCCTGATTCCTGGAAATAAATATCGGATTTATTATCATACCAACATCAAAGATCGAGGGTGTTTTGACATAAGTGGTAATACTCATTATTCTGACGGACTCAAAAGCACGATGAAGGTCAGCCGTTCTAGCACGGAATCGTTAGAATATTGGTGTGGTCAATTGAGCTCCTATATCAGTCCTTCTTATAGGTCATCAACAGTGGAGAATTGGGTGCCGTTGTCTCGAGCAGAGTGGCATGACGCTGGAGTGGTCAGAAATAAATCAAGGGACTGGTTTTTGACTGAGACCCAATTTACCGCCACGCAACCAAAAGTTGATTTCCAAATCCGCTTATCGGGTTTTGACGGCTATGTTTACATTGATGACCTAACCGTCGAGGAGATTAATTCTTTCGTCTCTGATAATGAGATGAGAGAACCGATAAACACAGCAAAATTTAGTTTTGATTCGACCACAACGCCGCAGAGTGGTGATATCACTCTACCTTATACTATTAAGACTAATGCTGCCGAGTTTAAAATCGGCAAGGATTCTAACCACTCTTGGATTGAATCTTACGCTAAAAACCCGAATGATAATAATCAACATCAATTTTTAGGGAAGTTCTATTTTAAGGGTGATAATGATTTCCTTGATGGTCTTGTTGGTGACACGCAAAGCAACGGGTTGCTTTTTTTGAGCAATTCCAATGTTAAAATCAGTATCGGGGCAGATTCCACGGTAATCATCAAGCTAATAGAGCAGCCAGCAGGCACGATCAAAATGAAAGGTCCCCAGCCGGCTAACCTGGCCAATAATACCGAGAGTTATTTTTACAAAGATGGGGTTACTTTTGTCCGGTATGGTGATAATGGTATCTATTTTTCACCAATCTTAGGCGATTCCGATTACTTAAATTATACTGAATCGAATGGTACAAAGACGCTTCGGCCGATCATTGTGGATGAATCCAACAGACAGCCGTTGGTTCCAGTTCTACCCGCGAGTGAGTTGGCAGGAAATGCTGCCATAACTCCCAATCCAGACTTTATTCCCTATCTATCAAATTCTAATTTATACCAGCAGTGGGGCTATGAATATACAGTTAAGGCCGGCGATGTTTTTCTTCTTTCGGCTTTCCCACCAAAAACCTTTGATAAGACTGAATTATGCAATTTCAGAACAGACCGTCTAAGTCCGGCGCCAAATAAACTCATTGTTCCAGACGCAAATCAAAGTCCTTCCCAGACACCTGAGCTCTATGCTCAAAACGCCAGTTTATTTTCTAATTATTATAGCGATATGGTCGTCTGGCATGGCGAGTATGACAGACCAAGCGATTCACAACTTAGATTTAATAATTCAAATGGAGACAGCCAGAGTATTTCTGATTTTGTAAAATATTTCATCCCGGGGGTTTCTAATTGGAATAGTTCAAATTATGGAAGCATGGAAATGTATGATATCGAAGGACCTTTCAAGCCGTCTGTTTTGCCACTATCAACCAATCAAACTTCAGATGGACTCAAAAGCTATCTTTCACAGTTAAACAGCTATGGCCTTGGAGGAATTTTGTATACTACTCCAGCATTCTATTACTCGCAAATCCCGGATGATTTTATTAGTAATATCAGTACTATTGTACAGGATTACGGGCCTAACATTGATGGATTATATTTCGATGGTTACTACAAGAAAAATCCGGTTAGAAATTTGGTGCTAATGAGGAGATTGAGGGATACTTTAACTGATAGTAAAAAAATAATCGTTCATAATTCCGGTAATGGATGGTTTGAAGGAGCTAGAACAGATATAAGTGACTCGGCTTTCAGACTGCCTTTTTTGGATGCTTACGCTGATATGATCTGGACAGGCGAGACTCAAATGGAAGGCCAAGACAGAATGTTTTTAAACAACTATAGTGGCACAAATATAAGCAATACCCCGACTGTATTGCTGCCTGAGTATCGGACAGCTGACGGAACTGAGGGCGGGACAGAAATTACTCCATCCATGCAATCGGAAAAGCAAATAGCTAATGGTGGGCAGATAAGGACAGGTTCTGGTAAACTCAACCCTAATCCATTTGACGCCTCTTATCGGATGAGTGATGGCGGGGTAGGATATTTTAACGCTAATAGTTTTAATGCTGGTTTTAATGAAATGTGTTCAAACCCGACTCCGGCAACTTCTGCTTATTGGATGGATTACAAAAATAATTTAAACTTTGTCACGTCGATGACAGATTTACAGGAAGATGGCAGTAATTTATCAGCAAATGGTAGTGATGTGGCAAATTGGTTAATTGACGATCAGCCGTTGTTCAAACTCCACTATAAGCTTGATAAAGATCCATCAACTGAAGCTAATTTTAAAGTAATCTATGATTCAAGTCCCAACAAATATGACCCGGCTTATGGTTATATCGGACCATTTGTTACCGAGAATACTAATGCGGAATCATTTCCAAAGGCGAAAATGGATCAACTTGGAGATAGTACTAATATGCTCAAGTTGCCAATATTTGACAAATCGGCGGGGGCATATTATTTCACTGGAAATGCCTCGTATATATCCGGCGATACTACCGTTAAACCAGGGACGCGAAGTATTGTCAGTTTCTTATCCAGCAAAGATGACCAAAGCAATAATCCGGTTATTTCCTTTTCTGCCTTCGCCAGAGTCAAAAATGATTGGCATCGAAATGATGGGACAACTAGGACGATATTTTCCTTGGGAGACAAAAACGGCAAAAATATTACCTTAGAACTAAACGATGGTAAACCAGGTCAACCTGATAAGGTTATAGCAAAATTTGATACTTTAACTGTTGAAAAGCAGTTTGTGAATGGCTCTGGATTATCTCCTTTAAGTGACGGAAAATGGCATAAGATAGGGTTAACTTTCGGTAACAACCATCTCAATCTCTACATTGACGGATCTGCTTATGATGGACAAACGGGAAGCGGTCCGTCTGTGAACAGTTTATTTTCTTCTAGTGTCGGGTCTTTTTTCCGGTGTGATGACAAGCTGTGCGTTGAACGAACAGAACAGGGATTGGATAAAGGGAAGCATCTCTACAACCCTTTTACTGGCTGGATCAGTGATTATTTTATCTCGGACAAGGTTCTGACTGATACTGAAATACAGGCCCTGGAAGGTACCGCGAGTGACGGATCTGATTATCTAAAGAAAATGCCATCATCGGAATATCCTAAAGCAGTAATTATAGACAGCTTTAAAACTTATAAAATTCTGAATCTCGGCCTAGCACTATAGTAATATTTCATTCTTAATAAGTAGTAACCTATTGACAAGAGTACTTTCTTTTGTTATTATGTTTTAAAACAATAAATCAATGAAAAGGCTTGAAGAAAATTTAGAAACAAAAGAGGCCAAGGATCTTTATTCTGCTTTGGCCGAAATTAGTGATCCCAAAGAGATCGCCTTTTTTCTTCGTGATTTACTGACAATGGAAGAAATCGAGGAGGCAAGCCGGAGATTACAAGTCGCCAAACTTTTACAAAAAGGTGAAACAGTGCGAAATATTGCGAAGACAACCGGGGTTTCTTCGGCGACGATCGTTCGCATTAATTATTGGCTTCATCACGGCATGGGTGGATATGATTTGGCTTTGGAGAAATTAAAGTAATATTCTTCGAGCGTTAGCGAGAAGTCTAACAAATAGATCTCACTGGTCGTTCGAACAATAAAATAATTTTTGTAAGCCAATCGTATCTGTCCAATTAAATCCGCAATCGTGCGGATTTTTTTAGTGCGGAGAAAGCCAGACGATTGGACAAGGAGAAGAAAATGGCTAAGCTTGTGGGTTTCATGAAGTGGTTCGTTGAGGAGTTTTATCCGAAGCGAAAGACGGGCCGGGCGTGTCTTCTCGAGGAGAAGATATTGCCGAGGCTGGGAGAGTATTCTGTTACTCTCTTTACTCCCTGGGGTCCCCGCTATCATTGGGAAGAGAGGGGTGTTGCGATCAAGGAGGGGGACAAAGAGATTGCAACTCTACGTTATCTCGCAGACATCTTCTCTGAGATAAACAGAAGAGCGGAGAACAGAACCTTTCGGTGGGTCTTCTTGGCAGCCGATCTTTATGGGACGGGAATCAACAAGTTGCCGGATAAGATGGTCGGTGATTACTTTGCTAGCCTGAGTATTTGGCTTAAAGAGTTAATTCCGGAGAGTGAATTGGTTTATTGGTCGGCATGGCAGGGGGAAGCAGAGCACTATCGACGGATTGTCGAAAGTTTGTTTTCCGAATTTGGTGAAATTAATCCCAAACTTCTAGATCGAGCTCAAGCGACGGCTAGCAAGATGGAGTCGGCAGGGGAAGCGCTAGCTTACCTCAAGGAGCGGGCAGTGGAAGCATTATTAATCGAAGAGCTGCTATCTCCGATTAAGATCTCCTGCGTCGAACGGCACAAGGATGATAAAGTGGATCTTGACCTTCCTCGTCTCTATCTCTTGCCGCCGGAGCTGACGGCGCCCTGGATGTAACCGGTGCCCCCCTCTCCGGGGGGCACCTAAAATTTAATTAATGAGGTATAATAGAAGTATGAAAAAAGAAATTATTGAGAATACAATTGATCTTCATGTTCACATTGGGCCAGATATCATGCCCAGAAAGTATGATTTGGCAAGTTTGTTAAAAACAGAAAAGGGAAAGATTGCCGGCTTAGCGGTGAAACGCCATTTTCTGCCGGCGTGCGGTTTTGATTACGGGCAGCCGGATCTAATCTTGATTGAATCTGTCACGCTGAACAATTCAGTCGGTGGTTTCAATGCCGATGCCGTTTTCGCTTCTGCAGCCATGACTAAAAACCCATTGATTGTCTGGTTCCCGACTGTTCACGCAGAGAAATTTTTGAAAAGTCAGGAGTATGAAGTACCACTTGAATGGTTTGGCAATCAAACCGACTATGTCCCCAGAAAAGCCAAGGATGTCAAAGGTATGAATATTTTTGATTCCGATGGGGGCACCAAGCGGGACGTCATCGCTGTTCTGGAAGCAATCAAAGAAACAGGATCAATCTTGGCCACCGGACACTTAACTTGGCAGGAATCGGCTGAATTGATAAAAACAGCCAAAGAAATAGGAATTAAAAAAATTATCGTGACTCATCCTGTTTGTCCGGGTATGATTATGCCGCTGGAAGTTCAAATTGAGATGGCCAAGCTCGGCGCTTATATAGAGGAATGTTATACGATGTACTCGATCCATAAAATTCCGATCTCCGAAATTGCCAAACAGATTAGGGCGATCGGAGTAAATCAATTTATCTTGTCATCTGATGTGGGCCAGGTTTTTTCATCCTCTCCAAGTGAGGCACTTTCTGAATTTGGCGATCTTCTAATGAAAGAGGGGATTACAGAAAAAGAGCTTGAGATAATGATGGTTGAAAACCCACGCAAGATTGTTCAAAAGTAAAAGTGTTCTTGAACTGATCATGCTCAGGCGGTAAAATCAACTTATTAGTTATAAAGTTAAAATCGCCTCATCGGCGATCCACCGGAGAGGTGGAGTGTAAAGTTCAAAAGTGAAAAAGCAAGACGCCAAAATTAGAATTGAAAAACTGCGTAAATATATCGATGACATGCGTTATCGCTATCATGTTTTAAATGAGCCGGGAGTTACCGATGCCGATTATGATTCTCTGATGGATGAGCTGGTGAAATTGGAAAAAGAATTCCCGGAGTTTTATAGCTCAACTTCGCCATCGCAGAAAGTTGGCGGAAAGCCGATCGATAAGTTTAAATCTATCCGACATCAGTCGCCGATGATCTCTCTTAATGACGCTTTTGATGAAGAAGAGATGAAGGAGTGGTTTGCCAGAATGGTCAGGCTCGTTGGCGAAAAGCCTCTTAAAGAGTCTGGATTTTACTGCGAAATAAAAATGGATGGCCTGGCCGTTTCCCTTGTTTATGAAAAAGGCGAGCTAAAGTATGGCGCCACTCGTGGCGACGGTATTACAGGAGAGGATATTACCGAAAATATCAAGACGATCAAGAGCATCCCATTAACATTACGAAGCGATTCGAAATATTTCGAATATGCAAAAGAACATCGGGTTGAAATCCGGGGCGAGATTTATATGCCGATTAAGTCATTTGATAATCTTAATGCTGATCGCCTCAACGCCGGTGAGGCGTTATTCGCCAATCCGCGCAATGCTGCTGCCGGCTCTGTCCGCCAGCTTGATCCGCAAATTGCTGCCTCAAGGAACCTTGATTTTATGGGCTATGGACTGATCGGTTTTGAAACAAAAACCCACGAAGAGGAACACGAGATTATCAAAGATCTCGGTTTGCCAACCAATAAGTATAATCAATTTGAGCCAGATTTAGAGCATATTTTTAAACTCTGGCATGAGTGGGAGAAGCTGCGTCCAAAGCTGCCTTATCAGATAGACGGAATGGTCGTAAATGTTAATGATGAAAAATTGTTTGGTCGCCTAGGTATTGTCGGTAAATCGCCACGCGCTGCAATCGCTTTCAAATGGCCGGCCGAGGAGGTAACAACGGTTATTGAAGAGATTGAGGTGAGAGTCGGCCGGACGGGGGTTTTGACCCCGACTGCTTATTTAAAACCCGCTGAAGTGGCCGGATCGACGGTTTCCAAAGCGACGCTCCATAACGCTGATGAGATAGAGAGAAAAGATATCCGAATAGGCGACACAGTCGTTATTAGAAAAGCAGGGGATATTATTCCCGAGGTAGTAAAGTCGATCAAAGAGCTTCGTACTGGCAAGGAAAAGAAATTCCAGATGCCAAAAGAGTGTCCGATGTGCGGCGGACCGGTTTACCGCAAAGAAGGGGAAGTGGCCTATCGTTGTGCCAACACAAAATGCTTTGCTATCGAAAAACGAGCGCTGGAACACTTTGTTTCCAAGGCGGCTTTTGATATTGATGGGCTAGGGGAGAAGATAATCGAGCAATTATTTAATGAGGGTCTGATCAAGGATGCTTCTGATCTCTTTACTTTAAAAACTGGGGATCTGGAACCATTGGAACGCTTTGCTGAAAAATCAGCCAGCAATTTAGTAGAGTCAATCCAAACCCATCGGGAAATTTCTTTGGAACGCTTCGTATATGCCTTAGGTATTCCCATGGTAGGGAGTGAAACAGCGGTTGATTTGGCTAAGAAATTTGCTAATCTGGATAATTTTTTGGAAGCCAAGAGGGAAGACCTTAATTCAATATACGGGATTGGTGAAAAAGTAGCTGATTCAATATATCATTGGCTCTCAAATGATCGAAACAGAGAATATGTTAAACGATTATTAGACAATGGCGTGAAAGTTAAATCCTACCACTCCCCTATTATTTCCAATAAATTGCAGGGGAAAATATTTGTCGTTACGGGTACACTTGAATCGATGTCCCGCAATGATGCCCACAAGCGAATTATCGAGCTTGGCGGCAAAATCGGTTCAAGCGTTTCCAATAACACCGACTATCTAGTTGTGGGAGAAGACCCTGGTTCTAAGGTGGAGAAAGCAAATAAACTTGGCGTAACCCAATTGAACGAAAAGGAATTTTTAGAGATAATAGGATAAGTTGCTTAATAATAGTTGAGGGGAAGATGAAAAAGAAAATTTTAGCTTTATCTCTGGGATTGTCAGCCTTTTTAATTCTCTTTGTCGCGTCTGGTTTTATTCTTTATAAAACCGGCAAGATTAAGTTTGGAGCGGATATGATCTTGTATCCGGAAACTTATACGGTTTCCGGCACCTCAACTGATCCTGCTACTAATTTGCCGATGGTAGATCAAAAAATTACTGTATCAGTTGCAAAAGAAGATGGCCAGCAGGTTGAGACAGAAACCGACGAACATGGGAAATATCAAGCCAGAATTCGGGCTAACGAAGGAGATTTAATCAATATCTTTCAGGGCGAAGGCGACCAAGAGTTTGATAACTGTGAACGCATTGCCGGAGAAATCTCTCAGCCCCTTTCTTGTGATTTTTTTCTAGGAAAGATTCCTTTTGATTTGGGCTGGTTGGATGCTAATTTCGGTTATCCATCGGATAACGAAGCCAATGCTGGATTAGTATCGAAAATCAAAGCTGATGATCCGACTGAGGGTCCGCTGGATCGAAAAATAATTAATGATATTACTTTTTATACGCCCAAGGAAGGCTCGTCTTACTATTATGTCAATCTTGATGAATATTCCGACCAATTAAATAATGTAGCCGAATGGTTAAAAACTCTTAAAAAAAGTACGGGCGTGGATGACGCTTTTCCCGTAATAATTGTTCCCCGGATAAATTGGGTAGGGGCAGCGGATGGTTCTGATGCAGGAGCGTATATGCAATGGGGTAAACATCCGAAGATGGTATTAACCCAAAATTCATTCTTAAACCTTGGGTCAATTGCACATGAGTATGGCCATTATGTGGATAATAAGAAAAGCGGAGAAATAGTTCTAAAAAATAGAACGTCCTCCGATGATTTGTATTTCATAGAAGCATTTAAAGAACTCAAAAGAACAAAAGCAGTGACTGGGTATGGATCCAGTAATGCACATGAGTTTTTTGCTGAAATGTTCGCTTCCATTATGGTTCCTGATTCATCTGCGAATATAGATCTCTCAAAGTGGAGCGGACAGCAGAGGTTTAGAAATCTTATTGACCAATATTTATTATTGAAGCCATTTTCAAGCCCACCAATGGATATAAGTTCGATAAATTCAGTTGATTTACCGCTGGACGAACGTATAAAAATCCAAAATTGCCTTATTTATAGCTATAAACATATTGCTAGTGTATCCCAGCAAGTTGAGTATTATCCAGGACAAGTTAGATTTTTTAAAGGGAATGCTTCACCAAAGGATATTGTTCTAAATGGTGGATTTATGGATGGAAACGGATTACTAACAATACGTTTTCAAGATCACTTCGGAGTATCATTGGATGGTGTTGATGTTAGTTTTGTTAACGAGACAATTAAAACAGAGCCAGAGAGTGGTCTGTGGAAAGCAGGCGCTGTTTTTTTGCCAAATAAGCCCACAGGCAAACAAATTTTAACAGCTAAGAATCTTCCCTCCGATTACCCTCTCCCTTTTGCCGGGCAGACTGTCAATCTAGCCGACGGTTCAAATTTTATTGAGACAGGCTACAAGGTGTATGATCTTTCGTATCAGCTTGATACCAACGGCGTGCCATACGACCCAAATTGGCCTTCCAACTCACCGCTTAATCCCGAAGATTATTATCCCAACTATTTCATTGCTGCGGCGATGGAGCTTAAAAACGGTACAATCATGCCGGCAACCATCAAGGGAACCATTCCTCGCTACCCGACAGAAGGCGACGGCAATGGTTTAGGGTCATTTGATCAATCAATGAACAATATAGCCCAAACCGTATATTATAAAACCAGATTTATTCTTGGTGGAGATGAAGCAAATCTTTTTCCTGCAAAAGTAACAATCAAGGGACCCACCATGCAGCCGCCAAGGATTAATTCCCCAACTGTTGCCGAATCTTATTATAATGGCTCGGAAACAATCCAGGGAATTTATAATCGAGAATGCTTTGTAAAATTTGGGGTTTGTATGCCATTATCTTGGGCTATTCCTGATATCCTCACACTGCAAGGTTTTCTTCAATATATGGGTTGGTAGGCTGTGAATTTGGTCAACGAAGTTAATAATTTGGATAGTGTAAAGGGCCAATGAAAAAGAAAATTTTAGTTGTACAGATTGTTCTAATGTCTCTGGTTTTAGCATTGGTTGGTAGCTTTTATTTTTTTGGCACCGGCAAGATTAAGTTTGGAGCGAATACAACTACTGCTTCCTTGATCCAAAACGGGGATTTTGAATTGGGAGATTTTAATTGGTATAAAGTCGCGACATCAACCTCTGGAACCAAAGGAACTGTTACAGTTATTAATTCGAACAATTGCTATGGCGGCTCTGGTTATTGTGTTCAAACGCAAAAAAACACTTCAGCTAGTGTGTATTTTGAACAAAAGATACTTGGCTTAGAAGCTGGAGAGACTTACTCTATAACAGCCAAAGTGAAAGCCATTAATGCTGGAAATGCTTCCCAGGCTTATGTCCATGTTGAGGATGTAACCGCAAAGAAATATTACGGTGTGACCAAGATGAATGTAGGGAGTGATTGGCAAGATTTATTGACTACATTTACTCCCACTACTGACAACATCTCGCATACTTGGGTAGTTTACTTTTATGGCAATTACACTACAATCGGCACTCTTTTTTATGACAATATTTCAATCATTAATGGCCAGTTGGAGAGGTTTACTGTTTCTGGACAGGTCACGGATCTCGATGGAGTAACACCTGTTTCTGGAATAAACTTATTTGTCCAGACAGAAGATAGTCCAAATTATACGATCATTACAAACCAAGCTGGTTCTTATAATGCTTCGATTTTGGCAAAGAAAAATACTATTACCAATATTCAAATTGACGATCGAAGCCAATTTGCTTCCCCTGGTTATTCATGTTCTATTTCTGCTAGTAATCCGACCCCTTGTAATTTCACTTATAGGAAACTACCTTTTGACCTTGTTTCGCTTGATCAACTTTTGCCAGATGACCAAACCGTTTCTCAAACTGAGATGATTGATAAAACGACCGCAGCTACCCCCGATTTTGGAAAGGATTGGATAGTTCCGACCGTTTGTGATGGTATCAAGTTTGTAACGACAGTAAAAACCGATCCCCACTACTTTGATATTTCTACCTGTACCCCAGAAATGACCAAAACAGCCGAAGTTTTAAACGACCTGAAAGCGATGGCAGGAATTCATTACCGACCAAAGGCGATAGTTTTGGTCAAGGATATCGATTGGGCCGTTGGTGCATCCGGAGTTACTTATTATGCTAGAAGTACCGGGACAGGGGAGATGGCAACTAGTTCGTTTATGCTTCTTTCTGCTTCAACTGTTTATGAAAACTTACCAGATAAAGACCAAATTATTACTGCTATTGTTAGCCATGAATTCGGTCATGTTATTGACTGGACAAAAGGGCATCTTGAGGAAAGCATCGATTTTGGTTGGTGTAAGTGGGGGTGGTGTTCATCAACCTCTAATCATGCTTTTCAAGAGGCCTTTTACGGAGAAGTTTATTCTCTGCCGATTGTAACCACTACAACTGGAGTTAAAAATGATAATGTTGTTACAGGCTATGCGTCAACAAATGTCGATGAAATGTTTGCCGAGTTAGTAAGCGGCGCTTATATCAACTCCGTATATCCACCAAGCGATCCTTATAATGCCCTAACTATGGACGAAGCGATCAAACAGTATCTGCTTTTGAAGCGAACGGATAGTTTTAATGATACAAAAGTACCTTTTTGGAACACCAGTAGGGGCAGGTCATCCAGTTCTGTAATCAACCTCGGTTCGCCTACGTCCGGCAATTGGAATTTGGTTATTGCTCAGCATAACTGTTTTTTATACCTCTACAAGATGGCATTACAGGGACTCAATAAAAGTTGGGATTTTGTGCCTGGTAGTGTTGTCAGAAACAGAGATTATAAAGCTGGGATAGTCGAAACCGGCGGCTATATGGGTGGAAAAGCATATGTAACCTTTCGCCTATTCGATCACGGCGGTCGTCCGATGGAGGATGTATCAGGTTCCCTAGCGGGAGTAACATTCAAAACAACCAACGTTCCAATTAGCAATAGATTTTATCTTTCGCATGATGGCTCGATTATTAAGCCAAATCTAGCCTCTGGTGACCAGATGCTTTCTATTACTTCTCCAGAATATTACAAAGTCCCCTTTGCCAGTAAAAAAATTCATTTAAATGAAGGCTCGAATTATGTTGAGACGAATTACTATGTCCGGACGATTGATCTTATCGTAAGGCCAGATCCAGCTACTTTTCCTGGCGGGTTTCAGGGTGATTATCAGGCAATTCTTACAAATGACAAAATTAACGGAGTGATTACTGATAGCGATGGGACTAGCTGGCAGAGTGCTAATCCTGGTGAAATTCAAAGGTATCCCTCTGACACTGATATTGGTAAAAATGAGGATGGCTCGGTCAATGGTACGATCTACAGACCAAATAGTAACAGCTCGCAAATTGATTATCGTTTAAAATTCCTCATGGGTGGGGATGACAGCTCCTTGAAATTAAACATTGGTGGTCCTTCCCAGATTCCAGAAGTCGATAGTTTATCATCCCATATGCTTGTTTTTAAACAGGAAATTGCAGAAAATTTATCCGAGCCAGTCTCGGCCACGCTTCAAAAAAATATTACTAATGTTAATTTGACCGACTCACTTTTGGGCTTGACTTGGCCGGTACATCTGGATGATGGTAGCACAGATACTCCTGGGTCTGACCGTGCTTTAAAGGCAGTCACTGATGGGAAGCTAAATACTTATGTTGCTGGTCACGCAGGGCAGATCTGGTTCTCGCTGTCTGATCCTTCCTTGCCGCCAAATGCGACAAATATAATTCTTTATCCAATCCTAGCCTCTCAAGAGGTTTCAGCTGCTTCTACAAGTATTCAAGTAAACATGACCGATTTTGCCAACTATGCTGGTCCAATTTCAAATGGCCAAATAACTCCATGGTCGGCTGATTTTCTAGCATCAAACGATATTGAGATCGGTTATATTGTGGATGGAGTCCATATCAATGAAAGTGTTGTAACACTCCAAGAAGTTGGTGCCGAATTTTCCTGGACCAAACTATTACTTACCCCATAAAAAGGATAGATATTTATATAAATATTGGGCTTCCGTTTAATATTTCAGTGGTCTGGCAGACTCATGAGTCTTGGAATGGGTAACTATTTTTTGATAAGCTGTTTGTATGGAAAAGAATACATCTTCTATTAAAAAAATTGGCAATAAATTTGGCAAAGCAGATTTGCATATACACTCCAATTATTCAGATGGCCGGCCAACCATCGAAGAGATTCTTGATTATGTAGAAAAAAATACTGATTTGGATGTTATCGCCATCACTGACCACGATGAAATCGAGGGTGCCCTAAAGGCTGAAGAATTGGTCGAGAAAGGCAATTATCGTTTTGAGGTGATAGTTGGCGAGGAAGTTTCCAGCAACGAAGGCCATATTGTCGGATTATTTTTAAAGAAAAAAATTGAGCATCATCAACCCGCTCATGAAGTCCTAAAACAGATTAAAGAGCAAGGAGGCATTTCTATTGCTGCCCACCCCTTTGAAAATATGCGCTTTATGGACAGTAATGGTCTAACAATGGATGGGATCGGATTGGTCAATCTGATAAAAGAAAAAAATGGTTTTGATGCGATCGAGATAGTTAATGCTACGCCAACTCTTGGTGAGGAAAATACCCGGGCTAAATTTGTCAATCGAACTCTTCTTTTTAAGACTGAGACTGGCTCCTCTGACGCCCATATTGTGGAGGCAATCGGGAAGGGCTACACCATTTTTGAGGGCAATACCAAGGCCGGTTTAAGAAATGCTTTAATGCATCATCAGACTCAAGCGATGCGAGCCAAATGGAATTTCCGCGCTCTTTTTAAATACGCCTTCTTTTTTATTCCAATTGGTATCAGGATGACTTTTTTCACCTTGCTTCATGGCCGAGGGGAGAAGAAACCCCAGATCGTAAACTTTGAATAAATAGATTTATTTTTTGTGTTCTTTGGGTTGACGAAAGAGCTATTTTGTGCTATCTTTAGGCAGACATCAAGCGATTTGTTTGTGCTTGCAGTCAAATTCGGAATGCTACGATATTGGAGGTGAGCCGTGAAATTCAAAGCGGCATACACAGATGGCGTGCCACCGGGGCTGGTAAAGGTCCTGGAGTCTGGTGAGTTTGCCCTGACCTTGTTGCGCCAGATTTCGGCGGAGTGTCTGGGCGCCGTGAAACCTGAAGATCGGCCTGCTGAATACTACGTCCAAACGCCCGACGTTACGATCTGTGCCAATGGTGTGTTGGGCGTGGAAATGCGCCTGACTGGCGTGAATCGCAACGGGCGCGCGGCGTCGGTTTTCCACAATGCGCTCAAACGGCTGGACCAGGTTGTCTCGAAAGCCGTTTCCGCTGCGCTTCGGGAAGCGGCCTGTGATATTCCGATCCAGGTATTCGCGGTGATCATGCTCGATGACGACATCGAAACGTCGCCGGGGTCGGGGGTGTATTCCAGCAACCTTGAATCGGAAGCGCACTGGGTCAAGGCGGCGTAATCTCTATCTCGGGGGGATTGGCGGAGGGTCTATCCGCCCTCACATCAGGGATGAAAGGTGTGGGGGATAGATCAGAGAACTTATTTTATTATAAGTTTTGTGATTTATTTATTGCTTCTTGCACTATTTATTTCTTCTGTTGAACTAAAGTGTACTTACTGCTAGTATTTAACTTAGTAAAGTCCCGACGACCTTTGTTTAAATAATTGAATAGTGTCGGGATCCAGGGCATCGGGAGATTACTAATTTTTCTGATTACAAATTACGAATAATTTTATATGGCTAAACTAACCGAAGAAGAAGTAAAATATATTGCCAAACTCTCACGGCTAAAGTTAACAGACAAAGAGGCCGAAAAGTACCAGGATCAATTATCGTCTGTGCTTTCTTATGTTGAGCAATTAGGCGAAATAGATACTAAAGATACTGAACCGTTAGCCAATGTCACCGGACTTTCCAATGTTTATCGAGAAGATAATATACAAGAATCAGGTATTACTCACGAAGATCTTGCCAAGAATGCCCCTGAATTTAAAGACGGGTATTTTGTGGTGCCCGGGGTGTTCGAATAAACAATAGATTTTCCAATTATCAATTTTACAATTTTCATTCAATATTCAATTAATTAATTTTCAATGTCAGAGCTGTATTCATTAACAATCAAAGAGGCATCTGAGAAACTCGCTAAGGGCGAGATTACTTCTGTTGAATTAACGAAGAGTGTCCTTGATCGCATAGAAAAAGTCGAACCACGAGTTGGCGCCTATATTTCCCTTTGTAAAGAAGAGGCACTTGAGGCTGCAAAAGTGTCTGATGAGCGAAGAAAGTGCGGCAAAACTCTAGGAGAGCTCGATGGTATCCCAGTTGGGGTTAAGGATATAATTCTAACAAAAGATATTAGGACGACGGCAGCATCTAAAATACTCGAAGATTTTATTCCGCCGTATAATGCTACTGTCTATGAAAAGTTAGAGAAGGCGGGTTGTGTCTTGATCGGAAAAACTAATCTTGACGAATTCGCCATGGGCTCTTCAACGGAAAACTCTGCTTTGCAACATACAGAGAACCCAAGGGCTTTTGGCCATGTTCCTGGCGGATCATCTGGCGGTTCGGCAGCTGCAGTAGCAGCTGATGAATGCCTTTTTGCTTTGGGTACTGATACAGGTTGTTCAATCCGGACACCAGCGAGCTTCTGTGGAGTGACAGGACTGAAGGTCTCTTATGGATTAGTCTCGCGTTATGGTGTAATTAGCTATGCTTCAAGCTTTGATACCATCGGGCCTATTACCAAAACAGTTGAAGATACGGCTATAGTTTTAAAATGTATTGCCGGAAATGACCCGAAAGATTCCACAACAACAAAAATATCAAACAAAGATTTGCCAGATTATACTAAACTTTTAAGGACAGATTTAAAGGGCTTTAAAATTGGGATTCCCAAAGAATTTTTTGCTGAAGCGACAAATCCGGAAGTTGCTAAGATAATCAAAGAGAATTCCATAAGCATTTTAAAAAAACTGGGAGCCGAGATTATTCCTGTTTCATTGCCCATGACAAAATATGCAATCGCCACTTACTATATTTTAGTAAAATCAGAAGCATCCTCAAATCTTGCAAGGTATGACGGCATCCATTATGGTAAAAGCCCGATCAAAGAGGGCAAAGCAAAGAGTTTGTTGGAGATATACGAATCAGCTCGTTCTGAAGGTTTTGGCGCTGAGCCTAAGCGTTCTATAATGCTTGGTACTTATACTTTATCAGCTGGCTACTTTGATGCTTACTACAAGAAGGCAGCCAAAGTGAGGTCATTGATGAAAAAAGAGTATGAGGAAATTTTTAAGAAAGTCGATTTGTTGATCGCTCCAGTTTCACCGTTTCCGGCTTTCAAATTCGGAGAAAAAATAGATAATCCGCTAGAGATGTACCTAGCTGATATTAACGCTGCGCCAATTAACATTGCGGGTATTCCGGCAATCAGTGTTCCAGCAGGTGAAACATCAGAAAGATTGCCTGTGGGTTTACAAATTATCGGTCCAATGTTTGGCGAAGATAAAATTCTGCAGGCAGGTTACGCTTTTCAATCCGTTACAGATCATCACAAAGTCAAGCCAAACCTTGATTAATTTCCAATAAATTTAATATTGATAAATCGAACAGGAATATAATGGGTAAAAAAGCCAAGCAAAAAAGAGAAGAGAAAAAGATACAGCAGGCAATTGAGAAAAAGACTATCGAGCAGCTTAAAGTAAGTAAAAATCCATTTGTCTATAATTTTTGGAAACGCTTCGATTTTTGGACATATATTATTGCTGTTGCCGCTTTGGTCACCTATATTTTTATACCTAATCTGCCGGGCAAGGCTTATACACCCCCAAATGAGGCGATCTTAAAAACAAGCAAAGGCGATATCGTAATCCAATTTTATCCAGAGAATGCACCCAAAACAGTTGATAATTTTATCAAGCTATCACAAAAAGGATTTTACAATAATCTGACATTCCATCGAGTAATTAAAGATTTTGTTATCCAGGGCGGCGATCCTAAAGGTGATGGAACCGGGGGACCAGGCTATACCTTTGAGGATGAAATCAATCCTGCCTCTTTAGAGCTTAGTGACCAGGAAATTCAGTCTCTAAAAGAACAGGGCTATACATTTAACTATGATTTAGAGTCAAAGAAGATGGTCGAAGGTTCGGTTGCCATGGCCAATTCAGGACCCAATACCAACGGGAGCCAATTCTTTATTGTGACGGAAAAAGCTCAGCCAACGCTTGATGGTAAGTATACGGTTTTTGGGCAGGTCATTAAAGGGATGGATGCAGTCAAAGCTATTGCAGCCGTGGAGGTGGATGACAAAGACAAGCCAAAAGAACCGGTTTACATTACTTCGATAGAATTGAAGTAATGAGTCATAAAGTTTGTAAAGTTATAAAGTTAAAAGTATGAGCCAATATCGTGGAAAAAAAAGAAATGAACAATCCATACTCGAGATGGTTATAGTTGGCATCTTTAAGACTATTTGGTTCTTGGTTGCATTGCCTTTTAAAGGATTGAAACTTGGTGGAAAGAGAGGATTAAATCTTGAAGAAAAAAAATATATTATTATCAAGCGGCAGGAGATAGAGAGTGTGCTTCGTTCAGAAAACTCGATAGAGTTAAAGCACGCTGTGATGGAAGCGGATAAGTTGGTTGATTATTCTTTAAAAAACTCGAGTTTCAGGGGTGAAACTTTTGCGGATAGGTTGAAAAGCGCCAAAGAATCTATGCCATATCGGGTGTATGATAATATTTGGAAAGGGCATAAAGTAAGAAATCAAATAGCGCATGAACAAGAATTGAAAATTCAAAATTCAGAATTAAGAGAAGCAGCAAATAGATTACTAAATTATTTAAGATAAAAATGACAGAACTTAAAACTAAAATCGGCCTAGAAATTCATGTACAGCTCAAAACAAAGAGTAAGATGTTTTGTGGTTGCAATAACGATGCCCAGGGCAAGGAGCCTAATTCGGTAGTCTGCCCGGTTTGTCTTGGCTTGCCAGGAAGCTTGCCGGTAGCTAATCGTCAGGCAATCGAGTGGACAATGAAAACCGGAATTGCCCTAAATTGCCGATTTCCCAGTATTGCTAAGTTTGACCGTAAACATTATTTTTATCCTGATCTGCCCAAGGGCTATCAGATTAGCCAATATGACGAGCCATTTTGTTTGGGAGGTTTTGTTGAGATCGATGATAACAAAATAAATTTAACCAGAATTCACTTAGAGGAGGACGCTGGTAAGCTTGTTCACCGAAACGGCAATAGTCTAGTAGATCTAAATCGCGCTGGGACGCCGCTTATGGAGATAGTAACCGAACCGGAGATAACCTCGCCGAAGATGGCCGGAGACTTTTTGCGCAAACTTCAAAAAATTGTTCGAGATGTCGTCGAAGTCTCAGAAGCCAGCATGGAAAAAGGGCATATGCGCTGTGATGCTAATATTTCAGTCAACGATGGCCAAAAGATGTCTCCGATTATTGAACTCAAGAATTTAAACTCATTTAAGTTTGTTGAAAAATCACTGACTTTGGTCGATGAAAAGTTAAAGAACGAATACGAAAGTTGGCCAGAGCAAAGAGCTAAAGAAACCTGGGGTTACGACAGTGTTAACAACAAAGTTTATATCCAGAGAAGGAAAGAGGAAGCGGCTGATTATCGATATTTCCCTGAACCTGATCTGCCCCCGATTAATTCGAATGAGTTTGATTTGCAAAAACTACAAACAGAAATTAAGCAGGACGAAGATTCTATCGTTATGCAAATTACCGATTTGATGGTGCCGGAAAATTTGGCGAAAGTTATTGCTGGAAATAAAAATAAACTCCAGGCCTTTAAGGCTATTTCGGGATTATTGGCAAAGGATGATACGCCGACTTTGGGGCGGGTACTTGCCAACAATGAATTTGGATTTGATTTTTCGGCAAGCGATCAAGGGAAGTCAGAAAAGTATTCAAAGTTAATTCATCTGTCCAAAGAAAACGGATTGCACAAAGGTCTTTTACAAGAAATTGCTAAAAAAATTCACGAAAATAATATTGGTATCGAAGAAGTTGAAAAACTGGCTAGCACGAGAAACGAGGGGGACTTAGATTCGGTAGTTGAAGCGGCAATCGCTAGAAATCCTTCTGAGTTAGAACGTTACAAAAAAGGCGAAAAGCAGTTAGTAGGATTTTTTATGGGTCAAGTTATGAAAGAAACTGGTGGCAAGGTCAATCCCCAAGAGGCAAATAAAATATTAAGGGATAAATTGGAGAAATAATGAAAAAAGCAAATGAATTAAAGGCTGAGTTTTTAAAGACGATGATTCAACTATCAACTGCCGGTTTTGGACTAGTGGCAGCTTTAGCTTGGAATGATGCTATTCAAACATTGATCGGTCACTTTTTCCCCGATCGGTCAGGGCTTACATCCAAGTTTTTTTATGCGGTTCTTGTTACTGCCTTAGCTGTAATTATTACCTATATTCTTGGCAAAGCAGCTGCCAGAGCCCAGTTGAATTCTGAGGCTGACTCCAAGAAGAAATAACTTGATTAAGTCTTGATTTGGAGTTAAAATAATTATTACAAGAAATAATAAGGAGGGATATGACTGAGACTTTACTTCAGGTTTTAATTGTTATTTTGATAATTGCTACTCTCTTTGCTATTGCCAATTTTTGGCGCCTTTTTCGCATTTTAACCCAAGTAGAAGAGACTACTAAGATTATTTCGGCAAGGACCAAGGAAATCAATGCGCTTGCTCAAAGTATCGTCGATATGCTCAGTGGGTTTAAAAGGGGGCTCTCAGACTTTTTTCAGTCTTTAGGAGTATTAGAATTAATAAGAACTGGTATTGATAAAATTAAGAAGAAAGGGTAAAAAATGGCAGGGAATGGAAAAAAGTTTTTGGCTGGAGCGGCTTTGGGGGTAATAGCAGGTGCAATTGCTGGATTACTTTTTGCTCCCAAAAGCGGTGCTGAAACTCGGAAAATAATAAAAGAAAAAGCCAAGGAAATTGGCAAAGAAGGACAGAAATTAGCTGTCTCAGGAAAAGAGGCAGTGGAGAAGGGGATAGAAAAAGTTACTGAACAATTCAAGAAATAACTCACTTCAAAAATATATGGAAAGAAAAAAGTTAGCTCAACTTTTGTTTGTTATAATTGCGGTCGTTTTAATATTCGGTGCCGGGGCTGTTGGTGGTGTCGGGGGAATTTTACTTCTCTCCTCTAACGACAACATTGCCAAGAAAATTGGGATTAATAAAGAATTATCGATTCCAACTGTAAAAACAGAAAAGCTAGTAGTTGAGGAGTCGAATGCAATAATTGACGCGACCAATAAAGTAAAGAATTCTGTCGTTTCAATCACTCAGAAATCAACAGCCCAGAATTTCTTTGGACAGGTTTATCAGACAGAAGGGGCCGGAACGGGTTTTATTATTACTAATGATGGTCTGATTTTGACAAACAAGCATGTAGCTAGCGATGAAAATGCTCAGTATACAGTTGTTACAGTTGACGGCACAACCTACGACGCTAAAATTCAGTCAGTTGATCCGTATAATGACCTGGCAGTTCTTAAGATTGATGCTAAGAATTTACCGGTTGTAGAATTTGGCGATTCTGACCAGTTGGAAGTTGGCCAGTGGGTTGTGGCGGTAGGAAATGCCCTGGGTAAGTTTCAAAACACAGTGACAGCCGGTGTAGTTTCGGCTAAAGGAAGACAGATCAACGCATCTGATTCTTCTGGGTCTGAATCAGAAACTTTGAGTAACTTGATTCAAACTGATGCCGCCATTAATCCAGGTAATTCCGGCGGTCCCTTAGTTAATCTTGCCGGCCAGGTCGTTGGAATTAATACGGCGGTTGCTTCAGGGGCACAGGGAATCGGTTTTGCTATTCCAATAAACGAGGCAAAATCAGCCGTTGACAGTATCAAACAAACAGGACGGATTGTAAAACCATATCTTGGTGTCAGGTATGTTTTAATAACCAAGGAAATTGCCAAAGAAAATAACCTGCCGGTTGATTACGGGGCGATTATTGTTCGAGGTAGCGGTTTGGGGCAATTGGCCGTTGTGCCTGGTTCTCCAGCTGACAAGGCGGGACTTAAAGAAAATGATATTATTTTGGAGATCAATGGAACAAAGATTGACGAAAATAATACAGTTGTAGCATTGCTGCAAAAATACAAAGTCGGCGATCAAGTAGATGTGAAAGTCAATTCCGGTGGCAAGGAGAAAACCGTCAAGGTAACATTGGAAGAACGAAAATAAATAACTTCCCGACGACTAATAAACAAAAATGCGCCGTGTCAAAAGGCGCATTTTTGTTATGAACTAGTCGATATTTTTAGATATCGATTGTGATTGGCATGATCTTTTTGAAGATCTATTTTTGATTCTGGGTAATTTTTTTTGGCAAACTCAAATAAAGTTGCTGCATTGCGAGGATCTAATTCAATTAGTAATATCCCACCACCGGAGAGGTGGCCTCTTGCTTCTTTGAGAAAACGCTTGATAATAGCAGTACCGTTATTATCGGCAAAGATTGCATTTTGTGGCTCAAAAGCCACCGCTTTGTCATCTCGAGCTTGTCGAGAGATCTCAAAGGAATTTGTCTCAAGTTTGCCGAGAGATTTCTCCACTCGCCGCTCGCTTGCGGATCGGTCGAAATGACAATCAGGTTTTGGGACATACGGAAGATTGGCAATGATCAAATCAAATCGTTTATGAAGTAATCTGTTAGTAAAGAGATCAGAGTGAATAAATTTTATTTTTGTGGGCTCATCAATCAGCCGCTTGGCATTTTTTTTGGCAACCAAGAGGGCCTTATTGGAAATATCAGAAGCGAATAAGTTTATAAAGCTGGAAAGTTTATCAAGTTTATAAAGTTCCTTTGCGAGGGAAATAACAAGACAGCCGGACCCAGTACCTAAATCAAGAATATTAAGTTCCTTATGAACTTTAAGAACTTTTAACTTTATAAATTGAATAGCTTCTTCAACCAGCCATTCGGATTCGGGACGGGGGATTAGGACATTTTTGTTTACAATAAAATCATAACCATAAAATTCCTTATGGCCGACCAAGTAGGCGATAGGCCAGCCCTCTTTCCGTTTTCTGGTAAGATTACGAATCTTGCCGTATTGAGAATTAGAAATTGGTGATTCTGGACGAGAAAAGAAAAAAGAATCATCCTTGTTGAGAATATTTTTTAAAATAACTTTTGCGTCAAGTTCGGGAGTAGAGGAGAATGGGGCGAGTTCGCTAGATAAGCTTAATAATAGCTTTTTTAAAGTCATTTAAGGATTCACTCATTAGCGGCTGCTAATTTTCTAGCCTGATCTTCAGCGATTAGAGCTTCGATGATCGGCTCTATGTCCCCTGCCATAATATTTGCGAGAGCGTGCCAAGATTGATTGATGCGGTGGTCGGTTACTCTATCTTGTGGAAAATTGTATGTTCGAATCTTTTCGGATCTATCCCCTGTTCCGACTTGAGACAAGCGTAAATCTTTTCGTTCCTTCTGTAAGCGTTCTTCTTCGGCAGCGAGCAGGCGAGAGCGGAGAATATTTAAAGCCTTGGCTTTGTTTTTAAGCTGGCTCTTTTCGTCCTGGCAAGTGACAATAATTCCAGTTGGAAGGTGAGTAATTCTAACAGCGGAATCAGTCGTGTTAACGGATTGGCCTCCATGACCCGATGACCTATAAACATCAACTCTGATTTCTTCGGGCTTTATCTCGACGTCGGCCTCCTCTGCTTCAGGTAAAACAGCCACAGTAATGGTGGAAGTGTGAATTCTGCCCTGCTTTTCTGTCTCTGGAACCCTTTGAACTCGATGTACTCCGCTTTCATATTTCATTTTTGAATAGACCTTGTTTCCTCTTATCTCTAACACAGCGTATTTTAGTCCGCCAATGCCGGTGCTTTGAGAATCAAGCATAGTTGCTTGCCAGCCTTGTCGTTCAGCATAGCGCAAATATGTTCGAAGAATTTCTGAAGCAAAAAGCTCTGATTCATCCCCTCCTGCTCCTGGCCGTATTTCGATAATTACATTTTTTTGATCATTAGGATCGGTCGGGAGCATGGCAATTTTGATTTGCTCTTGTAAGCGGCCAAGCTCTTTGTCTAGATTTCCAATCTCTTCGCGGGCAATCTCTTTTAGTTCTTCATCCTGTTCAGTATCAAGAATTTCTTTTGATTCTGTTAAGTTTTTTTGAATGGCAAAGAAACGCTCGGCTAATTTGGCGAGTGGTTCAAGCTCGGATTTTTCCTTGGCGACTGCCGTCACCCTTTCCTGATCTTTGGCTATTTCCGGGTCGTTCAGTTTTGACTCTAATTCACGGAAATGATCAAGAATAGATTTTAATTTTTCCTCATTCATCTTTTCGCTCGTGTTTAACTTTTTTCCGGCCGCCCTAGCCAACCTAGTCGCCTATAGCGACACCGGCACTCAAAAAGTTAAACCCTCACCTACTTTATTGTTCCTTAACTTTTTTCCCGAATGACACGCATTCCAATAGTTAACCATCACCTCTAAAATTATAAAAAATCGGCCATCCTTATTATAGCGGATTAAGCCGACTTTCTATAGAATATCGCTATTTTTTGTCTGTATTTTCAGCTTTTTTTTCTGAATCTACTGCAGGCTTCTCGTTTTCTTTCTTGGTTTTTGTTGCTTTGGCTGCTTGTTTCTTGGCCGCTTCTTCTTTAAGCTTCTTGGAAGCTTCCATTCGAGCTTTGAATTTATCAACTCTTCCAGCAGTATCAACCAGTTTGGATTTACCGGTATAAAACGGGTGGCAGGCTGAGCAGATTTCAACGTGAATATCTTGGTCTATTGAGCCCACAGTAAAAACTGCGCCGCAAGCACAGGTTATTGTAGCGTTAGCATGATAAGTTGGATGAATGTTTTTCTTCATTTTTAGCCTTGTAGTTTATTACTGGGTGCAAATTGCCTTAGAATTAAAATAGCAATGAGCCATTTGTCATTTGCTATGAGCAATTCTAACACACTCTTGAACTTGAGTCAACATTGTGCTATCCTGAATAAGGATTTTCAAAAAGAGGGAAAACGGCACACCTGTCTCTGGCTTCTTGTCCGCTCAAACGGATTTAGTCAGGTGGATGAAATAAGGAAGCATAGTTTAGTAATTAACCTAATAATTCTAATGTCTAATTGTCTTTTGTTGAGGCAAAATTAGATTAATTAGAGGTTTTAAGGAGTTTCATGGTAGAGTTACCAACATTGCGCGAGATGCTTGAGGCGGGAGTTCATTTTGGACATAAAACTTCTCGATGGCATCCAAAGATGGAGTCTTACATCTTCATCGCAAAATCCGGTGTTCATGTTATTAATTTAGAAAAAACAGCCGAAAAGCTAAAAGAAGCGACTGATTTCCTCGCAAAATCAGCTTCGGAGGGCAAAACTTTTATTTTTGTCGGTACAAAAAAGCAATCAAGTGCTTTGATCGAAAAGGCAGCTAAAGATTGTGGTATGTTTTATGTAAAAGAACGATGGCTTGGTGGAACTTTAACTAATTTTGCGGAAATTAAGAGCGCGACCAAGAAATTCCAAGAAGAAAAATCGATTCTCGAAGAGAATGAAAAAAACGCGAGAATTCCCAAAAGTGAAATTTCCAAGTTAAGAAAGTCAGTAGCTAAAGGAGAGCTTCTTTTGGGTGGCTTAGTTGGGATGGAAAAGCAGCCTGATGCCTTAATTCTGTTCGGTTCTCACGATGAGACCAATGCGTTAAAGGAAGCTAAGACCAGTCGCATTCCGGTAGTTGCTCTAGTTGACACCAATGCTGATCCTACTAAAGTTACTTATCCAGTCCCTGCCAACGATGATGCTACAAAGTCAGTTGCGCTATTTGCTGATCTTTTTGCTAGAATCATCAATGATTCAAAGCCCAAAGAAAAAGATAATAGAGAAATAAAATAATAACTCTTAAGGAGTGAAGATGGCTAATATTAGTGCAAAAGAAATTGCAGAGCTTAGGGCAAAGACCGGAATCGGAATGATGGATTGCAAAAAAGCCCTCGAGGAAGCCAACGGCGACCAGGAAAAAGCCATTGAGATTTTAAAGAAAAAGGGGCTCGCCAAAGCTGCCAAAAGAGCAGAGCGTGAGACAAAAAACGGCATTGTTGAATCATATATTCATGCTGACGGGAAAATCGGTGTTTTGGTTGAGCTTTTAGCTGAAACTGATTTTGTTGCTAGAAATGATGAATTCAAAACTCTTGCTCACGAAATTGCCCTACATGTTACAGCAATGAACCCTCAATATTTAAGCAAAGAAGACGTTCCGGCTGAAATATTAAACAAAGAGAAGGCAGCTTTCCTGGATCAGGCAAAAGCTGAAGGAAAACCGGAAAATATTGCCGAAAAGATTGCCGAGGGCAAACTCGAAAAGTATTTAAGCGAGATTTGCTTGCTTGAACAACCTTTTATCAAAGATCAAGATGTAACTATCTCTGAATTGATCGGCCAAAAGGTTGCCAAAATTGGCGAGAAAATCGTTCTCTCTCGTTTTTGCCGTTTCCAAATCGGCGAGTAACCAAACCACACAGATACGAATAGAACGGATTTACAGATATATATAAAAATATCGGCACTGCAATGTTGTCGATATTTTTTATTTTAATTAAGTACTTTGGTTGTTGTATAATTAGACTATGTCTTGCCAAGAAGTTACAGAAAAACTGCAAATTGTTTTAGTGGATTTTGGTATTATCCAAAAAATGGACGATAGTAAAACGGGGATTGAAGAGGCGTTGGCTGCCCAAGCAAGAATTGAAACAATTCTTGCTAACAAGATCGGGCTCGGGGAAAGGCTTTACGACCAATTGATGGCGACAATTCATGATGAGCAGGAAATCGGGCGAAGGATTGATAATTTAGAAATTGGTGTTCTGACAGAAAAACAATTGATTAATAAAATACAACAGCAGTTTCCCGGCTACCACAAAGATCATCTTCCCGGATTAGATTTGATGTTTGAACCTGAATTTACAATTTCGACTAAAAAACAAACGATAACAACAATTCGTCTTAAAGTAAGTGATTTAGGTTTGACTGGTCGGCCCACAACCCAAGATATTTTTACCAGAGCAGCTAAGCTTGGTCTTGCCCTTTGCCCGCCGGAAGTTGGGCCATATCAACGATTAAGGTACCCTGAACAACCGAAAGAAGATAAAGGCTATCATATCGCAATGAAGCCGATTAAATTTAAAGGGGAAAATGACTATATTTTCTCTCTTTCGAATGTGATCCATTCTGGTGTAGTCCTGGATCGAGTGAATGCCTTTATGTTTTTAAAGTGGGATATTGACGAGGAATTTTTATTTTGCCTGCCTCAAGTTGGTTTTAGCTCCGGAGAATAATGTTACCTTGGGAGATATTAATTGTTTAATTATCAAATAAACCCTCAATGCTTGACATGACTTGTAAAAAATTAACATCAGCATCGGCCAAATTAGTCAGCTTTATGCTGACTTAATTCAAAATCTATCTGCTGATTCAATTGATGAAGTGTCGGATGGAATGGATAAGATCGAAGAATTCTTGTTTTCGTTTCCGTTTAAAAGTTTTAAATTAAGAGAAGTTCTTGGGCAAGAAGTTTTTCATTTTTTACTTGATAAAATCGGATCTTTTGAAGAGATAGAAAAGCGAATGGATGATCTGATAATAGGCGGTCTGTCAGCAGAGAAAATAAAGGCTGAATTAAGTAAGCGAAATATTAGTGTGGATGATCAATCTATGCAAATGCTTAATAGCCCAAATTTTATCACGTTGCCCAAACCGACAGACATACAGACTATCCGTCTAAATGTGACAGAGCTTGGTTTTTCGGAAGATCCAACGACCGATCAAGTCTACAACAAGGCTCTTGAACTCGGTCTGCAACTCTGTCCTGGCGAGGCTGGTCCTCGTCGCAGATTGACCGAAATTGACGAAACGGGCAAATGGTGCAAACAGCCTCCCAGTTTTTTAAACATAGCAATGAGCCAAATTGACGATCGCTATGGAGAACCGCATATTTTTTCTTTGGTGCATATTCCAGAACTTGGCGCAAGTTGGGCAAAGAAAGATACTCGCTGGAGTACTGGAAAGAGAGGTAATGTGCCTGCCCAGTTTTTATTTCGCATTCCTACCTGATTGATTAGTTAACTTATCTTTCTATTAAATTCCAGTGGTCTTTTGTTACTGCTTATTTCATGCTAAGATAACCTCAATATGACTAAACTAAAATATAAAAGAGTTCTTTTAAAATTATCCGGCGAAGCCTTGCTTGGAGAAAGATCTTACGGAATCGATCCGGAGGTTTGTGATTATATCGCCAAAGAAATTAAGGAGATCACTGAGCTTGGCACGGAATTGGTTGTTGTTTTTGGCGGTGGCAACATTTTTCGAGGAATTTCTGCAGAGAAGCACGGGCTAAATAGAACAACCGGTGACTATATTGGCATGCTGGCAACGGTGATGAACTCCTTGGCTTTAGGTAGTTCTCTCCGGAAAATTGGTGTTGATTGTCGCGTTCAATCAGCTCTGGATATGCCAAAAGTCTGCGAGCCATATATTCGAGATAAAGCCATGCGCCAGTTAGAAAAGGGTCGGGTCGTTATTGCAGCGGCCGGTAGCGGTAATCCTTATTTTTCGACTGATACGGCAGCAGCTATGCGAGCCTGCGAACTAGAATGTGAAATTGTTTTTAAGGCAACGAAAGTTGACGGGGTTTATGACCGCGATCCCAAGAAAGAAAAAGGAGCTAAAAAATTTACAACATTGACACATTTAGATATTGTTAAGAATGGCTATGGAGTGATGGATAAAACAGCGGTAACATTATGTTTGGATAACGATCTACCGATCCTGGTATTTGAACTGATGGAAAAGGGTAATATTAAAAAAGCAGTGCTAGGTGAAAAAATAGGCACATTAATTTCATAAGAAGGAGATTTATATGATAGAGGAAATTATCAAAGAGATAAAACCAAAAATGCAATCAGCGATTGAGAAATTCAAGATTGAACTTTCAAAAATTCGAACTGGTCGTGCTAACCCTGAAATTCTCGATGATGTTGCCGTGACATATTATGGCTCAAAGGTCACAATGAAAGAGGTCGCTACTATTTCGGTGCCAGAACCAAATCAAATATCAATTAAGCCGTGGGACAGGAGTGCTATCGGCGATATTGAATCAGCAATCCGAAACTCTGATCTTGGCTTGTCGCCGATAAATGATGGTCAAAGCGTTCGACTTGTTTTACCTCCAATGACTGAAGAAAGAAGAAAAGATCTTGCCAACCAAATTAAAAAATTAGGCGAGGAATCAAAAATCGCTCTTCGCAACGTTCGCAAAGAGGCTTGGGATAAAGTTCAAGATGCACAGAAAAAAGGTGAGGCAACCGAAGATGATAAATATCGGGCAGAAGAGCGCTTAAATGTCTTAATTAACGAAATGAATGCTGAAGTAGATAAGCTTATTGCCCAAAAAGAACAAGAGGTAATGAAAATTTAAATTAAGCAGTAAGACGGTAAGAATTAAGCTGGGTCAGCACCACTTAATTCTTAATTCTTAATTCTTAATTCTT